>FWPV01003584.1_pt1 | contig 34876 bp, 24 predicted proteins | sample 2228371 | NCBI WGS metagenome assembly FWPV01 (sample SAMEA103939776, study PRJEB20133) | metagenome | reverse complement strand
TGCTATGCAAGAAGCTGGATGTATTTGGGTGTGAACTGATAGCCATCGATGGGGGAGCAGATTCAAGGCGTACAACAGCAATAGTCGAAATGTTACCAAGTTGTTAAAGTTGCTAAAACAGACAGAAGAGCAAATCGATAAATATCTTCGCAACTTGGATCATGGGGGTAATTAGATCAGCGGGTGAGAGAAAATGCCGATATTCTCAAACGGTGTAAGGGGATGGTGGAGCATCCTTTTGCGACCATAAAGAAGTGGATGGGTCATTATCATTTTTTGACCAGAGGCAAAGAGAATGTCTCTACGGAGTTTAATCTGTTTTGTTTGGCTTATAACATCAAACGAGTGCTCAAGATTGTCGATTTTCAAAAACTTATGGCCTGTGTTTGAAAAATTTGGGGAAATGTTTGCCTATTTTATGAGATAATCTGTTAAAAACATCAAATTTTTATCAAGTTCATATTTTTTAAGTAATATTTTTTTGTTGCGATGTTATTTATAGCTCGTTTTCAGACAGCCTCTAAAGCGTGAACAACGTACCAGTGTTCTTTCAATCCGCTATTGGTGCACCCCCCCCAGCGGGCAGGAAAGCCCGCTCTCCGGCAAAATCAAGCTAAAGCTTGAACAACGTACCATAGGCGGGCGGGTTTTCTGACCCTCTGCACGCTAAAGCGTGAACAACGTACCAGTGTTCTTTCAATCCGCTATTGGTGCACCCCCCCAGCGGGCAGGAAAGCCCGCTCTTCGGCTCCACTCCCGCCCGGTAAAGATTCGCTCTCCGATGGCCTACGTGAAACAATCATGGATTAATATCAGAAGAAAAAACGGCGAGAACTGAGAGGTATTGGATTTTCATCGAGTCACCACGTCACCGAACGGCGTAAGCAACATCCATTTTACAATAGATAAAAAAATCATCCTCTCCTACTTTTGATATAATCGAATTCCTGATAGAACGCTTTAAAAGCAAGAAAGATTAAAGCAACCATCAATTCATTTTCCAGATTCTGTTGCATAGATTGTTGCAGGCGATCTTGAAACTCCGAGAGGGTATAGAGCAGCATCAAACAAAGAGCAATTCGATAGGGTAATAATACAATTAATTGTTGCAATTGCGATTCACGCACATCTGCGGGCGTGAGGCCAATCAATTCACTGAACTGCGCCAAATGCTCCAATTCCAAGGAGAGAATATTCTTCGCCACCACATCTAACCGACCTTCATCGTACTGTTTGAGCGATTCTAATCCAAAGCTGGCATCCTCCTGACTGGCAGCAAAATCCTGCAAGGTTTGCCGCAGCCATTCGCGGCTGTTTTCAAGAGAAATTTCTTCGGTGGGTAGCAGTAATTTTGCCAGGGCGATGGCGCGGTGGCGGCGTTTTTGGGCGTCGCTGGCTGTAAAGAGCTCATAGATCGGCATGTTGAGTGCAAACCAGCGATTTTGCGCCTTTGGGGTTGATCGGCCATAATTTTCGACCATATCCAGATACATCTGCTCGAAATCGAGGAACTCCGGTCGCGACAGCAGATGCAATATTAACGGCGAAATGGCATCTTCATCTTGCCACTCTCCGCCATCGCGTATAAATTGCTCCAGTTGCCTCTGGCAATCGCGAATGCGGCCATGAAGATAAAACGCCAAGGCCGCTAATAAATGGTCTGGTTCAGTAGTAGAGTTTTGTAAGAGTTGTAAGACCTCGGCATCGCGACCAAGCGCCAACAACGCCTCGAGGCGTGCATTCAGGCTGAACATCTTTTCCATTTTTAAAATAAAGCGATAGTTTTCCATCGCTTTATCACCTTCATTTAAGGCCAAGCGGCATCGGGCATCAAGCAACAAGGCCATCTCATCATGGGCGTTATTTTGCAATAAACGGGAAAGGAGCTGCCGCGCCCGTTCATATTCTTCATCGGCCATGGCGTGTTCGGCCAGGGTGATCTGTTCATCGCGGTCGATCATCGCTTTTCGTTCATCCATTGATAAATATAATAGGAGAGTTCGGCAATCACCGCCGAGCTCTGCCTGGGATTATCAACGCCCTGCGACAATATCGCCAGCGCATACTTGCGGCGGTCCGGCAATAGGACAAAACCGGCGTCGTGATTGATGCGGGTGATGGATCCCGTCTTGTGGGCCACGCGGACCTCTGGCGGCAACCTCGCCGGTATCTTATCGTTGAATTTTTGCTGCAGGAGGATGGAGGTCATCTGATCACAAGCCTCTGGAGACACAGCCGTGCTGGTGGCGATGGCTTCGAAAAGCACGAGCAGGTCATAAGCATTGGTACGATTATTGAGACCTTTTTCATAGGCCAAATTGTCTTCCACTCCCCGTAAAATTTCCATCTGCTCGGCACCCAACTGCCTCACGGTTGCCTGGACGTTTTTGGCGCCGACAAGCTCCATCAAGAGATTGGTGGCCAGATTGCTGCTCACGATGATCATGTGCTCCACCAACTCACGCACGGTCATGCTGCGGCCGATGGCCTGCACTACCGGATCATCATGATCCTGTTCGATGTCGATGCTGAATGGCTGTTCATCCACCAAGCTTTTGAATTGATTGATGATCTGTAGCGAATCGTCGAGATGAAAATGACCGAGATGGGCCTGGCGAAAAACCTCGATCATCACCGCCACTTTCATCGTGCTGGCGGCGTGCATCATCTGTTGTTCACGGATGAACAGCGTCTCTCCAGTCTGTAAATCCTTGAACGCCACAGCGTACAGGCCTGATTCTCCCCTCAGTCTTTTTTCAAGCTGGCTTTTTAATAGAGTTATTGAACGCCCATCTCCTGGTCGGGCATAAATGAAGGAGCAATAGATCAAGCCCAACAGCCATAAAAAACGCATCTTATCTCCGAATAAAGTGCCCACCGTATTGTTTTACATCAGCCATTTTAGCATTTCAGGCGATTTTTGCTAACACTTCTTCATGCGTCGGAAAACGTCCGGTCGCTTTTTTGGAAAAGATGAGCTGGCCATCTTTGCGCACCTCAAAGACGCCACCGCCGGAAGGAATCAATTCTACTTTTACGGGAAATTTTTTTTCGATCTCTGCGGCCAAACTGACCGCCTGGGGATCATAGTGTCATTGCGCACAGTATTCGATGGAAATTTTCATGCTTTGCCTCCAAAGATCAGGGTTCGTTAACCTTTTTCCTCGTTTGTATTCTTTGCGGTTTCTGGTGGTTTGCATCTCCACCCGTCGAGGGCATGCAAATTGTAAAGTCGATAGCCAAATACGGATGTCTGCCCTTTATGATGCCGGTGGTTATTTTCTATCAGCCTGTTTTCATCCCCTTTATAGTAAATGTTCCGGATTCAAAGCCTGTAAATCCTCCGGCACAAATCGACCGTCTTTGCGGATTAATTGGCCATCGAAATAGATTTCGCCGCCGCCGTATTCCGGCGTCTGGATGCAAACCATATCCCAATGCACCTGCGATCGGTTTCCGTTGGGTGTATTTTCCAGACAGTTGCCGGGCGTGAAATGAAACGAGCCGGCAATTTTCTCATCGAACAAGATATCGAGCATCGGTTTGGTGATGTAGGGGTTGACGCCGATAGCGAACTCGCCGATGTAACGCGCGCCACGGTCGCTATCCAACACCGCATGGAGGGCATTGGTTTTATCCGAGGTGGCTTCGACGATGCGGCCGTTTTTGAACCGTAAGCGGATATTTTCATGGACGATGCCACGATAAATGGTTTTGGCGGTGAAATGTATACTGCCATTCACCGAATGCCTGACCGGTGCCGTATAGACCTCGCCATCCGGCAGATTGTGCGTGCCTGCCGCGCCGTGCACCGGTATGCCCTTGATAGAAAAATGGAGATCGGTGTCGGGTCCAGTGATATGTACTTGATCGGTCATCTGCATGCGCTTGATCAACGGCTGCATCGCCTGCCACATGCGACCATAGTCCAGTGTGCAGACGTCGAAATAGAAATTCTCGAACGCTTCGGTGCTCATCTGTGCCTGTTGCGCCATGGAGGGGGAGGGCCAACGCAACACCACCCAGCGTGTTTTGGGAATGCGTACTTGTAGATGTACCGGCTTCCACCAGTATTTTTGATAAAGCTTCATCTGTTCGTCTGGCACATCGGAAAATTCGGCGTGGTTGTTGGTGCCGCGTAGACCCACATAAACCTGCATCAAGGCCATGCGCTTGGCTTCCAGCCGCCCGATGGTGCGCATGGTTTCGGCATCGCTATCGGCATACAGCTGGCGTAAAATGGTATTTTGCTTGCTGGAGACATAGGCATGAGCGCCCACCCGTCTGGCGGCGCGCATCAAAGCCACCACCATCGTCTCCGGCACATCGATGGCCTCGATCAGGATATTCTCATTAGGCTGCAATCGCGTTGAATGGCGGACGATGATGTCTGCTAATTTATCGATGCGAGGATCGTGCATGGTATTGTTTCGCCTGTCGATGATATGATAAAATATCGAAGCCTCGGATATGGTATGCCACCCACAGAAAAAGCTATAGAGAAGGCCAGGCACATGGGAAATCCTAAATACCGCCTCCGAGTTCCAAGGTTTATGAAAATCGTTTTGGTAATGGGTAATTGAACAATAATGTCTTCACCCTGACAACAAAATATAGGTAAATGGATGATCAATGTCAATACCGTTCGATGCCTTGGTTTCTGCCCGTTTCTTGTCACCGTGGATAAAAATTTTCTCCGCTGGAACGCGCATCGCATGTATCAGCTTTTATCAGTCAGTTCTGCCCTTCGAACAAGCCATCGATGAGCGCGCCGCAAACGCTGCATTTGCTATTTTTGATATGATTGGCGAGGATTTCAAATCCATACCGTTCGATCAGCTTGGCGCCACAGTTATAGCAAAACGTATTTTCACCAATATCGCCGGGCACATTGCCGCTATAAACATACCGCAGCCCCATCTCCAGGCCGATTTCGCGCGCACGTCGCAGAATAGCCACGTTGGTCGGCGGCAGATGGGTGCATTGGTATTGCGGATAAAAACGGCTGATGTGCCAGGGGGTCTCGGCACCCAGCTCGTTCTTAATAAAAGTGGCGATGCTGAGCAGGGTTTCTTCATTGTCAACGTAACTTGGCACCACCAGCGTGGTCACTTCCACCCAGATGCCCAGGTTTTTCATCAATTTCAACGTATTTAAAACTGGCGCCAACTCTCCGCCGACGATTTTACGATAAAAGGACTCGTCCCATCCTTTGAGGTCGACGTTGGCAGCCGCCAGATAGGGAGCGATTTCCCGCAGCGGAGCCTCGTTGATAAAGCCGTTGGTCACCCATACGGTCTTGATATCTTTCTCTTGTGCCGCTTTGGCAATATCCAGACAATATTCGAAAAAAACCGTGGGTTCGGTATAGGTACAGGCGATGGTCTTACACTGGCTGCGAAGCGCTTGTTCGACCACTACAGTGGCGGGTAACTTTTCTCCCATAAAGGGCGGCAGGGAGGAGGCTTTCAGTTGAGAGATGGTATGATTCTGGCAGAAACGGCAACTGAAATTGCAGCCGGCAGTGGCAATGGAAAAAGAGCGGCTGCCAGGAAAAACATGGAACAGCGGTTTTTTTTCGATGGGATCCACATGCACGGCAATGGCGCGCTCATAAACCAGCGAATAGAGATCGCCGTCGATGTTCTGGCGTACCCCGCAGAGGCCATATTTTTCACGAGCGATCTTGCACTCGTGCGGACAGAGCCTGCATTGTACGCGCTCATCATCCAATCGTTCATAATAAAGTGCCTGTTTCATAATAAAGCCTCATTGATTAAAAGTCCCCCACACTGATCGTCAGCAGTAACAATCCCCGCAGACGGAGGAAATCATTCGCATAAACTTTAACCTTCTTGCCATTGGTGCCATAGATCATCAAATCTTCGACAACATAGATTGTTTTGACTTGGTTCCCTTCATTTTGAAATAATTTGATATCTTCTGGGCTCAAAGTCATTTTGATTTGAAAAGTGGTGGTTTTTGCTTTGCCGTTCTCGTCGACTGATGCGGCCGGGAAGGTCACGGGTTCGGGTTGCACATCTGGGGAAGCGAATAATCTTGTAGTATCAACAGCAAAATAAAAACGCACCTGCCCACCGATGGGTAAACTGTTTTCCACATTCAAGATCAGCTCAGCGGATCGAATGTGTTTGGTCACTTTGGCCGGGAGAGTCACTTTTCCTTTTTCTTCGCTTTCCGCCGTCTCTGGTTCGATATAAACTTTGGTCGTATCGCCGATGATCGTACGCGGTTGCCAGCTGGCATAGAGGGGCAAATCAAGTGTGTAGGTGCCGCGAATATAATCGTTTTTATTTACCTTGCCGTAGGATGAGCCATCACCGACGAGCACTTTTCCGGCCAGAGCCAGCTGTGTGGGTTGCATATTGATCACTTCCAAAAGATTACTATTTTGCGGCGTGAAGAGGGGCAGCGTCGTACGCGACTCGCTATGGCTGTTGCCGGGCAAGATGTCCTGATCGATGGTAAGAGAGGCTGTGGAGCCACTCTTGTTGAAGCCATAAAGTGCACCTTGAAAACGAAGGGGTAATTGGATGGTGTTATAAATAGTTAATGACATCCTGGCATCGTTCAAATGTACGCCCTGAAGATCGCCGAGACGATCGGAGATTTGGATGTCTCTGACGGTGGAATCCATGAGCACGGATTGTTGTTGTAAGCGACCGGAAAAATGATCCAACACTACGTCGCGTATTTCCACATCGATTTTTGCGTAGGTATTGGCATCGATGGTGAGAAATTGCTCACGCAGATCGGTGGTTTCTCCGAGAAAATCCATCTGTAATAGTTGCGGTTGCCCAACTTGTGGCAAGTCCATCTTTGCCGTCACATCCGCCAGATCGATGACTAGGGTGGTCTTTTGGAATGGCAATAGCGATAAAGTCAAGCTCAATGGTTCGTTGGTTTTGTTGCGCCGAAACTGATGCAATTGCAGCGATAGAGACGATGCTGTAAAGGGCGAATGGTTATCGATGGTGATGCGGATTTTACCAGCGGCAAAACCGACTTCTTCGATGGCGTTATCGCCGATGGTTTGCAGGGCGATCTCTTTATGATGTTCGATCTTCGCCGGCGGGATGCGCGCTTCGGCGGCGCTGACGACGGCCTCTAGTAACTCTGCCAAAACTTCAACCTTCGCATTCTGATCGATGGTAATAATTCTTCCGTTACTGCCCGGCGAATTACCACTCAGTAACCAACGGGCATTGGGTGGAAAGAGAATACCAGCGGCATTGATTTCGGCCAAAACCGTATCTTGGGAGGCAATTTTAGGGATCAAAGGTGTCGATAGAATCAGCCGTTGGCTGACCGGATCCTGAAGCGTCAGCAGCACGTTTTGTAGCTCCACCGGCAAGCTATTATAGGCGTGGATGCGAATGATGCCTTGGGTGAGGACCGCATAACGCAGGTCACCCGTGGAATGCTCCTCCGATGGGACGTTGTTGAAAGAAAAAGCAGCTATGGTGCTGGTTGTTTGATCTTTAATTATCACCTCTGTGGTCAGTTGACGAAAATAATAACGATCTGTTTGCACCGGCAGATCAGGGATATGAAAGGCCTCCAGGCCCAAGTGAAAGGATTCCGATAAATCGGGTAGCGAAAGTTTATCGCCGACGTAGGTCTTTTCCAACTCCTTTTCGAAATGGAAAAAAACCAGACCATCCGCTCCGATTCCGAATTCTTTTTTTCCTTCGATGAGTTCGCGGATGGTATAGGTGCGATCAATCATGGGGACGTTGATCTGAGTATCCCATTTGGGCGCTAGCGGTTTTTCCAGCGAACAGGTCAAGTGAAGGACGCTAAAGATGCATAGTAAGTAGAGCCATTGTTTCATGATTGTCAATCCTTTTTTCTTATCATAAAACTTTACCGATTCTCAACCCGGATTTTATGTTTGGTAGTACTTTCTTAAATTATCTGCCTGCCAACCGTTGCAACGATTTGATCAACGCCTGGGTTCCTTCTCGTCCTTCACCGTGGGCCTGGCAGCTGAAGAAGAGCTGATGAACCAAAGACAGGGCCGGCAGCGGCAGATGTAACTCCCGCGCCGCTTCCAAGGCCAGTTTCAGATCTTTTTGTTGCAAGTCGATCATAAAACCGGGGGCAAAATCTCCGGCCACCATCTTTGGTCCAAGATTGCTCAACTGCCACGACCCTGCAGCGCCATTTTTCACCGCTTCGATCATGGTATTGGGATCGACACCCGAATGAGTAGCCAGTTGGATGGCTTCACAAACGGCCAAGTTGGTGACCGATACCAAAATTTGGTTGCACAATTTCACCGTCTGCCCCATGCCGTGCCCGCCCACATAGGTGATGCTCTTTCCCATGGCCTGAAAGACCGGTAGGCAACGCTGAAATACCTCTCTTTTTCCGCCCACCATGATGGCCAGGGTGCCGGCTTTGGCGCCGCTGTCGCCGCCGCTCACCGGGGCGTCCAGCATTTCGCCTCCATGCGTTTCGATCTGCTCCGCCAGTTGACGCGTCACCGCCGGCGAGATGGTGCTCATATCGATCACCACCGAGCCCTTGTGCAGACCAGCCAATACACCGTTTTCATCCGTAATCACCTGAACCACATCCGGGGAATCGGTCACCATGGTGATGATGACCTCGCTCCGAGCAGCCACGTCAGCCGGAGAAGATGCCACTTGCGCACCCGCCTCTGCGACGGTTTTTGTGCGCGCTGCGGTGCGATTATAGACCGTCAACGGAAAGCCGGCCTTTAACAAATTAAGACACATGGGTTGCCCCATAATCCCCAATCCGATAAAGCCGATGCGCATCGTTTGCATACTCTGTTCCTCCCAAGCCCTCATTGAATCGACATCTGATGTTGCCATATCTTCCAGGTACTGTCTCTTTCGATCAATGCCATGGTGTGAATACTTTTGAGCTGAGATTGGTTATGTGGCGTTTCGATGGCGATGGTACTGCGGTAGCGAAGCACGCACAAGCGGCCGGATTTAATGGCTTGAACTTCAGTCACAGTCGTTTGTATTTTGTTCCATCTGGCAAACATGGGGCTGAAAAAACCGGCCAGGTCATTCCGTGCCAAGGCTCGGCCATCCAGCGTATACCAAAACATCTGTTCATCGCATAGGGAGGTCATGGCCGGGATATCTTTGGCATCAAAAGCAGCATGAAACGACCGCATCACTTGAAGTGCCGACTCTGCCTCAGTAGTTAGCGGCGCTTTACAGCAGAGAAAACATGCAACGAGCAATCCAATGACTATCCATTGATTTTTCATGTTGAAACCTCTAATAAATATGGATGAAGAACAGACATAGCCCAGTTGGCCTCTTCGAACCGTCCATGTTTGCGGCAGCCCTGGGCGTAAAGACGACATTTATATTCCAGCATCTCCATAGTAGCTCGACGCTGGGTTTCGTTGAGTCGACCGTTTTTTAGCATCTTGTCCAAGGCAATGATGCGATAGCGATCCAGACTGTGTTGCTGCGATAGCTGCGGCCAATCTCCCGCCCGTTTGATGATCAGGCGTTCCGGGATGAATAACGCCGGAAATCGACTGGTCACCCGCAGCCACAGATCATAATCTTCGCAAGCCGGCAGCGATTCATCGAACAGCCCGATCTCATCGAAAACACGCCGATGCATCAGCACCGAAGAAGGACTGATGATACACAGTGGCAGGCAATGCAAATAGATCCACCCCGAATACTTGCGGTGTTTTTTGCCCTGATTCATCCACTGTCCATGGCGTCGCCATTCCTCGTCCGTATAACAGAGCAGATATTCTTTTTGATTTGCCAATGCCTGCAGTTGTCGCGCCAATTTTTGCGGCTGCCAGAGATCATCCGAGTCGAGAAAGCCGATCCATTCGTGCTTAGCGAGGCGAATGCCGGTATTACGAGCAGCCGACACGCCCTGCTGCGGCTGATGGACATATTCAAAATCGGCTGCATGGGATTGTAATCGTGCCGCGGTGTCGTCCGTCGAGCCATCGTCGATGATGAGCAATTGGTCCGCTGGTCGGGTTTGATTCAGGATGGACTGCACCGCCTGCAGCAACAACTCGGCGCGATTGAAAGTAGTGACAATGGCGGTAACTCGCATAGGATCGCCATCAAAATTGGGTCACGATCATCAACACAAAACAGAGTACGGTGACGGCCACCAGGGCTGTAGCTATCAGCCGATGCCACCGTTGCTCGATCTGTATTTCCTGGAAACCGATGAGCATGGCGGTCAGATAGCCACCGGCAAAACCACCGGCGTGCGCGAAATTGTTGACGTTGGGGAACATGAATCCAAAGGCAAAAGCCATCAACGCCCATACACCTACTTGGCGGTAGACCTGGGCTCCGAAGGCACCGCCACGTCTACGTCCATAATAAATGAGCGCCCCTAACAAGCCAAAAATCGAGCCGGAGGCTCCGATGGTGGCCGTTACCCCCAACAGATTGGAGACGAGATAGCCGATGATGCCCGAGATCGTGAAAATGGTAAAGGCACGCGATCTGCCGAATAGCTCTTCGGTGATATAGCCAAGGTTGCGCAGCCAGATGAGATTGAAGAAAATATGCAGGATGCCGCCGTGCAGATAGATGGCAGTCACCAACGTCCACCAATGGCCTTGCGTCATGGCAAAGGCGCCGGTCATCCCAAGCCGGAACAAAGCTTCACCGCTGGGCGCCAACAATCCGAATAGTCCACGCGGCTGGGCGATGGCGGAAATGTCCAGCAACAGGGCAATCACATAGAGGGCTATACAGATTGCGGAGAGTACTGGCACCATGCCACCCAAAGCATTGAGCAGGGACTGCAAATACGAATTGGCTGCAAAGAAGGTACTGTTTTTCCAGCCGCAATGTATACATTCTTTTGCTTTGGTGGAAATTAGTCGTCCACAACTGGGGCAGAGCATAGAACTGGGGCGTTGATTATTGGACATAATAGACCTCGGTAAAGCGTTTTCTAATAATCATTACTCGAAAAGACCGCATCAAATAAAGCGAACGGATAAGATCAACCGATTGACATAGACCACTTGCTCGCTCTCCGTCATTGTTAAAGGGGTAAAGCCGAATGAGTCGGAGCCCTCAAACACCAAAAAAAGAAACGGCAAATTACGTGGTCGGCCCTGGCTCAAAAGTGAATGAGCCGGAGCAGAATAGCACTTACATTTAATATGCAAAAAATATTTCATTAAATAAAGAGGAAAAATCGTTGCAAGCAAGAGCCGACAGAGAATATTTATTCGAGATCGTCTCCAGTGAAGTGTTTTTTTTCTTGCAATTACGCGAGATTACTTTAAATTTATAGCTATCGCCAATCGATCGAAAAGTTTACGATCCTATGGGATAACCAGCATGGCATGACCATTTCGGGCAATGATTGAGGGGAAGAAGATCAAGCATTATGCAGAGGAATTCGTCGTATTCGGTGTCATAATTTTTTGCTCTTTCTTTGATCCAATGAATGTTTTGGCGTTGCCTGAATAGGCTAAAAGATTGTAGTCAATATTATCGGAGAACAATGTCATGAAAATCGGCATCGTCGGATTGCCCTTTTCGGGCAAGACGACATTATTCAAAGCGCTGACCGGTGCTGCTGCCGAGGAGATGGGGGGCAAAAAAGAAGCGCATCACGCCGTAGTCAAGGTGCCGGATGCGCGACTGGACAGGTTGTTCGAGGTGCTGCAACCCAAGAAGAAAATTCCCGCTGTGGTCGAATATTTGGATCTTTCCGGCATCACCGCCGAGAGCCAGAAGCGAGGCACGTTTAGCGATCAGTTTCTCGGCCAGCTGCGCACCGTCGATGCGGTGCTGGTGATTGTTCGCGCGTTTGCCCATGAATTGGTAGCGCATCCTCTTCAATCCATCGATCCAGACCGCGATTTACGATTGGTGCAGGAGGAATTCATCCTCAGCGACCTGGGGATCGTAGAAAATCGCATGCGGACTCTGGAAAAACAGCTGCGCGTGCACAAGAACGATCACGATGTACGCGAATATCATTTACTGGAAAAATTTAAATCGACCTTGGAAAATGCTCATCCCCTCCGCACCTTAGCCATTAGCAATGAAGAAGAGGCGTTGATTCGGGGTTATCAGTTCCTGACCCTCAAGCCGCACATTCTGGTCATCAATATCGACGAAAAAGACATACCCCGCGAGTCGGAAATCAAGCAGGCGCATGGCGAATGGGAAAACATCCCCCATACCACGGTGGTGCCGATATCAGCGGAATTGGAGATGGAGATCGCCCAGCTTGAACCTGCCGAGGCCGCGGCTTTTTTGCAGGACGCTGGCCTGCAACAACCGGCGCGCGATCGACTCATCCGCGTCTGCTATGAGTTGCTGGGGTTGTTGTCTTTTTTCACCTGGAATGAAGACGAAGTGCGCGCCTGGGCCATCCGTCGCAATACCCATGCACCCCAAGCTGCCGGCAAGGTGCATTCGGACATGGAACGCGGCTTCATCCGCGCCGAGGTGGTGCATTATGACGATTTTATCACCCGCGGCTCCATCGCCAAATGCCGCAGCGACGCAGTCCTCCGGCTGGAAGGTAAGGACTATATCGTCAAAGACGGCGATATGATTACCTTTCGCTTTGCGGTGTGAGACAGGATAACCATCATGGTGCAATAAATTATTTCGGCTCGAAGAAGGAGCCTCATTCAGTCCCGCTTTCATCTTAGTTTGAGAAGTCAAGGTGGGACCATACCCAAGGAATCATGCGGGTGTAACACCACTTAAAAACATGTCATGTCGAGGAGCGCCAGCGACGAGAGAGCTTTGTTAAAGCGCCGCCGACGCGGTACAGTCCAAATGGTCTATAGTTTTAAGACTGAAACTCTTATCTGTCATGTCGAGGAGCGCCAGCGACGAGACATCTTGAATGGCCAGTGCATATATATTCTATGCATTAGTCGTCAAAATGGTTTGGTTTTCATTTTTAGGAAGATATTGTGTCGTCAGATGCTCACAATAGCATCGATTTTGTCACAGTCGAAAAGAAACCATTCAGCCGCTGGGAGAAGAGGCTGTCGGGGTGGTTGCTGTTTTTTGAGGACATCGTCAAAGTGCCTCTTTTTCGTTGCCAACGGTGTGGCGAATGTATCTTGAGCCATACGGCTTTTATCTGTTCGCAGCGGTGTCCCAAGCGTCTGCGCAACGGTCCCTGCGGCGGCCCTGGCCGTGACGGTTCCTGTGAGGTTTATCCGGAGCGCCGGTGCATCTGGATCATGATTCATCGCCGTGCCAAGCTCTTGCGGCGGATTTCCTTGTTGTGGCGAATCGAGAAAATTCACAACTGGAATTTGGAGAAAACTTCCGCTTGGTGGAATGTCTGGACGCGTCGCATCGAGCCACCGATCTTGTTCATGCGCAAGGGAAAAATGTTGAAAAATGGATGATCGGCCTAAGGTGAGTCATAATCGGCTGGGAAGCAGCGAGACCTCCTAAGGTGGATTCTGTGCTGAAGAGTATTTTGAACCGCTTGTAAAGCGGCCGTTGGCAGGACAGAGAAATGCTCCATCACTGAAGGAAAAATTCTCTGCGAATTCTGTGCGAGATGGTCATATTGAACCGACGCTTCACGCTAAGAGTGGGTCGCGACAACCTCAGACGGATGGTTTACCCATGATTCGAGTTGTATGGTTGACAACGTTATTAATGGCTATTGTTATTAATCATCTTTTAAATCCGCCAAGAGCGAATGGTTATCAAGGGTGTTGTGAAAGGATTTGTACCAATCGTTGTGATAGCGGTTGATCATCCATAAACGCCACTATAGATATCATCAGACGAGTCAGAAAAAATGACGTTACGAGAAAAGATCGCTGCCGGAAAATTTGTCGTTTGTGGTGAATTGGGTCCGCCGCAGAGCTGCGATGATGGTGTGGTGCGCAAGAAGGCGGCCTATTTCCGCGGCATCGTCGACGCGGTGAACATCACCGATAACCAGACCGCCATCGTGCGGCTGTCCAGCATCGCGGCGGCAAAGATTCTTCTGGAAGAGGGGGTCGAGCCCATCTGTCAGATGACCTGCCGCGACCGCAATCGCATCGCCATCCAGTCCGATCTGCTCGGTGCCGCAGCCATGGGTATCGAAAACATCCTCTGCCTCACCGGCGATCATCAGCGATTCGGCGATCATCCCGAAGCAAAGGGCGTGTTCGATATGGATTCGGTGCAACTAGTCGCCACGGTGCATCGCATGAAGGAGGGGAAACTCCTTTCCGGACAAGAGCTGAAGAAAAAGCCGGATTTTTTCATCGGCGCCGCAGCCAATCCCTTTGCCGATCCCATGGAGATGCGCATCATTCGTCTGCAGAAAAAAGTACTGGCCGGCGCTCAGTTCATCCAGACGCAGCCGGTCTTCGATCTCGATCGGTTCGCGCAATGGATGGCTCTGGTACGGGAGAGTAATTTACATCGACAGGTGGCCATTTTGGCGGGCGTTCTGCCGGTTCGTTCGGCGAAAGCGCTGGAATATATGCAGCGAGAAGTACCGGGAATGCGTATTCAGCCACAGTATCTTGAGCGTATGCGCAAGACTACCTCACCCGAAGAAGAAGGGGTGCGCATGGCGGTGGAGATCATCACCGCTTTGCGGCAGATGGAGGGCGTGCATGGCATCCATCTGATGCCGGTGATGTGGGAGAGCATCACCCCAAGAATCGTGCAAGAAGCGGGGTTGGCTGCTGGCTGAAATAGGACAGGCACCATTTTTCTACAAGAACCCCCTATAATTAAAAAACGAAAAAAAGTATTCAATGAGGATCGATCGACTCGTCCGAAGGTGCGATCGAGAAGGATTGCCAGTATTATTCGAGAGGAGAATTATGAAAGCCTTTGCTTATTATACCGAGAAAGGTGAACCACGCATCGGCATCGAGACCGAAGAAGGGCAATTCAATTTCACCCAAATCTGGAGTTATTTCAAGGAAATTCAGAATGTTCCCCGCGCTCCCGATTTGCTGTTTTTACAGATGATGGTAGAATTGGATTACTTTTCAGCACAGACTTTTACCGAAGTATTGCAGATTGTGCGCGATTTTCGCGGGTTGAAAGATCTGCGCATCAGCGGTAACATTCGCTACGAGGTGCCCATTGCTCGACCGAGCAAAATCCTATGTTTGGGCCGCAACTATCGCGCCCATGCCCAGGAGATGCAAAACAAAGTGCCCGAGGCGCCGATGTTCTTCGCTAAATTGCCTTCGGCTCTTTTGCCGCACCAGGGGGTGATCCGCATCCCGAAAGGCATTGGCCGCGTGGATCATGAGATAGAATTGGCGGTGGTCATCGGCAAAAAGGGTTGGAATATTAAAGAAGCAGAAGCCATGGAATATGTCGCAGGGTATTCCATTGCCAACGACGTCACGGCGCGGGATATCCAGAAAATCGACATTGCCCAAGGCCGACCATGGACGCTGGCCAAAGGCATGGACACCTTTTGCCCCATGGGGCCTTATCTGGTTCCAGCCGATGCGGTGGCCGATGTCCATGATTTGAATATGGAATTGACCATCAATGGCGAAATCCGCCAAAAAGGCAACACCGGCGATATGGTTTTTAGAGTGCCGCAATTGATCGCCTACATCTCAAAGTATATTACATTGGAGGCTGGTGATATCATCCTCACCGGCACGCCTGCGGGCATATCTGCCATCAAGCCTGGTGACCGTGTTATGGGTAAGATAGATGGCATGGGTGAACTGGCCAATACGGTCATGGCTACGGATTGATTAGTATAGGAGAAGAATCGATGCAATTGATGTGGATAGATTGGTTGATCATTGTCGCTTATTTTGTCGTCAGTCTTTTGATTGGCTTGTACTATAGTCGGCGTGCGGGTCGCAGCATGGGCGATTTTTTCCTCTCCGGCCGCAATTTGCCTTGGTGGCTGGCGGGCACCTCCATGGTGGCCACCACCTTTGCTGCCGACACGCCGTTGGCCGTCACGGGTCTGGTTGCCAACAACGGTATTGCCGGCAACTGGCTGTGGTGGAATTTTGCCATGGGAGGCATGCTTACCGTCTTTTTCTACGCGCGCCTGTGGAAGCGCACCGGCATCCTAACCGACATCGAATTCACCGAGCTGCGTTATAGCGGTCGTCCGGCCGCCATTTTGCGCGGCTTTCGCGCCCTCTATCTGGCGCTGCCCATCAACTGCATCATCCTCGGGTGGGTGATCTTGGCGATGAAAAAAATCTTGCAGATCGTCTTGGGCGTCGACGCCTTGACAGCGGTGGGCATCTGCCTTCTGGTGACGCTGTTGTATTCCACCTCCGCGGGCCTGATGGGATCGGTGCGCAATGATTTCATCCAGTTTTGTATCGCCATGGGGGGGTGCATTATTTTGGCAGTGTTTGCAGTGGATAAAGTAGGCGGCTTTGCAGCCTTGACCACTAAATTGCAGGAGGTTTATGGCGGCGATCATGCCATCTTGAATTTCCTGCCGCAGATCGGATCGGCGTGGATGCCCATCTCGGCCTTTTTGGTTTACATTGGCCTGCAATGGTGGGCGGCCTGGTATCCTGGCGCCGAACCCGGCGGCGGCGGTTACGTAGCCCAGCGCATCTTCTCCTGCAAGACCGAGCGCGATTCTCTGCTGGCTACCCTCTGGTTCAATGTCGCTCACTATGCGTTGCGGCCCTGGCCATGGATCGTCGTCGCTTTGGTCTCCATGGTCATGTTCCCGACGGTTGCGGACAAGGAAGCGGGCTTTGTGCAGGTAATGATGGCGGTGCTGCCCAACGGATTCATCGGCTTGTTATTAGCGGCGTTTGCCGCGGCTTTCATGTCCACCGTGGCCACGCAAATCAATTGGGGCACGTCTTATTTCGTGAATGACTTTTATAAACGCTTTATCAAAAAGACGGGCTCGGAAAAACATTACGTGCTCGTCTCTCGTTTGGCCACGGTCCTCATGATGGCTATCGCCGTGGTCGTCACCCTGTTCATGGACACCATCTCCGGCGCCTGGAAGTTTTTGCTGACCATTGGCGCTGGCACTGGTGGAGTATATTTGCTGCGCTGGTTCTGGTGGCGCGTCAATGCCTGGTCGGAAATATCGGCCATGATCGCGGCGTTCATCATCGCCGCAACCCTGCAATTCGGTTTTGGGTTCTCGGCCGATAATCCCAAACATTTTGCTGTGCTGATGCTGACGACCACCTTTTTTACGACCCTCATTTGGGTGGTGGTCACGATGTTCACTCCACCGGTTGCGGAAAAACAATTGATCGATTTTTATCGCCGCACCCATCCGGGCGGATTCGGCTGGAAACCCATCCGCAATAAATGTCCCGAAGTAGAACCGGATCGCGGCTTGGTGTACGATTTCATCGACTGGATCGCAGGATTTTCCCTTATCTACTTGGCGCTGTTTGGCATCGGCAAAATCATTATTGGGTATACTCTGATGGGGGCTGCCATGTGTCTGGCCGCCCTGCTCTTAGGGATGTATATTAATTTCGACTTGAAAAAAAGGAGTTGGAAAGTGTGATTCATCACCAATCGCCACATTTTTAAAACCAGAAAAATCGATTCACTTTTGACCTATTCATTCAGTGACCTGATCGTTGACTCTATTATATAGAACATCCAAGCCAGAACGCAACTAATAGGCTCTATTCCGAGAAAAGGATGAAAAGTAAAATTGTCTCGGTTTTACTTATCAGTTTCAGCTGTTTTCTATGTGTTTGTTATACTTTGAGATACACCGAGCGCGAACTTTTTAATCCGCAACGACAAAAAAATTGGCGCTCATTGAGGATGCAAATCACTATTTCTGCACACCCAAGCCTATGGTTCAGGTGTGCGAAGAGATCAAAAAATCCATCTTCGATGATCCGGCATATTAACGTTTCAAAAATGACGATATCGTGAATCCCGCGATTCATAATGTAGCAACGATAACCATATAAGAGGAATGACATGAAATTTGCTCCTTATCACCCAGATTTTAACCGTCTGCGCACAACCTTGTACGCCGGCAAAGCCGACCGCGTGCCGCTGATGGAATTGGGCATCGATGAAGGTTTGATGGGACAATTTCTCGGCAGGCCGATACAAACCTTGCAGGACAAGATCGATTTTTTTCGCTGCGCCGGCTATGATTATATCAAGCTGTCGCCCATCATCAACATGAATCCAGCCGGCATCGAGCCACAAGGTGGATTAGCGCAATCGCAAGCATCCGAATTGGATCGCGCCCGCACCTGGGGTACGGAAGGCAAAGGTGTGATCACCAATTGGCAGGAATTCGAGCGCTTCCAATGGGCGGAGGTGAACGATGAGATGTTTCGCTTGTTTGAAGAGGCCGAAAAATTACTTCCAGAGGAAATGCAGATCATCGGTCAGTATGGCGATATTTTCACCTTTACCTGGGAATTCATGGGTTTCGAGACTTTTTCTTTTGCGCTGGTCGAGAATCCAGAACTGGTCGCTGCTATTTTCGATCGCGTCGGCACCATCATCTACAGCCTGTTCGAGCGCATGGCGCAATTCGATCGCGTCGGCGGATTGTTCTATAGCGATGATATCGCCTACTACTCAGGATTGATGGTGTCGCCACGCACGCTGCATACCTTTCTCTTTCCATGGATGAAAAAGATCGGCGAACTGTGCAAGAGGCGCCATATCCCCTTCATCTATCACACCGACGGACGGCTATGGGACATCCTCGAGGACTTGCTTGCTCTGGGCATCAACGCCTTGCAGCCCATCGAGCCCAAGGCCATGGATATCCGCGAAGTGAAACAAAAGTACGGCGATAGATTGGGCCTGGTCGGGAGTGTGGATGTCGATCTTTTGGCTCGCGGAAAACCAGAAGACATTCGCGCCGTGGTGAAAGGATTGATCAAGGATGTTGGGTTTAAAGGAGGCTATTGTGTGGGGTCAGGAAATACCATACCCAATTACATTCCCATTACCAATTATCGTGCTATGCTGGAGGCGACATGGGAATTTGGCGCCATGGCATAAAATGAAGTGAAAGAAATATCATGAACTTCCGTTCGGATAGTTGATATATTCATTTGAAGTAAAATAAAATGATTTTTACTGGATGGGCAGCCTGGCTGCTTTTAGCGTCTGCTCTCAATCATCCTCTTTCTCAATCATGAACTTTCCCTCTATCCGGCAAAGCACGGCGTATACTGATCGCCCCGGTGCGGGCAAAGATGGCCAGCGCTTTGTCGGCGCGATATGGTAAATAGTCATGCTTCGGCACCACCCACCCTCCCGATTCCAGATAGTATAACTGTCCCTTGATGCGCACGATGATGCCGAAATGGCCGGCACGACCGACGATATCTCCAGGTTGCAGCATTTTCATTTGCTGCCGAGTCGGTCGACCACCGCGCGGAATGGTGAAAATTTCTCGTCCCAAATAAGCCAAATCGATGGTGTCCAACCGATATTGATTGGCGGTTCCGAACCGTCCACCCCTATCCGCCACATCGTTCTCCTGACAATAGCGGGCAAAGCCCTTGGAAGAGAACAAGGCGCCTGGTTCATCCTCGCGCATCAGTCCCAACATCACCGCCAATTCATAAGGCGCGGCGACAAATCCAGAACAATCGAGTCCGTACCGCCGATCGTGGCGAACGACCCTCTGTTGCGGATCGTCCAGGTCGAGCAGATCGCCACCCCAACGATAAATGCGATGGCCTAAATAGTTTTTATAGACCTGATGGGTGAACAGCGCCAGGAAGCCGATGCTTTCCTCTATCGGCAGTTGCTCGAGGTGTCGTCGATGAGAGGAGAGAGCGGGCATCAGCACTTGCTGTAAAAATTCCTGATTGCCGGTCTTGAATCCTCTGATCTCCAACGTGTCCTTTTGAATGGTGAGCGAATCGCCCACGACATCGGCATGGAAACGTTGCATCAATTCGGGATCAGGCGGTGGTACACGCAGTAAATTTTGTAGTTGGGCGTCATCTATCTGTAAGGGGGGCTGACGCCAGGCACACGCGGAAAGCAGCACCATTACGACGAGGAAAGAAATAATAGTTTCTTTCATTTGACCACCACTATCTTAGACCAAGCCGAATAATCGGCGGTTTGCAGAGAAAGAAAATATAAACCGCTGGCGAGATTTTTACCCTCGATGAGCAGTTGATGCTGACCGCGATCTTTTTCTTCATCTAAAAGTTGTAGGACGCTGGCGCCGCGCAGGTCATACAACCCCAGGCGCACGTGCCCCTTTCGCGCCAGCTTGAATGTTATCCGAGAGCTATGGTTGAAGGGATTCGGATGGACGTGCAAAAAGTTATCATCCTCCTCCCTCGTTTTATGGGTTTGCTGGACCCCTGTCGCCAAAAAAAAATCCATGTAATTGATATTGAATCCCCCCTTGATCGCCAGCAGGCGCAGATAGTGCCGACCGCGCGGCAGTGTGATCTGGGTGCGAACCGTACGCCAGATTTGCCAGCCGCTGGTGATCGGCAAATCCACTGTCGCCAGCGGGGTACTATAGTTGAGCAACTGCACCTTACCAGCGGTATTCAGGGCTGCCACGCGCAAGTCCACATCGTACACACCGGCCGTAGCCACCGCCAGCTGATAATCCATATAATCGCCGTCGTCGATCCAGCCCACATTCAAGCCGCCGCCAACATCGGAAGTGGGTTCGGTCTGCACCCCCTGCATGGCAGCGTAATCCTCAGCCTCGACGCGACAGGGAAGATAATGCACACTGGTGGTTTCATCTATATAATTATAAACTTCCGGCGCCGCAAATTCCGCCAGACGGCCATCATCGGCACTCCTGATCGAGTTGCCATGATAAGTAATAGTGATGTGGTCTCTTTTCTTTACGCTCTCGGAAAGTGTCAACAGCAGCGCGGTGCTGTCGTAGGCGACGCGTTGTATTTGTGTCACCACAGCGGACTGGCCATTTACCAGTACCTGGAAATCTGCCAGGCTTGCAGTCGGGGGATTGGCCAAGGGTTTGGTAAACGAGACGATGATGCCATCGCCGTCTTCATTGGTGGCTGCAGCATAAAACAGCGGCGCAGCTCCCGATTCCCTTTGGGCGAACGAAGTGAGGCCATGGCCATAGGCAAAAAGCGGATGATAGTCCGCATCGCCGAAATTAATGGGAATCTGACTCATAGAACGCGGCCACGAATGGCCGAGTCTTCCGCTGGGAGCATAATCGCCAAAAAGGACATCGGCTACTCCCTGGCCTTCGCTGCCCGGCAGCCAGGCAGCGATGACTGCATCGCAATAAGGCAAAATATTATTCAACAGCATGGGGCGACCGGAAATCAGAACCACTACCACCGGCAGGCCAGCTTTTTTCATGTTGCGCACCGCGGCGACGACGTCCTTGGCCAGCGACAAATCCGTGCGGTCGCCTTGACCTTCCGCATAAGGTGTTTCGCCAATGACTGCCACGCCTATTTCAGCGCCGGCAGCACCGTTGCCGTCGATAGAATAGGTGATGTTCACCGCCGGTGCGGCAGCGCGCAAGGCCTGCAAGATCGTCGTGCCGTCGGTAATGGCGCCGCTGCCACCCTGCCAGGAGATCGTCCAGCCACCGCATTGATAGCCGAGATTATCGGCGCAATTGCCAGCCACGTGAATGCGCTTGGCCTGACGCGATAGCGGCAAGATATCATCCTTTTGCGTCAACAATACCAGCGATTGGCGCACACAAGCCCGAGCCACCTCCCGGTGCGCCTGGGACCCGATGCGTGTGATCAAACTGCGATCCGTCAGCGGCCTCTCGAAAAGTCCCAATCGAAATTTGACCCGCAAGATGCGACGCACGGCATCGTCGATCCGAGTCGTGGAGACTTTGCCTTGATTGACCAACGTCGTCAGGCCGGTGATGAATTCGCGGTATTTCTCCGGCACCATCACCATATCGATGCCGGCGTTGATGGCGGTTTCGATATCGCTGAGATAATTGCCTGGGAGCTGATCGATACCGGCCCAGTCGGAGACGACGAATCCCTGAAAACCCAGTTCTTCTTTCAACACAGTGGTCAAGAGATAACGATGGCCGTGGAGCTTTTGTCCTTGCCAGCTGCTGTAAGAGGCCATGATCGATCCCACGCCAGCTTGTATGGCTGCGATATAGCCGGGTAGATGGATGCGGCGCAGGGTGGCTTCGTCCACATCGGTATCCCCTTGGTCCTTACCGTCGCGGGTGCCGCCATCGCCGAGGTAGTGTTTGGCGCAGGCGAGGATGCGGTCGGGGCAGCCGAGGCTATCGCCCTGAAAACCGCGCAGCGCTGCCGCACTCATCAAAGCGGTCAAATCTGGGGTTTCGGCAAACCCTTCATAGGTTCGTCCCCAGCGCTCATTCTGGGGAACGGCGATGCAAGGGGCAAAGGTCCAGTCTATGCCTGTACCCGCCACTTCCAGTGCAGTGATCTCAGCGGCCAGCCGCACCAGCTGGGTGTCGCGAGTACACCCCAGCCCGATATTGTGCGGAAAGATCACCGCCCCCTTGACGTTGTTGTGGCCGTGCACCGCATCGATGCCGTAAATAATGGGAATGGCCAACCGCGTTTTCAAGGCCAAGTTCTGGAAACGATCGTACATATCTGCCCAGCCCACAGGTGTATTAGGAGCTGGCGCCGAGCCACCGCCGCTGAGCACCGAGCCGATGAAATAAGTGGTGATATCCGTTTCCGGCTGGAGGTATTGGCGATCCACCTGCGTCATCTGCCCGATTTTTTCCGCCAGGGTCATCCGGCCGAGCAAATCGGCGACTCGGTCCTCCACTGGTAATTCCGGATTGAGATACGGCTGCGGGAAAACCGGAATGGTTATTGCGAAGATGAGGACGATCAAATATTTTGCGTGACTGCTCATGACATCCGCTCCTGTTTAATCACTGAATGAGTTGTATTAAACTTTACACAATGTTGTTCGTATGAAAAAGTAATGATAGGCCGATGTTCATACAACCATGCATTTAGCAAGATTGAACATCATCTTAAGGTGGCCAAAAGGTATAATTTGGATCGTTCCATCTATCTCCCACCGTAAAAGTAGGTTGGAAATAAATAAAAATTCTTTTGGGTAAAAATGGCTGATATTGGTTTTCTCTGAAATAAATTTCGCTATTTTGAGGGCAAAATGCAAGGAATTTTCCAGCCGGGCGGTAAAGGTGATACGCTCGAGAAATATGTCCCAGTAAAAAAACGATCGCCTGAGGCTATCCAGACCTGTTGAAATAACATAGCCTTTATCAGAAACTTTCAACAGTTTCTAAGAAGGAGGTGGGGGATTCCAGGCTGAGCCATTTATATTCTCCAAATGTGATCGAGTCGGTAATTTTCAGTGAATTGAGGCGGATTAGTTAAATACCCTGGTAGGATAAATGGCAAGATATGAGTCATAATCTGGAACGATCACAAAATTATATTTTTTGTGCCCCTTTTTGTGTCTTCAGAAAAAGGTTTGAAACCGTTTATCCCACATTTGATCGATTGATACCAGCCCCTCTGGTGCTGGCGGAGAGAGGAGAAAAAGGATTAGAGCCGTTTATCCCACATTTGATCATAACATCCTATTTTTTGCCCTTTTTGGTGTCAGAATTCGGCTTATTGGTCCTTGCGAACCTTTCGTCCTCAATGATGGCAAGAATTATGGGATGTATCAACTTGCTCCTCAACAGAATGGGGAGAGGTGCGGTAGGCAATCCCGTGTTGGAAAAGGGAGACTGTCAAAAGTGGGCAGGGGAGAATTGAATAAAAGCGAAAAGAGGGTCGTGTAAATAAAAGGTTCCTTTGGTTATACATCGACCTCAAAGAGACCCCTTTTTGGTGTTCACCATAAAGGAACAGTGTCATGACTTTTTAGAAGAGTATGGTAAAAAGAGAGGAAGCGCCCTGCGTTTTTTTCAACTCAGCGAGTGATTGGTGGTGTTGGCAAGCTCCACGAATCATTCTTTGAATGACACGTGTTAGGTGTTTTGACATACTTTACAAACAAGCGTGAAAAAATCTACGTCTGCCCTCATCGGCTGATCATGAGGCCTAAAGTCAGATATTGAATGTTTCGACTCACCTTCCAGTACGCATGATCCCGTTCCAAGCCCAAGTCATTGGCATACCGGTATCCCAAACGCAGAGAGCCAAGACTCAATTCTGCCCCGAATATCAGGCGATTGATGCTGCCGTTTACTTCGTCCTCTTCATAGTGGCCGTCTTCCCCGGCGATTTCATAGCCACTGCCCACAAGGAAACCGAACGATGGTCCGATAAAAATTTGACTGAAGGAGCCGAGATGATAAGAAATCAATAACGGAATATCGATATAATGCAGCACATCCCAATTATCTTCATTTCCATACAATATTGCCCTACGATTGGTATAGAGCAACTCTTGTTTGAAAAACAAATTTTTATACAGCCCAACGTCATAGGTGAGACCCAGCTCTGTACTGCCGTTATGTTTGATGGAAGCATGGGCATCATCCACATTCATCGAGGCTGAGGTGCTCAGTGCGGTATAGAATCCCATCTTGAAACGGGATGGGGGCTTGGGTTTTGTTCTGACCACAGGTTCGACAGGTCTATAGTCGCTAACCGTCGGTTGTGGTTGTGGTCTCGGTTTGGATTCTGGCTCGAGACCGGCAATTTTATACACTGCCGATTTCAGGGTATTGAGGAAAACCTGATCCAACGAACATTGAGCGCAATCGTCTATTTCATTCTTGATGATTTTTCCGCTGGCCACATCCACCAAACGGATGTTGACCGAATAGATGGAACCCACCTTGTCGACATTTCCCACAACGATCAGCTCGACATTCAACATTCGGCCGATCTCGACAGCGCAGGCCACATCGGTACATCCACTCATCTGAAATTGTTGTTCTTTGAGGATTTCATCGATTTTATTCCGTTCCAGAACCGTGAATCGATCGGTCTTGAAAAATTCGGTTTGCAGACGATTGGTCAGTCCTTTCAGATCAACTTTGGAAAGGCCGCTGCCATCGAGTTCGAGAATGGCGATATTAGGCTTATCCTGAGCTGATGTCCATACACAAAAAAAATAACAGCAGCAGTATCAGCAAATTTTTCATTTCCTGACTCCTTGTTATGAGGCCTTCTGTTTTATCAGCCTTTTGATGCTCGTCATCAAAATAGCCAATCATGGAGCCAAAAGCAAGTACTTTCTCACAACAGCTTAAAGGGTCATGGTTATGACTTTTTGGAAAACTTCGGATGGAAGGATAAAAACGAAGCCAGCATTATTAATAGGTAGAGGGATATAGATTAAGGGTGTTGAATCCAAGTACCAGCGTATTAACGCGAAAGTAGCTGTTTGATGTTGGAATCTGTTTTGGCAGTGGATTCACGCTCGCCGATGATAGCCTGTAATTTGCGGAGAAAGAGTTCTTCTTTCTGGGGGTCGCCGGTGGCAGCCCCCTTGCCGATCCACAGCGCCTGTTGGAATTGATCATATGCCATTCTCAAACGGCCTTCATCGAGCAGAGCTAATCCCTTGGCATAGGTGATTTTGGCCATTTCCTCTATATTACCGTATTTTTGCGCTATGGCCAGTCCGCGGTCGTAATAATATTGCGCCCGTGGCCAGTCTTTGGAGGCAGCATACCATTCACCCAAATTCATGCAGCTCAACAGTACAGCGGTAGAGTCCTCGGCCCTGCTGGCTTGTTGCAGAGCGGCAAAATAATGTCGTCGAGCTTCCAGGGTATCACCTTTTTGCCAATAAATGGCGCCGATATTCAAGTCGGTTCGCGCCATGCCGCGAGCATCACCCAGGGTCTCCATATGGTCGAGGGTTACTTTGAATTCGGCCAGAGCGTCATCGATGTGCTGTAATTTCAGCTTGGTCAGGGCTACCTGAAAATGCCCTCGGGCTATGGCCGGTTCATGATTCAGCTGTTGAGCGCGCATCAGGAAGGTGTCGGCATAAGCCAGTGCCCGATACAATTGTCCTTTGCTGCGTAAAAGCTCGGAGATACGATCATAGGCCAAGGCCGCTTCATAAGGCCGCTGCAGCCGATCGTTAAGGTGGGAACCGCTGAGGTACATGCGGATCGCTTCTTCGGTTTTGTCTTGTCGTTCCAAAATGAGAGCCATCTCTCTCAGCATAAAGGCCAAGGTAATGCTGTCTGCCGGCGTCCGCCCGGCGTGGTCGTAAACCGTAAAGGCTTCTTGCCACCTTTCTTCTGCAGAAAGCACCTTTGCCAAACCGATCCGTGCAAGGTTGGACCCGCGCCTGTCACGCAACTGGAGGAATAAAGAATCTGCCCGCTTGAACGATAACAGAGCCTCCTCCGGCTGGTTGAGTTCCATTAATAACGAACCCAGATGTATATCACTCCACGCCTGGATGGCTTTATTCGCAGCAGTGGAGGCAATCATTTCATATCCTCGCAGCAACCATGGGACGTCCGGATGTTGATCATTTATCTCGTCCGCGGTTAATTGTTGATGGTGTCGGATACATGCCGTAAGAGCAGCAGCAGCTATGCCATCCTCCTGCGGTCGCTCTCTCAGCAAGTCCATAGCCATCCGCAGGGTCTGGGATCGCTGCGGCGGAAATAGATAAACGTAGCCTAACAATTGTAATAAAACACTATCCGGTACGGCCTCTATTTGCGTCAGCTGCGGAATGGCCGGAAGCATCGGCAAATGCCATTCACAGACTGGTTGCTGAAAGATCGAATCCGCTGGTACCACCCAGCTCAATGTCACTTGCGCCCCTTGCGAAAGATAAAGCAAATATTCGGCTCTAGTGCGTTCGATCAAATGCAAACCTTCTGGATAGACCCTTTGATGGGGGAAAATGGCCATTTTCTCCCATACCTTAAAACGCAAGGGTTTTTTGCTCTCATCCGCTGGTAGACGGTCAAGGATCTCCCGACAGTTTTGCAGGTAGAGGCTGTCATTTACATCTTCGGTTAAAACGATCAATCCTCTCACATCCTCAGGAAAGGGCTGCCCCAGCAAGTCATCGCTTTTCTCCAAAAATTGTAATAGGGGTTTGCAGGAACGAGTGAAAATCTTATCCCATTTCCATTCCGGCGAATCGGATAACCGGATCTGAACCCTCTGACCTGCTATGCCGGCAGGAAATTCAAAGGCATCCAACTGTAGATAGGCTGCTCCCTCTTGTAAATTGAGAGAGCAAAATACGACCACATCCAAATCGAGGTGCTTGTTTACAGCTGCAAGGCTGAAAGGATCGAATTCATCGGCGAATAACGGCGTCAATGGTTCCCCCAGCAGCATCTGCAGCGAATCCTGAGGAATGAGATGAATATTGGGCTGCATGGTGAGGAATTGGATGGCTTCTTCTGCCTTATTCTGATACAGGGTGTAAACCTCTGGGCGGGCATAGTCAGCCGGCAGCACGGCGACGCTGAGGCGAAAGGATTTTGGCCACGCTGTAACAATCAATAAAAACAATAAGATAAAACTCGTATTACTAATGATTCGTTTGAACGACAACCACATGGATAGTACAACCCTATGACAAATACGGATATTATTTTAACGAATTTCGCTGGACATTGTTTCAAAAAAATGCTGCAACGTTTATGCCAAAAAATGTAAAGGGGATTTTTAGGTGGAGATAGGCTGGAAAAAGATCAATCAACCATAGCAGTCATAAAAATGGTTTAAATTCGACCATATTTTCACAGGGGCAATTGCAAACGGATCATGGATCCTGACGGTGAAAGGTTGGCTATCTGCAGTCGATAGCGGTTGCCGTAATGCTGCTGCAAAATCGAATGGAGTCTATCAAGTGCGGTGTTAGCTTTCACATCGGCGATGGCTTGCCCATCTATGCCCATAGCGGCAGAATTGCTCACTTCGATCATTACTGATTTTTGGGCATAATACGCGCGCAGCGAGATTCTCACCGGCTGTTCGCTCATTTCAACGCTGTGGAGAATGGCGTGTTCCATCAAGGGGAGCAGGAAAAAACTCGGCACCACTGTTTCCCGGCATTCGGCAGCAATTTCCTTGTCGATTTGCAGTCTTTCCCCCAGTCGCGCCTGTTCGATGGCCAGATATAGTTCGGCGCAGCGTATTTCCTGGGCGAGGATGGCTTGCCCGTGCCGCCGGATTTCATTCACAAGGCGGATCAATTCCGCCAGGTTTTCGAGGGTGGTGCGTGCCCTATCTGCATCCACCACCGTCAAGGCTGCAATATTGTGAAAGGTGTTGAAAATAAAGAGAGTATCCAACGGTAACAATAGACCCATCCTCTCTTTGGCATCGGAAGGCTCCATGGCAGGCGAAGTGGATGGTTTGAATGAGAGTAGGTAATAGGTAACAGCACTGCCCAATAACAAGGCAACAATTGTGATGGCAAAAGCCATCGGTTCTAATGGCCGGTGCCACCAGAGCAAACCAAGCAGTATCAATCCACTTGCGATCGTCAAAATTAAAGAAACCCATTTTTTGAGGTTCATCGCAGCCTGTATGAACCATTGCATGATTGCCATTTTTTCAACTTGACTTTTCGATTAAAATATTAGTTAGTATAATTACAGGCAAGTTAGCGGTTGTGCTGATACACAACACCGGATTCGGTTTTTTCACAGCAAACTCTTCGGAATACCACCCTTGAATGGGATGTCTCTCGCCCATGAGGATGTTTGTTTTGATCGTCGCTTGAGATTTGGCCGTAATTTTCAGGACAAGCGGCGGGTAATAAAAAATCGCGCCCTCATCAAAAAGTTCATAACGACCAGGGGCGAAGTGCCAGAGCACTTCAATCTTATGTTTGCCCTTGCCTTCAAGGATGTCTTTGATGCTCCACTGCTGGAGGTGATCAAAAAGCACCTTCCTGGTATGGAGAACACCTTTATGCCGATAGCCGTCGTGCTGGGCCATCGCGTGACTGCCCTCTGGGTTCGTTGCCCATGATAATAACTTGACGTGCGCTCGCCATCCCCATTGAAACGGCCCCACCATTTCCGATTGACTTTCGCCGTCGATCACCACCGTATTATGCGCATGGGTACTACGGAAATAGTTCCGCCATTTGCGGCTGCCGCGATAACTGAACGTACCACTGTCCAGCAATATGGGTTCGCCTGCCACTGAGAGAACCAGACTGAGGGCATCGGCGTGGCCGTGTGACGCCATCTCATCCAACCCCAGCTCGCCAACATCGAAAACACCGCGCTGCGGCAGGGCATCCTCATGGCTTCGGAAAATAATATACCCTCCCTCGCGGAATTCTTGAACAAGGGAATGGCGGTGAACCGGCGCCAGATCTTGATAGGCTTGATAGGCCGTGGGACCTAATAGCCACCAAATTTCCTCACACTTTTGCAACGCTTTGGCCTTAAAATCGCCTCGATGGAAAAGACAACTCGCTTTGGCCAATAGCACCGCATAGGGATTGCTCTTGCTTTCGCTTAAGCGCAGGGTTTGGCCGCCGTCGTCATCGCCGATATGCGGCACGTCGCCTGGCTCCAATAATAGAGCATGGATGAACTCGGCCATCTTTTCCATGCGTCGCACGAATGCAGGGGGCAATTCACTAGCGATATGATCCGCAGCAAGTTTGGTCAGCAAACAAAAATCAAATACATACCGCTGATAATAGGTGGTCTGTTCCTTGATCACACCATCGGAATAGATCTGTTTGGGTATCTGGTCGAAGAGAATGGCAAAACCGAGCTCGCGCCACTGCGGTGCCGATTTAAATTCGGGGTAGTAGCATCCGGCATAAACCAAACCCAACGCTTCGCCCAGCAGATGGTTGTTGGCGGAACTGTAAAAAGAAAGATTTTGCGAAATAAATTCCGCATGATGGGCGATGGACTGCAGAATCTGCAGATAGAAATCTGCGTCGAACGCAGGGCTGTGCTTGGCCATCTGCAAGGCCCAGGTGAAGGAGAGGATGCGCATGGCCGCTTCCAAAGGACTGGTCCAATTGATGCCGTATTCGGGCGGATTCTTTGCCAGCCAGTCCAACCACTGGCTCTTTAATTCTTGAACGTATCGTTCATCTGCCGTTAGCAGATAAGCTTTAGCCAAAGTGACAAAATGCTGCAGTCGGTTCAATTCCCAAATGTATTTGACCCCTGGTGTGAGATCCGAACGCCAATAGGGCAGATCGGTCCAATGTTTCAAGGGAATCTGCTTTTGCGCAATCAGATCGTAATGCCAATCGATGACGCCGTTGCCATGTAATTTTTGGTTAAAAATATGCCATTCATGTCGGCAGATGGTTTCGGCCGCCTCGATGGTAGCCATACGTTCCTGCGCCCATCGATCGCAAAATACCTGGCGGATTTCTTCAGGCGACAACACCTGCCAGGGGAACACCCGACGCTCTCGCAGCTCCTTTAGCAAACGATCTTTCTCAATTCCATCGGATGAAAATAGAGAACCTATCAGAATATCCCGCTCCACTGCTTGCATCAGGTTTCGGCGTTTCTTATGAACTCTGGCGCGGAGGTTACGATTGAATCGATACCACATCTCCGCCGGGGTCATCACTTTAAAACGATGCCAGATGATTTTATATTCGCTCAGAGTCAAGGCACCTCACATAAAATTTCATTCGAACGGACCTTTACGTTGGTCATAAGTTTCTACTAAAAAACCACTATCTGATACATTGGGCTGATTGACGATTTACCTCTTTCAATAGCCATGAGAGGGTACCCGATATGTCCGCGAGGTAAATCAACGCTCACGGATCCAATCGGAATCATGTTTTTTATGCAAAAGGCCGGCGCGCTGGATGGCGTCGCTGCCGAATTTTTGCCGCACCTGATCCATCACCCGATCCAGTTTGGTGCGCTTTTCATCCTCTTCAGCAAATAGTTCCAATTGAACCTCACTGCCTTGCAACTGCGACATGGCCACACCCAATAACCGCACGCGCTTGCCGCCACGATCGAAATTGTTGAACATCTTTTCCACACATCGAAACATCTCCTCGCATATATCCGTCGTATGACCCAGCGATTGTGACCGGGTAAAGGTGGAGAAATCTTCCAGGCGAATTTTCAGCGTAATGGTGCGACCTTTGAGTCGTTTTCTGCGCATCTCATAGGAAAGATCATCGCAGAGGTACAACAGACAATCGCGTAATTGAGCCGCGTCTTCTACGTCTTCAGGAAAAGTCGTCTCGCGGCTGATGGACTTGACCATATCGGTTTCCGCCACCGGGCGATCGTCGATGCCGTTGGCCAGTCGCCAAAAATGCGCGCCTATACTTCCAAGCCGTTCGATCAATTGCTGTTGCGAATATCGTGCCAGGTCACCAATGGTATAGATGCCCATGGCCTGTAGTTGAGGTACTGTTTTCAGACCCACGCCCCACAAGCGTGAGATCTCCAATGGTGCTAGAAATGATGGCATCTCTTCAGCCGATACGATCACCAGCCCATCGGGTTTACGTAGATCTGAGGCGATTTTGGCGACAAACTTGTTTGGGGCAATGCCTATGGATGCTGTAAGTTTTGTTTTTTCATATATTTTCGACTTTATCTCTTTTGCCATCTTCTCGGCGCCACCAAACAATTTTTGCGTCGAGGTGATATCCACAAACGCCTCGTCGATGCTAATCTGTTCTATGTCGGGACTAAACTCCCGCAACAGGCTCATGATCTGCCGCGATACTTCCGCATAACGATGGCCGCGTGGCAGGACGTACACAGCAGTGGGGCATAAACGGTAAGCCTTGGAAATGGGCATAGCCGAACGAATGCCATAGGCGCGCGCTTCATAACTGCAGGTGGATACCACCCCCCGACCCTTGCCGCCTTTGGGATCGGCACCTACTACCACAGGTTTGCCAAGCCACTGCGGATGATCCTGCTGCTCGATGGCAGCGAAAAACGCATCCATGTCCAAATGCATAATTGTTCGCGTGGACGTCATGTTGAACTCACTCTGAAAAATTCACACTGGCCTATCAGCCCAATGATTCTGCCCGCCGTAGGGGAACTCCAACAAATGATAAGAAGAACCGAAATCGTCGGGTTCGGCTTTAAATGATCCCCACGATTCATGGTAACTCAGGGATAGACCGTCGTTTTGTTCTCAACCCTTGATGCTAAAAATAACCAACATGATCTGCGTGAATAAATCCACGAACAGGGTAATTATAAGTCTGAATGGGTGACCCCACAGACCGGGCAATTTCCCATTAACGCCGCCATTCATTAGACTCCGACAAATCCAAAAGAACCTCATCCCCTTTTACTACAGTTTGCCAGGAACTGACAGATCTTGTCCTGCCACTCTGCTGTTGTGGCATATTCCGCAATCGTTAGTCCCAGCCGATCGTTGCCGATGATCATGCGAGAGATAAATAATCCTTTTTGATAAAGACAGAGCACCTTTTTACCTCGGTTGAGGGCCATGCAAATTTCATAGCCGACGCCGAGGGAGGGATTGGATATTTCCGCAATGAAGGCATCACAGTTGGCGAGCCATTCCATATCGCGGCGGTAGATTTGCTCCGCGGTCAGATGGCTCTCTTGCTGCAGAACATCGTCGGCGATGATATGTTCGGTCAGCACCCGATGACCCTGCTCTTGTAAGAAACCAACCATGAGCCGATAGGTCTCCAGATAAGCGCGACCGCCGGCAATGGAGGCGGCAAAATAAATATTCATCCTTTCTCCTGATTGAATATCATGCTCCAGTACTGCCTGACAATCTGCTTGGACTTTTGTAATTCTCTGATGGTGAAAAATCCACTTATCAACAGCCCCACCAGGAAGAGTAACGCCAACCCAATTTGTGCCGGCCAACCCCACGCCCTTGATCCGCTAATAAAAACGAGGGCTATTGTCACAACCGCCAGGCGCAGCAGCCGCGACCATTCATAGGGAATGGGATAATCGCGCTGGCTGAAATAATAAAGACCAGCGGCCATGAGCGCATATCCCACCACTCGCGCCCAGGCCGCACCAAACATACCAAGATCGGGAATCAGCAAGAAATTAGCCAAAACATTTCCCACCATGCCAATGACGGTCATGTACGCGATGAGCAAACTTTTTTTGTTCAGATAAAGCGTGGCTTCGAACACCAGATAGGCGGCATAGAAAATATAGGCCAGCATGATGACCGGAACGATCCCCGCGCTCTGCCAAAAAGTGCTGCCAAAGAGGGTATAACCAAAAAATCGCACCCGCAACAAATCCTCAATGAAAAGGGTGACGAAAAACAACAGGCTGGCTGCAGCGAGCATCAACAGCGAAAATAGTTTCCTGAAGACTTGTTTGGCATCGGCTTGTTTAGAAGTCGCCAAGAAAAAGGGATGCCAGGCGAAACGGAAGGCAGCGACGAAAAGTCCCATGATCATCCCCAATTTGGCGCCGGCATTATAAAGACCGGCCATCTGCACCGATTGCAACCGCTCCAAAAAAATGCGATCCACCGAATCCATCACCGCAATGGCAAAACCAGACAATAAAAAGGGTAGTCCGAATAAAAATTGCTCCAGAAAACACGACCAAGAAAAAGCCGACCGGCCCCTTTGCAAAATGACCGGCACGGTTAAGAAAAGCATAGCAGCAGAGGATACCAGATTGGCATAAAAAACGCCCTCTACACCCTTTTTCCAAACGACGATGAAGAGAATATTGGCTGCGAGATTGACCACGCCATTGAACGTTTTAATAGAGATGAACAGCCATGAGCGTTCCTCGGCTCGCAAGACCAAAAGCGGCAGAAAAGCGACGGTATCGCAAAAGAGTATGGCAGCCAAAAGTTGGATCAGCAAGGGCAGGTGGATGCCGAGGTTGAAAGAATCGATCGAAAACAGCAGCGCGCTGAGGGGTACGGCAAAAAAAGCCATCAGGCCGGAGAAGACCAGGCTCGAAACAAACAGAGCAACAAAGGCAGAGGTGAAGATGGTGCGACGTTGGTTAGGTGAATCGGCCAAGACGTAATGGCGCATGAAACCGGCGTCCAATCCATAGCAATAGATCAGCGTCGAGATGGTAAGATAGGTGACCATCAAGCCGACGATGCCAAAGGCCTCGGCGGAGAAAACATTGGTATACAGCGGCAGCAATAGAAAACCGATGGATCGGTTCACGATGTGCCCCAATCCGTACACCGCCGAGTGCTTGATGAGACGTTTTAGGGAAGAGAGAACAGACATAGAAGAAGAATCTATTTTTTAGTCATTCACTAATTATCGAGTTTAAATATAATCAAAAAGACGTTAAATTAAAAGTTAGAAAACGAAAACAGGGAACCAAAATCGTTGGAAGAGAATCAAATTGTAGGGTGTCTTAAAATATTAAATTAGGCCTGTTAGTTTTTGACCTCGGATTTTGTGTTATTTTTCGAAACAATTCCTTTTCACCCATAAAATGTTATTGAAAAAGGGAGAGAAGCAAGAATAATTTCGATACTAAAATTCCGAGTTATAACATAATAAAATTATGGTACTGAGAACGTTAACCGCAATTGTCTAAGTTAAAATGAATGGGTGAAAATAAAAACTATGTCATGTCGAGGAGCGCCGACGACGAGACATCTTAAAATACCATCGTTGCAATTACCAATTAACATAATATATAGCAAATAGGTAACCTATTAATTTTACGGGGATTAATATCCTTTTTTCGAGGAAATATTTTGTTTTCACATCAACACGAAAGCTTGATCAACATATTTCGTTCCTATAACACCTTCTATAACCTGCGAAGGAGTGTTGAGGGTCGTTCAGAAGCTCAGTTTCCATAGGATCCGAGTCGAATCCCTGCTTAAGCAGCAGAAATGCAAATTTGGTTTTTCCATCTTTTTTTCACGCTGTAGCCCATTCTGCCGACAAGACCTCCGCTTGTTCCAGCACCGTCTGCGTCGCCTTTTCCTGTTTGTCCGGCGGGTAGCCGTGTTTGCGCAGAATGCGCTTGACCAGCACCCGCAGTTGCGCGC
>FWPV01003583.1_pt1 | contig 34894 bp, 27 predicted proteins | sample 2228371 | NCBI WGS metagenome assembly FWPV01 (sample SAMEA103939776, study PRJEB20133) | metagenome | reverse complement strand
GGAGCTTGCACCCCATCACTTAACCTTCCGGCACCGGGCAGGCGTCACACCCTATACGTCCACTTTCGTGTTTGCAGAGTGCTGTGTTTTTGTTAAACAGTCGCAGCCACCTTTTCACTGCAACCCCTCTCGGCTTCGACCGCATGGGCCTACACCTACCAGGGGCACACCTTCTCCCGAAGTTACGGTGTCAATTTGCCGAGTTCCTTCTCCAGGGTTCTCTCAAGCGCCTTAGGATTCTCACCCTGCCCACCTGTGTCGGTTTGCGGTACGGTCTTCACCCACCTGAAGCTTAGGGGCTTTTCCTGGAAGCATGGGATCAACCACTTCGGCACCAACGGCGCCTCGTCGTCACGCCTCAGCTCAGCCTCCCGGATTTGCCTAGAAGGCACGCCTACACGCTTAAACCGGGACGTCCAACACCCGGCTGGCCTACCCTTCTTCGTCCCCCCATCGCAGTGGGCGAAGGTACAGGAATGTTGACCTGTTTCCCATCAGCTACGCTTCTCAGCCTCGCCTTAGGGGCCGACTCACCCTGCGCCGATGAACGTTGCGCAGGAAACCTTGGGCTTCCGGCGAACGGGCTTTTCACCCGTTTTGTCGCTACTCATGTCAGCATTCGCACTTCCGATACCTCCAGCAGGGCTCTCGCCCCACCTTCGCAGGCCTACGGAACGCTCCTCTACCGTCCAGGAATTAGAGGTTAGGAATTAGGGATTAGATCAAGCAGGCAACTGGCGACTCAGTCCTTGCAGCATCTTGGCGATCTCTTCATATTCATCGCGACAGCACCGCCAGCGGGCTTCATCCAAATAGCCCAAATCCAGACAGTACCTCAGCCATGCCCGCATCTCGTTGGCCGAAGCTATGGCCATCTGCACGAAACGCTTGAACTCGGCCTTGGATTGCCCTTGCTTGCCAAATCTCTCAGCTAGATTGGCACAGATCGATTTGGAGGCACGCCGCATCCGCTCGCCCAGTCCATATTGCTCGATCGGCGGTAAGGTCTGGGTGTAACGGTGCAGGTCCAGCGATAGCCGATAGGCCCGCCGGAACACCTCCAGTTTCTCAAACCCGTTCATAGGCTCTAATTCCTAATCCCTAAACTCTAATTCCTGGACCCGCAGCTTCGGTTCGTAGCTTGAGCCCCGTTACATCTTCCGCGCAGGAAGACTCGACCAGTGAGCTATTACGCTTTCTTTAAAAGGTGGCTGCTTCTAAGCCAACTTCCTGGCTGTCTTAGCCTTCCCACTTCGTTTTCCACTTAGCTACGCATTGGGGACCTTAGCTGGCGGTCTGGGTTGTTTCCCTCTCGACACCGGACGTTAGCACCCGATGTCTGTCTCCCAAGCTCGCACTTCCCGGTATTCGGAGTTTGCGATCGCGGGGTAGATCTAGACGACCCCCCCAACGATTACAGTGCTCTACCCCCGGGAGTGATACTTGAGGCGCTACCTAAATAGCTTTCGAGGAGAACCAGCTATCTCCGGATTTGTTTGGCCTTTCACCCCTATCCACAGCTCATCCCCTACTTTTGCAACAGTAGTGGGTTCGGGCCTCCAGTGGGTGTTACCCCACCTTCACCCTGGCCATGGATAGATCATCCGGTTTCGGGTCTACGCCCCGCTACTTTCCGCCCTGTTCGGACTCGCTTTCGCTACGCCTCCCCTATCCGGTTAAGCTCGCAACGGAACGTAAGTCGCTGACCCATTATGCAAAAGGTACGCAGTCACCCCTGCTTCAAGAACTCGGTTCTTGAAGCAGGGGCAGGTTTCAGGATACGGGTTCCAGGATTCAGCCAAACCCACGCGCCGCGCAGCAGCGCCTCATCTCACTGTACCCTGTACCCTGTACCCTAGATCCTGCCCCGCTTCAAGGGCAAAGCCCTTGAAGCAGGGGCTCCCACTGTTTGTATGCATGCGGTTTCAGGTTCTGTTTCACTCCCCTCCCGGGGTTCTTTTCGCCTTTCCCTCACGGTACTGGTTCACTATCGGTCGATCACGAGTATTTAGCCTTGGAGGATGGTCCCCCCATCTTCAGACAGGATTCCACGTGTCCCGCCCTACTTCTCGCACGCCTAGTTCCACCACCTCGCTTTCGCATACGGGGCTGTCACCCTCTGTGGCCGGACTTTCCAGACCGTTCCGCTAGCAAGATGGCTAAATCGTGCAGGCTGCTCCCATTTCGCTCGCCACTACTTTGGGAATCTCGGTTGATTTCTTTTCCTCCGCCTACTGAGATGTTTCAGTTCAGCGGGTTCGCTCCGCAAAGCCTATGGATTCAGCTTTGGGTGACCCTTACGGGCCGGGTTTCCCCATTCGGACATCCCCGGATCATCGCTTCGTTGCCAGCTCCCCGAGGCTTTTCGCAGGCTCGCACGTCCTTCATCGCCTGTGATCGCCAAGGCATCCACCACATGCACTTCGTCACTTGACCCTATAGCCCTGGATTCAGGCCCAGGTTCCAGAGACCAGGTCTCAGTTCAAGTGTTGACTGTAACCTGTATCCTGTACCCTGTACCCCGAACCAGCCATAGGTCGTGTCTGCCTCGCCATGCCCGACTTAAAGCATGGCGCGATGCAATCAAACCCAGGTTTGAGTCCTATCTCATCAATAGGATCAAACTTCTTCTTCCAAATTGTTAAAGATCCAAACAGCCTTCCTGTCAGGAGACAGGTTTCAGGACACAGGCTTCAGTCCAGTCGGCACACCCCATAGCGGCGCCCATGCCTGGTCTGTACCCGGTACCCTGACCTCTGTACCCTGACTGGTGGAGGTGAACGGGATCGAACCGATGACCTCCTGCTTGCAAAGCAGGCGCTCTCCCAACTGAGCTACACCCCCCTTCAGGTTCCAGGACACAGACTTCAGTCCAGTTGGAACACCGCATAGCGGCGCGCCTGTCCTGGGGGTTAGGAATTAGCGATTAGCAATTAGTAAGAGATCTCTAATCTTCTAATTACTAACCACTCATCACTAACCCGTATCCTGGCTGGTGGGCCTGGTTGGACTTGAACCAACGACCCCACGCTTATCAAGCGTGTGCTCTGACCAGCTGAGCTACAAGCCCCGCCCCTGAAGTGTGGACACTGGCCCAGGTCCACAAGCTCTAGAAAGGAGGTGATCCAGCCGCACCTTCCGGTACGGCTACCTTGTTACGACTTCACCCCAGTCATGGACCACACCGTGGTGAGCGCCCTCCCGAAGGTTAGGCTACCCGCTTCTGGTGCAACCCACTCCCATGGTGTGACGGGCGGTGTGTACAAGGCCCGGGAACGTATTCACCGCGGCATGCTGATCCGCGATTACTAGCGATTCCGACTTCATGCTCTCGAGTTGCAGAGAACAATCCGGACTACGATCGGTTTTCTGGGATTGGCTCCGCATCGCTGCTTGGCTACCCTCTGTACCGACCATTGTATGACGTGTGAAGCCCTACCCATAAGGGCCATGAGGACTTGACGTCATCCCCACCTTCCTCCGGTTTGTCACCGGCAGTCCCTCTAGAGTGCCCTCGCGTAGCAACTAGAGGCAAGGGTTGCGCTCGTTGCGGGACTTAACCCAACATCTCACGACACGAGCTGACGACAGCCATGCAGCACCTGTGTCGAGGCTCCCTCATCGGGCACCCCAGGATCTCTCCCAGGTTCCTCGCATGTCAAGGGTAGGTAAGGTTCTTCGCGTTGCATCGAATTAATCCACATCATCCACCGCTTGTGCGGGCCCCCGTCAATTCCTTTGAGTTTCAACCTTGCGGCCGTACTCCCCAGGCGGTCGACTTCACGCGTTGGCTTCGCTACTGAGAGATTCCTCCCCCAACAGCCAGTCGACATCGTTTAGGGCGTGGACTACCAGGGTATCTAATCCTGTTTGCTCCCCACGCTTTCGTGCATGAGCGTCAGTGCAGGCCCAGGAGGCTGCCTTCGCCATCGGTGTTCCTCCTGATCTCTACGCATTTCACTGCTACACCAGGAATTCCACCTCCCTCTGCCGCACTCTAGATGTCCAGTTCCAAACGCACCTCCTAGGTTAAGCCCAGGGCTTTCACGTCTGGCTTAAACATCCGCCTGCGCACCCTTTACGCCCAGTAATTCCGATTAACGCTCGCACCCTACGTATTACCGCGGCTGCTGGCACGTAGTTTGCCGGTGCTTCTTCTTCCGGTACCGTCATCCAGCAGGGCTGTTCACCCCACCGATTTCGTCCCGGCCGAAAGCGGTTTACAACCCGAAGGCCTTCTTCCCGCACGCGGCATGGCTGGATCAGGCTTGCGCCCATTGTCCAAAATTCCCCACTGCTGCCTCCCGTAGGAGTCTGGGCCGTGTCTCAGTCCCAGTGTGGCGGATCATCCTCTCAGACCCGCTACCGATCGTCGCCTTGGTAGGCCTTTACCCCACCAACTAGCTAATCGGACATCGGCCGCTCCAATCGCGCGAGGTCTCGCGATCCCCCGCTTTCTCCCTCAGGACGTATGCGGTATTAGCCCACCTTTCGGCAGGTTATCCCCCACGACTGGGTACGTTCCGATGCATTACTCACCCGTGCGCCACTCGCCGGCACCCCGAAGGGCCCGCTGCCGTCCGACTTGCATGTGTAAAGCATGCCGCCAGCGTTCAATCTGAGCCAGGATCAAACTCTTCAGTTCATTTCCTTTCCCCACTCCTCATGGAGTAGGCCGCTCACTTCCGTGAGCACTCGTTCCCTTCGCTAGTCGCACCCAGCACAAGAATGCTTCCTCCTTCGCATCCCCATACCAGGTACGCTAACCCAAACCAGTGCCCACACTTCAGAGGCTGGTTACAGTTGTTAAAGAGCATTCGTCAGAGAGCATTCCCTGTCAGGCACTGCATCAGGTCAGCACCCCGGGAGAGCCGCGCATCTTACGGAGAGACCGCGCCCAGGTCAAGGGGTTTGTGAAGGATTTTTGTCAGCCGCGCCAGATCCTTTGGAATCATATGGATACACACGGCACGATCGCCGCCTGGTGCAAGGGGTGCGGTTCCACCCGCGCGGGAATGCCGGCCGCGTACAGGGGGTGATCAGGGCCGTTCGGCCCTCAGGGTCACCCGGGCGAAGCGGCGTTTGCCCACCTGGGCCACCACGGTGGCGCCTGCCGGCACCACCAGGGCCTTGTCCGTGATCTTGTGACCGTCGAGCCGGGCGCCGCCGGCGGCGATCTGGCGCAAGGCCTCGGAGGTGCTGGGCACCAGCCCCGCCTGCTTCAGCAGCTGGGCGATGGGAAGCCCGCCCGGGGGGGCGGTAAGCTGGATCTCGGGCATGTCCTCGGGCATCGCCCCATGGGCGAAGCGGGCCTCGAAATCGGCCAGGGCAGCATCGGCGGCAGCGGCCCCGTGGAAGCGCGCCACGATCTCCTTGGCGAAGGCGACCTTGATGTCCCGCGGGTTGCGCCCTTCCTCCACCTCGCGGCGCCACTGCCGCACGACCTCGTGGGGCTGGAAGGAGAGCAGCTCGATATAGCGCCACATGAGGGTGTCGGAGATGGACATGAGCTTGCCGAACATCTCGTTGGGGGGCTCGCTGATGCCGATGTAATTGCCGAGGGACTTGGACATCTTCTGCACCCCGTCCAGCCCCTCCAGGATGGGCATGGTGATTACCACCTGGGGGGCCTGTCCGTAGTGTTTTTGCAGCTCGCGGCCCACCAGGAGGTTGAATTTCTGATCCGTGCCGCCCAGCTCCACGTCCGCCTTCATGGCCACGGAATCGTAGCCCTGGATGAGGGGATAGAGGAATTCGTGGATGGCGATGGGCTGACCGCAGTGATAGCGCTTGGAGAAGTCATCCCGCTCCAGCATGCGGGCCACGGTGTACCTGGCCGCCAGCTGGATCAGTCCCGCCGCGTCCATCTGCCCCATCCAGCTGGAATTGAACATGACCAGTGTCTTTTCTGGGTCGAGGATCTTGAAGATCTGCTGCTCGTAGGTGCGGGCGTTCTCGATCACCTCGTCCCTGGACAGGGGCTTGCGGGTGGCGTTCTTGCCGGTGGGGTCGCCGATCATGCCGGTGAAGTCACCGATCAGGAACATCACCTCGTGGCCCAGGTCCTGGAACTGACGCAGTTTGTTGATGAGTACCGTGTGGCCGAGATGCAAGTCGGGGGCGGTGGGGTCGAACCCCGCCTTGACCCGCAGCGGCCGGCCGGTCTTGAGCTTTTCGATGAGCTCGCTCTCCAGCAGCAGCTCATCGCAGCCGCGCTTGATGAGCTGCAGGGCTTCCTCGATGGAGGGCATGGACATCGCTGGGCCTGTCCCGGGGGCGTTGAGGTGGAGTGTATGGTCTTTGGAGGTGCTGGACCTCGGCCTTTACCCGCCAGATAGCAAAAAACGGCCTACGTTCCCAACGTAAGCCGTCACGTGGTCTGGCTCCCCGACCTGGGCTCGAACCAGGGACCTGCGGATTAACAGTCCGTCGCTCTACCGACTGAGCTATCGGGGAATCGAGTCTGCAATTGTAAAAATGCGCTCCAGTCAGGTCAAGAACGGGGGCAGCAGGTATTCAGCGCATGAGGTGCAGAACTAGGCCGGCCTGCCAGTCCTCGTAGTCCGGGCTGGTACGCCCTGCCAGCTGCAGGCCAAAGCGCCAATCCCTCCCCAGTTTTGTGGACCCCTCCAATTCCAGCTGGCCGGCCCAGCCCCGGTTGCCGGAGTACTGGCGGCGTTCGGTGACGGCCCAGCCCAGTCCCAGGTTGCCTTGCCAGCGCCAGGTGCCGATGTTTCGGTCCAGTTCGAGACGCCCCCCCAGTTTGGCATGCAGTGCGGGGCTGAAATAACCTCCCTGTCCAGGGCCGTATCCGTCCAGATCACGGCGGAAGGTCGTGACATAGAGCTCCGGCCCCCATTCCAAGCCGGTGTGTCCAGGAATAGGGCGCAGCAGCCGGGCATAGAGGCTTAGCTGGTCGTTGGCCTCGATGCCGACTCCTTCCAGCCGGGCTAGGGTGAGGCTGGCCGATGTTTTCCATATCCCCCAGCGCGCGTAGCCGTCCAGCATGAGGCCGTTTTCCATTACCCTGCCCCAGCGCAGGACGCCCTGCTGCTTGCCCGCCAGAGCCAGAAGGGACTCCTCATTTTGCCGTCGAAATAGACCCAGCCCCCAGCCGGATTGGGCGTCTCCTTGGGACATCCGATAACCCGCCACCCAGGGGGCGGAAATCACCCCCTCCAGTCCCCGGCCGAGATGGAGGTCGTGCTGCAGCCCCCGGTTGTCGGTATGTCGCCAGCCCAGCAACGCCGTCCTGGCCATCCTTGACGTGCTGGGGGGCGAGCACCAGCCGCCCTTCCCCTACGGCGAGGGCATAGGCCAGGGTAAGCTGCAGGCCTGCCTGATGGAGCCGCCCTGCGCCGGGCGTGCCTTGCTTGTGCCGGGACCAGGGTCTGACTTGCGCTGTCCAGGTGGCTGGCGCCGTCGGCCGCGGGACAGGCAACAAACGCAGGTCGGGCCCCAGGACGAAGTCCCTCTCCCCCTGCAGGATGGCCTGCCGGACCTCCTGGGAGATCAGGGCGTCCAGGGGGCCTGGCGATCTCTGCTGCAGCCCGGGCAGGCCAGCGTAGACCCGCAGGGCATGGGCGCTCAGGACCAGCCCTTGGGCAGCGCCGGTGGAAGGCTGCAGCTGGTAGGCCTGACGGAACGCCTGCAGGGCCTCTTCTGGCTGATCCAGATGCCAGTGGCTCCAGCCCAGGACCTCCCAGCCGGCGGCATCCAGCGATTCCATGTGGGAGCGCAACCACGCCACGGCCTCGGCATGGCGTCCGGCCTCGTAGGCCTCATAGGCCTTATGCAGGCCCGTCTCGACCGCATCGGGTGCATCCGCCAGCGGCGTCCGGGCGGGTACGTGGATAGGCGCCTCCGCCAGGACCTGGTCCTGCGACGGGGGCAGGTGGAGTGTGGCGGAGAGCTTGAGCCGCCAGACCCCGGTCGCCGCCGGCGCCTGCGGGAGGCTAATCTTGGGATGCGTAGGCTTGGGTCGTCTCGGGGGATGACGCGGCGCCGACGGCACTAGGCTTGCGCCTGCTGTGGCGTATGGCAGGGTTTCCAGCCGGTCGGGTAGCCTGATGAGGGACTCCACCCGGCTGGGCAGGGGCTGCTGGGTCACCTGGGCCTGACAGAGGGGGGCGATCAGGCTCAGGAGCAGTAGGCGTCTCACGGCGCCCTCCGGGGGATACGCGTGGCGAGGAGCAGCAGGGTGCTGCCGTAGTAGTCCTTGGCGTCCACGTCCTCGGCTCGCAAGGGGGAAGGCGTGCGGACGGTGCAGTCCGGCAGGAGGGCTCGGATGGCCTGCTGGGCGCGGTCCAATCCATAGGCTGCCCGGTCTCCCGTGCTCAGGTCGATCCAGGCCGGCGCCTCCGGGTCTGTCCAGGCGCGGGCAAAAGACTGCAGGACGGGTGGGCGTAGCCCCGCCCAACAGAGGTACAAGGGGATACGCACGGCCTCCGCCCCATGCCGTCGGCGCGCCTCTTCCGCCGGCAGCGCCAGGCGGGCATCGGCGTGGTACAGATCGATCCAGTCCGGCGGCAGGCCATGCACGCCGTACTGGGCCCGGGCCAGCAGCCGCAGCCCGGAACGTTCCAGCGCGCGCCAGTCCGGATGGGGATCGACCCGGTCCAGCCAGCGGAAGGCGGGATAGACCCAGTAAGAGGGATTGAAGCGGGTCCTGCCGGGGATCTCGAAGCCGTGCAAGGCCGGCAGGATGGCCAGTCCGAAGGGGGTCTGGCGGGTCAGCGCGGTGCGGATGCGCCGGCCGATGGCGGCAGCCTCGTCACGCAGTTCCGGGCGTCGCCAGCGCTCCCCGGCCCAGGCCAGGGCCCAGGCGATGAGCAGGTCACCGTCGCTGGCATTGTTCCAGTCCGCCACCGCCGGTTCGGTATCCGGGTGCCAGTGCCAGGCGAAAAGCCTGTCCTCGCGTTGCAGGTGGCTGCGTGTCCATTGCCAGAGGGCGTCGAACCTGGCGTGGTCATCCACGGCGACGGCCAACAGGAGGGCATAGCCCTGTCCCTCCGAGTGGCTGATTCCGCCCTGGCCCACATCCCGGACCCTGCCCTCCGGTGTGATGAAAGCCTGCCGGTAGGCCGTCCACAGGGCGTCCGCCTGGAGCGGCATCGTTAGGCACAGGCACAGCGCCAGGCCGAACAGACTGGACAGGAGCAGACGCATGGCGGGGCTCACCCCAGGCGTTGGCGGGCGCGCCGGCGCAGGAGCCAGCCCCCCGTGGCCACTAACAGGCCGATGAGGGACAGGATGAGTAGCAGCAGAAGCCAGGGCCGGTCGGAGAGGTAGTAGCCCAGGCGCAGCCGCCACGGCATCTCGCCCAAAACGACCGTCTCGTGGGGCGGCGACCAGGCATAGGGCTCGCCGGCCCCGTTCCAGGCCACCGCACCGCCCCTGAGACTGCCCCAGACATCGTGCTGGGTGAGGCGTGAGACCCCCCTCTCCAGCGTTTGGGGATCGTCCGCCGTGAGCACGGTGATCGGCCGACCGTCGGCGTCCAGGTACTGCACCAGGGCGCCGCCGCGCACCGATCCGGCCGCCAGTGTCACGTCGGCCTGCACCGGCTGGCGGCTGCGCGCCTGCTGCAGCAGGCCGGTGAAGGGTTGGCGCAACCACGCCATCAATCCCTTTTGCACGTCGTAAGACTCCCTCTCGGCCAGGGTGAGCCTTTGCCAGCGGCCGGAAGGCATGAAATGGGGCACCGCTTCCCGCACGGCGGCAGGTAGAGCCGTAAGAGGGCCGATCCATACGCCGCCGGGTGCGGTCCGGGTCTCGGGGCTCACCTTGGAGACATGGATGCGAGGCAGGGGGGAACGGGCCACCTGACGCAGCTTGGCGACCAAAGTCAGCGCTGCCGACAGGGTGTGGGGTTGCGCATCGGTGAGGTAGAGATCGAGCCCGGTCTGGGGATCGGCATGAGGCAGCGCCGTGCGCGCCAGCACCGCCAGGTCCGGGAAGCGGATCCTGCCCCGCAGGGGGGGCAGGTCGATATGGGAGTCCTCGAACAGGGTCAGGCGCAGATGCTCTGTGAAACGCGGGATGCACTCGCCAGGGGTTTCGCGCCCATGCAGGCTGGCCTCCAGACGCAATTCGTTGCTGCCGTCGCGCAAGGCGATGGCGGGCAGGCGCACGCGCGCCCCCATCACCTGGGCGCCGGCCGGGTCGCTGAGGGGAAGCGCCTGGACGAACTGGCCGTTCAGATGCACATTGAGGGCGGAACGCGGGTCCAGCCCAGCGCCATAGGCGTAGTTCAGGGTGAGCTCCAGATAGGGGGCGGCGGGGTCCAGCCATTCCCGGAAGGCCCAGAACTCCACTGTTGCACTGGCATGGGCCTGGTTCTGATAGGTCACCGTGGTGCGGCCCAGCTGGGAAAAGGTCACCCGGGCGGTCGCCGCCGAGGCGGGATGGGCGGGCGGCGGCGGCAGGTCGAGCCGGTCGATGACCGCCTCCTGGGCGTCCGGCAGGGCGAACTCCAGGCTGAGGACCTGGGCGGCCTGCATGACCTGGGCCGGGGTCACGCCGCTCACGATCAGGACGTAGCGGCCAGGGTCCGCATCGCTGGGGTAGAGCCCCAGATAGGCGGACCGGATGCGCGCCGCGATCCGCGGGTGCAGATGCGCCGCCAGTTGCTTGCGGGTACCCAGCAGGATGGCGTCCCATCTCCCCTTCACCAGCTCGATACCCGGGAAGCGCGCTTCCCCTAGAGGCTCTGCCGCCGCAGACGGCAGGGCGCGCACCTGCACCCGCATGGGCAGGTACTGCAGGCGGGCGGCCACCGCCTGGACGGCCTGGGCGGCGGCCGGCAGCAGTTCGGCAGAGTCCTCCCCCGCCGGCAGGATCACCTCGAGGGGGTATTGCCGCAACCACAGGCGACGGTCGAAGACCTCCTCCAGACGGGCCAGACTGGGTTGCAGGGGGCGGCGTGTCACCCGCAGCAGCAGGGCGGATGCCTCGGCGTCGATCTGGGTATAGAGCTCCGGGGCATCCGGGTCCTCACAGCGATCGGTGTAGTGCTGGGCCGCCCGCAGCACGAGCTCTGGAAAGCCGGGGCGCAGTGCCTCGGGCGGCAGACGTATGCGGGCGATGTGCTCGCTGCCCTCCCCCCCCAAGGGCAGTTGGGCATAGATGCGCTCGTTCAGGCCGATGGCCAGTTGGGAGCGCCGATTTAGGGCCAGGGAGCGGTTGTACTGCAGCTCCAGACGGGCCTCCTCGATGCGATAGCGGCTGGGGATGGGAACGGCCAGGCGCTGCGCGGCGCGGCTGCCCCGCAGCTCCAGCGGCATGGGGCTGCCGCCGTTGAGCCAGCCCAGGGGCAGGCGGTAGGCATCCTGGTCCTCGACGGGGGCCAAATCCTGGGTCATGCCTAGGGACGGCCAGAGGGCGATGAGTACCATGGCCATGAACGGGGCCAGGATCATGGACGGACTCCTTCGAGATACAGGGACCGCTCGCGCACGAACCGGTAGATGCGGCGCGCATAGTTGACGGTGAGAAATGAGAAATTCTGCAGCGCGGAGCGGAAGGCGATGTGCAGCAGGAATCCCAGGCCCTCCAGCAGGCCCAGCCTGTGTTGGCGCAGCGCGCGGCTCAGCTCGTGCTGCTCGCTGTCGCCGAAGACCAGGGCGGTGATGGCCCGTTTGTCCTCCTGGGTGCGGGGCTTGAATCTGAGCCCCAGGTCCCAGGCATGGGCCCCTTTGTAGCGCCGGCGCACCACCTGGACGGGAATGCTGGCCGTGCGCCCCTGCAGGGCCGGCACACGGACTTCGAGCGCCGCCTCCCGATGCATGGCCAGGGGCATGGGCAAAAGAATCCCCGCCCCGGTATAGCTGAAATCGGTGAGCCGCACCGGCAGCCTGCGGCCGTCCGTGAGCACCAGGGCAGCGGCCAGATCGGTGCGCAAGCCCTTGAGCCGATAGGACTCCCGCTTCTGGGCCTTCTCCAGCATGACACCGATCGCCCCCAAGGAGAACACCAGGTTGACCGCCGCCAGGGTGGTGGTGAGCAGGATCACCCCCAGCTCCTCGGGATGGGCGTGATAGCGATATACCCCCGCCAGGATGCAGGCCAGATTGAGCAGCATAAGCAGATAAAACGGCAAACTGAACTGGGAGATGAAATCCTCCGACAGGCGTTCGCCCTTGGGCGTGACGGCGAAGGTGGGGGCACGGGGGGAACGGAAGACGCGCAGGATGGCGGGCAGGGTGTGGATGGACTGGATGGTCTCGTAGAGCTCGGAGATCAGGGGCCAGCGCACCCGCCCATACTGGATGTTGGACAGCAGCAGGACGCCGAGGATGTGGGGCAGGGCATAGGCGACGAGGTCCGCCGGCAGGAAGGCGTCCATGATCTTCAGGGAGAGGAGCAGATACATGGCCGGGGCCAGGTAGTAGATCACGCGGGCGAAGGGAAAAAACCAGAAGAAGACCGAGGAGGTGTAGGCCAGCTTCTGGGTAAGGCTCAGTTGGGGCTGCAGCCAGGGGTTCTTGAGCAGGAAGATCTGCACCATGCCCCGCGCCCAGCGCGAGCGCTGTACCAGGAAGCCGCCGAAGGTCTCGGGTTGCAGCCCGGCGATCATGGGCCGGTCAAGATAGACGCTGTTGTAGCCGCGGGCGTGCAGCGTGAGGGCCGTCTCGGCATCCTCGGTGAGGGTCTCGCCCACGATGCCGCCCACCTCCTCCAGATGGGCGCGCCGCAGCAGGGCCGCCGAGCCGCAGAAGAAGGAGGCGTTCCAGAAATCCAGTCCGTGCTGGATGACGCCGTAGAACATCTCGTTCTCGCTGGGCATGCGCTCGTAGGTGCGCAGGTTGCGTTCCAGGGGGTCCGGGTTGATGAAATGGTGCGGGGTCTGCACCAGGAACAGCCTGGGATCGCGCAGGAAGAAGCCCACCGTGTTGCGCAGGATGTCGCGCGTGGGCACGTGGTCGGCATCCAGCACCAGCACCAGGTCCCCCCGGCAGTGGTCGCGCAGGGCGGCGTTGAGGTTGCCCGCCTTGGCGTGGGTGTTGCGCTCCCGCGTCACATACACCGCCCCCAGTTCGGCGCACAAGGCCTTGAGGCGCTCGTGACGCACCTTAGCATCCGCGGCGGTGTCGAGTCGCTGACGCCGCTCGAGAGTGCCGCCGTCGTCGCAGAGATAGACGGTGTAGCGGTCGCGGGGGTAATCGATCTGGGTGGCCGCCAGCAGGGTCACCTCCAACAGACTCGGATCCTCGTTGAAGGTGGGGATGAGGACGTCCACGTGCGGCCATGCAGAGGGGTCGGCCGGCAGCGGTGGCGGACGGCGGAACACCGGCCAGGCGTTGACGTAGGCGCCGATGAGCAGGATGGCCAGGCTGTAGATCTCCGCCCCCAACAGGGCGATGGCCCCCAACAGGCTCAGGGGGTCGTGGTAGGAGATGGTGTACTGGATGCGCCAGGCGAAATAGCGCAGGCTCACGAAGGCGGCCAGCAGCACGGCCAGCAGGCGCAGCCACTGGTACAGGTCCTGACGGTGCTCCAGGCGGTCGGCGCGCTGATGCAGCACGAGCAGCAGGACAAGCAGCGCAATGGTCAGGAGCGTCTGCGCCTCGCGGGTAAGGGACAGGCCCGCCAGGTCCACCAGCAGGAAGAGTGCCACCACCCACACGGCCAACAGGGCCTGGGTTGGGTCCACCCGGGTGAGGAGATGACGCCACAGGGGGAAAGACCGCATGTGCCTTGCCCCTGGCTTCAGGCATCGTCGCGGGCGGCGATGCGATCGGTCCGGGGCTCCCGTTCCCGCACCTTCCAAATCTGCTCCACCAGATCAGGCAGATAGTCCATCCCTTCCTGCAGCCTGCGCTCCAGTGTAGCGAGACGGCGGCGCAGCTGCCACAGGGTCAGGAGCAGATAGGCCAGCAGGGCGGTCAAAGCCCCCCAATGCAAGCCGGCCACCAGAGTGGTCACCAGTCCGATGCCGATGGAAAGAGAAACGTACATAAGGATTCCGTCCACATGTATCAGCCCGCACCGACCGTTCCCACGGCGGGACGGACCAGGGCAAGGCTGGTAATGAGGATTTCGGCCATTCCCCGCAGGACTTTAATAGGACCTGCATGACACCGGATGTGGTGCAGGCCAAAGCCGGTATGGGTGTTGCGCATGCCTGCCATGGCCATGGCGCGCCTCAGAGGGGGGCGCCGGCTCTGGGGCCCGCCTCAGGCCAGGGCCTGGGCGATGCGGGTCATGGCCTGCCGGAGGTTGTCCAGGGAGGTGGCGAAGGACAGGCGCACATGGCCCTCGGCGCCGAAGGCCGAACCCGGCACCACCGCCACCCCGTGCTCCAGCAGATATTCCGTGAAGGCCAGATCAGTGGCCTCGGTCAGGCGCCCCTGGGCATGCAGCCGGGCGATGGCTGCACGCATGTCCGGGAAGGCATAGAAGGCGCCACCGCTTTCCATACAGCGCACACCCGGCAGGGCGTTGAGGGCGTCCACCAGGTAGCGGTGGCGCTCCCGGAAGGCCTCCACCATGGGGCGGATGCAGCTCTGGTCGCCCATCAGGGCCGCCTCGGCCGCCACCTGGGAGATGGAGGTGGGGTTGGAGGTGCTCTGGGACTGGATGTTTTCCATGGCGGCGATGATCTCGGCCGGGCCGGCGGCATAGCCGATGCGCCAGCCGGTCATGGCATAGGCCTTGGACACGCCGTTGAGCACCACGGTGCGCGGATAGAGGTCTGGACAGGCGTTGAGGATGTTGGCGAACGGGGTATCCCCGAGCAGGATGTGCTCGTACATGTCGTCCGTAGCGATGAGCACGTGGGGGTGCGCCCGCAGCACCTCCCCCAGGGCGGCGAGTTCCTCTATCGTATAGACCGCGCCGGTGGGGTTGGAGGGGCCGTTGATCACTAACATGCGGGTGCGCGGCGTGATGGCCTCCGCAAGCTGCGCCGGGGTGATGCGAAAACCCTGCTCGATCCCGGCCTGGACGAAGACCGGCCGACCCCCGGCCAGGAGCACGATGTCGGGGTAGGAGACCCAGTAGGGGGCGGGGATGATTACCTCGTCGCCCGGATCGATGACCGCCTGTACCAGGTTGAAAAAGCTCTGTTTACCGCCGCAGGACACCAGGATCTGCCCGGGCTGGTAGTCCAGGCCGTTGTCGCGCCGGAACTTGTGGATTACCGCCCGCTTCAGGCTGGGGGTGCCGCCGACCGCAGTGTATTTGGTGAAGCCGTTGCGGATGGCGGCGATGGCCGCCTCCTTGATGTGGTCGGGGGTATCGAAGTCGGGTTCGCCCACCCCAAGACCGATGATGTCGCGCCCCTCGGCCTTGAGCCGGGCGGCACGGGCGCTCACCGCCAGGGTGGGGGAGGGTTTGATGCTGCGCACGCGGGAGGAGAGTTCCAAGGTCACCGCCTTCGGGGTCGTAACGCGCACGGGGCGTAGGGGTAAGATGATGGATTAAGATGGGAAGATTTTAACGTGGCCGTCACCTTTCCCAACAGCCCCTTCCTGCTGCACCAGCCCTTTCCTCCCGCCGGCGACCAGCCGGAGGCCATCGCGCGGCTGGAGGCGGGCATCCGCCAGGGCATGCGCTTCCAGACCCTGCTGGGGGTCACGGGCTCGGGTAAGACCTACACCATGGCCAACGTCATCGCCCGGCTGGGCCGACCGGCCTTCGTCATGGCCCCCAACAAGACCCTGGCGGCCCAACTCTATTCCGAGTTCCGGGAGTTCTTCCCAGAAAACGCGGTGGAGTACTTCGTCTCCTACTACGACTATTACCAGCCCGAGGCCTATGTGCCGGCGCGGGACCTCTACATCGAGAAGGACTCCAGCATCAACGAGCATATCGAACAGATGCGCCTTTCGGCCACCAAGGCCATCCTGGAGCGGCGCGACGTGGTCATCGTGGCCACCGTCTCGGCCATCTACGGCATCGGCGATCCGGTGGACTACCATGGCATGATCCTGCACCTGCGTACAGGGGAGCGTACCGGCCAGCAGGCCATCCTGCGGCGGCTGGCGGAGATGCAATACCAGAGGAACGAATTGGAGTTCAAACGCGGGGTGTTCCGCGTGCGCGGCGACGTCATCGACATCTTCCCGGCGGAGCATGCCGAGACGGCGGTGCGGGTGGCGCTGTTCGACGACGAGGTGGAGGCCATCACCGTCTTCGACCCCCTGACCGGTCAGGTCTTGCACAAGGTGCCCCGCTTCACCGTCTATCCCTCCAGCCATTACGTGACGCCGCGGGAGACGACCCTGCGCGCCATCGAGTCCATCAAGCAGGAGTTGGCCGAGCAGTTGGAATTCTTCCACCGCCAGGGCAAGCTGGTGGAGGCCCAGCGCCTGGAGCAGCGCACCCGCTTCGACCTGGAGATGCTGGCCGAACTGGGCTTCTGCAAAGGCATCGAGAACTACTCCCGACACCTGTCCGGCCGCCGCGCGGGCGAGCCGCCCCCCACCCTCATGGACTATCTGCCGCCAGACACCATCATGTTCATCGACGAGTCCCACGTCACCATCCCCCAGATCGGCGGCATGTACCGGGGCGACCGGGCGCGCAAGGAGAATCTGGTGGATTATGGCTTCCGTCTGCCCTCCGCCCTGGACAACCGGCCGCTGCGCTTCGACGAGTTCGAGCGACTGATGCCCCAGACCATCTTCGTCTCGGCCACGCCCGGCCCTTACGAACTCAAACACCAGCAGCAGGTGGTGGAACAGGTGGTGCGGCCCACCGGCCTCGTGGACCCGGAGGTGATCGTCCGCCCCGTGGCCAACCAGGTGGACGATCTCATGAGCGAGATCAACGCACGCGTGGCCCGCAACGAGCGGGTCATGGTCACCACGCTCACCAAGCGCATGGCCGAGGACCTGACCGAGTATCTCGCCGACCACGGCATCAAGGTGCGCTACCTGCACTCGGACATCGACACCGTCGAGCGGGTGGAGATCATCCGCGATCTGCGCCTGGGGGTGTTCGACGTCCTGGTGGGCATCAACCTGCTACGCGAGGGCCTGGACATCCCCGAGGTCTCCCTGGTAGCCATCCTGGACGCAGACAAGGAGGGCTTCCTGCGCTCGGAGCGCTCCCTCATCCAGACCATCGGCCGGGCCGCCCGCCACATCCACGGCACGGCCATCCTCTATGCGGACACCATCACAGAATCCATGCGCCGGGCCATCGACGAGACCGAGCGCCGCCGGCGCAAGCAGATGGCCTACAACGCTGCCCACGGCATCGAGCCGCGCGGGGTGGTCAAGCGTATCAAGGACATCATCGAGGGGGTGTACGACACGGAGGCAAGCCGCGCAGCCCTGCAGGCGGAACAGGTCCGCGCCGCCTATGCCGCCATGAGCGAGAAGGAGCTCACGCGGGAGGTCAAGCGCGTCGAGCGCGAGATGCTGGAGGCGGCCAAGAACCTGGAATTCGAGCGCGCGGCCAGGCTACGCGACCGACTGCACGAATTGAAGCACCAGCTCTTCGGTGTGGTGGAGGAGGAGCGCCCGGCCGCCGTCGCCGCGGCCGCCGCCCCGGTGCGGGCCAGGGGACACCGGCGCTGAGGCGGCCCTACATCCCGGCCCTGCCTGGGCGGCCATGGCAAGGCTATACTTGCCCCCGGCCATCATCAGATCATGTCCATGTCTACCTACCGCAAGCTTCAGGTCCTGCTCGTCTGCATGGGTAACATCTGCCGCTCCCCCACCGCCGAGGGGGTGGTACGCCGGCGTCTGCAGGAGGCGGGGTTGGCTCACCGGGTCATCGTCGATTCCGCCGGCACCCATGGCTATCACGTGGGGGAGCCGCCCGACTGGCGTGCCCAGGAAGCTGCCGCGGCGCGGGGGTATGACCTGTCCCGACTCATCGCTCGCCAGGTGAGCCTGCAGGATTTCCAGGACTTCGATCACATCCTGGCCATGGACTGGGGCAATCTCAGCCACCTGGAGCGCATCTGCCCGCCGCGCCACCGGCACAAGCTCAAGCTCTTTACCGCCTACAGCCGGCGCTACACCGGCCTGGAGGTGCCGGACCCCTACTACGGGGAACGTGACGGCTTCGAGCGGGTGCTGGAAATGGTGGAGGATGCGGCGGAAGGGCTCATCGCCCACCTGCGCCAGGAACTGGGCCTGGCCGCCTAGGTCGGGACGCTCCGGGGCCGCCCATGGGCATGACCGCCATCGCCGCCGTAGGTCTAGGCGCGGCGGCCGGCGCCTGGCTGCGCTGGGCCCTGGGCCTCTTGCTCAACGCCATCTACCCAGCCATCCCCCTGGGTACCCTGGCGGCCAATCTGTTGGGGGGCTATCTCATCGGGCTGGCCCTGGCCTGGTTCGCCCAGCATCCGGGCCTAGCGCCGGAATGGCGGCTGTTGCTGGTGACCGGCTTCCTCGGGGGGCTGACCACCTTCTCTACCTTCTCCGCCGAGGTCTTCACCCTGCTGGCGCGCAGCCAGTATGCCCTGGCCGTCACCGCCATGGGCCTGCACCTGGCCGGCTCCCTCGCCATGACGGGGCTGGGGGTTCTGACCCTCAAACTCCTCAAGACCTGAACGCCCCTCCGCCCCAGACACACACCCGCGCCATGCACCCTGGCCCGACGTTCAGCGGACCAGGCCGCAGGCGAGGTCTTACTGGAGTGGGCCGGCATGGACCAGAACAAGGCGCATTTCCTTCATGGAAATTTCACACGAGGCGGTTAGATTGTTTGGACACCCCGCAGTCCCCGGCTGCGGTGACCTCCCTCAACCGCACATAGGAGATGCCATGAGCAGCGCCCTGCACCCCGACCGCAAACTGAACCCCAGCCAGACGGTCAGCAACGACTCCGGCAACCCCTCCATCCTGGATCTCATCGAGCAGCGCAAACTCGACCGGCGCGCATTTCTGAAGACCTCGCTGGGTGCTACCGCCGGCGCCACGGCCCTGGCCACCCTGGGCAGCGCCGTGATGGACGGGCTCAGCAACTACGCCCAGGCCGCCCCCGCGCCCTTGGGCGGTATCGGCTTCAGCTCCGTGCCCGCCAACGTGGCGCCCATGACCGATGCGGTCACTGTCCCCCCCGGCTACACCGCGCAGGTCCTCATCGCCTGGGGCGACTCCCTGACCGCTGCCCCCCACTGGGACACCCTGAGCCCCATGGACGAGGCCACCCAGCTGCACTGCTATGGGGCACATACCGACGGCATGCATTTCTTCCCCTTCCCCCAGGCGGGCGCCTCCGGCCTGTCCAACACCCGCGGCCTGCTGGTCACCAACAGCGAATACTGCGACCCGCCCCTGGTCAACGGCATCACCCCCGCCAGCAGTTATGCCACGGCGCCCCTGACCCTGGAGATGGTACGCGCCCAGCAGGCCGCCCACGGGGTAAACATCGTCGAGGTAGAGAAAAAGGGGGGCGAATGGAAGGTGCGCCGCCCCTCCGCCTTCAACCGCCGCATCACTGGCAACACCCCTTGCCGCATCAGCGGTCCTGCCGCCCGTCATGACCTGATGAAGACCGCGGCCGATCCCACCGGGACCCGTGTGCTGGGCACCCTGAACAACTGCGCCCATGGCTACACCCCCTGGGGCACCTATCTGACCTGCGAGGAGAACTGGAACGGTTATTTCGGCGCCAATGGGGATTTCACCCCGAATGCCCACGAGCGCCGTTATGGCATATCCGCGAAAGGTTTCGGCTATCGCTGGCACGAGATCGATCCCCGCTTCGACCTCAATACCCCGGGCAACCGCAACGAGCCCAACCGTTTTGGCTGGGTGGTGGAGATCGACCCCTGGAATCCCAAAAGCACCCCCGTCAAGCGCACCGCCCTGGGCCGCTTCAAGCACGAGGGCGCCCAGGTGGTGGTGGACCGGAACGATCGTGTCGCCTTCTACATGGGCGATGACGAGCGCAACGAATACATCTACAAATTCGTCTGCGCCCGCAAGCTCGACCGCAAGAATCGCGCCCGCAACCGCGACATGCTGGACCACGGCACCCTGTACGTTGCCCGCTTCAACGCCGACGGTACAGGGGTATGGCTGCCCCTGGTGTGGGGCCAGAACGGGCTCACGCCCGAGAACGGTTTCGCCGACCAGGCCGAGGTGCTGATCAAGTGCCGTCAGGCCGCCGACCGGCTGGGCGCCACCATGATGGACCGGCCCGAGTGGGGTGCGGCCCACCCCCTCACCGGCGAGGTCTACATGACCCTGACCAACAACAGCCGGCGCGGCAACACGCCAGCCTCCAGCAACAAGGCGGATGGTACCACCCCTGCCGCCAGCGCCAACCCGCCAGTGGACGCCGCCAACCCGCGCCCTGACAACGACTACGGTCACATCATCCGCTGGCGCGAGACCGGCGGCGTGGTGACCGCCACCACTTTCGAGTGGGACATCTTCGTCCTGTGCGGCGACAAGCAGGTCTATGCCACCAGCAAGACCCTGGGCGGAAGCTACAACAAGGCCAATTTCATCGGGGTCGATGCGGCGGACCCGCAGCTCGGCAAGAAGGTCTACGCAGGCAACATCAAGGGCGATGACTACGGCGCCCCCGATGGCCTGTGGTTCGACAAGGACGGTCGGCTGTGGATCCAGACCGACCAGGCAGGGGATGCCAAGGGCGATTGGGTCAACATCGGCGGCAACGTCATGATGTGCGCCGACCCCTCTACCGGTGAGACCCGCCGCTTCCTCACCAGCCCACCCCACTGCGAGGTCACCGGCGTGGTCACCACCCCCGATGGCAAGACCATGTTCGTGGGCATCCAGCACCCGGGCGAGGACTGGGAGAACGGCTACACCGAAAACTCCCGTTGGCCGGACAACGGCGCCAACGGCCCCACCACCTTCAGGGGCAGCAGGCCGGCGCGTCCCCGCTCCGGCGTGGTGGTGATCACCAAGGACGACGGCGGCGTGATCGGGACCTGAGCCCGTAGGCCGTCCCCCGCAGCCGCGCACCTTGTCTTGCCCGGCTCTGCCACGCGGCCTGCGGGCCGCGTTTCTTTTATGCGCAGCGCACGCAAGCTTTCGGCAGGCAGGCGGTTGGGCTATCATTCCCCAACTTTTTCGTCCCCTATCCAATGCCTCGTTACGTTTTCGTCACCGGCGGTGTGGTCTCCTCCCTGGGCAAGGGCATCGCCGCCGCGTCTCTGGCCGCCATCCTGGAGTCACGCGGCATACGGGTGACCCTGCTCAAGCTGGACCCGTACATCAACGTGGATCCGGGCACCATGAGCCCCTTCCAGCACGGCGAGGTATTCGTCACCGAAGACGGCGCCGAGACCGACCTAGACCTGGGCCATTACGAGCGCTTCACCCGCGCCAAGATGTCCCGCCGCAACAACTTCACCACCGGCCAGATCTACGAGTCGGTGATTAAGAAGGAGCGCCGTGGCGAATACCTGGGCAAGACGGTGCAGGTCATCCCCCACATCACCGATGAGATCAAGCTGCACATCCGTGAGGGCGCGGGCGACGCCGACGTGGCCATAGTGGAGATCGGCGGCACGGTAGGGGACATCGAGTCCTTACCCTTCCTGGAGGCCATCCGCCAGATGGGGATCGAGGAGGGGCGTAGCCGTACCTGCTTCATCCATCTCACCCTGCTGCCCTACATCGCCACAGCCGGTGAGCTCAAGACCAAGCCCACCCAGCACTCGGTGAAGGATTTGCGCGAGATCGGCATCCAGCCGGACGTGCTTCTGTGCCGGGCGGACCGTCCCATCCCCGCCGAGGAGCGGCGCAAGATCGCCCTATTCACCAACGTGCAGCCCGAGGCGGTGATCGAGGTCATCGACGCCGATTCCATCTACAAGATCCCCGCCATGCTGCACGAGCAGATGCTCGACGAGATCATCTGCCACAAGCTGGGCATCCTGGCCCGCGCCGCGGACCTGAGCCTCTGGAGGCAGCTGGTGCATGCCCTGGAACACCCGGAACACGAGGTGGACGTGGCCTTCGTGGGCAAGTACGTGGATCTGACGGAGTCCTACAAGTCCCTCACCGAGGCGCTGATCCATGCCTCCATGCACACCCGCTGCAAGGTGAACATCCACTACCTGGACTCGGAGGAGCTGGAGCGGACGGGCACCTCTGCCCTCGAAGACATGGACGCCATCCTGGTGCCGGGCGGCTTCGGCAAACGCGGTGTGGAGGGCAAGATCGCCGCCATCCGCCATGCCAGGGAGAAGCGGGTGCCTTTCCTCGGCATCTGCTTGGGCATGCAGCTGGCGGTGGTGGAATTCGCGCGCCATGTGGCGGGCATGGCCGGAGCCCACAGCACCGAGTTCGATCCGCAGACCCCCTACCCGGTCATCGGGTTGATCACCGAGTGGCTGGACCGGGAGGGCCGGGTGGAGCGGCGCGATGCCAATTCCGACCTGGGGGGCAGCATGCGCCTGGGTGGGCAGATCTGCCGGCTGGCGGAAGGCTCGAAGGCGCGTACCATCTATGGCGCCCCCGAGATCTTGGAGCGCCACCGCCACCGCTACGAGGTCAACAACACCCTCATCGCCCCTCTGCAGGCCAAGGGGCTGTTGGTATCGGGCCGCGCACCCGGTACGGGCTTGGTGGAGATGATCGAACTGCCCGAGCATCCCTGGTTCATTGGCTGCCAGTTCCACCCAGAATTCACCTCCAACCCCCGCGACGGCCACCCCCTGTTCAAGGCCTTCGTCGAGGCGGCCCTCAGCTACCGGCGCCGGGCCTATGCCGTGGGGGCGGAACCCGCAGTGGAGGCCTCGGCATGAAGCTTTGCGGTTTCGAAGTGGGCCTCGACCGACCCCTGTTCCTGATCGCCGGGCCCTGCGTCATCGAATCGGAACAGATGGCCCTGGACACCGCCGGCGCCCTCAAGGAACTCACCGACGAGCTGGGCGTGCCCTTCATCTACAAATCCTCCTACGACAAGGCCAACCGCTCCTCGGCGACCTCCTTCCGGGGTCTGGGCATGGAGGAGGGGCTGCGCATCCTCGCCGAGGTCAGACGGCGCATCGGCGTGCCGGTACTCACCGACGTGCACACCGAGGCCGAGATCCCCGCTGTGGCCGCAGTGGTGGATGTGCTGCAGACGCCCGCCTTCCTGTGCCGTCAGACCGATTTCATCCAGGCCGTGGCCGCCACCGGCAAGCCAGTGAACATCAAGAAGGGCCAATTCCTCGCCCCCTGGGACATGAAGAACGTGGTGGACAAGGCCCGCGCCGCCAACGGCGGAGCGGATACCATCATGGTCTGCGAACGGGGGGTATCCTTCGGTTACAACACCCTCATCTCCGACATGCGCAGCCTGATGGTCATGCGCGAGACCGGCTGCCCGGTGGTGTTCGACGCCACCCACTCGGTGCAGCAGCCCGGCGGGCTGGGCACTGCCTCGGGCGGACAGCGGGAGTTCGTGCCGGTGCTGGCGCGGGCGGCGGTGGCTGCAGGCATCTCGGGGCTCTTTGCCGAGACCCATCCGAACCCGGAGCAGGCCCTGTCCGATGGCCCCAACGCCTGGCCCCTGCCCCTCATGCGAGAACTGCTCGAGACGCTGAAGGAGATCGACGCCCTGGTCAAGCAGCGGGGCTTCATCGAGGCGCGGCTGAAGAAATGAGATTCCTTACGCCAAGAACCATAGGAAACCCATGAGTGCGATCGTCGATGTCATCGCGCGGGAGATCCTGGACTCCCGCGGCAACCCCACCGTCGAGGCCGACGTCCTGCTGGAATCGGGCGTCATGGGCCGCGCCTCCGTACCCTCCGGCGCCTCCACCGGCAGCCGTGAGGCCATCGAACTGCGCGACGGCGACCCTAAGCGTTACGGCGGCAAGGGGGTCACCAAGGCCGTGGAGCACGTCAACACCGAGATCGCCGAGGCCCTGATGGGCCTGGACGTGGAGGAGCAGAGCTTCATCGACCGCACCCTCATCGAGCTGGACGGCACCGATAACAAGTCACGCCTGGGTGCCAATGCCTTGCTCGCGGTATCCCTGGCCTGCGCCCGCGCCGCCGCCGAGCAGGCGGGTCTGCCCCTGTACCGCTATCTGGGCGGCGCTGGCCCCATGCAGCTGCCGGTGCCCCTGATGAACATCATCAACGGCGGTGCGCATGCCGACAACAGCATCGACATGCAGGAATTCATGCTCATCCCCGCCGGCATGCCGAGCTTCCGCGAGGCGCTGCGCTGCGGCGCCGAGGTCTTCCATGCCCTGAAGCGGCTCCTGTCCAAGGCCGGGCACAACACGGCGGTGGGCGACGAAGGCGGCTTCGCCCCCAACCTCAAGTCCAACGAGGAGGCCATCAAGTTCATCCTGCAGGCCATCGAGGCGGCGGGCTATGAACCCGGGCGCGACGCCTTCATCGGCATGGACTGTGCCAGCTCCGAATTCTACCGGGATGGTCGCTATCACCTCGCCTCCGAGGGGCTAAAGCTCACCTCCGCGGAATTTGCCGATTACCTGGCCGCCTGGGTGGACAAATACCCCATCCTGAGCATCGAGGATGGCATGGCCGAGGACGACTGGGACGGCTGGGCGCTGCTCAACGCCCGGCTGGGCAAGAGGATCCAGCTGGTGGGCGACGACATCTTCGTGACCAACACCCGCATCCTGCGCGAGGGCATCCGCAGGCGCATCGCCAACTCGGTGCTCATCAAGGTCAACCAGATCGGCACCCTGTCGGAGACCTTCGCCGCCATCGAGATGGCCAAGCGCGCGGGCTGGACCAATGTCATCTCCCACCGCTCCGGCGAGACAGAAGACAGTTTCATCGCCGATCTGGCGGTGGGCAGCAACGCCCTGCAGATCAAGACCGGATCCATCTCCCGCTCCGACCGCATCGCCAAATACAACCAGCTCCTGCGCATCGAGGAGGAGCTGGGTGAACACGGCGGTTTTGCCGGTCTGGAGGCCTTCTACTCCAGCCGCTGACGTGGAGCGGCGGCACGGCGTTCGGCAAACCAATGGGCCGGGCGGCCCTCACCGCCCCTCCGCGCGGGTGTGGTCAGGGCGCCGAGGACGGCCCGGCGCATGTTAAGCATGCGTGCCCTCACCTGGGTCTTGGCATTCCTGATCCTGTTGCTGCAATATCCCCTTTGGCTTGGCAAGGGGAGCTGGCTCAAGGTGTATGACCTGGAACGCCGCCTGGCGGAGCAGCGCATCGCCAACGCCGCCCTACAGGCCCGCAACGACCAGCTCGCCGCCGAAGTGCGCGATCTCAAGACGGGATACGATGCCCTGGAGGAACGGGCGCGCTTCGAGCTGGGCATGATCCGAGAAGACGAGGTCTTCATCCAGGTGCTGGAACCCGCTGCCCCCCATACCCACCCGGAAATCCATCCATGATCACCTCTTTGCAGATCGTCCTGGCCATCGTCGGTGTGCTGCTCATCGCCGCCGTCATCGCCTACAACCTGTGGCAGGAGCGCAAGTACCGCCAGGAAGCGAGCCGCCTGTTCAATACCAGGCGCGAAGACATCCTGCTGGGCGAGGCAGTGGGCATGGAGCCCAACAAGACCTCCAGGGTGAGCGATAGGGCGCAGCTCGAGGTAGCGTACGCCCCGGGACAGACCCCTGCGCCGGCCGAGACGAGCGGGCCACCCCCGGTGGGTGGCCCAACCGCGGTCGAGCACCGGCCGCAGACGGGCAAAGGCCTGAACGTCCAGGTGGAGGAACTGCTGGGCGAGGTGGAGGACGACGGCCTGGTGGTGCCGAGCCATGCCGAGACCCTGACCACCCGGCCGCCGGCGCGGCCCCCGGCGGCTGCACCCGTCCAGGAGACACCCCAGTTCCACGGGGAGAGCGGCCTGGATGAGGCCACCGAGTACATCGCCCGGGTGCGCTTCGCCCAGCCTGCCATCACCTCCTACTTGAGCCTCCTCGAGGGCCTGCGCCGCATCGGCAAGCCGATCCGGGCCATGGGCAAACGCCCGGGGGAGGGCTGGGAGCCCTTGAGCGGGCATCCTGCCCACGCCCTCGAGGGGCTGGAGATCGGCATCCAGCTCGCCGACCGCAACGGCGCCATCACCGCCGCCCAGCTCGAGCGCTTCTGTACCCTCCTTTACGACTTCGCCGCCGCCGAGGGAGGGGCCGTATCCTGTCCGGACAAGCAGGCTGCCCTGCAGCAGGCCAAGGATCTGGACCTGTTCTGCATGCAGGTGGATGTGCTCATCGGGTTGACCGTCGCGGCGCGGGAGGGCCACTGCCTCCGCGGTGAGGACATCCAGCGCATGGCCCTGGAGGCGGGCCTCACCCTGGGGCGGGATGGAGTCTATCACCTTCTGGACGAAACAGGCCGCCCCCAGTTCTCCATGGCCAACCAGGACGATGAGCCCTTCTGCGAGGACATGAGCGGGTTCACCACCAACGGGGTCACCCTGCTCTTCGACGTGCCCAAGGTGGCCAACGGTCTGGAGGTCTTCGACCGCATGACCCGTCTGGGCCTGCATATGGCCGATGCCCTGTCGGGCCGGCTGGTGGACGACAACGGGCGGCAGGTCAACCGGGAGAGCCTGCAGAAGGACCGCGACCGCCTGGCCGCATACTATGCCCGCATGGCACAGCAGGGCATCGAGGCCGGCGGCGAGCGGGCGATGCGGCTCTTCGTTTGAGGCGGCGGAAATGACCCGCGCGCAGGCCGAGGCGAGATTGAAAGCGCTGCGCGCCGAGATCGAGTATCACAACTACCGCTATTACGTCCTCGACGACCCGGTCATCCCGGATGCCGAATTCGACCGCCTGATGCGGGAACTGCTAGCGCTTGAGGCGGCCTGGCCGGAACTGGTCACACCCGACTCCCCCTCCCAGCGGGTCGGCGCCCAGCCCCTCAAGGAGTTCCGCGAGGTGCAGCATGCGGTGCCTATGCTGTCGCTCAACAACGCCTTCGAGGAGGCCGATGTGGTGGCTTTCGATCGGCGTGTGCGCGAGGGGCTGGGGCGCCCTCAGGCATTGGTCGAATACGCCGCGGAGCCCAAGTTCGACGGCCTGGCCGTGACCCTGCACTACGAGCACGGACGTTTCGTCCAGGGCGCCACCCGCGGCGATGGCTACACGGGCGAGGACGTCACCGCCAATCTGCGCACGGTACGCAGCATCCCCCTGCGGCTGCCCGGGGAGGCCCCGCCCTGGCTGGAGGTGCGTGGCGAGGTGCTCATGCTCAAGCGGGACTTCGAGCGCCTCAACGAGGAGGCCCGCGCCAGCGGCGGCAAGGTCTTCGCCAACCCCCGCAACGCCGCCGCCGGCAGTTTGCGCCAGCTCGACCCGTCCATCACGGCCAGACGACGGCTTACCTTCTTCGCCTACGGCATCGGTCGCGTGGAGGGGGTGCGCCTGCCCCCCACCCATGCCGATCTCATGGATTGGCTGGAGCGCCTGCACTTTCCCGTCACCCGGCAGCGCCGAGTGGTCAAAGGGGTGGAGGGCCTGCTCGGCTATTTCCGGGAACTGGGGGCCAGCCGCCCTTCCCTGCCCTACGAGATCGACGGCGCCGTCTACAAGGTGAATGACCTGGCCGACCAGGAACGGCTGGGTTTCGTCGCGCGCGCCCCCCGCTTTGCCATCGCCCACAAATACCCCGCCCAGGAGGAGCTCACGGTGGTGGAGGCCATCGAGGTGAACGTAGGCCGCACCGGGGCCCTCACCCCGGTGGCGCGCCTGCGGCCGGTGTTCGTGGGCGGGGTTACGGTCTCCAACGCCACCCTGCACAACCAGGACGAGATCCGGCGTAAGGACGTACGTGTGGGCGACTCGGTGATCGTGCGCCGGGCCGGCGACGTCATCCCGGAGATCGTGGGGGTGGTGCTGGAGAGGCGTCCCCATCCCCCCCCGCCCCCCTTCGATATCCTCGAGCACTATCCCACCTGTCCGGTGTGCGGCTCCCGCGTGGTGCGGGAGGAAGGCGAGGCGGTTATCCGCTGCACCGGCGGCCTCTACTGCCCAGCCCAGCGCAAGCAGGCCCTGCTCCACTTCGCCAGCCGGCGGGCCATGGACATCGAGGGACTGGGGGAAAAGCTGGTGGATCAGCTGGTGGACAAAGGCCTGGTGCACACCCCGGCGGACCTCTACCGGCTCGATCTGCCCACCCTGGCGGGCCTGGAGCGCATGGCCGAGAAATCCGCAGCCAACCTGCTGGCGGCCATAGAGAAGAGCAAACACTCCACCCTGGCCCGCTTCATCTACGCCCTGGGCATTCCCCATGTGGGCGAGGCCACGGCACGCGACCTGGCGCATCACTTCGGCAGTCTGGACGCCCTGCTCGCCGCCGACGAGGATGCCCTACAACGGGTCCCCGACGTGGGGCCGGTGGTGGCCCGCGCCATCGCGGACTTCTTCGCCGAACCCCACAACCGCCAGGTCATTGAGGCCCTGCGCGGCGCCGGCATTCGCTGGCCGGAGGGCAGCGGCCCCCCCCCTGGGCAGGGCAGGCTTGCCGGCAAGACCTTCGTCCTGACCGGTACCCTGCCCACCCTGAGCCGGGACCAGGCCAAGGAGATGATCGAGGCGGCCGGCGGTAGGGTGAGCGGCAGCGTCTCCCGCAAGACCGACTACGTGGTAGTGGGCGCCGACCCGGGCAGCAAACTCGCCAAGGCCCAGGAACTGGGCATCACCATCCTGGATGAGGCGGGGCTGAGATCCCTCATCGCGGGCAGCGCATGATATGTCAGGAGCCGAGATGCAAGGCGACGCTAACCGCAGCAAGTGGGAAAGGGCGGCTTTCTCAACCCAGATCCTCCACTGGGACGCGGGATGGCCTGACACTCATGATCAAGCCAAGTGGCGCGAGGCGGTCAAGGCCTGTGCTCGATGCCTTGCCGGGAAGTCGCGCGCACACTGCTTGACAGGGGCAACCAAGGCCCGCCTAAGACCTCGATGCCGCGTGGGGATGGCACAATGCCTGGATAGGTATCGATGTCGCCGCAGGCTTGCGGGCCGATCTGATGGAAAAGGCTCAAGGCCAGGCAGAGATTGCCGATCCGTACACTACACACCCAAGGAAGGGATCAGACGAGGAACCAAACCATGAAAAAGATCACCAAGGCGGTCTTTCCGGCCGCGGGCATGGGCACCCGTTTCCTGCCAGCCACCAAGGCCAACCCAAAGGAGATGCTGCCCATCGTGGACAAGCCGCTCATCCAATATGCGGCGGAGGAGGCGGTGGCGGCCGGCATCACCGACCTGATCTTCATCATCGGCCGCACCAAGCGCGCCATCGCCGACCATTTCGACAAGGCCTACGAGCTGGAGATGGAACTGGAGATGAAGGGAAAAAAGGAGGCCCTGGCCCAGCTGCGCGGCATGCTCCCCTCCCAAGTGAACTGTATCTACATCCGCCAGGCCGAGGCCCTGGGGCTAGGGCACGCCGTGCTGTGTGCGGAACCGGCCGTAAACGATGAGCCCTTCGTGGCCATCCTGGCCGACGACCTGATCGATGCAAAGCCCGGAGTGACCAAGCAGATGTGCGACCTCTACGACTACTACCAGTGTTCCGTGGTGGCGGTGCAGCCCGTGGCGCCAGAGGAGACATCGGCTTACGGCATCGTGGCCGGAGAGATGATGTCGGACCGGCTGCTGCGCATGACCCGCATCGTGGAGAAACCCAAGCCGGCCGAGGCCCCGTCCGACCTGGGAGTGGTGGGCCGCTATGTGCTCACCCCCCGCATCTTCCACCACCTGCGCCACATCGAGCGCGGGGCAGGGGGGGAACTGCAGCTTACCGATGCCATCCAATCCCTGCTCAAGGAGGAGCAGGTCCTGGCCTACCGTTACGATGGTGTACGCTACGACTGCGGCTCCAAGCTGGGTTACCTGAAGGCCACGGTGGAATATGCCTTCAAGCACCCGGAGCTGGCCGAGGACTTCTCTGCCTATCTCAGGCAGCGGATGTGCCCCCCGGCGTAAGGGTACCGTAAACCCATGCGTTGAGGAGCCGCCGGGCAGCGCCGGCCACCTCCCCCGCCGCCAACCCAAGGGGCCCCACCCCTTGGGCTACCAGCGCGTCCCCCGCTGCGCCGTGCAGATAGACCCCCAGTACCGCCGCCTGCTCCAGGGTGAGCCCCTGGGCCGCAAGTGCGGCGATCATCCCCGCCAGGGTATCCCCCATGCCGGGGGCGGCCATGCCAGGATTGCCCGTCGGGTTCAGCCAGATCCTCCCGCCGGGGGCATGCACCAGGGTGCCCGCACCTTTGAGCACCACCGGGCAGCCGTAACGCTCCACCAGGGCCCGCACGGCGGCGACCCGGTCGGCCTGCACCGCGCTCGCCCCCGTCTTGAGCAGGCGTCCCGCCTCACCAGGATGGGGGGTGAGCAGGGCGGGGGCATCCCTGCCGTGCAAGGCCTCCTGCAACGTCGGAATGGCGGCCAGGAGATTCAGGCCATCCGCATCCAAGAGCAGGGGCAAGTCCGTCTGCAAGGCAGCCTGTAACAGTCGTGCGGCCGGCTGCCCGGTGCCCAGGCCGGGACCCACCACCAGGCAGGCGGGTGGTTCGAGGCCCAAAACCACCTCCGGTCGGGTGAGCATGAGCTCCGGCTGCACCGGGTCCACCGCAAGCCGCTCGTCCAGCATGCCCACATAGACCCGCCCTGCCCCCAGGAGCAGGGCCGCCCGTCCGGCCAGCAGCGCTGCCCCCGCCATGCCGCGGCTGCCGCCCAGAACCCCCACGCTGCCCAGCATACCCTTGTGGCAATCGGGCGGCCTACGTACCAGCCAGCCTGCAAAATCCCCGGTGGCGGTGGTATGAATCCCGCCTGATGTGGTATCGGTCCCCATGTCTCCCCGTGAGGCGCAAGTGGAAAAAACTTCGACAATGTCTATAAATCTAATACACATCCATTACGAGGAGGATGGCATCATGAAAGCACCCACCAACCCAGCGGGCGCGCCCGTGCTCTCTTGTGAGCTGGACGACCACTGCGTGCATGTGGACTGTGAATCCGATCTGCCCACCTTGCCCGAATCCTTGGTCAGCAACCCCGAGGCCCCGGACTACGTCGCCCACTATTGCGGGCTCGATTATCTGGCCCGCCAGCGCAGACCTGGGGAAGACCAAGGCAAGGCCGGCAAGGACAGCGCCTGATCAGTCCGGTCCCGACGACCCCCGCCCTAAACCGGGGGTTTTTTCTTGCCGTGCCGGCATGCCGTAAAGATTACATCCCCTCTACCGATATCTCCGCCATCCCTGTCTCCCATGCCGGCATCGCGTGCGTCTCATCCTGTTCTGTCTGTGCTGTCTCACCCTGGGCGTGGCGGCCTCCGAGCCGGACCTCCTGCCGGATGAGCGCATCATCGCCCTGGTGGCGGAACGGCACGGCCAGGGTGCCGCCGTCCGGCTCAGGCAGTGGCGAGCACTGATCAGCCAGATCCACGGCATGCACGAGGAGAGGCGGGTGGAACTGGTCAACCGCTTTTTCAACCGCATCCCGAGCCGACGCGACCAGGACCTCTGGGGGCGTGAGGACTACTGGGCCTCGCCCATGGAGTTGCTGATCGCCAACGGCGGCGATTGCGAGGACTTCGCCCTGGCCAAATACTTCACCCTGCGCGCCGCCGGGGTGCCGGACGAGCGGCTGCGGGTCACTTACGTGCGGGCCTGGATCGCGCGCGAAAACCGGATGGAATCGCACATGGTGCTGGCCTACTATCCCTTCCCGGATGCCGAGCCGCTGATCCTGGACAATCTGGTGGCCGAGGCGAGACCGGCCTCCGCGCGACCCGACCTCAGGCCGACCATGGGCTTCAACGCCGAGGGTCTGTGGTCGGCCAAGCAAAGGGGGCAGACGGGCAGGCTGGGGGAAGTCACCAGCATCAGCCACTGGAATGACCTGCGCACACGCATGCGCGAACAACGCTCGGGAGTCCTGCGATGAGATCCATGAGCCTGAAAACCCTGCTGGTGGCGCTGCTTGGCGTGTCCTTCCTGCTCCTGGCCGTTCTGCTGATCGTGGCGAACCTCATCCATACGCGCGACTTCCTGGCGCGGCAGCTCGCCAGCCATGCCCAGGATACGGCCACCACCCTCGCCCTGCAGCTGTCCCCCGCCCTGCAGGCGGGTGAGCGCGCCACCGTCACCAATACGGTGGACGCCCTGTTCGACAGCGGCTATTACCGGCGCATTGCCCTGACCACGCCCGGTGGTGAGGCCATCCTGGTGCGGGAGGTCGCCGTGCGCCTGGAAGACGCGCCGGGCTGGTTCATCCGGCTCGTCCCCCTGGAAGCCCCGGCGGGCACGGCCGAGGCCTTGGCGGGCTGGCAGCGTGCGGCGCTGGTGGAGGTGGTGAGCCATCCCGGCTATGCCTACCGTCAGCTTTGGCAGACCACCCGCGCCATCCTCCTTTGGACCTTCGCCCTGGGTGGGGCTTGCGCCCTGCTTGCAGTCTGGCTCCTGCGCCAGGGCCTTCGCCCCCTGGGGGAGATGGAGCGCCTGGCCGCCCAGGTGTCCGAAGGACGCTTCGGGCAATTGCCCGAGACCCGAGCCGTGCGGGAACTGGCCAGCATCCGTCAGGCTATGAACCACATGTCGGCCGCGGTGGAACGCATGCTGGACGGCCAACGCCAGGTGGTGGAGCGGCTGCAGCAGGAGCTCCACCACGACGGTATGACCGGCCTATTCAACCGCAGCTACCTCCTGAGCGCCACCGATGCCGCCCTGGCGGAACCCCCTAGCAAGGTGGGGCTGGCCATCCTGCGCTTCGGCGGTCTCGCCGAGCTCAATGCCCACCAAGGCCGCTCCGCCGGGGATCAGCTGGTGCGCACGGCGGCCAGCGTGACCGGCGTCCTGGCAGCGGATTTCGATGGCGTGGCGGGGCGGCTGGACGGCGGCCAGTTCGCCGTGCTGCTCACGCAGACCCAGGAGGCCACCCTGGAGGCGTTGGCCCGGCGGCTGGCGGAGGCGGGGACCCGCGCCCTGGAGGAACTCGCCGCCGGGGCGCACTGCGAGGCCCATGTGGGCGCCGCCTTGAGCACAGGAGGGCGACGGGCCGCCCTATACGCTGCGGCAGACGCCGCCCTGCGGGATGCCCGCCTAGGCCCCAACGGTACTTACCGCCTGGTCACGGGCACGCCCCCCCCTGCCCAGGATCTGCGCCAGGTCCTGCTGCAGGCCATCGAGCAGCACGAGCTGCAGCTCGAATGGCAGCCGGTCCTGCGCTGTGCCGACCAGGGGCTGGATCACATGGAGGCCTTCGCCCGCCTGCCCACCGGTCAGGGCGAACTGCTGCCGGCCGGTGCCTTCGTGCACCTGGCCGAGGAGGCAGGCCTCATCGCCACCCTGGACGAAATCCTCATCACCCAGGCTTGGATGGTCCTCGATGGTACCCAGACCCCGGGTGCCCTCAACCTCTCGGCCAGGAGCCTGGTGAACCCCGGCTTCATCGACTGGCTCAAGCAGCTGATCCACACCCCAGCAAAACTTCGTCTAGAACTGAGCCTGCACCACCTGACCGCCACGCCCGGGACGCTGCAGGCCCTGCAGGCCCTGCGGAAGGCCGGCTTCCCACTCGTCCTGGACCGTTTCGTACCCGCGCCGGATGCCATGGCCAGACTGCGGGAGATCCGGCCTCATGGGATCAAGGTGGAAAGCGCCCTCTGCCGGCAGGTCCTGACCGACGCCGGCACCCGTGCCCTACTCACCACCCTGTGCGCCCACGCACGGGAGCTGGGCATCGTCATCGGTGCCACCGGCGTCGAGCGCGAGGAACTGCGCCTGGCCTTGTGCGAACTCGGTTTCGACCTTATACAAGGCCGAATTTGCGGCCAGCAAGCCCCCACCTGACCGTCCGTCCGGATCAGTACGCTGGCGCGCTTGCCTCTCGCCCAACGGCAGTGGGCCGTAAAAGTCCCATCCCCATCAAGGGTTGCATGCCCCCACGCAGACCTGAGAATCACGTAGGTTGCGCGGGTGGTCGTGATACCTGGCCCGGTAGAGGAGCCGCCGGTGCTCGGGCCGATCGGTAAAGGCGGCGCGGGTGTGGAGCACATTGGCACAGATAATCCCCATGCCCGGCGCCAGCTTCAGGGTGAACACCCCACGGGGCCTCGATTCCAGGTGGGCCTCCAGGGCACGCAGGGCGGCCTGGGTGGCGGCATCCTCCTTCCAGCGTATGCTCCGGGTGCGGGCGGTGTAGCGCAGATGCAGGCGGCCAGCCCGCACGTAAAAGGCCGGTCCGGTCTCGTCGGAGCGCGCCACCCCCTGCTCGTCCACCCGCGCCGGGATGGTCATGGCGTCCGCGGCCATAAGGGCGCGAATGTGGTCTGGGTCCTCGTCCCGCAGGGCGATGTAGGCGAGCTCCGGATCGTAGAGGTCGTTCTCGCCGCCCGCATCGGCCGCGCGCACGCAGTGCAGCAGCATGCCGTGGATGCGCCGCTCGGGCGGGTTGTAGTAGCCATCGGTGTGCCAGCGGATGCGCTGGTGGGTATAAGGGATATAGTCGCCCCGGCGGCTCGGGTCCACGCCGGTGGGACGCCCGGGCTGCGCGTCCTGCTCGTCCTCGCGCGGCGTGAGGCTGGAGATGCCGTCCTCATCCGCCAGCCAGTTGGCATCCAGGTGGACGAGCCCGAACTGCTCGCCCACACGCCTAACGATGGTCTTGTCCCCGCTGTCTGCGGCAGGACCGGCATAGATGGCCATGTTGGTCTTGGCCAGCCGCTGCCACAGGGCGAAGTATTCAGTGTCGGTGAGCTTACCCGGATCGTGCACGGGCACCACCAGCTCTTCCGCCCGCTGGGGATAGTCTGCGAGCTTCTGGCGCCGCCAGGCCTGGTAGCCGGCCTCGTTGTCCGGGTGAAAGGGGCTGTCGGGGGGGAGCATGGGTTAGGGGTTTAGGGATTAGATATCAGAGAGTTAAAGATACAGGTCAATGATCCTAAAAACCGCAGTTGACCGCTCCATTGGATTCATAACATGAGGAGGACACTAAGATTTTTGCCTTCGCTGGAGGACACCCCTTGAGTGAGCCCGCTACGCGCCCGCTTTCCGGGCCAGA
>FWPV01003579.1_pt1 | contig 34894 bp, 35 predicted proteins | sample 2228371 | NCBI WGS metagenome assembly FWPV01 (sample SAMEA103939776, study PRJEB20133) | metagenome | reverse complement strand
GAGAGGAAGGTGGCCGATTTCCATCAGAACAAGTGGCCGCTTTGGAGCGGAACAACCGGCCGATTTCAGCGGAATAAGCATAATGGGAGAGCTTAAGGCTTTGATGAATTTCCATAAAGAGTCTATTTCTCAAATGCCTACTTTTCCAACCGTTACATTTCAGGAACCACCAATTCGCTGGCTTACCGCAAAACAGCAGGATGAGATCTTTGAATTTATTCCTGAACAAGATTTGGCAATTTTTACCTTCATGAGGTGGACTGGTTGCAGACCAAATGAAGCCTGTGGACTGCTGAGGGAAAACGTATTCCTAAAAGCAGACCCACCTTATCTTGTTCTTTCAACAGTGAGAGGGCAGTATAGCGGACTCAAATTGAACACAAAAACAAAAAAAATAAAACCCCTTCCGATTATTCCCGAAATAGAATGGACCCTTAAACCAAAAGAGGTTTATCTACAATTTTTTACAAAAAGGGGATATACTTACAGTGTAAGAATGCTTCAACGCACATGGAAGAATGCCAATGTAATGGCTCATGAAAAATATGGAACCCCGTTGATCAACCTCTATAATGGACTTAAACATAGCTTTGGATGTCAAAGAATTAATGCAGGAGCCCCAATGGAAGCGATCCGAGCCATTATGGGCCATACTGACAGCAGAACGACTGAGAGATATGCAAAATACGCAGTTGATAAACTGGCTAACATAATGAGCCTTAAAAACCGTTCAACTTAAAAAGATATTTTAGGGGGGTGTGCAGAGGATGTGCAGAGGGTTTTTGATAGGTGCTAACTTATTGAAATTAAAAGGAAATTTGGCTGGGGTGGGAGGATTCGAACCTCCGAGTCCAGGTTCCAAAGACCTGTGTCTTACCGCTTGACGACACCCCAACCCATTAATCGAAATACATTTTGCTTAAATTATGAATATGATCTTCAGGAGATGCTATCCGTTAAAATGATTTTCCAACCTTTTCTCTTCACTCTTCTCTCTAAGTACCGAAATGCTTTTCTTGCTTCTGTCTCCCGAAAGAAAAGACCAAAAACCGTGGGACCACTGCCTGTCATTAATGTTCCCTTCGCCCCACTTGACAATAGCATCTTCTTCATAAAGGCAATTTCAGGGTGTTTCATTGAAACGCCTTTTTCAAGATCGTTCCGAAGATGCTGAACAATCCCGGCTCTGGATTTAAATAACTTCTGAAGATTAATATGATATTTTATTTTTGTCAATATAGAATTTTGATAGGCCCACCGCGTTGAAACCTGAAAATTTGGATAGATGAGAAGATACCAAAACCGAGGTAGTTCGATTTTTCTCAATCTCTCCCCAATCCCTCTTCCAACGGCTGATCCCTCTTGAAGAAAGAAAGGGACATCCGCCCCTATTTTGGCACCAAGCGCCAACATTTCCCTTTTTTTTAGTTTTAGACGGAGAAGCTGGTTTAAGGCTCGAAGAGTCGTCGCGGCATTACTGCTACCTCCTCCAAGTCCTGCCCCAAGGGGAATCCTTTTCTCGATGAACACTCTAATGCCACCCTGATAGTTTGACCGATTGAGTAATAGGAGAATGGCTTGATAAACGAGATTCTCCTTTCCGGTGGGAAGATGGGGATCGTCTGTTTCAATGCTAATCCCTTTTCTTTTTGTTAAGGAAAAGTGAAGGGTATCATGAAGACTCACTTTCTGGAAAACGGTCCGAATCTCATGATACCCATCCTCCCTTCTCTTCAGGATTTCCAACCTGAGATTGACTTTGGCAGGAGATTCCAGATGGAGCGTATCGATCATACTCTCTCTTCTGCCTTATCCCTCATTTAGGCGAAGGAAAGATTTCCGTTTCGATCGGACCCACTCGGATTTCTATCCTTTTCGAGTCGTCTTCTTGGGGAAGAATGTAAATCACACTGCTCCATCCCTTCTTAATAAAGGTGAGCATCACGTTATGGAGTTCAAAATTGCTCACCAATCGCCATTCATAATTTGGCATCTGTTGTTTAAAGAAATTGGATAGTTGTTCCATCTCTCCCCTCCCCTGATAGACCAGGAGTCCCGTCCGGGTCGCCCTGGTTTCGTAAACAAAAGACTCTCTGCGATTGAGGGTCATTCCGGCGGGTAATGGGATATCATCGAATCGGTATGAGGTGGCTATGGAAGGCTGCCTCTCCGGCAGTCTCTCCCGTTCTCTCTCACGAACGGTTCGGACTGAGACAAGATCGCCGCATCCATAGGCACCCATCCACAGAGAAAAGATCAATACGATGACAACCAAATAAAACCATCGCTTCTTCATATGGAACCTCCTTCAATTTTTTAAATTATCATAGGAGAGTCATGCTTTTTTTGCAAGAGTTTGTTTTGAGAGTCAGGTCGGGCTGAAGTGAATCTTCATCACAACCCTTGCCGAAGGAAGGGAAGGTTGGCATTCTCCTCACGGATGGGTTTAATCTGTTACCAAAAAAGGGAGCCGAAGCTCCCCCTTTTTCTTTTCAGGCGGTCTCGACGCCTTTGATTTCTGGAACCTGCTGTTTAAGAGCCCTTTCCACGCCCATCTTTAATGTCATCTGGGACATGGGACATCCTCCGCATGCGCCAGTTAACCGCACTTTAACGACTCCATCGACCACATCGACTAATTCAATATCTCCGCCATCAGCTTGTAAAGCAGGCCTAATTTTTTCCAATGCTTTTTCTACATTTTCCCTCATCTTTTTTCACCTCCCTCCCTTATCAATCTTAAATCCCATCTTAAAACCCCAAATGATATCCTACAATCTTATCTTAACATATTTTATCGAGTTGTCGACAAAAAACCTTCTATAAGGAATCTATCTATATAGAGGGAGTTAGAAAGTACCAGGAGGTTTTTTGGGAAAGACCTTGAAATGATACCGGAATGTGGGGTGATTCCTTTGCTCTCTCCAAACCTTCCAGTCCTCGAAAAAAGGGGGGTTCCTTACCATTTTGCAATCCCCCCTTTTTTCTTCTCCTCCAGAAAAAATTTCCTGAGGAGATTGATTTTTTTGCAGGACGGGAGGTCTCCCCTGCAAAGAACCCAGTCCTGAGCGACGTCGCAATACCCCCTTAAAGGTATTTCTTTTGGGCTTCCAAATTCTCGATAAAAGGAGCATCGTTTCGTCCAAGACATTTTATGAGCCCTCTTTGCCCTGTATCCGTTCCAAATAAAAAAGCCCGTGTCTTAAAATGGTGCACGGGCTTCCGAAATTCTCATTCTATGGGACAGACAATAGATGTGACACAGGATAGGAGATTAGCCTGTCCAATAACGGTCAGAATTTTCGGCAACCCGGCTGTCCCAATCACTTACCCTGTAAGTTCATTTTTGGGACCCGTAGCTTTCCCCAACCACTCCAATCACGGAGGGGCGGGCCTCCCACTCATCAAGGTGAAGAGGCGTCCCACGATTACTCGTGGTTTGGCTTTATCGATATGATCTGACTTGGAATTCAAAAAAATTAGAGCAAAATCAATGCCAGCTCATTTCAACTACTCCAACTCATTGAAATGGAGCGCATTTTCAGAATTTATTTTCGTTCAAACGGATGGAGGGATGGACCATTTTTGAACGATTGAAGAAAAATTTGATTGCTCATTTATCAATGAACCCAATCCGGTATAAAATAAGTCTCATCGAACTTCAATCTTTTTGAAAATCGTCCAGTTCCATCTGGATCAAGGAGGAGATAGTCTATCGGAGGCATACGATCACTATCTATGGCATAGGCATAGATTTTACCATTGCCACTAATCCGGGCAACATGCCCTCCCTCCCGAGTGTAGAATTTTTCAACGATCACCTCTATTCTGTCCACTGTGCGGATCGTGATTGAATAAGGAACGAGTCCCGTCAAATCAGGAATGGACCATCCTTCATGACGAAGGTCTTCAGCAATAGAAAAAGGCAAAAGGAAGAGCAATCGAAAACAAAAAAGGGCAAAAAAGAAGAAGGGACTCTTTTTTTTCATCATGGTTAATTTAAATGCCCCCCTCATCCTTTGCCCGTCTCTTGTTCGAGATACTTTTCGGCCGCAAAGGCAGCGGTGGCTCCATCTCCAACAGAAGTCGATATCTGGCGGAGCAATTTTTTTCGACAATCTCCAGCGGCAAAGATTCCTTTCACAGAAGTTTCGCAATTCTCATCAGTGAGAATGTATCCTTCTCGATCCATCTGGATGAGCCCTTTTAAAAATTGGGTTCTGGGCATTAAACCAATAAATAAAAAAGCGCCATCCACTTCTAATTCCTTGATTTCACCTGTCTTCACATCCTTGACAACAACCGACCGAACCACGTCATCTCCTTTGATTTCCTGAACAACAGAATTCCAGAGAAATTTGATCTTGGGGTGACTCATGGCTCTCTCTTGATAGATTTTGGTTGCTCGGAGTGCATCTCTCCGATGAATGATGATCAACTCTTTGACAAATTTTGTAAGAAAGAGTGCCTCGGTGAGTGCCGAATCACCTCCTCCCACAACAACGATCCGGCTATCCTTGAAGAAAGCACCATCACAGGTGGCACAATACGAAATGCCTCTTCCTTTGAACTCTTCTTCACCCAGAACGCCAAGTTTACGATATTCTGTGCCGGTACAAACAATAAGTGCCTGACAGAAATAATCACCCCCATAGGTCTTGACTCTTTTCCGCCCTTCTTCTATCGAGACTTCCAATACTTCGTCGTTGATGGTCTCCATCCCGAATCGTTTCGCCTGTTCCTCCATCAAACGGCTCAATTCCTCACCGCTTACCCCTTGAGGGAATCCAGGGTAGTTCTCGATCTGCTCCGTGGTCATCATCTGCCCCCCAAAAAGACCATTTTCAATGAGCAGGGTTTTTAGCCTGGCCCTCGATGTATAGAGCCCAGCAGTCAGCCCTGCCGGTCCTCCTCCTATGATGATCACTTCGTATTTTCTCTCTTGACTCGTTTGCATCCTTCCCCCCTATTCCATCGATCTATGTATAGTCGAAGATATATATCTTTGTCAACCTGAAGATCTCTCTGAAAGGCGGATAGAAAAGAGATGTCGCGTTCGTGTGACCCGCTCTCTTCAAACTTACCTTGACAAGGAAGATTTCAGGAAGATAGATTATAGGGAAATGGACCTTTAAGGAGGCGGATGTGGAACGAACCTTATCGATTGTTAAACCGGATGGAGTAAACAAGAAGCTGATTGGAGAGGTCATTAAACGCTTTGAGGATCATGGACTCAGGGTGATCGGCCTGAAAATGATCTGGATGACCAGGAAAGAGGCAGAGGGATTTTACGCTGTCCACCGGGGGAAACCTTTTTTTGATAGTCTGACCCACTTTATGTCTTCCGGACCCTGTGTCGTCATGGTCCTGGAAGGGGACGGAGCGATCCTCAATCTAAGAAAATTGATGGGAGCAACTGATCCTAAAAAGGCAGAGGCGGGGACAATTAGGCAGCAGTATGCTTCCAATATTGAACAAAATATTGTCCATGGCTCGGATGCGCCTGAAACCGCGGCTTTTGAAATCGGGTATTTCTTCAATGCCTTGGAGATATTTGAATATTGAGAAGCCTACGGGCGACCGTTAAGAGATCGGTTTCGTTAATGGGTTAGATCATGGGGTTTTCCACTTTCGGGCGGATAGGCCACCAGGAAAAAGATCTCCCCTTTCCATACCCTATGTCCAAACTGGATGCCTCACCTCTGCCTTGACCCAGTTAGAAGTTTCATCGGATGTTGTTTTTGCATGAAAGACCATTCAGAAAAGATCGATCTCAAGAACCTTCGCCCTTCTGAGCTGGAGCGTTTCATCTCCTCCTTTGGAAAAGAGCGATACCGTTCCGTCCAGATCCTGAGATGGCTTTACCAGAAAGGTGTCCACTCCATTGGCGAGATGACCAACCTCTCTAAGAAATTCCGTGAGCAATTGGATCAGGTCAGTCGGATCTCATCGCACCGCATCCTCCATGTGGAGGAGGCTTCGGACGGGACGAAAAAATTTCTTTTTGAGCTTGAGGATGGAGAGCGGATTGAAAGTGTATTGATCCCAGACAAGTCTCGCCTCACCCTCTGTGTCTCCACACAGGTGGGCTGTGGATTGGGGTGTCGGTTCTGTCTGACGGGAAAAATCGGATGGAAGAGAGACCTCTCCACATCGGAAATTCTCAATCAGGTTCTGGCAGTCAGAGAGTCTCTCAAAAACAGGGCTTCCATTACCAACCTCGTCCTCATGGGAATGGGAGAACCTCTGGCCAATTATGAAAATACCCTAAAAGCCATCGAATTGATGGCCCATCCGGATGGACTCGGATTTTCATCCAGAAGGATCACCCTTTCGACGGCAGGCCATCTTCCTGGATTGGAACGTCTTTTAAAGGAGAGGATCCAGTTTCGCCTTGCCCTCTCGCTCAATGCGACGGACGAAGAGACAAGGAGCCGTCTCATGCCGATTAACCGCCGTTTCCCGATGAGAAAAATATTAGACGTATTAAGAAATTTTCCCCTCAGCCGGAGGACGAGAATCACTTTTGAATATGTCATGATCGCAGGCGTCAATGATTCCATGGAAGATGCAAAACGGCTGATCCAGTTGTTAAAAGGCATCCCTTCAAAAATCAACCTCATTCCTCTGAATGAAGGGCCAGGCATTCCTTTCAAAAGGTCCTCCGAGGAGAAGGTGAGACAATTCCAGGAAACCCTGATGAAGGCCGGACTCACGGCCATTGTTCGAGCCAGCAAAGGAGCAGATATCTCCGCCGCCTGCGGTCAGCTCCAGGCAAAACATTCCAGTCAACCCCATGCACTGTCTATTCCTCAAAGATGAAAGGTGTTCCCATTTTTTTTAAGGAGAAGTTGTTAAAAATATGATGCCCATCAAAATCCAATACCCTCATGTCATTGGTTTTCTGTAGGTCTTCGATGATGTCGTTATAGCTGAACCCATAAAGCTCCTTGCATTGATCGAGGGGAATTTCAAAAGCGATAAATTTTTTGATCCCCTTTGATTTCAACTTGTTTAAAAAATTAGGGTCATCCACCGACGGGTAGGAGGATAAGATTAAGATAGGCCCTGTCCCGGTAAACACAATCACGGCTCTCATAGGATCTCCTCCTTTCGTGAAGATTTCCCTTAAAGGGTGCCCCCATCAGAAAGTCTTCTGCTTTCGGATGGGGGGAGAATAAGGGATCTCACTCAGATTCTCATTTTTGGGTCACCCTCTGAATTTCATGACGTAAGGCGATCGTGGTGGCAGCCAGCCTTGAGCTGATCACGCCACACAGATGTTTCATGACCACATAGCCCATATTCTTTTCTCTCTCGAGAAGTTCTAAGAACTCTTTTCCGTTGATCGTGATCACTTCTGATTTCTTTTCACATCTGGCAGATGCCGTTAACCGGTGGGGCGGCACCAGAGCCGACCAGCCAAATATCTCTCCTTTTTCTACCGTATAGACAGTCGTTTTGACCTCATTTTCATAAATCTTAAACTCAATTTGGATATTGACCTTTCCTGATTTTAATAGATAAACATCCTTTGCAAAACCACCCATAGTGAAAATGACCGAACCTTCCTCATAAATCCGTTCATTGCAAATTTTGGCTATTTGAATGCGCTCATTTTCGGTCAGTTCGCCGAACAGCCTAAATTTCTTTAGCATTTCAGTTAAGTTCATCTTTGATTCCCTCCTTTCTTTGATGTTTAAAGAATAATCCGTTTCTATGAACCCATTTAGAAAATGTGATCCTCGCCCTTATTGGACTTCCCAATCGAACACCCCTCATGACCGAAATCGTCATTGCCCCCCACTGATTGCTATGGTTTTGCCACAATGAGAATAAAGGTTATCCCCTGGTTGCCCGCACGGTCAAAACTGCGGTATTTCCCGCATGAAGCACCTTGTCCGTGACGCTCCCAAAAACCCACCGGCCAATGCCTGAACGTCCATGGGTCGACATGGCAATGATGTCGATGCCGTTCTCCTCAGCATATTCAAGAATCTGATCCGGTGCCGGCCCAAACCTTAGCACCTTCGCAACACGTATTCCTTTCTCCTGAAAGGACTTTCCAAGGCCATCGAGATAAGCCAATATAGACTTTTTGGCATACTCTTCGGTCTCTTTTAGCTTATCTGGAACGATTTCGGCATACCGGTACCCTGCCTCCATGGTTATGAGAGTGAAAGCATGAAAGAGAATAAGCTCCGAATCCAATGCCTGGACCAGCGCCTCTGCATGAGGAAGAGCTAATTCTCCCAGCTTAGAACCATCCAATGGAACAAGAATTTTCCTCACCAGCCTCTTCTCTCGAAGTCGATCCTCGCCCGCTTTTGCTCTCACGAGAAGGACAGGCTTGCTCGTGGCTCTGAGCACCTTGGCAGCTATGTTTCCGAGAAACCAGGGTCCTCGACTCGAGCGACCTCGACTCGCCATCGTGATAAGGCTCACATTCTTTTCGTCAGCATATCGGAGAATTTCACTGGCCGGTTTTCCAAAGAGAACTTCGCCTTTCACCTGAACTCCTTCCTCGCCACCCCATTCTTGAAGCTGTGCCTGAACCTGTTGAACCATGCGGTCCAAGTAAGATTCATAAAGATGATCCCTCTCCTCAGAGCCGAATTCGGAGACGCTTGCCAGAATCATCTCCGCCTTAAATTTTGCTGCGATCGCTTCAGCATATGGCAACACATGTTCCGCTGAACCAGACCCATCTAATGGAACCAATATTCTCTCGAACATGGTGTCTCCCCCCCTTTCTTGGGTTCCCTCAACCTTAATCGTGCTGAGAGATTCCCCAGCGATGCCATGAATAGCCCTTTGTGATTCAAATGGATTCAGATCTTTGGCTAAATGGAGCAAATAAAAAACCGTGAGGATGATTTTCTCACGGCCAAAATAGAATAGGCCGTGACGCTTTATCCATCTACTCACGGCCTTCGCTAATGATTACTTTTGGGTGATCAGGCGGAGACAGTGGGTAGACCTTACGCCCAATAACACCAATAAAAGCCATTTCCACTGTTGAATGTTAAAGACGAACCTGATCCATCCAATCTTGCTAATATACAATTAAGATACACCCCTCACTGTTTTTGTCAAGAAAATATTTTAGTGGCGGATGTATGGAGAATTCCCCATCTCTTTTAATGGGTCACCCTAGATTCCAATACCCTTCCCGATGCGATTCTTCTGTTTCCTCATTTCCACAATTCAGCATGCCCCCTCGTATTCCATCTTTCCTTATATCTTCACGGAAAGGGAATGCAATCACTCCTTCCCTGATGTGTCTTGTTTGACAGAAATTCAGAAATCAATTAACATTTTGGAAAAATAAAGGAGGATAAGGATGTCTGAAAAGATGGTTGGTGTCATCGGGGGATCAGGTCTTTATGAAATGGAAGGGCTTGAAGAGGTGGAAGAAGTCTTTTTCACCACCCCCTTCGGAAACCCCTCGGACTCCATGATGATCGGCCGTCTGGAAGGGATGAAAATCGCCTTTCTACCCCGTCATGGAAGGGGGCATCGCATTCAGCCTTCTTCTCTCAATTTCAGGGCAAACATCTACGCCATGAAAAAATTAGGAGTGCAGTGGATTATAGGCGTCAGCGCCGTAGGTTCGATGAAAGAGTCCATTCATCCAGGGGACATGGTGATTCCCGATCAATTCATTGATCGAACTGTAGGGCGTCCGAACACCTTCTTCACCGATGGGGTAGTCTGCCACATCAGTTTTGCCGATCCTGTCTGTCCAACTCTCAGCCATATTCTTGGGAAAGCAGGCAAGGAAGTGGGAGCCACTGTCCATCAAGGAGGAACCTATCTCTGTATTGAAGGACCACAGTTTTCAACGCGAGCGGAGTCCAAACTTTATCGCTCCTGGGGGGTTGACATTATCGGTATGACCAATCTTCCAGAAGCCCGACTGGCTCGCGAAGCCGAAATCTGTTATGCCACCATTGCTTTTGCTACAGACTATGACTGCTGGCATCCCGAAGCAGGAGATGTTTCGATTGGTGAAGTGTTAAGAATTCTTGCGCAGAGCGTCCGGACAGCCAAAAGCACCATACGAAAAGCCCTTTCCTCCCTACCCGACAAAAGGGATTGTCTCTGCGCTCACGCTTTGAAACATGCCTTGATTACAAGCAAGAAGTTGATTCCTGAAAAGACAAAAAAGGATTTGGAGCCGATCATCGGGAAGTATTTATGAGAAGCAATGTCAAATGACGAAGTTCAAATTTCAAATCAATGACTAAGAGAAGAATGTTAAAAGTTTTGGCATGATGACATAGGGCATTCCTTTTGCGTTTGGGTTTTGACATTTGGATTTCAGATGGTGAAATTTATCGTTGATCGCACCCTCGGGAAGCTTGTCAAAGAATTGCGAATGCTTGGATACGACGCTCGTTATTTTGAAGAAGAGGATTTTCACCGTCTGCTCCATCTGGCACGTGAAGAAGGGCGAATCATTCTAACCCGTAACACCAAACTCTCTAAGAGGAGACCGAAGGATCGAATTCTCACCCTGGCGGAGAACAATCCCTTGCGACAGCTCGAAGAGGTGATTCAAAAAGTTCCCCTTCCACTTGATGGGGAACTCTTCTTTACACGATGCCTCGTCTGCAACGATCCGCTCGATGCGATCTCCCGACAGGAAGCAGAGGGCCACGTGCCAGAATTTATCTTCCATCAACAAACCACATTTTATCGATGCCCGCATTGTAGAAGGATCTATTGGAAGGGATCTCATCTGAAAGGGATGATCGAAAAAGTAGAACGATTACGGCGAATCACTTCACCCCCCCAAACGCAGGGTTGAACGGTAGATTCCGGGGGTATTGCCTCTTCATGCACACAGGAAGATGCGAATCATCAGTGGAACAGCGAGAGGGAGAAGGTTGACAACGGTGAAAGGAAAGAGCCTTCGTCCCACCTCTGACCGGGTCAAGGAGTCGATCTTTAATATCCTGGGTGAAGAGGTAGAAGGAAAGGCGGTTCTCGATCTCTTTGCCGGGACGGGTAATTTAGGGATCGAAGCCTTAAGTCGAGGAGCGAAACGGGCGGTGTTCGTCGAGCGATCACGAGAGGCGCTCAAAAAGATCCACAGAAATCTTCTTCAATGTGGGTTTCTCCATCAGGCGGAGGTTCTTCCGAAAGAGGTCCACCGGGCCTTTGGGATTCTCAAATCGCGAAATGAGACGTTCGATCTGATTTTGATGGACCCTCCTTATGAAAAGGGATGGGTAGAACGGTCCCTCTCTCAACTCCATCATCATCCTATTTATCATGCGGGCTCCATCCTCATCATTGAACATAGCCGTCGTGAACCCCTGCCGCAAAGAACGGGAAAATGGGTTCTTCTTAAACAGAGGAGGTTTGGAGACACCCTCCTCTCGATCTTAAAACTTTTTGGCGAAGCTCAGGAGGACCTTGAAGATGACGAAGGGAAAAAAGAAAGGAGAACAAACACCTATGGGAAAGATAGCCATTTATCCTGGCTCCTTTGACCCCCTCACCTACGGCCACATCGACATTGTGGAAAGGGCCTTAGAAATTTTCGATAAGGTGATTCTCGCCATTGCCCACGACGCCGAGAAAAAACCTCTTTTCACCGTTCAGGAACGGGTCGAAATGGCAAAATTGATTTTTCAGGACATGCCCAAAGTGATTGTCGATAGCTTCAAAGGGCTTCTGGTGGATTACGTTGAAAAGTCGAACGCCAAGGTCATTCTGAGAGGACTCCGTGCGACTTCAGACTTTGAATATGAATTTCATATGGCTTCCATGAACCGCAGCCTCAGCGTCCATCTCGACACCCTTTTTATGATGACCAGTAAAGACTACTTCTTCGTCTCTTCCAGGACCATCAAAGAAGTGGCCAAACTGGGCGGCACGGTAGAAGGATTGGTTCCCGATCTTGTGGCACGTCGTTTAAAAGAAAAGTTCAAACTTCCGGTTGGGGAGAGGAGGGTGATCGGATGGGATGACTGAAGAGGCATAACCAATTCCCAAAAGCCAAGCTCCTAATAAGTCCAAATAACCAAAATCCAAATGATGAAGTGCGGGGATTGGAGCTGTCTGGATTTTGGAAAATGATTTGGCAATGGGTACTTGGGATTTGGAAATTTATCCTACCTTCCTTTCCCAAGAAAATGCTTTATTTCTATGAAAAAGCTTATCCTGTGTGATTTTGATGGAACGGTCAGTGTCAAGGATATGGGTTACGTCCTGCTTCACCGATTCAGCGCCGGAGACTGGCAAGCGATCGATCAGGACTATTGTGAAGGCAGGATCGGGTCAAGGGAAGCCTATGCGCGCATCGTTCCCATGCTGAAAGGAGATAGAGAGACGGTCCTCCAATTCATTCAGGAACAGGCTCACATCGATCCCCACTTCAAATCGTTCTATCAGTATTGCCGCGAAAATGAGATAGAGGTGAAGATCGTCAGCGATGGCCTCGATCTCTACATCCGAACCATCCTTGACCTCCATCACCTTTCCGACATCCCGTTCTATGCCAATGTGACCCACTTTTCAAGGGAGGGCGGAATGGACCTTTCCTTCCCCCACGCGAATGAGGCGTGTGGCCTTTGTGGAACCTGTAAAAAACAGATTGTTCAACAACATCGTCATGATTACGGGAACATCTGCTTCATCGGAAATGGCCTTTCCGACCGATGTGGTGCACGGGAATCGGATTTTGTTTTTGCCAAAGGCTCCCTGTATCCCTACTGCATCGAACAGGAGATCCCCTGTCACTCCTTCCAGAATTTCAGAGATGTCCTCGGAGACCTGAAGAAACGGATCCGAGGAATCATTTTCGATCTCGACGGAACCCTCATCGAGGCTTATGGGGCTATCTATTTGGGGTTGAAAGAGGTTTTTCAACGATCCGGGAGAGAGATCTTTCCATACGACGAACTCCATCGTTATCTGAAAGCCGATTTAGAGTCAACCCTTCATCCCTTTTTCACTCCGGAGGAGACTCAAAGATATATCCCTGTGATGCGAAAGAAATATGAAGAGGTCTATCTCGACCATACCCATTTTCTGGATGGGGCAAGGGAAGTGCTGGAGGTGCTTTTCTCCCGGGGGATCCTCCTCGGGGTTGCTTCCAATAAATTTGGCAAATTTTCTCGGCTGGCTCTCGACCATTTGAAAGTTTCTTCCTATTTTCGATCGGTGATCGGTGCGGGAGATGTCCCGCGAAACAAACCCTTCCCGGATATGATCCATGCCGTCTTAAGGGAGATGGCACTTCCTCCTAAAGATGTCGTCTTTGTCGGTGACACGCTGACCGATATCGAAACGGGGCGAGAGGCGGGGGTCGATGTCTATGCCATCCCAACAGGATTCCACACCAAAAGAGAACTTGCCCAGGAGAGGCCAAAACGCATTTTAAGTAGCCTTCAGGAACTGGTGGCGTTGACCATTTGAAGCTGGACGAAGGGTGGCTCTTTCAGGAGATTTTCATCCATCTTCCTTCGTCTCATCCTCCTCCTGTCTCTTTAGAAAAGCCTGGATATAAACCACCTTATCCTCTTTCGGCTCTTCCTTCTTCCTGAAGGAAGATAGTCCTCCGGAGGTCTGATAGGCTTCCTCTAATTGTTTGATCATCTCTTGAAGTTTGGGATCCTGTTTGACGAGGTCATTTACCTGTTGTTCGAAAAAAAAGCTGGCGCTTTCGATTCTGGAGAGATCCATCTCCATCTTCATCAGGTCATTTAACTTCTTCAGGACACCATATACCACTTTGATATTTCTCGCTTGCAGGTATTGAGGGACATGTCCCCAGAGGCTCATTCCTTGAATCCCTCTCTTGCGTGCTTCCTCGAGCAGAAAGGTATGGATGCTGATGGGACCCACATATTCGGTCAGGCTGAGACCTGCTTCAACCACCTCCTCTCTTAACTCCTCTTGATTGAAGAGGGCACTGACCACTGTCGGTTGGGTGTGAGGAAGGTAGTCATAAGTTCCCCCCAGGGTAAACAGCCGATCCACCCCCAATCTCTCGGCGAGGTTCAGGAAGAGGCTAGCAAAAACGGACCAACGAAAATGGGGCTCGATGCCGGAAAAGAGAATCAGGTCCCTTTCCCGGTCATCTTTCGCATAATAAAAATGATTACCAGGTAAATTGAGATGGTATAACTTTCCTTTCTTAATGACCCCGACAGGGCGGTTGGAAGCCATTTGAATAAAAGGTTCTGCAGGGATGGAAGCAAATCTCTTTGCCTTCAGAAGATCGATCAGTTGTTGAAGGGCGCAGGACGAAACCTCAGCCGCATTCGGCCACCCTTCAAATCCAGCAATGAGATAAGGTTGACTCAAATTGGGAATCTCGTCATAGGTGATTTCGTCCATACCTCTCCTCTTCCTGAATCATATCTCGCCAAAGCAGGCGCCTCTGCTTTTTATACGAATCCCCCATGGCCGCGGAGCCACCCGCGAACCATGAAAATACTGCAGCGCATCGTTTAGGGCAAAAGAAATGATCGTTGAACGGTGACGACGCTGGTATCGAAGCTGGAAGTTCGATACTCGAATTCCGGCGAAAATCAATTCGAGCTTCCCGTTTCCACTTTCGGGCATCGATACAAGCCTCGACAACGACAGAGGTCCATTTAAAATAGACGATACAGTCCCGCAAGAAGCGGGATCACCGTAACCGTTAGACGTTACCTATTTTTCACCTAAATAGGGTGGATCCTTCCATGAAGGTTTTCATTAAAAAGGTTTTCCAATCAATCGTTCGTAAGCTTCGATGTATTTCTCTCTCGTCTTCTGAATCACTTCTTCGGGAAGTACTGGAGCCGGTGGTGTCTTATTCCATTTGATAGAGAGAAGGTAATCTCTTAAATACTGTTTATCAAAACTTCTCTGTGGACCTCCTGCCCGGTATTCATCCTTGGGCCAGAATCTCGAGGAGTCCGGAGTGAGCAGTTCATCGATGAGAATCAGTTTCCCATCGCGAATGCCAAATTCCATCTTCGTATCTGCAATGAGAATCCCTCTCTGCTCTGCAAAGTCCCTCGCCCTTTCATAGACAGTTAGAGAAGCCGAACGCATCCGCCCTGCCAGCTCCTTTCCAACGATCTGCTCCATCCGCTCGAAAGGGATGTTTTCATCGTGAAGCCCCTGTTCTGCCTTGGTGGAAGGAGTAAAGATGGGTTGTTCGAGTCTGGAAGATTCCACCAAACCCTTGGGGAGAGGGATACCACAGACCGTCCCTGTCTTCTGATATTCTTCCCACCCTGACCCGGAGAGATATCCTCTGACAATACACTCTACCGGCAGGACTTCCGTCTTGACGACCAGCATGGACCTTTCCTTTAAGTCTTCCTGGTAGGGCTGACAGCTTTCGGGATACTCTTCCACTTCCGTCGAGATGAGATGGTTAGGGATAATATCCCTGGTCAAGTTGAACCAGAATCTCGAAAGCTGGGTCAAGACCCTCCCTTTGTCCGGGATGGGATTGGGCATGACGACATCAAAGGCGGAGATCCTGTCCGTGGCAACAATCAGCAACTGATCGCCCAGGTCGTAAATATCCCTTACTTTGCCTCTTCCTCTTAGATTCAGATTTTTGAAGTCTGTCTGGGTCATCACTCGATTGGGCATCTCTCTTGCCTCCTTGAAATAGGCTCTCATTCAATATGGTGTCAGAGTATCTGATAGTATAGGATATAGAGGTTGATTTTTCCATAAAAAATGTTAATCTCACGGTAATCCCACCGTTAAGGGATCTTAAGAGCCTTCAAAGGGTCAGGAAGTTTTTCCAAACCCTTGAAACAGGACCCTTTAAGGAATACAGTTTCATCCTTCTGCGTTTTTGGGGGCCATTTGAGGAAACAGATGTTTTTTTGAATAGGGATGAGAGGTTGGCTTTAAGGTGTTTCTGGGAGAACCTCTCCACCCTTTTCCGCTCCTTTGACCAGAGACGACATAACACCTTATGCTCAGTGAGAAACTTGGACATCGGCTTGATTCTTATCTCTATCCGCCTTTTAAAAAAATCTTTGGAACCCGGGGAAACCCTAATCTCCTTACTCTCTTTGGATTCTTTTCAACACTTTTGGCTTCATACCTGATACTGAAAGGTTTCTGGTTAGGGGCTGGACTTGCTATCCTTTTAGCCGGGATCTTTGATCTCCTGGATGGGGTCATTGCAAGAAATCTCGGGAAGGCGACCCTTTTCGGTAGTTTCTTTGATTCGGTGATGGACCGATATTCAGACCTCCTGCTCCTTTTAGCCCTCATCCTCCATTACTTACGAAAAGGAGAAGACCACCTGGTCGTCCTCACTTCGGTGGTCGTGATTGGAACAGCCCTGATCCCGTATGTCCGGGCAAAGGCGGAGTCATTACAACTCTCCTGCCGCATTGGATGGATGGAGAGGGCTGAGAGAATCATTCTGCTTGCCCTGGGAGCATTATTGGGTTGGATGGAATGGATCCTCTGGATTCTTGCCATTCTCACCCACTTCACTGTTCTCCACCGAATCTATCATGTGTGGAAAACACTCTGCCTTCGTGAGGAAGGATAAACCTCACCGGATGCCTTTTCCCCTTTATTTCGAGCCATTTCCTCAATCTCCTCCAGGAGAACTGGAAGGAAATCTTTCTCCTGAAGCTTTCGAACAATCTTCCCCTTTTTAAATAAGACTCCGACTCCCTTCCCTCCGGCAATTCCAATATCTGCCTCTCTGGCTTCTCCGGGACCATTGACCACGCATCCCATGATTGCAACGGTCATTGGAGTCGAGATAGGAACCACCTTCCTTTCAACAACATGGACGAGGCGTCCAAGATCCACCTCGCATCGGCCGCAAGTCGGGCAGGAAATGATCTCCACCCCCCTTTCACGAATTTTAAGGGCTCTCAAAATCTCATAACCTACCCGAACCTCTTCCACCGGATCTCCGGTTAAAGAGACTCGCAGGGTATCGCCAACGCCTTCAGAAAGTAGGATTCCAATCCCGATGGCCGATTTGACGACCGCACCATGCCCCCTGCCAGCCTCTGTGATCCCCAGGTGGAGGGGGTAGTCCGACTTTTCTGAGAACAGGCGATAAGCCTCAATGGTCTTGATCACATCCGATGCTTTCAGGGATACCTTTAAGAGATAAAATCCAAACTCTTCGATCAACTCGATGGTCCTGAGTCCGCTTAAGACCATTGCCTCGGCGGTGGGTCCCCCGAATCGCTTCAGGAGATCTTTTTCCAGTGAACCGGCATTGACGCCGATTCGAATAGGGATCGAGCGTTCCTTTGCTTCCTTCACGATGGCTTTTAATCGATCCCTCCCACCGATGTTCCCAGGATTGATTCGAAGTGCATCGGCTCCATACTCCATGGAGAGCAAAGCCAGCCGGTAGTGAAAATGGATATCCGCAATCAAAGGAATCTTGATCTTTTTTTTGATTTGGGCAATTGCCTTGGCTGCCTCTTCATCCGGAACAGCCACCCGAACCAACTCGCACCCTGCAGCTTCAAGCCGATGAATCTGTGCGACCGTTTTCCGAACATCTCTTGTGTCGGTCTTCGTCATCGATTGGATTGAGATGGGGGCATCTCCCCCTACCTTCACAGAGCCGATCGATATTTGACGGGTCTTCTTGCGGGGTCTCATAAGATCAAAAAAGTCGGAGGCCAAAGACCGAAAAATCGTATCTTCTATCCCTTTTCTTCCCCGACCTCAAAAACTCCTTTCTTTCGAATTCTCCAGTTTTCAATAATGAAGTAGAGCGTCGGGATAAAGACTAGGGTTAGGAACATCGAAACGACCAATCCCCCGATGACCGCAATGGCCAGTGAGGCATTGGCTTCAGCTCCCTCTCCAAATCCAAGGGCCATAGGGGTCAGACCAAAAATCGTGGTAAATGAAGTCATCAGGATCGGCCTCAACCTCACCCGTCCTCCCTGAATGATCGCCTCCCTCAGTCCGAGGTTTTCTTCTTGACGAAGTCGATTGATATAGTCGACGAGGATAATCGCATTACTCACGACAATTCCAACCATCATGATGATACCAATAAACGAAACCACGCTCAAGGTATTGCCAGTGAGGAAAAGTGCCCAAAGAACACCGATGATTCCCAGGGGGACTGAAAACATAATCAGCAGAGGATGAAGGAGAGACCCGAATTGTGAGGCGAGGACCATATAGACCAGAAAGATGGCAAGCCCTAAGGCAAAGAGTAAAGTTTGAAAAGCCTCTTTCTGTTCCTCTCTTGTTCCCTTGAGCAAAATGGAAAAACCAGAGGGAATGGTCATCCTTGAAATCCGCTCTTCTATTTCCTTAGCGATGGAACCAAGATCCCGCCCGCTCGTATTGGCGGTCACATAGACAACGCGTTGTTGATATTTCCTCTCCAGTTGAGAAGGGGAGGTTGTTTGGAGGACCTCTGCCACATGTTCCAGGGAAACCACTCTGCCTCCAGAGACAGGAAGAGGAATGCGTCGAAGATCCTCCGGAAATCTCCTGTCCTCTTCACGCAAACGAACTCTGATCTTACGTTCTCGACCTGTCTGGGGATCCACATAGATGGCCGCCACGATCCCTTCGATCGCCCCTCTGACGATCTCTGCCAATCTGGAGGTGGTCAGTCCCAGGGTGGATAACCGGTCTTGTTGAAAGCGGATCTGATATTCGGGCGCCCCCTCTTCCCGGCTGATCTGGATATCGGTCACGCCTCGAATCTCTTTAAGCCATCCCTCGACCTCTTTTGCCAGCTGACTTCCTGTGGCAATGTCAAAACCAAGGATTTCGACGCTGATCGGTTCATCCGAACCAAATGTAAGCACCCGGGAGATGATGCCCCCTGGAAAAACCGCTATGATTGAACCCGGAATGTTTCTCACCTTCTCCCTCAGGGAACGGGCGATCGCATCGGAAGATCTCTTTCTCTCTGACTGGTCCACCAGCATAATGGATGCCGTCGCCGTATGAGGTCCGGCAAAACGGCCACTAAAAATGACCGATCTTCCTCTGCCCGAGCCGACACGAGCCCAGAGAGCTTTCAATTCTGGAACGTCCGAGAAAACCATCTCTTCGACCTCTTTGACCGTCTTTTTGGTTTCTTCGAGAGAAGAACCGACAGGAAGCCTCATGGCCATTCTGACCTGACCTTCATCCGATGGGGGAAAAAATTCCGTGCCGATGAACAGGGTAAGAAAGAGGGATCCTGCAAAGACCGCTGTGATCCCGATAACCACCAATTTACGATGGGATAATGCGAATTGAAGGGTTTGTTGATAATGGTGGTCCATCCATTGAAAGAAAGGCTGGGTTCGATGGAGGAGGCGCTGGCTCCAGGTGTCCGTTTTGCCCTCTTGCTTCGGTTTGAGAAACCTTGCCGTAAGGAGAGGAATTAGAGTCAAAGAATCGAACAGGGAAGCCAGAAGGGAGAAGGCCACTGTATAAGCCATCTGGACAAAAAGGAGGGCCGCAATCCCTTTGATAAAGGCAAGGGGCAGGAAAACGATGATGCTGGTCAGAGTTGCGGCAATCACCGGTTTGCTAACCTCTGAGGCTCCCTTATAGGACGCCTCCTGTGGGGTCTCCCCTCGCTCAAGATGCCGGTTGATGTTTTCCAGAACAACGATGGCATCATCCACCAGACGGCCCACGCCAAGGGCCAACCCCCCCAGGGTCATAATATTGAGCGTAAACTTTCCAAAATGGAGCAGGACAAATGTGGCAATGATGGAGAGGGGAATCGAATGAGCGATGATGACTGTACTGGTGGCATTTCTTAGAAAGAAGAGGATGACAATCGTTGCCAGCAGGGCTCCCATCATAGCTTCTTTTTGAAGGTTGCGTATCGATTTCCGGATGAAGGTCGATTGGTCTGCCACCACCTCGATCGAAACTCCCGGAGGAAGTTCTTTCTGAATTTTGGGAAGGGCTTTTAGAACTTCATCCACCACCGAAACGGTGTTTCCTCCAATCTGTTTCTGGACGCCAATGACCACCCCACGAATGCCATTGACATAAACCTCTGCCTGTGTGTCTTCATACCCTTCCTTCACCATTCCAATATCTCTGATTCGGACCGGAACACCATTGTCTCGAGAAATAACAATTTCCCCTATATCTTTAATGTCTGGGGACCGCCCGACGGTTCGCACCATGAGGTCTTTCCTGCCTGTATCGAGACTCCCCCCTGGTCGATCCAGGTAACCTGCTCGCACCGCCTGTGCTACTCGATCCAGAGAGAGATTTAACCGTTCCAACCTGGATCGCTCCAGATCAATCTGGACTTCTCTGACCAGCCCTCCAAACACATTAGCAGAGGCGACTCCTTTCAGACTCTCCAACCTCGGGGCAATGAAGTCCTCCGTTAATTCTCGAAGCTGGTACTCCTCAAGGGGTCCTGTTACAGATAGGACGATGACCGATATCTGGGAGGGATCAAATTTGATCACGACGGGTTGTTCAGCTTCGTCAGGGAAGAGATCAGCGATTTCGCTGAGGCTTCGTTGAATATCCGTTGAGGCAAGATCGAGGTCTGTCCCCCAATAAAATTCCACGGTGACGACAGAGGTTCCTTCTCTTGAACGGGAAGAGACATGGCGAACGTTCTGAAGGCGGCTGACCCTCTTCTCGATGGGCCGCGTAATGGAGATTTCGATATCCTCAGGGCTGGCTCCCTGATACTCTGTCACAACAGAGATGACGGGATAAGAAATTTCAGGAAAGAGATCGATGGCAAGATTGGAAAAGGCAATCAGGCCAAGCAGGATGATGGCGATGGCCATCATGAATCGGGCGACTGGATTCTTGAGCGAACTCCTGATGATGTCCATTCAGAATCACCTAACTCCCCTGGATCACCCGAACGGTTGAGCCATCTTTGATCATCTCTTGCCCCTTGACAATGACCTGATCTCCTTCAGATACCCCTTCGAGGACCTCCACATATTGGTCCTGTTCATATCCGGTGGCTACCGTCTTTCGGACAGCCCGGTTTCCTTCCATAAGGAAGATGGATTTTGATCCGTCCGGGGATGACAGAATAGCATATCGGGGCACCATCAGGGTGCGGGGCTTCTCCACCAGAACCAATTCGATCCGGGCAAACATACTCGGTTTGAGCAGGCGGTCGGGATTAGGCACTTCGATTTCAGCCTGGAGGGTTCGAGTGGCAGGTTCAAGGGCGCTACCCATCCGAATCACTTTGCCTTCGAAGATTTTATCAGGAAAAGACTCAACGGCGATCTTTGCCTTCATTCCGGTTTTGAGAAGGGGAATATCCTTCTCCAGGACATGGGCAACGACCTTTAATGTGGCTGTGTAGATGAGGTTGACAAGAGGGGTGGCAGGGGTGACCAGGGCTCCGGAATCGACATACCTTCGGTGAATTTCACCTGAAAAGGGAGCAAGAATCTGGGTATGCTGTAGACGGATCTTCTCCTGAGTGAGGAGGGCTTCTGCTTCCTTCAAACGGGCTCGGCTGGCTTCCCTTGTTTCCTGTCTGGCTCCTTCTCTCAATAATTTCAGATGTTCCTGACTCGAAGCCAATTGAGCCTCGGCAACGTTGAATTCCATCTCAGCCAGATCCCATTCTTTTTTGGAAACGACTTGCCTTTGATAAAGAACCTCCATCCGTTCCCGATGAAGTTTTGCATTCTCATATCGGGATCGTGCCCCCCGAACGGCCTCTTCCGCCTGTCGCAGTTCTTCGGTGCGGGCGCCCGCTTCCACCTCTGCAAGCTGAGCTTTCGCCAGGGCGACTCGAGCTTCCATCTCCCTCACCTTCTGAAGATAATCTGTCCTGTCAATCTGAGCGATGAGCTGCCCCTGTTTGACCGAATCTCCTATCTGGACATAGACCTTTTCGAGATATCCGGACACTTTGGGAAAGAGATCGACCTGCATGAAAGGCATGATATCACCTGTCATGGTGATCGAATAGACAAGGGGCTTGGAGAGAACCGGAGAAACCTGAACCGGGATGTCACCCCGCTTCACCTTTTGTGGAATCGTCTTCTTCTGTGTGAGGGCCCACCCCTGATAGAGCGCAAATCCCACAAAAAGAAGGAGGAGGCCAAGCAAACCCCATCTCCACTTTTTCATACGATGCTTCATGTCCCTTGTTCCCAGGATGCCAGATAATGTTCCTGCTCTTGGGTCAACTGGTCAATCTGGATTCCCATGGAGGAGAGTTTCATTCTGGCAATCTCCTGGTCAATGGCTTCAGGAACCGGATAAACTTTTCTTGCGAGGCGTTGATGATGTTTTACCAGATATTCGATGGAAAGCGCTTGGTTGGCAAAGCTCATATCCATGACACTGGAGGGATGCCCTTCTGCAGAGGCAAGGTTGACCAGTCTCCCTTCACCCAACAGATAAATCCTCTTTCCATTTTTGAGTTCAAACTCCTCAACGAAATCCCGGACCTTCTTTTTCGAGACCGAGATCTCTCCGAGTCCGATCAGATCAAGTTCGACATTGAAGTGTCCTGAATTGGCCACGATGGCCCCATCCTTCATTTTTAGAAAATGTTCTTTCCGAATCACGCCAATATTTCCGGAGACCGTACAGAAGAGGTCCCCGACCTCCGCCGCTTCATCCATGGTGGTGACGCGGTAGCCATCCATTACCGCTTCGAGGGCCCTCAGGGGATTGACCTCCGTGATCATCACATTGGCTCCCATCCCCTTGGCTCGCATGGCGAGTCCTTTCCCACACCATCCATAGCCGGAGATCACAAAGGTGGATCCGGCCAGAAGCCGGTTGGTGGCCCGGAGAATACCATCGATAGTGGATTGACCTGTCCCATATCGGTTGTCGAAGAAGTGCTTTGTCTCTGCATCATTGACAGCAATCACGGGAAATTTTAAAACCCCATTTCGCTCCATACTGCGAAGCCGAATCACCCCTGTCGTGGTCTCTTCCGTTCCGCCAAGAAGCCCTCGAATCATGGCTTCCCTCTGGGAGGCAGGGAGTCCTTTTGCCCAGTTCCGCAGGGAAGGAACGAGGTCGTCCCATTTTTCAAGGGCGATAAAATGGAATGAAGAAACCAGATCGGCCCCATCATCCATGGTCAGATTGGGAAAGAAATTTAATGCCGCCTGGATATGGGAATAGTAAGTCTCACTGTCTTCTCCTTTGATGGCAAAAACAGGCATCTTTAATTGACTCACCAGATAGGCGGCGACATCGTCTTGGGTACTCAAAGGATTTGAAGCACAAAGGCAAAGGTCCGCCCCCCCTGCCTGAAGGGTTCTCATTAAAGCAGCCGTTTCCGTGGTGACATGGAGGCAGGCGGACAGCCGTATTCCCTGAAGCGGTTTTTCCTTTTCAAAACGTTTGCGAATGAGCGTTAACACAGGCATCGCCATCTCCGCCCATTCCATCCGAAGCCTGCCCTTCTCCGCCAAAGATAGATCTTTGATGTCATAATTCATGGTCTCTCCAGATTTTCAACAGTGATATTGAATTGCGAAACAACGGTCCCTGCCGACTATAGTTTTGCAGCCTTTCTTAACTCCTTTGCCCGGTGGGTCTTTTCCCATGTAAAACCGGGCTCATTCCGACCGAAATGCCCATAACAAGCAGTCTGCTTGTAGATCGGTTTCAAAAGATCGAGATAGTCGATAATGGCTCTTGGTCTCAAATCAAAATGTTCTTGAATGATCTTAGCAATCTCATCGGGGGGGATTTTTGACGTCCTGGAGGTGTCGACCATCAATGAAACGGGTTCGGCTCTGCCGATGGTATAGGCAATCTGGACTTCACACTTTTCTGCCAGTCCTGCTGCCACCACATTCTTGGCAATATGTCTGGCCATATAAGAGGCGCTCCGATCCATTTTGGAAGGGTCCTTACCGGAAAAACATCCTCCTCCATGACTTCCGACCCCGCCATAGGTATCCACGATGATCTTTCTTCCGGTCAATCCACAATCTGCCTTGGGGCCTCCATGGACAAATCGCCCCGTGGTATTGATGTAATATTTCGTTTTTTTATCACGGAGGTGCTCAGGGATGACCTTTAGAATCACCTCTTCCAGGATGGCCTCTTGAAGCTTCTTGTAGGTCACCTTTTCGGAGTGTTGTGCGGCAATGACCACGGAATCGACTCGAATGGGTTTTCCGTTAATATACTGAATCGTCACCTGGGACTTTCCATCCGGCCGGAGGAAGTCAAGAATCCCCTTCTTGCGAACTTCCGCTAATCGTCGTGTCAAGCGATGGGCATAGACAATGGGCATGGGCATCAGCTCAGGCGTCTCATCACAGGCATACCCGAACATCAACCCCTGATCCCCTGCCCCTTGTTCATGGCCTTCGGCTCTGTCCACGCCGCGTCGAATATCAGGGGATTGTTCGTCGATGGAGGTGATGACCGCACAGGTTTCCCAGTCAAAACCCATAGCCGAGTCGTTATAGCCAATCTCTTTAATCGTCTCTCGGACAATGGCGGGCATATGGACATAGCAGGTGGTCGTAATCTCTCCAGCGATGATGGCCATGCCCGTGGTCACCATGGTCTCGCAGGCCACTCTCGCCTTTGGATCTTGAGCGATGATCGCGTCCAGAATAGCATCGGAGATCTGATCTGCCACCTTATCCGGATGGCCTTCTGTGACCGATTCAGAGGTAAATAAAAAATTCGTCATTGCCATATTCTCTTCCTCCTTTATGTGGATGACATGGTTGGATATCCTATACGAATCAGGCTTTCATGCCTTCGCCATCAATTATTCAAAGTCCCCCGGAAACCTTTCCGCCATCCACTTTCGGACATAGCGTTTAATCTCCGTCGCCGTGGCAAATTGGAACAACCTTTCGGTAAGGACTCGGGTTTCGGACACCTTCACTTTCCTCAGTATCTTTTTGATCTTTGGAATGGCAATGGGATTCATGCTGAATTCATCGAGGCCTAACCCTATTAAAACTAACACATAAGCAGGCTCCGCCGCCATTTCTCCACAGATCGCCACTGGAATCCCTTCCTGGTTGGCTGTCTGAACCACATTCCGAATAATTCTCAAAATCGCAGGATGGAGAGGTTCATAGAGATAAGAGACATGCTCGTTGATGCGATCGACCGCCAGGGCATATTGTATAAGATCGTTCGTCCCGATGCTAAAAAAATCGGCCTCCCGGGCTAAAAGGTCGGCTGTCACAGACGCTGAGGGGATCTCGATCATGGCTCCCACAGGGATGTTTGGGTTAAAGGGAATCTTGGAACGATGGAGATCCTTCTTCACCTCTTCAAGAATGGCTTTTGCCTTTCGCATCTCTTCAATGCTTGAGATCATCGGGAAGAGGATCCTCAATTTCCCATGGACACTGGCCCGAAGAATGCCCCTCAATTGAGTCTTGAAAATATCGGTCTCTTTCATGCTAAACCGAATGGCTCGAAGGCCCATCGCCGGATTCATCTCGTTCCCTTGAGAATAATGGGAAAGGAACTTGTCGCCGCCAATGTCAAGGGTGCGGATGGTGCTCACGCCGTGAGCGAACTTCTCGGCCAAGGCTCGATAGGTCTGGTAATGTTCCTCTTCGGTGGGCAAATCCTTTCGGTTCAGATAGAGGATCTCCGTCCGATACAGCCCAATTCCTTCCGCTCCATGGCTCTTTGCGGAAGGAATCTCTCCGACCATTTCGATATTGGCTTGAAGATGAATCGGAACCCCATCTCGAGTCACGGCAGGCAAAGAAGCATATTTCAGAATTTCTCGCTCCAATAATTTGACCCGTCTTTGCCGTTCGCCATAGGTCTCAACGACCTGCTCCGTAGGATTGATGATCACTTCCCCTGTTTCTCCGTCCAGGATCAGAAGATCTCCTCCATTGATCAGGGCGGTGGCCACCTCCGATCCCACCACTGCAGGAATCCCCAGGGAACGGGCCAGAATGGCGGTGTGGGAAACCTTGCCACCGATGTCCGTCACAAACCCAGCCACCTGGTTCAATTGCATTTGGAGGGTATCGGCAGGGGAGAGATCATGAGCGACCACGATCACCTTGCCCTTAATCTTGGTGATGTCATCATGTTTTTTCCCCATGAGATTTCGGAAGATCCGGGCGGCTACGTAATGGAGGTCATTTCTGCGCTCTCGCAAATATTCATCCTCAATGGTTTTAAAGGCGGCATCCAATTTTTCAAGGGTCAGGTCAAGGGCCCACTCTGCATTCACCTTCTTCTTCCGGATATGCTCCACCGTATTCCGAATCAACATCTGATCATCCAGAATCATCAAATGGACATCGAGGATGAAAGCGTGTTGTCTCACCTGGGGATCGAGAATCTTCTCTTTAATCTCTCGCAACTGGCTCTTCGCTTCTTCAATCCCATGGAGGAATCGCTTGATCTCCTCCTCGACTTGCGAGGCGGAAATGCGTTTCTGGGGCAAGCGAACCTTATATCGTTCCACCAGAAAGGCCCTCCCTTGGACGATGCCCGGAGAAGCCCCAATACCACGGATGGTTTTATTGATCTGCTGTTGAATCGCCATCCTCACTCCTCATTGAATTTATTTTCGATCAGTCTGCCCAATGTTTGAATGGCCTGAACCGCATCCTTTCCTTCAGCCTTCAATGTGATCTTGGTTCCTTTTGTGGCGGCTAACATTAAGAGGCCCATGATCGACTTCCCGTTCACTTCCATACCATCCTTTTCAATGCTGACCTCAGAATCAAACTGATTGGCCGTTTTAACGAGAAGAGCGGCAGCCCTTGCATGGAGTCCCAGCTTGTTTTTAATGATCAACGTCCGAACTTCCATCTTCTCCAATCACCTTTTCTCCTTGGGAGGATGCTTCGTTCCACTGGCGATTGACGTTCTGTTTTATTTCTTTTCCACACGCTTTCTGAGAACCTCACTTGCCAAATTGATATTCCGCTGACCGTAATCCGTAATAAAAGCGGCTAAGGTTTCCAGATCCATGTTGTTCTGGTAGGTTGCCAGCTTTAATAACATGGGAAGATTGACTCCCGAAATCACCTCGATCTTGTTCTCCTCCAGAAAAGAGAGGCTGATGTTCGATGGGGTTCCTCCGAACATATCTGTTAGGATCAGGATCCCTTTCCCTCCTTCCACCTTCCGGATGGCAGCAATGATCTTGTCTCGAATCTCTTCCGATCCCTCTTTGGGATCGATGGAAACGGATTGAAACTGTTTTAACTCTTCTCCAATGACCAGCTGTGCGGCCGCTATCAACTCTTCTCCCAAACGACAATGAGTTACAATAATGACGCCTACCATAAAGCTCACCCTTTCTCTGCATCCCGGTGCTTGACGGAGAGAGAAACACCTGCCTGGATCATCTCGTCCCGCAGCCGATCAACCAGTTGATTGATAATGACAATGGAGCGGTGTCTCCCGCCTGTGCATCCAATGGCAATCGTGAGATGGGTTCTCCTCTCACGAAGATAGAAGGGAAGCAGAAACCGAATATAGTTCTGAGTCCGCTCCAGGAACGCTCTCGTCTCCTCCCACTGTAACACATACTCAGCCACCTTGGGGTGATCTCCTTTGAGGGATTTCAGTTCTTCGACAAAATAGGGGTTGGGTAAAAACCGGACATCAAACATCAGATCCGCCTCATAGGGGACACCGAAGCTGTATCCAAAGGAGAGGAACGTGACGGTCAGAAGAGCTCCAGCCCGTTCCTGAACATAATGCTGGATCTTCTCTTTCAGTTGATGGACGTTAAACAGGGACGTATCGATCACCAGATTCGCCATGTCTCGGATGCCTGCGAGTCGCTGTCGCTCGAGCTGAATTCCTTCCAAGATCGATCCCCCTTCAGCCAGAGGATGCTGTCGCCTCGTTTCGCTATAGCGCCGGGTCAGAACGGGATCAGAAGCGTCCAGATAGATGATGTCGATGGCATATCCTTCTTGTCGAAGCCCCTCTATGATTTTCCTCGACTCGACAAAAAAATCCATCGACTCTCGGCCATCGATGGGACGGGAGGCCACTTCCCGGATGTCTTCCACCATCGCCACTCTCGAAATCTTACCGCCTGATTGTTCGCAGAGTTCAAGGAATTTGGGCAACAGAAGGATGGGAAGGTTGTCGACGCAATAAAAACCAATATCCTCTAAGGCTTTAATCGCCGTTGTTTTTCCGGATCCTGAAAGACCACTGATCAGAATCACTCTGAGGTTCTTCACTCCTCCTCACCCTCGACATCTTCTCGATGTTCCATCTTCTCTTCCATCTTTCGAAGAAGCTTCTTTTCGAACTCCAGTGCCGAATCATAACCCATCCTTTTGAGGAGATAGTTGCGAGCAGCCACTTCGATGATGGTTGTCAGATTTCGCGCTGGGGTGACGGGAATCCTGAGCATGGGAAGCTCCACCCCAAGAATGGAGTATTTTTCTTCTTCAAATCCAAGGCGATCATACTCTTGCTGCGTATCCCATTCCACCAGTTCAAGAACCAACTCTACCTTTTTTTGTTCCCGAATCGCCTCTACCCCAAAGAGACTCCGAATATTGATGATCCCCAGCCCTCGAACCTCCATATGATGTTGAATGACCTCAAAACCACTTCCGATTAAAACGGTCGGCGATCGTTTCTGAATGGAGACCATATCATCCGCCACCAGCCGGTGCCCTCTGAGAATCAGGTCGAGGGCACATTCACTCTTTCCGATTCCGCTCTTTCCGAGAAGGAGCACCCCCACGCCAAAAACGTCAATGAGAACGCCGTGCAGGCTTTGGGTCAACGCTAATTTTTCCTCTAAAAACTTACTGACCCGGTCGATAAATTCGGTTGAACTCAAGCTGGTTCGAAAGAGGGGCATCCCTTTCTCATCTGCATCTCGGAGGAGCCTCTCGGGGATCTCCAGGTTACGAGTGACGACCAGACAGGACAGTCCCAGGCTGCAGATTTGTTGAATCACCTTTTCTTGAACCTCAGAAGGAAGAGACTGAAAATAGGCGATCTCCGTATTCCCGAGAACCTGAAGCCGTTCGGGATTGATGAATCGCGTGAACCCCGTCATCGCCAATCCCATTTTTTGCACTTGAGGATGAGTGATCCTCTTCTTTAGTCCCTTCCTGCCTGCCATCAGGGTCAAGCCGAGCCGATATTCCCTGTCCTGTTCCAGATCCTGAACCAAAAGGCTTCTCATGTTGAAGATCCTCTGGAAGGGAAACCCTTCCCCTGTTCCCGTTGATGGATTAATACCTTTCATCCTCCTCTTTGATAATGTCAAAGAGTTCTGTTCGGGTTTTGGCAATGATCAATTTTTTTTTAAAGGAGGCATCTTTTACCAACTTGGCGATCCTCCCTAAAAGGTTGAGGTTATCGATGGGTGAATTTTCTGGAGCCATGAGCATAAAAATGAGCTGACAGGGTTTTTGGTCGATCGAATCGAAATCAACCCCACGCAAGGACCGACCGAAAGAGAGATAGAATCGTTTCAATCCCTTTAAACGACCATGAGGAATCGCAACCCCTTCCCCGATTCCCGTCGATCCTAACTTTTCCCTCTCCATCAGGACCTCCAGGAGTTCCTGCACCGAAGAGGCTCCAATGGGTTGAACCAGGACATCTGCCAATTCCTTCAAAACGGAGCTTTTATCTCTTCCACTTAACTCCGGAAGGATCCATTCTTCTTTCAAGCAATCGAGAAGTTTCATGCATTTAGGCGATGGCGCATCTCATTCCGGAAAAGGTTCTACCCATTCGTAATCCCCATTGCTTCGATGAAGGGCATTCATCTCTCCCGAGTTTGAGTTGATGAAGAAAAGGGTGGTCTCTCCTGAAAGCTTTAACTGGGCTAGGGCTTCCTCAAGTGACATCGGCTTGGCAGAAATCCTTTTTCTCTTGATCCGGGAAGAGAGATTCGATTCCGCCGCCTCTCGATCAGGGGAAGGGGATCTCTGAAGGGCTTTTTCTGGATGAGATCGATTACCTCTTTTTCGCCTGATCTTCTCCCGTTTTTCCCGGATCTGGCGATCCATCTTGTCTGCCATCAGATCGATGGCGGCGTAAAGATCCCGATCCCTTCCTTCGCTATTGAGCGTCAAGCCATCGCTCAGGATGGTTAATTCTGCCGAATGACGGAATTTCTCCACGGAGAGAACCACATGGGCCTCTCTGGGGTTTTCAATAAATTTCTTTAACCTCTGTACTCTTTTCTTGACATAATCTTTGACCCCTTCATCCGGGTCCATATGCCGAAAAGTGACGTTGAGTTGCATGGGGTTTCTCCTTTATCCTTCTTCGGTGGAAGGTGCCTGGTGATATGACGGTCAATTTAAGCCATTTTCCTCCGCTCACTGGATGAGAGGATCTTCATCATTTCGCGATATTTCGAAATGGTTCTGCGCGCAATCGTAATGTTTCTCTCCTTTAACATCTGGACCAATTTCTCATCACTATAAGGTTTCCTGGGATCCTCCTGGCTGATAATTTCTCTCAGCAGGCTCTTGACACTTTCAGAAGCCATGGACTCTCCTTCTCCCAAAGGAATCCCTGCATTAAAAAAGAATTTCAATTCATAGATGCCCTGTGGGGTATGCATATACTTGTTATGGGTCACCCGACTGATGGTCGATTCATGCATCTGAATGTCTTCGGCCACATCGCGAAGGACAAGAGGTTTGAGGAATTGAATGCCGTGGTCCAAAAAATCTCTCTGAAACTTGACAATGCTTTTAGCCACTTTGTAGATCGTCCTCTGGCGTTGGTCGATGCTCCGGATGAGCCATTGGGCAGAACGGAGCTTTTCCTGAATGTATTTGCGATCTTCTGATTGGGAATTTCGGTTTTCAAGGAGGATGCGTCGATAATAAGGGTTCACTTTTAATCGGGGAACGCCTTCGTCGTTGAGGGAAACGACATACTCCCCTTCCACTTTATAAACATAGACATCCGGGACGATCTCCTGAATGACCTCACCACCATAGGCCCTGCCCGGTTTCGGTTCCAATTTGGAGATGAGTTGCGCTGCCCGATTGACCCGTTCGACGGTGATGCCCAAACGTTTGGCGATGGCCGGATAGTTTCGGTTCTTCAGGAGAGCGAGATGATCCTGGACGATCTTTTCCGCAATGGCATCACGTGGAGACATCTGACTCAACTGAATGAGAAGGCATTCTTTTAAATCTCTTGAGGCAACACCGACAGGGTCAAACTGCTGGATCTTTTTCAGGACCTCTGTCACCTTTTCCGTCGTTTGCCCAGATTCGACTGCATACTCCTCAAGGGAGGCCTTTAAGTAGCCATCGTCATCCAAATTTCCGATGATCCATAACCCGATCTCTTTTTCTTCTTCTGTCAGATGGGAAAGCCGGAGCTGCCAGAGGAGATGGTCAAAGAGGGTGGTATGTTTGGTAAGAAAATTTTCGAAAGAAGGTCTTTCTTCGCCATCGGACTCTCTCAGTCTTGAGACTGAGGAAAGATTATAATTCTCCAGATAATTTTCCCAGTCAAATTCATCCGCTCCCTCCCCTTCTCCTTTGACCTCCGAGGTATGCTCGATCGTGGGAGACGGTTCCTCCGCCTTGTCCACGGCTGCAACGGGTTCCTCATCAAAAGCTTCTCTTCCCTCGTCTGCCTCTTCAAGAAGGGGATTCTCCTTCATCTCCTGGCTGATCATCTCGACCAACTCCAACCGAGTGAGCTGCAACAGCTTGATCGCTTGCTGAAGCTGGGGAGTAATCACCAGTTGCTGAACGAGTTTTGGGGCTTGTTTCAGTTCCAAAGCCATCTTATTCAAATAAAGGACCAGGTCCCTCTTTCCTGATGCCTCGTCTCCTCTCTTCTTTGATCTCCCTCTTTCCGTTGAGTTGAAAACTATCTCCCAGATAGATCTTTCTGGCCCTGGGACTTTGTGCAATCTCTTCAGGCGTTCCGGCCTCTAAAAGAATTCCTTCGTTGATGATGTAGGCACGATCACAAACGCCCAGTGTTTCCCGAACATTATGATCTGTTATTATAATTCCGATGTTCTTTGTTTTCAATTGACGGATGATCGTTTGAATGTCTAACACAGCAATCGGATCGATTCCAGCAAAAGGTTCGTCCAACAGGATGAAAGAGGGAGACAGGACAAGAGCCCTCGTGATCTCCACTCTTCTTCTTTCTCCTCCGGAGAGGCTGTAGGCTTTCTGTTTGCGAAGAGGGGTAAGTGCCAATTCGCTCAAAAGAGCTTCCAACCGATCCTGTTTTTCCTCTTTTGACAGAGGAAGGGTTTCGAGGATTGCGATCAAGTTTTCTTCCACGGTCAGTTTTCTGAACACAGAAGGCTCCTGTGGAAGATAACCGATGCCCTTTCGCGCCCTTAAATACATCGGAAGGTTCGTAATCTCTTCTCCATTGAGAAAAAGGGTGCCCGCATCGGGTCGAAGCAATCCGACAATCATATAAAAGATCGTGGTCTTTCCGGCGCCGTTGGGTCCCAAGAGGCCTACCACCTCGCCTCCATCAATCTCAAGGCTGACGTGATCCACCACCCTTTTGCGTCGAAAAGACTTGGTTAACTCCACACACTGAAGATGGGACATGTTATTTTAATCGTCGTGCGGATCTTTTCTCTAAACGTTTAACAGATCCTCCGAACTACTTCTTTCTCTCCTCTCTCGAGGGAGGGATGATGGTGGTGGTGACCCGTCCTCCCTTGCCTCCCTCGACAATGCTTCGTTCTTCTTCAACCAGATAGATCACACGTTCTCCCCTGACGACATTCTCTCCTTCCCGGAGAGTCACTTCCCCTTCGAGGATAATCTTATTTTCATTCTGAAGGAACGTGGCTTTCTGGCTGGTGGCGCGTCGATCCAGCTGAACGATTCTGACATTGCCCGTTGCCACAATCTCCTTCATCTTCCTCATCTCAGCATCATATAAGACCACGATCATATTCGCATAGAGGGTGGCTTCCTCCTGCTTCGCCACCACATTCCCTTTGAATGTAATGCGATTCTGTTTCTGATCGCCTTCAACCGTATCGGAGGTGATCTCAATGGGAGAGCGGGAAGTCGTAAATCCCAAACCCTTTGCAATGCCTCCCTTTTTCTCCTGAGCCATTCCAGTGGGAAGAAAAAGAGCAAATGCACAGATGAGGAAAAGAGCGTTCGCCCTGAGCGATGTCATCCCCGGCTCCCTCCTTTCCAGAGGGTTTTGACCTGCTGGAGGACTTTAAACGTTTTCCTGTCCAGGTCGATCAGCATTCCGACTCCAGTCAGATGGATCTGCTCTCCCTCCAACTCGATGGGATCTGAGGTTTTGACCTGCCTCTTCCCATGATGATAGGAAACCGAATGGGTGGTTAACCGGTACCCTTCTGCCGACGTCAATCTCACGTTGCCGATCAATTCCATATCCTTTGTCTCCTGGTGCACCTTTCCTTGACGACCGATGAGGGTATACTGTTTCCCCTCCTTGGAATAGTAGTTGACCTTCACATCCTCTAAAAGGAGCATGTTTTCTTCTTGAAAACGGGAAAGGCGTTTAGCCTCCAGTTCCCAGATCTTCTTGCCATCTTTCTCTTCGACTAAATGGATCTTTTCTAATCGCTGATCCGCTCCTTCGGTAGAGATCACGCCATGCGCCCCAGGCTCCTCCAGAGCCTTATTTCTTTCCCGGAGATTGATCCAGAGGCTGATGAGGACAATGCCTCCAATCAACATCATGGAGAGGAGAATCGTGATCTTCAACCTTTTCATAACGGGACCGGAGAACTCACACCACTCCTGCTTTTAAAAGGTCATGGAGATGAAGGATGCCGATGGGCACCCTGTCTCCTGCTTTTTCAAAGACGAACAGAGAGGTGATGGAATATTCCTCCATTTTCTGAACGGCCTGCGCCGCGAGGGCATCCTTCTCAATCCATTTTGGATTTCGCGTCATGACCTCAGAGGCCGTTCTCTGAAGAAGGTCTGAGTACTTCTCAAGGGCGCGCCTCAAATCGCCATCGGTGATCACTCCCACCAGATGACCTTCCTCATTGCATACCCCCGTGACTCCCAGCCGTTTGGAGGTGATCTCAAAGATCACCTCCTTCATCAGGGTATGGGTAAAGACCTTCGGAAAGGCATCGCCATAGTGCATCAGTTCCTCGACCCTGAGCAGGAGTCTTTTTCCAAGGGCTCCTCCCGGGTGAAGCAATGCAAAATCCTCTTTCTTGAATCCCCTCTTGACCATCAGCGCAATGGCCAGGGCATCACCGATGGCAAGGGTGGCGGTGGTGCTGGCTGTGGGTGCCAGGTTCAATGGACAGGCCTCTTCTTTGACGCCAATATCGAGGTGAACATCTCCAGCCGTGGCGAGGGTTGATTTTTTGTTCCCTGTCATTGCAATCAGCCGGTTTCCATATCGTTTGAGGAGGGGAAGGACTTCAAGCAGTTCACGTGTTTCTCCGCTGTTTGAGATCCCAATCACCACATCTTCCTTGGCCAGCATTCCAAAGTCTCCATTCAGGCCTTCTGCTGGATGAAGAAAGAAGGCAGGGGTTCCTGTACTGGCAAAGGTGGAAGCAATTTTCCTCCCAACCAAACCTGATTTCCCCATCCCCATCAGGACCACCCTCCCCTTACAGTGATAGAGGAGATCAACAGCCTTCGTAAATTGATCATCCACCCTTTCCAATAGATCGAGAATGGACTGGGCTTCGATCCGTAACACCCGTTTTGCTTCTTCAATCACATTCACATCCATCATCGATCCCTCATCTCCCTTTGTCCCTCTCTCATCCGACTTTTCCCATTAGCCCTTTTTTCTCCTTCTCCCCTTTTGATTTTGCCCCTTTCTTCAAAGAGGCCCGGATGAACTCTCTAAAAAGGGGATGGGGTGCCATCGGTTTTGATTTGAACTCAGGATGAAACTGACATCCCAGAAACCAGGGATGATCTTTCAACTCCACGATTTCAACCAATTCCCCGTCCGGAGAGACTCCACTGAAGACCATTCCGACCTTCTTTAATCCCTC
>FWPV01003580.1_pt1 | contig 34911 bp, 30 predicted proteins | sample 2228371 | NCBI WGS metagenome assembly FWPV01 (sample SAMEA103939776, study PRJEB20133) | metagenome | reverse complement strand
ACCAGCCCTGCGCTATCCACCGTTTCGACCTGCCAGGAGGCGCCGTCGAAGTGGGCGTACTTCAGGTCGTAATTTGGGTAACCGTCATAGTAACTGATGTGTGGCTGGTCAAGCCCGTCCAGGGCCAGGGAGGTGTGGGAACCCACGCTCCCGGCGCTATCGACGGTCTCGATCTGCCAGGCGGAGCCGTCGAAGCGGGCGTACTTCAGGTCGCCATTGGTGGAGTCGCGGTAACTGATGTGCGGCCAGCCATCGGCGTCCAGGGCCAGGGAGGTGTACTCGCCTACAAGCCCGGCGCTATCCACCGTCTCAATCTGCCAGGCGGCGCCGTCGAAGCGGGCGTACTTCAGGTCATCGTTGGTGTCTTCATAGTAACTGATGTGCGGCCGGCCAGCGGCATCCAGGGCCAGGGAGGTGTAGTAACCCGCGTACCCGGCGCTATCCACCGTCTCGATCTGCCAGGCGGCCCCGTCGAAGCGGGCGTACTTCAGGGCGGCGTTGGTCCAGTCGTAGTAACTAATGTGCGGCTGGCCGGCGGCGTCCAGGGCCAGGGAGGTGTACAGGCCCACATACCCGGCGCTGTCCACCGTCTCGACCTGCCAGGAGGCGCCGTCGAAGCGGGCGTACTTCAGGTCGCGGTTGGTGGCGTCGTGGTAACTGATGTGCGGCCGGCCATCGGCGTCCAAGGCCAGGGAGGTGTAGGAACCCACGTCCCCGGCGCTATCCACCGTCTCGATCTGCCAGGCGGAGCCGTCGAAGCGGGCGTACTTCAGGTCGCGGTTGGTGGCGTCGTAGTAACTGATGTGCGGCCGGCCATCGGCGTCCAGGGCCAGGGAGGTGTAGGAACCCACGTCCCCGGCGCTATCCACCGTTTCGACCTGCCAGGAGGCGCCGTTGAAGCGGGCGTACTTCAGGTTGCCGTTGGTCCAGTTGTAGTAACTGATGTGCGGCCGGCCGGCGGCGTCCAGGGCCAGGGAGGTGTACCCGCCCCACAAGCCCAGACCACTATCTACCGTTTCGACCTGCCAGGCGGCGCCGTCGAAGCGGGCGTACTTGAGGGCGCCATTGCTTTCGTCGTAGTAACTGATGTGCGGCCGGCCGGAGGCGTCCAGGGCCAGGGAGGTATACTGGCCCACGCCCCACGAGGCGTCCACTGTCTCCAGGTGCCAGGTCGTTCCATCATACCAGGCGTAGTAGAGGTGGTCCTGCCCGTAGGCGATGTGGGGGTGGCCGGCGAGGTCCAACGCCAGGCTGCGCGGGCCCATCCAGGAGAATGTCTTGGGGGCATCCACCCGCTCGATGATCCAGGCTGACAGCAGCCCCCCGTTGCTCGGGGTGGTGGGAAGGTTTTCCGGCCCTTTCGGCCCCTGGGCCAGGGCGGTGGCCCAGGGCAGGGCCAGGAAAAGCAGGAGGGCGAGGCCGAAGGCCATCGCCCACATCGTCGGTCGCGCTTTCATCGTTTTTTCTCCTTTCTTCTCTTGCAAATTATTTCGTGGGCTTTTTCATCATTGTTCACCGGAGCTACTCGGCCGTGCATCAATTTTCACCGCGGAGGCGCAGAGTTTTGTGCTCTGCGGCGAGTGGTATGTCCAAAGGTCATTTGAAAGGCAGAGCTCTCGGAGAGGGAGCATATCATACCTTAGACCGGGTGTCAAATCGGCGTCCAGGGCTCTTTCAGGCAGCAAGGGCACAGCCGCCATACCGGGAAGGAGGACCGGCCCGGTGATCTCTACCCTGATGACCGGATCACAGAGGATCAGCCTGACCCGGTCTGGCCGGAACCAAGAGGTAAAACCACCAGAGCACCAAGAAAAGCCCTTCAGCGATTGAAATCACCTCTCAAGGGCTTATAGCCGGGCGACCACCTGCGTGGACGCTCTCCCGGCGACCGTGCAGGCGGTCGCCCGGCGCGGTAGGGATGCCCCTTGTGGGTATCCAAGTGCCCTTGGTGGTAGAGTATCTTGCCAAACGTGCAGGGATTTCACCCTCAGGCAGCGGTTAGCAAAACTACCCCACAGGCATCTGTTCCCAGTTCAACGTAGAGTCCGTATCCACATTGGGGTTAAAGTTGGGGTCGTCGGTGAGGATGTACTCTCCCCGGCTGTTTGCCCAGGCGTGCGCGTAGTGGGAGGGGAGTTCCACCCCGTACCCCTTGTAGGGGTCATAGTAGGTCTCCACGCCGCGGATGGCCTCGCTCCAGTCCTGAGAGAGCCGGTCGTATATCTCCTGGCGCCCATACCATCCCTCCAGATTCTCCTGGCGCATCTGAGCGCCCATCTGGGCGTACATGCTGCCGATCTGCCCGATCTGGCGGATGTGCCGGATTTGCGCCTGGGCCAGTTGGGCGATCACCTGGTCGTAGGCGGCCTTCCACGCCGGGTTGACCTTGATGGAGCGCAGGAGCGTCTGGAACAGGTCCCCAGCGGCATCCAGTTTGCCCGCCCCGGTCCGGAAGGAGACGATGTATTCCACGAACCAGAAGGTATGCTCGCTGACGAACATCGTCTGGATGGGCACGCGCCATATTTCCACCGCGGCCAGGATGTTCTCCTCTACCGGCTGTCCCGCCAGGGTGTAGGCGATGCGCGCCCGAGCTCCGTCGGCGAGGGTCATCACCGGGGGGGCCGGGGCTCTGGCGCGCACCACCTCGGACAGTTCCGGGAACGGTTCCAGGCGGATCACCCGGAGCCCCCCGGCGTTTCCCCGATAGCGGGGGATCACCAGGTTCTGCATGGCGTTCCGGGCGTCCATCGGCGCCAGCACCTCGGCCCCGAAGTGCTGACCGCCCGGAAACCAGCCCATCCCGCCGCTCCAGGAAAAGTTCATATTGGGCAGGATTTCAAAGGCCTCCAGCCCGTTGGGATTCCAGACCTGGAGGGAGACCGTTGCGGGCATTCCCACGTTCTGCAGGTTCCAGACCACGCCGCCGCGCGTCTGCCAGCCGGCGGGCACCAGCATGCGGAAGCACTCCAGCCCGGTTCCCTGGGGGTCCTCCATCCGAAAGGGCCGCAGTTGCATCCCGCGCACCACGGTCTCTTCCGGGGCCTGGCCCGGCTCTGCGCCCCTGCGGGTGATGACCAGGCTGGAGCCGCAGTACTGGCACACCAGATGGCCCGGCGCGTGGGGTACGGTCGCCCCGCACTGGGGGCACTGGAGAGGGGTGACCTCGGTCATGATCGGCGCTCCTTATGCTGGCGGGCAGTAGGGCAACTCCTGTGGAGTTGCCCTACTACATCCGTTCAAGGTCGGTAATTCCGCAACACCAGCGGCAGATAGATCGCCCGGAGATACCATTCATAGGCGCCCATATCCACCCGGCTACCTGCGATGCGCGGATTGCCGTCCAGGTCGGTTGTCACTTCGGGGGGAACGGCGGCGTTGTCCCCCTGGTCAATCACCGGCGAGCCGGGGCGCAGCCGGTAGTTGCCGGTCGTGGTCGGTGCGGCCGTCGCCGCCACCGGCGCGACGAATTGTGGGTCCACGTTCAGATTGCCCGTCCCGGCCAGACCGCCCTGGATGTCGCTGTACGTGGCAACCAGAACAGCACGGCTATGGGCGTTGTGATACTGTGGTCCGGTCGGGGCATCGTTGCCCCACAGGATGGTGTTTGCCAGCGTGAAGGTCATGTTGCTCCAACTGCTTCCTGTGATGATGATGCCGCCGCCTATCTGGCCGGCGCGGTTGCCGCTCAGGGTGGTGTTGGTCAGCCAGGCAGAACACCAATCAAAAGTGATGGCGCCGCCGCCCACGGTGGCATAGTTGCCGTGCAGAAGGCCATTGACCATGCGAGGTGGGTTAAAAAACAAGGGATCGCTATAGATTCCTCCCCCGTATCTATCGGCGCGATTGCCGCTGAAGGTAAAGTTCACCAGGGCACTCTGCATCCCAATGTGGTACAGTCCGCCACCGTCCCGGCCGGCGACATTCTCCCGGAACGTGCTGTCAATCATCAGAAGGCCTTCGCTCTCGTTGCACATTCCGCCGCCATCCCTGTCCGCCTGGTTATTTACAAATGTGACGCGGTTCAAGACAACAATCCCATCAAAAACTTCCACTCCGCCGCCATCCCCGTCCGCCTGGTTATTTACAAAGGTGACGCGGTTCAAGACAACATTTTCACCCACAAGAACACCCACTCCGCCGCCGTCGCCTTTTGCCGTGTTGCCCTTGAAGGTTACATCGGTAAGCGTGGCGATAGCATCGCAAATGTATAGCCCGCCGCCGTCGTATTCTGCCGTGTTGCCCTGAAAGATGCCGTTGGTCATCGTCAAAAATCCCCAGTCGTGGTATAGCCCGCCGCCGTATTTTTTTGCCGTGTTGCCCTGAAAGATGCCGTTGGTCATCGTCAAAAATCCCTCGCCGTGGTATAGCCCGCCGCCGTCGGATTCTGCCGTGTTGCCCTGAAAGATGCCGTTGGTCATCGTCAAAAATCCCTCGTCGTGGTATAGCCCGCCGCCGTCGGATTCTGCCGTATTGGTCAGGAAAGCGACGTTCGTCAGCACAGCGTGCTCGCCTGAAAAATATGCTCCCCCTCCATCATATCCACTGCTGTTGGAAATGAAGGTAACGCTGGTCAGGGTGAGGTTGCTTTGGTCTCCGCTGTACATCCCGCCACCGTCGTATGCGGAGGAATTGCCGCTGAAGGTGACCTGCTGCAACGTCGGGCGGCTATAGTAACCGCTGTACATTCCGCCCCCATCACCGTCGGCATAGTTGCCGCTGAAGGTCACCTGCTGCAACGTCGGGCGGCTATAGTGACCGCTGTACATTCCGCCCCCATCATCGTCGGCATAGTTGCCGCTGAAGGTCGTGTTGCGCACAACCAGATGGGAATTATCCCCGTTGTGCAATCCTCCACCGTCGTCATAATCGCCGGCGTAACCGGCCGTGACGATGAATCCATCCAGGATGGTGCTGGAGGACACGTTCGTGGCCGTCAGGACATGCAAGGCGTTGACGCCGATGATGGCAGCCGTGGTGGTGACCACGCCACTGGCATCGGCGCGGTCATTGCGGTCAATGTCACCGCTGAGGACGGTGAGGTGGGTCTGCCAGTTCCGCTGGTCACGGGCGGTCTCATTGCCGGCGAAGCCACCATAGAGCGCCACGCCGCTTGTCAGAGTAAAGGTATCGGTGCGGTTCGTACCAGGGTAGTGTACACCGGCTTTGACCCAGATTTCGTCGCCGTTGACGGCCCGGGAGAGGGCGGTCTGCAGGGTGCAGGCGTTGGCCCAACTGGAGCAGTCGCCGCTGCCCTGTGCCGACGGCGCCGCGTAGAGCACGCCGGGGTTGGCGCGGGCGCCGGGAAAGGGGAGCAACAGTCCCCACAATAGAGCGAGCGATAATCCCACCAGCAAAGGGAGAATCGCTAAGGCTAAAGAACGGGTCCTCTTCATCGGATTTCCTCCTTTCAGGTCACTGGAATCAGATGCTCCATAATGTGGGCTATGCCCACCGGTTGTGTTCCAACTCCGGCTGCACTACCGGTAATTGCGCAGGACCAGGGGGAGGTAGATCCGGTATCCTGCCCCTGTTTCCACCGCATGCGCATATTTCAGGTCGCCGTTGGTAGAGTCGTAGTAACTGATGTATGGCCGGCCGGCGCTGTCCAACGCCAGAGAGGTATACCCACCTACAATGCCCTCACCATCCACCGTCTGGGTTTGCCAGGTGTCTCCATCCCAATAGGCGTACTTTAGATCCCTGTTGGTGCCATCGTAGTAACTGATATGCGGCTGGCCGGAGGTGTCCAGCGCAATGGAGGTATAGCCTCCCATGATCCCCAGGCCGCTATCCACGGTCTGAGTGAGCCAGCGGGTGCCGTCAAAGTGAGCATACTTTAGAGCGATGTAATGCCCGTCGTAGTAACTGATGTGTGGCCGACCACCGGCATCCAGAGCCAGGGAGTTGTACTGCCCAACTCCACCGCTGTCTACCGTTTCTGTTAACCACCTCGTCCCATCCCACTGTATATATTTCAGTTGTCCGCCGAAATGGTAACTGATGTGCGGTCGGCCGGCGGCATCCAGGGCAAGCGAAGTGTGGAGGTTAACAATCCAGCTACCGCTATCCAATGTTTGGGTCTGCCAGGCCGTCCCGTCCCAATGAGCGTACTTCAGGACCTCGTTTCGGACGTCCGTGAAGTCAGAGTAGCTGATGTGAGGGTGCCCAGCGCCATCCAGGGCGAGGGAGAGGTACCAGCCAGCAGTCCCGTTGTCCACCGTTTGGATTTGCCATCCGGTCCCGTCGAAGTAGGCATATTTGAGGTCATCATTGGTTTCGTCGAAATAGCCGATATGTGGTCGGCCGTGAGCATCCAGGGCCAGAGAAGTAAAGTCTCCCACGAAACCGGCGCTGTCCACCGTTTGGAGTTGCCAGGAGGTGCCGTTATACCAGGCATACTTCAGGTCCTGGTGCGACGAATCAAAGTAACTGATATGCGGCCGGTTTGAGGTATCCAGGGCCAGCGAAGTATACCAGCCCACAAAAGCCCCATCGTCTACCGTTTGCGTTTGCCAGCCCGCGCCGTCCCGGCGAGCATACTTCAGGTCGTCGTTTCCGAAGTCAAAGTAGCTGATGTGCGGCTGGCCGGCGCTGTCCAGGGCCAGGGAGGTGAACCCACCCACATCCCCAGTGCTGTCCGCCGTCTGGACCTGCCAGGCAGTGCCGTCCCAGCGGGCGTACTTCAGGTCGCCGTTGTCCCGGTCATAGTAACTGATGTGTGGCCGGCCGGAGGCATCCAGGGCCAGGGAGGTGTCCTCGCCCACCCATCCGGCACTGTCCACCGTCTGGACCTGCCAGGCCGTGTCGTCAAAGTAGGCGTACTTCAGGTCGGCGTTGGTGATGTCGTAGTAGCTGATGTGCGGCCGGCCAGCGGCATCCAGGGCCAGGGAGGCGTATGCGCCCACCCGTCCGGCGCTGTCCACCGTTTCAATGTGCCAGGTGGTGCCATCAAAGTAAGTGTACTTCAGGTCGGCGTTGGTAAAGTCGTAGTAACTGATGTGCGGCTGGCCGGAGGCGTCCAGGGCCAGGGAAGTGAAGAGGCCCACCGTTCCGGCACTGTCCACCGTTTCAATGTGCCAGGTGGTGCCATCAAAGTAAGCGTACTTCAGGTCGCCGTTGGAGTCGTCGTAGTAGCTGATGTGGGGCCAGCCAGAGGCGTCCAGGGCCAGGGAGGTGCAGCCACCCCACTGACCCAGACCACTATCCACCGTCTCAATGTGCCAAGAGGTGCCGTCCCGACGAGCGTACTTTAGGTCGCCGTTGATGGTGTCATAGTAACTGATATGCGGCCGGCCGGAGGAGTCTAGAGCCAGCGAGGCGTAACGGCCCACCCCCCAGGAGGCATCCACCGTCTCCAGGTGCCAGGTCGTTCCATCATGCCAGGCGTAATAGAGATGGTCCCCCCCATAGGCGATGTGCGGGTGGCCGGAGGGGTCCAGGGCCAGGCTGCGCGGCGTCATGTTGTAGAAAGATTTCGGTGCATCCACCCGCCCAATGGCCCAGGTAGTTGCCGCCGGGGCGGCGGCCTTCTCCGAAGCCTCATCCGCAGAGGCCGGCCGCGCCTCCACCTGGGGCGCTGGCGCCGGTGCACCCAGCGCCCCGCCCCCTAACAGCCCTTCCAGGAGGGCAAGGGTCACCAGTGAGATGAGCATTTTCCTGACCATTTTCTTCCTCCTGTCTATCTTGACATTGTTAGACTGACCGTGCGGTGCCTACCTCACCCATCCCCACCCCAACCCTTCCCTCTCCGTAGGGGAGAGGGAAGAGGAGGGTGAGGGAGGGGTTAGGAGAGGTCAAGAAGCCCGAATCTAACATTGTCGAGCTATTGAATAGGTTGAAAACGGGCTTTTGACTTTCCTGGTTTTCCTCCTCCGTGAAATTCGGCCGGTTCATCACCGCTCTCCGGCTGCACCTCCGGCCCGACGGGTGGCGGCTTTCTCGCAGCCGGGCCTCCACCACTCGTCTCTGCTACCTGACGGCTCATCTGATGCAGTATCGTCAGCAGCGCTCCTTCGTCGGCGAACGGCTGTGCCTCGCCCTCCGGCACGGGCTGCAGGCTGCCCCGCAGCGCCCTCGGTTCGTCCGGGTCCACCAGCAGGCGCAGGATGAAGGTACGAACGGTGTGCAATCTGGCCTCCTCTAAGGCACCATGAACCGCCCCCGATGCCTGTTCATCGAAAATGTATCAGAGGCGACTGCCACAGGACTGCCACAGGACGCGCATCGCGGATCACTTGCGACCTGCGACGCTGCGGCTTTTTATTCCTGCGGCGTCAGGGAGCGGTAATAGGCGCGGAGTTCGACCTGGGGGGTGGTGTGGAGTTCTTCGCGGAGGATCTTTTCCAACTGGAGGTACAGGCGGCGCGCGGTGGCGATGTCGTTCATCGCCACGCAGGCGCGCATGCCCAATAGCGTAGCCTGCTCGTGCCAGGGCTCCAGGGCCAGGAGTTGCAGGCAGGCATCCAGCGCTTCGGCGAAGCGGCCGGCGGTCAGTCGTTCCCCGGCGGCCCCCAGCAGGGCCCGCTGGTAGAGCAGCGACAGGCGCTCGCGCGGCAGCAGGGCCCATTCGGCGTAGCGGTACTCGGGCAGGAGGTCGCCGCCGTAGAGCGCCAGCGCCTGCTCCCATTCACCGCGGCGGCAGTGCTCTTCGAACGCCTCGAAATCGGCCCACGAGTCCGGCGGCAATGCGAGGGTAATCTGTCCTTCCTCCACCTCCAGATAACGGGAGGGGAACTTGGGGGGAAGATCAGGCTCCAGGGCGCGGCGCAGCGCGGAGGTGGCGTGATGAAAGAGCACTTGGGCCGCGTCGGATGCCTTCTCCGGAAACAGCATTTCTGCCACCTGCTCGGCGGTCAGGCTATGGCCCGGCGTCAGCAACAGGAGGGCCAACAGTTCGCCCGCCCGACGCTGGCGCAGGGCACGGTCTTGCAGGCGGTGGCCTCCTTGCCAGATGGCCAGGCCGCCCAGGGTCGCCACGCGCAGGGGCGGCGGTGGGACGCGGCACAGTTGGGCCAGGAGGATCGCCGACCATTGGGCCACGGTCGGGTCGGGGCTGTTCTGGTAGGCGGCCAGCAGAGGGAAGGCCAACGCCCGCTCTCGTTCCAGGATGAAGGCATAGCCGCCTTCGACGATGGCGCGCGCTGCAGCGGCCCAGGCATCGGCAGCCGAGGGATGGTTTTGTTGGTAGAGCAGCGCCGCCAGCAGGAACAGCGCCCGGGTCCGGTCAAAGGCCGCCCCCAGTTCCTGCAGGATGTCCACGGCCGCCCGCAGGTCGTTCTCGGCCGCGGTTTCGTCATGGCACAGCCAAGCTGCGCGGGCACGCTCTATCAGTGCTTTGGCTTGCTCATGGCGGAAGCCCAGACGGCCGGCAAAGGCCAGCGCGTCGTCGGCCCAGGCGCGCGCGTTCGGCCCGTCGCCGGACATGCGATGATAGCGGCTCATACCCAGGCGCACGGCGCAGTTGAGCCACGGCTCACCGCTGGCCTCGGCGATGGCGCGCGTGCGCTCGTACAGGGCGCGCGCGGCCTGCCGGTCGCCGCCTTCCAGAGACAGGTCGGCGCTGATGCAGAGATGGTAGCCCTGGGCAATCGAGCCGGGGGTAACGAGAGGGTCCAATTCATCCAGAGCCACCTGGGCTTTCTGCCGTTGTCCGGTGACCTGGTAGATGAGAGCGAGGATGGTCTGGGGGTAGAGCAACAAGTCGAGGTGCGCATGTTCGAGGATCAACCGGCGCGCTTCGTTTGCAGCGGCCAACGCCAGGTCGAATTGGCCGCGCGGGAAGTAGGCGCCGCCAGCCAGACCCTGTAGGGCTGCCACCTGCGCCCGGTGGTGACCGGTCTCGCGGGCGATGTCGGCAGCGGTGCGATAGTAGGCCTCGGCCTGGGCCAGTGCCTCGGTGTCGGCAGCGCAGTTGCCCAGCACCTGCCAGGCCTCGGCACGGACGGGCGAACGGGACGGTGCAACCCCCAATGCCTCGGCAGCGAGGGCCTGGGCCGTCGCATACTGTCCCAGGCGGAAGCGCAACCGGGCCACTCTGACCAGCGCCGTTGCCAGTGCCTCCGCCCCCGGCTCGCTTCTGGCCGCCTCTAGGAGGCGTTCTGCCTGCTGGAGAGCGGCAGAGATTAGCTCTGGGGGTTCACAGACAATGTCCTCAAACATGCTGCGCCACTTTCATAACCTGTCATCGTCTCGGCGGCAAAAGTTTCACCATGCCGCTCAGGTGGGCGTACTGCCAAAAGGCGACGCTGGCCCCAGCTTGATGCAAGGCGGGGTTTTCGGCAGCATGATCGTCTTGGTGATGGTCAGGTTCGTCGCGGTCGCGCCGCTTGCCCTGGGGCAAGAATACCCAAAACTTGCGCTCCTGTCAAGGCGCGGCTCCCTTGGAACAGCCCAAGGCGAGGCGGGGCGGGTCCCAATCCTGGCTGGAGACGTAAGGGTTCGTCGCCCGACCCCTTGCAGCAGAAGACCGGTGATTTGTCAGTTTGGGCCTGATGTGATACAATAGAAAGGCGAAAAACTGGCTTTTCCGGGGCGTAGCGCAGTCTGGTAGCGCACTTGAATGGGGTTCAAGTGGTCGCCCGTTCAAATCGGGCCGCCCCGACCACACAGAGGATGGTCGATGGCACTGGGCTATCGGCCATTCGTTTGTTGGGATGCGGCCGGTTCCGATCCCAGGCAGCGAGGGAGGCTCCGCCGAGATTGAATATGCAGCAAGTTTCGTCCTGGACACGGCTTGGCTGGCAATTTCTCGGGGTCGAGAAACAGATGAACGATGTGGTTCACAGATGCGAACAGTTAACCGAAGAGGATATCGCTTTCCTGGCGAGGATCGAACAGGGCTTGAACCTTTTGGCCGATCTAAGCCGGGCCGATGTGCTGCTCTATTGTCTTCTCTCCAAAGACCGGGCTGTGGTGATCTCGCAAGCCAGCCCTCACTCGATCCTGCCCCTCTATGGCGAATCGCTGGTCGAACGGCAGGTCACGGCCGGGGACGAACCGGGTGTCCTCCGTGCCCTGGTGGAGGGCCGCTGCTGCTTTAGCGAGGTGAACCGGGAAAAGGGGGGGCGAGGGTCGCCTGCCGGGGGGGCTCCTATCGTCCAGGAGATCTATCCGGTGCGACGGCCCGATGGCCGGGTGGTTGCAGCCGTCTGCATCGAGACGAACCTGATTGAACGGGAGCGCCATCGCCGCCGCAGCAAGGTCTTTCAGCGGGCCCTGAAACGTTTTCAGGAAATAGCCTTGTCCGGCGAGCTGCGGGGGGCCGAGCGGTTGACACCCTTTGGCGAACATGATGGCATCCTGGTAATTGACGCTCAGCACCGCATCCAGTATGTCAGCGGCATTGCCACCAACCTGTATCGCAAACTGGGCTACGCCGGCGACCTGCTAAAGCGGCACATCGAAGACCTGGAACTGGACGATAACAGCCTGGTGTACGAAGCCCTGGAGACAGGCGAATGTGTCGAAAAGGAGATGTGCGTCCGCAACCTGGTCTGGGTGAAAAAGGCGATCCCTCTCCTCTTCTCGGGCAATGGGCTGCGCCGACATCCCCTGCTCCAGGGGATCTCCCGACGGCTGGAAGGGGTGCTGGTGACCATCCGCGACGAGACCGAAAGCCGTCGCCAGGAGGAGGAGCTGCGGGTCAAGGTGGCGATGATCCAGGAGATCCACCACCGCGTCAAGAACAACCTGCAGACCATCGCTTCGCTGCTGCGGCTCCAGGCCCGCCGCGCCGAGTCGGATGAGGCCCGCCGAGCTTTGCAGGAGGGGATCAACCGCGTTCTGAGTGTGGCGGTTATCCACGAATTTCTAGCCCATCAGGATGCGCGGGTGATCAACATCCGGGATGTCAGCCAGCGGATCATCAATCAGATCCGCGAGGGGGTGCTGGATCAGGAAAAGCTCATCCGCCTCGACCTGTGCGGCCCCAACATCTATCTGCCCACTCAGCCGGCCACCGCCTGTGCCTTGGTGATCAACGAGCTGCTTCAGAATGCGTTGGAACATGGCTATGAACGCCAGGAGGGAGGTACGGTCACCGTCAACCTGCACGACGATGGCGAGCAGGTGACCATCTCTGTGGACGATGATGGCGTTGGCTTGCCGGACGACTTTGACCTGGCCCATACCAGCAGCCTGGGCCTGCAGATTGTAAGGACCCTGGCCCAGGGCGACCTCAAGGGTAGCTTTGAGCTCCACCGCCGGGACAAGGGGGTCTCTGCGGTTGTGACATTCCCCAAACATTTCTATGGAGGTAGATGATGGCAGAGCGGATACGGGCTATTATTGCTGACGATGAATCAATCATCCGCATGGACCTGCGGGAGATGTTGACCAATCTCGGCTATCTGGTCGTCGGTGAGGTGGGCGATGGCCGGAGTGCGGTCAATCTGGCGCGAGAGCTGCGGCCCGATGTCGTGATTATGGACATCAAGTTCGAAGGGGAAGAGTTCGACGGCATAGATGCGGCTCGCATCCTGACCCAAGAACGGATCGCCCCCGTGCTGTTGTTGACCGCGTATAGCCAGCGGGACCTGGTCGTGCGGGCCAGAGAGGCAGGGGTTGTCGGCTATCTGGTCAAGCCGTTTCGTGAGGCGGACCTGGCCCCGGCTATCGAGGTGGCGCTGGCTCGCTTTGGTGAATTCCGGGCGATGGAGAAGCAGGTGGGAGATCTGCAAGAAGCCTTGGAGACGCGCAAGTTTGTGGACCGGGCCAAGGGCATCCTGATGGACACGCAGGGCCTGACGGAGGCAGAGGCTTTTCGCCGGATTCAGAAGATGAGCATGAACACCCGCAAGGCGATGAAGGAGGTGGCCGAGGCGATCATCCTGGCCCATCAGGCGCAGCAACAGGCCTTGTCGTGAAAAGGGGCCGGATGGGACCTTGGGGGGTGAACCTTTTTCCCGAGGATAGCGTTTTATTGGTGATGATAGGCTGAACCTGATCGCAGGCAGGTCCCGGTCGGCCTATCATCCTGATGCTCGTTCAGATAGGGGACGAAGCTCTGAACGGGCATCTTTTTTTGCGCTGCTCAGGCGGGCGGCGCCTTTTTTTTCTGCGACAAAAAAGAGATAGGCCCCCGCCTGGGGCAATGGCTCCTCATACAACGGGCGCAGCAGGCGCTCGGTGAGGGCCAGGTTCCAGCGGGTTGGGGCCAGAATCCAGCGGCCCAGAAGCTTTTTCGCCACCAGGCTTGGCGCGCCCAAATAGTGGCCCAGGTCCAGCGCGCAATTGGCCCGCGCGGAAAAGTAGGGGAACCACCGGCTGATCTGCAGCCCAACGCGCTCCAGCCTTGCCTGCCAGGTATCTGCACCGTCGCAGTGGTGGTGGCGGGAGATGCGGTTGAAAAGGCGTTCGTAAGCGCGGGCCGGCCCCTCCAGCCGCAGGCGGCGAAAGAATTGGCTGAAGAAGAGCAGTTCGGTGAAACGGTCGCCGGGCACGCAAAAGATGAGCCGCCCACCCGGCCTGGCGGTGGCCGGATCGGGGCTTTGCAGCACTCGGCTGATTTCGGCCAGAACCGCATCTATGTCGGGGATGTGCTCCAACACCGAGTTGCTGACCACGGTGGCGAAGTAGCCATCGGCAAAGGGCAGGGCATCGCCCAGGGCCTGGGCCAGCAGGTGATAGGCCCGCCTGCCTCGCGCCTCGCGCAACACCCTGGCGGCAGGATCGATGCCGGCGGCCAGGGGCCCCATGACGGCGCTTAGCGCGACCGAGGCAAAGTGCCCGTCGCCACAGCCGACATCCAGGACAGGCTCGGCCAGGGGCAACAGCTCCTGATAGAACCGCGCCTCGACAGCCCGCAGCAGCGCCCGGAAGGCGGGCAGGTCTTTGATATGTCGCCAGAGCAGGTCATCATCTACCGAGGGCAAAGCCGGGGGCGGTAGGAGGTCGGACATGGCGGTTTACACTTTGCTCACCTTGATCGGTTGGTGGGCCGGGGCCTGCTCGGCCATCAGGGTCTCGAACAGCGCCTCGTAGCTGCCCACCGTCCGCTCCAGACTAAAGGCCTCTTCGATCAGGTGGCGGGGCCGGATGTACTGCTCGCGTTGCCCGATGATGCGCAGGACGGCTTCGGCCAGGGCGTTCGGGTCACCAATGGGCACCACCTCGCCCATGCCGGTCAGGCGCGGCGGCTGGCGCACGCCGGGCAGGTCGCTGGCAACCGTCGGGGTGCCGCATAGCATGGCCTCTACCTGCACCAGGCCGAACGACTCGGTGGAATTCAGGCTGGGCACGACCAGCACGTCGCAGGCGGCGAAAAAGGCGGGCATCTCTTCCTGGGCCAACACCCCCAGGAATTCCCAATGCTCTGGGCCCAGGCGCTCGATCAGGGGCATCAGGCGGCGGTAATAGGCCTCCTCGCCCAATACGTTCCGGTACTGGCCGGCAAAGAGGACCTTCAGCCGGGGCAGGGCGGCCAGCAGGCGGGGCATGGCGGCGAGAAGTACCTCGACCCCCTTTTCGGCGGCCAGCCGGGCGGCCATGCCGACCACCGGCCTGTCGGTCAGGTCGTGTTCGGCGCGGAACGCAGCGACGGCGGCAGGGGCAGGGGCGGGCATGATTACCGGCGGCGGGATGACATGTACCTTGCCGGCCCGGAGAAAGCGGGAAAGGAAACGGGAGTGCCGGGCAAAGTCGTGGGTATAGGCCACGATCGCTTGGGCCAGGTGCCCGGCCAGGTAGTTGCTGACAAAGACCACCCGATCCACGATGCGGTTGAACCAGCCCTTGGGCAACTGCAGATCGCAGTGATAGGTGAGGACAACCGGTTTCCCGGCCAGCCGGCCCAGCAGGCCCAACAGGCTGGCCTCGAACTGGGGCAGGTGGACGCTGGCTACATCATGGCGGCGGATGAGCTGCCAGGCCAGCAGCGGAAAGGTGGGCATGATGACGCCTTTGCTGACGCGAAACAGCACCGGGGCACGGACGACGCGCACTCCGTCGAGGACCTCCTGAGCAGGCAGGGACCTGTCGTAGCGCGACGTGAGGACGGTGACCTGGTGGCCATATTGGGCCAGGGCCGTTGCCAGACGCTGGACATAGATGGTCAATCCACTGACATGAGGGTGGTAATAGGTCAAAACAAGTAGAATCTTCACGATGGAGTAGGGGCCTCCGAAGAGATCCGTTTTTGGATTTCGGCATAGGATAGGTTCTGCTGGGCCATGCTGACCAGGCCGAGGAGGGTGTAGACGACATAGACGATGGTGTGGGCCACCAGGACATAGCTCAACGCCGGTTCCGGCTCCATCCCGAACAGGACCATCGTTTCGCGGCCCAGCGCCTCAAAGACGCCGATGTAGCCGGGCGAGGAGGGCACGGTCATGCCCAGGGCTGTCACCGAGGTTATGGCCAGGCCGGCGACGAACGGTTGTCGGGGGTCGAAGGCCAAAAGGACGATCCAGTAATAGGTGCTGATGGCGGCCCAGATGGCCAGCGACCAGAGGAGGAGGGGTGGTCCCAGGCGGGCTGTGGTAATGCCGCTCAAGCCGGCGATGAGCGAGCCGGCCGTCCTGACCAGGTCGGAATGGTCGGCCCAGGGCAGGCGGGCCAGAAAGCGCAGCCGCGATCGTTCGGCCAGGCGTTGCCAGAAGCGGGTCATGGTCTCGTGGTCGGGCCAATGCACGGCCAAGAGGATGCGATCCAGCAGGCGCAAGGTCCATTCCCGCCGCTGCACCAGGACGATAAAGACCCCCACGGCAACCAACGCCGCGACGCCAATAACCGCCCCAGAGCGGACCATCCACTCGGGGACCGGGGCGAAGGGGAGGACGACGAAAAAACCACCCACGGCACACAGGGCATCTAGCACCCGTTCGGCGATGATGGTAGAGAAAGCGGTGGTGCGGCTCACCGGTTCGGTATCGCCGATGAGATAGGCGCGGGCCACGTCGCCCAGGCGGGCGGGCAGGATGTTGCTGACCAGGTAGCCGATATTGATCACGGCCAGCAGGTTGTGAACGCGGAGCCCTTTCTGGGGATAGAAAAGGAGCCGCCAACGGAAGGCACGCAGGATGAGAAAAAGAATCAGGGGCACCAACGATGCCGCCAGCAGCCAGTAGTTGACCATCGTCACCTCGGCCCAGACCCTGCCCAGGTCCACCTGGCGAAAGGCAAAAAACAGGGCCAGGATACTGATGGCAATGCCGATCCAGACACGCACCTTTTTCACTGCGTTCCTCCCAGGGCGTCAATTATAGCATTGTTTAGCCTGGAAGGCGAATTGTGGCCGAGATGTGGCCGATGACCAGGGCACGCCGTGCAGCCGATTTGACACCCTTGCAGGAAGTGGGTATAATGGGCCTGTTTCGTGGGCCGCTAGCTCAATTGGCAGAGCAGCTGACTCTTAATCAGCGGGTTCGAGGTTCGATTCCTCGGCGGCTCACCAGTGTAGAATCCTCCCGCAGGCCCGGCGACGGTTTTGCTCAACCTCCACTCTGGAACGGCCTGCTGCCCACTGTGGAGGGGGTGCCGGAAGGCCGGGCAGGCCGGCGCTCACCGCTCAAGCTTTTGTGCTTGGACCTGGCCGGTTGATGAAAAGGTGGGCCGAACTTTAACAGGCAATGTTGCGTCGAGCCGGAGGTCTGGCTTTTTGATTGATTTCAATTTGCCATTGATCAAACAGAGCATCAAGCGACTCGTTCTATGAAGACGGATGAATTGTCCAAACTCCAAAACAAAGCCATCCGACAAGGCGGTGGCAACCGGCATGCCTGCTGTCGGGGATAGAAGCCGACCGCATCCCGTCCGGCCACGGCCTGGCCCCTGGCAGTGGGGCCTGCTGGCTTTGGCCCTCGTCCTCTTTGGCAGCTATTACGGTTCATTGGCCCTCTGCCAGTACGATAGCTTTGTCGCCAACCGCGACCTGCCCGATGTGAACCAAACCATGTGGAATACGGTCCACGGCCATCTCTTCAGCATGACAGCCCGGCCGGCCATGTCCAGCCGCCTGGGATTTCACGTCGAGCCGTTGTTGTTGGCCTTGGTCCCGCTGTATGCCGTTGCGCCTACGGCCAGGACGCTCATCCTGGTGCAGGTCGTCGTCCTGGCTTTGGGGGCGATACCGCTCTACCTCCTGGCCGCCGAGGCGCTGGGTCGGCCGACATGGGCGCTGGTGTTTCCCGTGCTCTATCTTTTCTCGCCGGCTGTGCATAATGCAACCCTGTCCTATTTCCATCCCGTCACCCTTGGCGTGCTGCCGGCGCTGGCCGCCCTGTTGGCGGTGTGGCGGGGCAAGGCCCGCGCCGCAGTGTTGTTCGCCGCCGTAGCCCTGCTGGCACGGGAGGACTATGGTCTATGGCTGGCGGGGCTGGCCATTGTCGGGTGGGTGCGAGCCCGGCAGCCGGCGTGGATCGCGGTCGGCCTCGCCGGCCTGGTCTGGTTTCTGGTGGCGACCCTGGCGATTATCCCCAACTTTTTGACCGGCCAGCAGTCCCTTTTCTGGGCACGTTATTCTTTTTGGTTGGGGGGGGCAGAGGCATGGCACGGCCAGGCATTTCTGGCTGAAAGGGGCAAATACCTTCTGAACTTGCTTCTTCTGGGCGGAGCCGGCGCACTACTGGCCCCTCTGTGGACCTTGCCGGCCCTGCCGGCGTTGGGGCTGAACTTGCTGGCGAACTATCCGCTGCCCTTTTCGCTCGACAGTTACTACAGCGCTCTCGTTGCGCCGTGGCTCCTGGCTGTGGCCGCCATCGGCCTGGGCCGCTGCCGACTTTATTGGCAAAAGGTGGGCATCCTGCTTCTGCTGGCCGCGACCTTGTGGGTTCACTGCACCGAGGGCCGCTCGCCGCTGGTGGCCGGCTTTCGTCCGCCCCAGTGCGCCTCTCGCCGCCAGGCATTTCAGGCTGTGTTGGCTCGGCTGCCCGACGATGCCCGCCTGAGCGCCAGCGAGACGGTAGCTTCCCATGTCAGTGCCCGCGAGTGGCTGGAAACCTTTCCCCGATGCCGGCGTTGTGACTACATCCTGGTCGATCTGCTCCAGGACCGCGCTCTTCACCCTGTAAAGGCTCAGCAACGCTTGCTCGACCTGCTGGCCGGGGATTGGGGCGTTGTGGCGGGGCACGACGGCTTTCTGTTGCTCCAGCGTGGCGCGCCCTATACCGACATCCCCACCGACCTGACCTCCTTTGCCGTGGCAAAAAGCGCGCCCCGGCGACCGGTTCAGGTGGTCTTTGACCACAATTGGGAGTTGCGGGGCTACAACATCGCCTGGGACTGGTGGGGCCGCCCGGCTGCCCATCTCTACTGGCAAATCCGGCAGCCGGCCGATGGTGATTGGCAGCCGGCGGCTCTCGCTCTGGATGAAAAGGGCCATTTGCTGTCAACGCCCGACACCCATCCGCCGCCGGCCTTGCTCTGGCTACCTACTTCGTGCTGGCAGCCGGGCCAGACCTATGTCGTTGAGATGCTGCCCTTCGACGCGCCCCGGCGCGTGGAGCTGTTCGTCGGGGTGGGCGCGCCCCTGATCGATCCGACCACCCGGCTGCCCACCGCCGACGGGCGCGACCTGGTGCCCCTGGCAACCCTGGAACGCCACGGGCGCGGCTGGCGGGTCTATCCGGCACAGCCCTGACCCTGCCCGGTTTGTGATCAAGCAGCTGGCGCGGGGTGACTGGATAAAGGAGAGCCATGAAAAAAGAGTCCATCCTGGCAGGAGTGGCTGTGGGAGCCGCTCTGTTTTCCCTGTTCTTTGCCCTTTCTGTCCGGGGAGGTGAGCTGCCCCAGCCCTCGCTCCCCCTCGACGTGGCCGGTTGCCCCCTCTTTCCTGCCAACAATGTCTGGAACGCACCGGTGGATACCCTGCCTGTGGATGCCAGCTCGGAGCTGTACATCGCTGCCATCGGCCCGGCCGAACCCCTGCATCCCGATTTCGGCTCCGGCGAGTGGGAAGGCGGCCCCATCGGCATCCCCTATGTGGACGTGCCTGACAGCCAGCCGTTGGTGGAGGTCAGCTTTTACTACGACGAAGAGAGCGACCCCGGCCCTTACCCTATCCCCACCAATGCGCCCATCGAGGGCGGGCCGGGCAGCGACGGCGACCGCCACGTGCTGGTCGTGGAGCGGGATGCCTGCCTTCTGTACGAATTGTACGATGCCTGGCCCCAGGCCGACGGCAGTTGGCAGGCCGGTTCCGGGGCCAAGTTCAACCTGCGTTCCAACGCCCTGCGGCCGGCCGGCTGGACCTCGGCCGACGCCGCCGGGCTGCCGATCCTGGCCGGGCTGGTGCGCTACGACGAGGTGCAAAGCGGCGAGATCCGCCACGCGCTGCGCTTCACCGCTCCCCAGACGCGCCGGAAGTATATCTGGCCGGCGCGCCATTACGCCTCCAACCTGACCGATCCGCAATATCCCCCCATGGGTCAGCGCTTCCGACTGCGCGCCGATTTCGACGAGTCGGGCTTTGCCCCAGAGGTGCAGGTCATCCTCCGCGCCCTCAAACGCTATGGCATGATCCTGGCCGATAACGGCGCCCCGTGGTATATCAGTGGTGTGCCCGATGAGCGGTGGAACAACGATCATCTCCACCAGCTACACCAGGTCCACGGCTCCGATTTTGAGGCAGTGGACGAGTCGTCGCTGATGGTTGACCCCAACTCGGGCCAGGCGCGGTGCTACGGCTATCGGCTTTACCTGCCGGTTATCTTGCGCACCTCCCTGTAGATGCAGGATGGTGGATGAGTGACAAACGGGGTTGGGCTCTTGTCGTTCGGTCTTTACCGGTAGGAAGATGGGGTTTACATACCTTGGGTTAGCCCTCCTCTCCGCAGCCGGACTGGCGTTCGAGATCACCCTCACCCGACTTTTCTCTGTTACCCAGTGGTACCATTTCGCTTTCCTGGCCGTCAGCGTCGCCCTGCTGGGTTATGGGGCCAGCGGCACAGCTCTGAGCCTGGCACCCCGCTGGACCGAACCGCCCACCGGACGCCGCGCCTCGACCCTATCGGTTCTGTTTGCCGTGGCCGTTGTCGGCGCCTATCTCAGCCTGAACCATCTGCCCTTCGACTCCTACCGCATCGCCTGGGAGAGGGTACAGCTTGTCTACCTGATCCTCTACTATCTGGCGTTGACCGGGCCATTTTTCTGCGCCGGGTTGGTTACCGGCCTGCTGCTCGCTGCCCATCCCGACCGCGCCAACCGCCTCTATGCTGCCAACCTGTTTGGCGCGGCGTTGGGTGGGTTGCTGCCGGTGCTGACCCTGCCCCTCGTCGGTGAGGGGACCATCCTGATCATCGCCGCCCTCGGTCTCCTCGCCGCGCTCATCTTCCAATACCCAATATCCAATATCCGAAACAAACTCTTGCTGCTTGCTGTTTGCTGCTTGCTGCTGCTCCTCGCCTGGTTCCCGCCCGCCCTCCTCCACCTTCGCCTCTCGCCCTACAAGGCCCTGAGCCAGGTCCTCCGCTTCCCCGACGCGCAGATCGTCTGGCAGCGGTGGAACGCCTTCTCGCGGGTGGACCGGGTGACCAGTGCGGCCATCCGCTCTGCGCCTGGGCTAAGCCTGAGCTATCCTGGCGAATTGCCGGCCCAGGATGGGCTGTTTGTGGATGGAGATGATCTGTCGCCGGTGATCAGGGCGCCGGCAGATTTCACAGATTTCCTGCCGGTGGCGTTGCCATACCATCTGCGGCGTGGTGGTCGGGTGTTGCTGTTGGAGCCGCGCGGCGGGTTGGATGTGCAGGTGGCGCTGAGCCAGGGGGCAGCGGCGGTGGTCGCCGTGGAGAGCAATCCCCTGCTGGTCGAGGCGGCCGGCGGGGTATATCACGACCCCCGGGTGCGGGTGGTATTTGAAGAAGGGCGGAGCTTTGCCCGGCGCAGCGACGAGACTTTTGACATTGTCCATCTGGCCCTGACCGATGGCTACCGACCTGTGACCTCCGGCGCTTACAGCCTGGGTGAACGCTACGACCTGACTGTGGAGGCTTTTGCCGACTACCTGGCCCGGCTGCGGCCGGGTGGGCTGCTGGTCATCCCGCGCTGGTTGCAGCTGCCGCCCAGCGAGGAGCTGCGGGCCGGGGCGGTGGCCGTCGAAGCCCTGCGCCGCACCGGCGTCGCCGACCCGGCGGCGCAGTTGGTCGTCGTCCGCGATTGGCAGGTGGCCCTTCTCCTGGTCAAGAATGGCGTGTGGACCGCTGACGAGCTGGCAGAAGTCCGTCGCTTCTGCCGGGAGCGCAGCCTGGACCTGGTGGCCATGCCTGGCCTGGCCGAGGCCGAGGCCAACCGATACAACGTGTTGGAGGAGCCGGTCTACTACCGGGCCTTCCGGCAACTGCTCACCGATCCGGCGACCCTCTATGCCACAGCGACCTACGACGTGCGCCCGCCCACCGACGACCGGCCCTTCTTTTTCCACTTTTTCCGCTGGGGCCAGACGAAGGCCATTTTGCAGCAGTTAGGCAAGACCTGGCAGCCGTGGGGGGGGAGTGGCTATCTGGTGTTGGTGGCGCTGCTGGGAGTTGCTGTGTTTACCTCTGCCCTGCTGATCCTGTTGCCACTGCTCTTCCGAAAGAGAGAACAGGGGCTGAAGGGGCCACGGGGCATAGGCGCGAACACCTTGGAGGCTTTCAGCCTCCGCGCGGGCGGACAGCCGGTTGAGGACCCTTCAAGGCGCGATTTCAATCGCCGGTCCGTCAAGCTCGCACCTATGGGGCCACGGGGCCGGGTGTCGCTCTATTTTGGGCTGTTGGGGCTAGGGTTTCTGTTCGTCGAGATTCCGCTGATGCAACGGTTTATCCTGTTCCTGGGCCGGCCTCTGTATGCCGTTACGACAGTTCTGGTGGCCCTGTTGCTCTTTTCGGGGTTGGGGAGCCTGGCTGCCTCCCGGCGTTCTGTTCGCCGGACGCTGCCGCTGCTGGTGGTGGTCATTCTGCTCTACCCGTCGGGGCTGGGGTTGCTCTTTCAGGTGCTGCTGGGCGCGCCGCTGCCTGTTCGCCTGCTGGCGACCATCCTCAGCCTGGCCCCCTTGGGCTGGCTGATGGGCATCCCCTTTCCTGGCGGGCTGGCCTGGCTTCGGGAGCAAGCGCCGGGGTTGGTGCCGTGGGCCTGGGCGGTCAACGGTTGCATGTCCGTATTGGCCTCTATCCTGGCGGCGATGATCGCCCTGTCGGTCGGGTTTTCGTGGGTGCTGGTGGCCGCAGCCCTCACCTACGCCTGCGCTCGCCTCACCCTCCCCTAACCCCCATTTCCCCACTTCCCCCATTCCCCTCATTTGCCCATTTGCCCATTTCCCCCATTTCCCCCATTTGCCCATTTCCCCCATTTGCTCATTTCCCCCATTTGCTCATTTCCCCCATTTGCCCATTTCCCCCTTCCCTGGTACAATTCCCAGCCATGAGAGACAGACCATCGCTGCCACCGCCTATCTGGGTGGACACGGTTGCCGGCTTTCGCGCCATGCTAGGCCATCTGCGCGGCGAACCGGCCCTGGCCGTAGATACCGAATCGAACAGCCTGTACGCCTATCAGGAGCGGGTGTGCCTGATCCAGATTTCGGTGCCGGGGACCGACTACCTGGTGGACCCCCTTGCTCTGGATGACCTTTCGGCCCTGGGCCCCTTACTGGCCGATCCGGCGGTGCTCAAGGTGTTGCACGGCGCCGAATATGACCTGAGCGTCCTGCACCGGGACTTTGGCTTTACCCTGTTGAACCTGTTTGACACCATGTGGGCCAGCCGCATTCTGGGTTGGCCGGCCCATGGCCTGGCATCGCTGCTCCAGACCCATTTCGGTGTGCGCCTGGACAAAAAGTATCAGCGCGCCAATTGGGGCCTGCGGCCCTTGCCCCCGGAGCAGCTCAACTATGCCCGGCTGGATACCCACTATCTGCTGCCGTTGTACGAGATCCAGGCCCGCGAGCTCGCGGCCAAGAGGCGGTGGCCGCAGGCCCGGCATCGCTTTGCCTCGTTGGCCCAGACACGATATGAGGCCAAAGGGTTCGACCCCGAAGGCTTCTGGCGGCTACCCGGCATCCATGACCTGGATGACGTGGGCCGGGGGGTGCTGCGCGAGCTGTATCTCTTTCGCGATCGGTGTGCGCGGAGCGAGGATTGCCCGCCGTTCAAAGTGCTTTCTACAACGGCCCTGCTGACCTTGAGCGAACGACGACCTCAGAGCCTGGAAGCGTTGCGTCAGATGGGGGGCATTTCTGCTCGGGTGATCGGGGCCTATGGGCAAGGGGTGCTGGCAGCCATCCGCCGGGGGATGGCCCGGCCGTTGGCCTGGAAAGAACGTTCCCGCGTCTCCAACGGCCCAACCTACGGGCCGAACGGGCGACCTTCCGCGGCCTGTCAGGCCCGTTTCGAGGCCCTGCGCGCCTGGCGCAACGCCAAGGCAGAAGCCCGGGGAGTCGAACCGGACATCATCCTGCCCAACCAGACCTTATGGCTGGTGGCTGAGGGCAACCCCCGCAGCCGCGCCGACCTGGCCCAGGGTGGACTGTTGGCCCGCTGGCAGATGGACGAGTTCGGAGACGAGCTGTTGGCCGTCCTCAAGAAGGTGCGCTGATTTTTCCGGAAGAAACTTTCCCCATCTGGTTGCTGACCATTACTGGAAAACGTACATAATGAGCACCACGGCGATGCCCCACAGCACCAGGTCCAGCAAAAACGGCAGGTCGGTGTAGAGGAGCATCTCCGGCGCTCCGCCCTCCCCTTTGACGTGGATGAGATACAGATAGCGGAACAGGCCATACATGACGAATGGGATGGTCAGCATCATGGCATTGTTGGGGGGCAGGTTCACCGCCGAGAAGGTATAGAGCGAATAGGCAATGATCGCCCCCGCCGTCACCAGATGGCTCATTTCGTCCAGGAATTCGACCGTGTATTCGTCGAGGATTTTGCGATGGCTTTCTGCCCCGTTGGCCAGCAGAATGAGCTCGTTGCGCCGCTTGCCGATGGCCAGGAACAGGGCCAGGAAGATAGTGCACAGGTAGAGCCACGGCGAGAAACGTTCGGCCTGGGCCACGATCACGCCGCCGGCAACGCGCAGGACAAAGCCGGCCGCTACGACCAACACATCTACAATGACCACATGCTTCAGGTAAAAAGAATAGGCCAGATTCAACAAGAAGTAAACCAGGATGATGATCCCGAAATAAAGGTCCAGCCAAAAAGACAGGGGCAAGCAGACGGCCAGGATGCCCATTGCCGACAGAACGGCAAACCACGGCTTCAGCTGGCCCGATGGCAAGGCGCGGCGCTTTTTCTTGGGGTGTAGTTTGTCCTTCTCCAGGTCGGCCAGGTCGTTAATGATGTATACGGTGCTTGAGATCATACAGAACAGGATAAAGGCAAAGGTGGTCTTGAGCAATAGTGGCCAGACGAACAGCTTTTCGTCGAACAGCAGGGCCATAAAGACAAAGCCGTTTTTGATCCACTGCCGGGGGCGCAGCGTCCGGAGCAAACCGTAGATGTTGGTGAACAAAAAATTCATCCTCATCCTCTGATTAAGACGATCGAGGGTAGATAATACCCGATTCTGGCGCTTCCGTCAACTCTGGTGGGGTCGGGGGCCAGGGGGCGCCTTTCAACTTTCTGGGTCGCCTTAGAGGGACGGCTACCACCAAGATGTTCTAAATTTTGTCAGGCAACAGAACCTGAACAACATAAATAGCCTACTCTGGGCACAAGGCACACCAAACCATAGGCGGCGTCTCAAGCATTCTACGCCGTCGCGAGTGTACAGGTTTTCAGGGCCGGTAGGTGCACTTGCCTGGTCACAGAGACGGTGCCCGCACCCAACCGATGGTGTTCACAGGTTCAATTCTCCTTGTATACTGTAGTCAGAGCGACCACACTGCCAGTACACATCCTCATATGAACAACATCTAGTTACTGCTTAGGCAGGCGGTTGAAACCGTGCCTGAGCGGGCGCTATGTGCCGGGCGACCGCCTACGCGGTCGTCGTGGCAGCGTCCATGCAGGTGGATGCCCGGCTGAAAGCTGAACGCCAGTAGCCTGAGCAGTTACAACGTCTAGGCAGTATACTACACCCTGATCGGTTTGACAAAATGCCCGGTTGCGGGGTTTCCCCCCGGTCCAGATTCTCTGCCAGCCAGGTGGTGAAATCGCGGGCCTTGTGGCGCTACAGTTCCTGCAGGGGAACCGGCTGCAAGCGACCGATGTGGGTCATGCTTAACCTCCTACAACTCCCCCCGGAATGCCTGGGCTAGATGTAGGGGCGGGGCACCCCACGCGATCGGTTCCTCTGCCGAACCGCTCCCGCCAATGGCAACCTGATTCGTCGCCGAAACGGTTTCCAGGGATGCCTCGCCCCTACGGCTCCTGGTCATGCATCAATTCGCTCCGTGTTAGCTGCAAGGTTGATAGTCACCAATCCAGCAAACACGAGGAAGGTGCTCGTGAACAGCCCGGTACAGCCGTGCATCGCCCGTAATGAGTAGCTGCTCACCGGCTTCAGCCAAGGCGAGGTACGCTGCATCGTATGCTGAACGGTCAAACCGCAGGGCAATGGGGAACATGTCCTGCCAGCGCACCGGTCTTAGCGTGATGCCCAGCCCCTCAAACGCTGACAGGATGTCCTGTGCCTGTTCATCGGTCACACGCCCTCGACGCCGCGCCTGCACCACCGCATTCGTCACCTCATAGAGCAGCAGGTCAGGCGCTTCCAGCTCCACGTGCCCGATCACGTGGTCGCGGATCAGCGCCTGTGCTCGTTCCTGCTCTTCGTCAGGAAAGAAGGCCCTGAGGATGACACCGGCATCTACAATCATTGGCGGGCCTCCAATTCGGCGCGAGACGCCTCCGACAGCTCACCACCTGTCACCCCGACACCCTGCAGTGAGCGGGAAAGCCGCAGCATGGCCAGGTATGCCTGCACCTGGCGCAGGCGTTCGTATTCCTCGGGGGCGACCAGGACCGCCACGGGCTTCCCGCGATGGGTGATCGTGATGGGCCGATCTGGAATCTTTTTGAGCCAGTGCGAAAGGCGATTGTGCACTTCTGTAATTGTAACTTCCATCTGAGGCACCTCCAAATAGACATCCATTCTGGTATATCATACTTCCAAAATCCCGAGCTGTCAAGTCCTCGCTCACGGTCCCTTCCTACGGGCAACGGATGATCCCCTGCGCCCACAGGCAATCACGCCGGCCTGGGCGCAGCAATCACACCTCGAGCCGGCCGATGGGCAGGTCGAACTCTAGCGTAGCCCGACCATGATCCTGGATGTAGAACCAGAACTCGCGCTTGACGGGCGGCACCCGTTCCCACAGGTCCCTCGGTACGTACACCGTCCCGTAACGCCGTCCCCACTCTCCCACTTGGACGGCCACATAGTCGTCTGGGTTGTCAGGCCTGCCCACCCGACCGGATGGGACCTCACCTGCATTTCATCAGTCGACGACCATTAGCCGGAACTCGATGGTGATTGCGCCACCTTGTTCCTGCAGATATTGCTTGAGCCAATCCGATTTGGCCTTGGCCAGAATCATAAAGACTCCTTATCTATCCATCCGGGCCAGCGTTTCCCGAGGTGGAAAGCGGATCGCCCCACACTTACACACCCTGGCGCAGGCATCGCAGCCGACCAGGTAGCTGAACGGAGCGACAATACCTCTGCCCAGAGTCTGGCCGGCCTGGATCACCCGGTCCAGACCGGCCTCACCCTTTCATGTTCGCTAGCTTTCGGCCATAGCCGCGTTGGCCAACCAGGTCGTCACCTCGGCCTTGGTCGGAATGCGCCCAGAGCTGACCACCTTGCCGTTGATCACCAGTCCGGGTGTGCCCACAATATCATAGGCCATGATTTGTCGCATGTCGGTCACCTTGCTGATCGTGGCCTCCACCCCCATCTCCAGGATCGCCTCACGCACGATCCGCTCCAGCCGTTGACAGTTCGGACAGCCCGGTCCCAATAGTTTGATGTCCATTGCACAAGCCTCCTTATGTGAAATTTAGAACCTGTGATGACCGGCCAGCGGCAGCTTGATACCGATCATTCTCCGCCGTGGGCCTCGGCGTGGATTACCACCCGCCGAGTGTGCCGCTCCACCAAGGTCAGACCTAGGGCCAGCAGGCCGACAAAGCCGGCCAGGTAGAGCGCAATCAACCAGAGACTCGTCCCGTCCTTCCACAGCCCGTACAGCAGCCCGGCGATGGTGCTGAACAGCGCCACCCAGAAGACGTACACCCACGCCTTGAGCCGGCCGATGATGACCGAGATCATCAGGATGCTCTGCAGGCTCAGCTCTGGGTCAGCCATCAGGTAGGCTAGCAGCGGCCCGGGGTGCATGCCCAACCCCAGGAACATGTTGGCGATGGGCACCTCGACCAACGTCGGGAAGTACATGAACACGCCAAAGGCCACCCCCGCCAGTGCCCCCAGCACCGTGTTCCTCCCTGCCAGCGCCTCGATCCACTCCGGCTTGATGAGCTGCCGGATGATGCCCACGCCAAAGACGCCGACGACGAGCAGCGGAAAGATCTGCTTCACAAAGCGCCACGACTCCCACAGCCATTCCTGAATCTGGTGCGCCTCCAGGTGGCGCCACGCCACGTAGCCCAGGGTCAGCAGCGCCCCGGCCACGGCAAAGAACTTGCCGGGGAACCGCACCTCAAGCCCGGCAGTGGTGGCCTGCATCCCGGTCGCGGCCACGAGCAGCGTCAGGGCGATCACCCCCAACGTCACCCACGTCCAGCGGTTGAACTTTTCGTCCACGTGGTTCAGCCCCAGCCACGCGCTGCCTCCGATCAGGATCAGCAGCCCGATGAGGATGATCCCTTGGACACTGACCCCCTCCTCGCCCTTGCTGGCGTCAAAGGGCACCAGTCGGTTGAGCGTCTCCTGCAGCGCGCCGGCGCCGGCGCCGGGCAGCGTCATCTGCGCGTAGCTGTCGGTCAGCACCCCCAGCTTGAGCGTGCCGAACAGGAGCAGCGCCACCAGCAGCAGGACAAAGACCCAGTTCTGGGTGGGCACCCTGCCCTTGACGGCAAAGGGGTCGTTGGTCGCCTCGTCGTGGCGGGCATCCTCCTTGCGGAAGATGAGGGCCATGATCAGCCCGATGCCGATGCCAAAGGTCAGCGACAAGAGCAACCGGGCGATGGCCAGGTCCATGCCGATGGCCACGCCGGTGTAGGCCAGGGCCAGGATGTTGGCCGCCGGGGCGAAGAACAGGAAGGTGATGGCCGGCCCCAGCCCGGCGCCCTTTTTGTAGATGCCGGCGAACAGGGGCACAATGGTGCAGGAGCAGACGGCCAGCACTGAACCGGCCAGGGCGGCCGCCGGGTAAGAGACGTACTTGGGTGCCGTCCGGCCCAGGAAGCGGGTGATGGCTTCCTTGGGGACCAACGCTGCCAGCGCGCCGGCGATGAAAAAGGCCGGCAGCAGGCAGAGCAATACGTGGGCCGCCAGGTAGGCAGCCAGGTTCCCCAGGCCGCCCTGCAGCAGCCTGGTCAAGAATGATATGATGTCCACCTTGGTCTTCCTCCATTCATGCAAGTGACCTTATATGCGTGTCGTTGCATGTTTTAGAATCCGAAAAAAGTCAGGACGCCTGGCAGCGCGGGCAGGGGCAGTTGTCCAGGGGGCTGTCTGGAACCGGTGGAAAGGCCAGGCTCTGGCCATGAAGGGCCTGGGCCAACGCCTTACTGCCATCCAGCAGGCGCGCAAGCTGGTCATCGGCGAGCCGGTAGTAGATCAACGTCCCTTCGCGGCGGTCGGCCACCAGGCCTGCCTGTCGCAGGGCCGCCAATTGCTGCGAGACGTAGGGCTGCCGCTGACCCAGGATCGCCGTCAGATGGCAGACGCACGCTTCCTGCTGCGCTAGAATATCCAGGATGCGCAGCCGCACCGGGTGCGAGAGTGCCTGAAAAAGTTGAGCTTGCTTCTTGTAAGCGCTGCCGTCTTTCATCTATCTATAGCCCCTGTTGAATATTCAACATTTTGAACATATTATACCCGTCGGCGCTGGCCTTGTCAAATCGCGGGGGCGGCGATGCATTCTGCGGTCAGACGCTGGGACAACTTGCACCGGAGACGATGTAGTGGATCAGCCCGCAAGCCGCTCCACCCAGCACCAGCCACACGGTATCGAGCCGGAAGTGGAGCAAGGCCAGCAGGCTGACCAGGAGGATGGCTACGGTCCAGATGTCCACCACGGCGGAGCGGAACAAGGCCACGGTTACCGCCACGATGAGGGCGACCACCGCCGCGTTCACCCCGCGCAGGAAGGCCTGCAACCCGAGAGAGCAGCGCAGGCGGGGGATCCACGGCCCGACCAGGGCGACGATGAGGAACGAGGGTAGGAAGACTGCTACGGTTGCCACCACGGCGCCCGGCAGGCCCTCCACAAGATAGCCGATGAAGGTGGCCGAGGAGAGCACCGGCCCCGGCGTCATCTGCCCCACGGCGATGGCGTCCAACAGTTGCTGCTGGGTCAGCCAGCCGTAGCGTCCGACCACGTCGCGCTGGATGAAGGCAAAGAGCACCATGCCACTGCCAAAGAGCAGCGCCCCAACCTTGAGGAAAAAGAGCCCCAGTTGCACGAGGCGATCGTCGAGCCAGGCAGCCGGCGCGGAAAGCGCTCCCGCCAGTGGACCCCAGCCCAGCAGGGCGGCCACCTGCCAGGGCCAATGCCGCTCGACAGCACTGAGGGCCACAGCGGCCACTCCCGCGGCCAGCAGGATCAGCACCTCGTTGGCGCCCAGCAGCGCCGCCGCCAGGCAGAGGATGCCGAGTGCCAGGAAGCGCCGGCCCTTCAGCGCCGTCCGGCCCAGGCGGTAGGTGGCGGCGAGGATAATGGCCATGACCGTCGGGCTGATGCCGTAGAAAACCGCTCCCACCTGGGGCAGTGCGCCAAACCGGACGTAGACCCAGCTCAAGGCCAGGTTGATGAGAAAGGCGGGAAGGATGAACGATGCTCCGCCGGCAACCAGGCCCGGCCAACCGGCCCGGACAAAGCCGATATGGCTGGCCATCTCAACGGCGTTGGGACCGGGCACCAGGTTCGTCGTTGCCAGCAGGTCGAGAAAGTGCTCGCGGCTCAGCCACTGCCGCCGGACGACCGTCTCCTGCTCCATCAGCGCAATGTGGGCCGCCGGCCCGCCAAAGCTGATGGTACCCAGCTTCAGGAACAGGCCGGCTACCTCTCCCAGCCTGCGCGCAGGATAGGCCATCTGGATTCGAGGCGGCGCCTATGCGCCCTGCTCGCAGGGATGGCCCATCCCCTCGCCGTGGCACTCCCGGATCTGCTCCGGCGTGCACTCCTCAGGTTTCCTCTCCTCGCAGGGATGGCCCGTTCCCTCGCTGTGACACTCCCGGATCTGCTCCGGCGTACACTCCTCCGGCTTGGGCTTTTCATAGCAGCAACAGGGGTTCTCGTCTTTTCGGCACATAGTTTCACCTCTTTGTGTAGTCTCGATCGGCCCTGGCACGAACCTTTCGCCCAACAGCTCGCGGGTCAGGGCCTGGTAGGATGCCAGGCGCTCCTCGTCCAGGAAATAGTGAATGCGGAAGCTCCGCCTCTCGCCGTGAACGAGGCCCAGGTCCTTCAGCACCCGCAGATGCTGGGACACGGCCGAGGCCGTCACCCCCAGTTCGTGGGCCAGGCGCCCGACACACAGGGCGTGGCCTGGCTCCTGCCGGGTTAACAGGGCGATCAGCCGCAGCCGGGTTTCATCCCCGAGGGCGTTGAAAAAGCGGGCAAGGTCCTGCATCCTGTTCATGGCTATTTAAGTTATTGCTTAAATACTAAGATAATTATAACTGAGTCGGACCGTTTTGTCAAATCCTTCATGGGGTAACACTCTGAGGGAGGCCAGGGAGTGGACCTGTAGTTCAGTCAGTGCAGGCGCTACCGCGCCAAGGCAGGCGGATTGAGGGTGCTCACCTCTATCACATCCCACCCGAAAGGAGATGGAGATGAGCACGTACGACCTGTCTGCAGAGCTCGAGCTCGTCGTCCAGAACGCAGGCTTGCCGCCTACGAGCTGGACACCGACGGCCGGCGCGGGCAGAGGCTCGGCTACCTACCCAAGGATGCACCACGCCAGCCCGGCGAGTACATAGCCACGCTACAAAGGCAGGAGGGGAAGAAGCGTTTGGAGGGAAGGCTCAGCCCGCACAAAGCGGTGCAACCAGGACACGCTGCCGTGATGCCATGATCTGATGCTACCCCTCCCTGGCGCATACACCCGCCCTAGCCGACCACGGAAGCGGCCCCACCCAGCTCCCCATGGCAGGCTTGCCGGTTTGGACTTCACGGTAGCTTCCTCGTTCTCTGACCAATATTTGCAGCCGCTTGAAGCAGCTCACCTGCCGCGATCATCGGCTTGTTTTCTTCCCAACCACTACGCGGAGTAGCCATCCGCTTGCAGGTATAGGCGCAGGTTTTCGTCCAGGCTGCTGTTGACCAGAACACCTCAGAACCGACCGGTGCTTTGGGTCGCGCGTCACGCGTCACTCGAGTTGATGTGCACTCCCAGCTTCTCTGGCTCTTCTTCGTTCGGAGAGCGGATGTTGATTGCCTGTTCTCAGGATACCCCTTGGACCAATCATCCAGGAACTGGATACGAGAGCGCCGGACATGACCACATAGCCTGTCGGTGGTGATCAGGTCGTGCCTATGGTCACGGATGGCGACCACGACGAGGCTCACGATGGCGCCAACGAGCAAGCGAGGTACCTTCTCGATGAGATACCCAAGTGGAAAGCCACACACCCCGTGCCTTACCTGATTGCGCCAGCCGAAAGCGCGTGGCGGGAGCTCTCGCCGGCGTAGCTCCTCGGGGCAGACGTCCCTCCGGCTACCGCAGGCCTGGGCAGTCGTGGTCGCCGGGCATCATGTGCTCCTTGCAGAACTCGTGGCCGCAGTAGCCACATCGGTAGAGACGTGCCGGCGCAGTGCCAGACTGTCTCCCCGACAACCCGTAGTATTCATAGTCCTCCTGCCGCTTGCGGCAGTAGTGACACCAGTGGGTTCCGCTACCATAGGCATCTGCGACGCGCCCACTGCCCAGGCACTGGGGGCAATTCACATAGCCACTACCCTTGCATGTGGGACAGCGCCCGGAACCGGAGCAGTGGCCACAGCTCCACGACGTGCCCGGCTTGATACCTGTTCCCCGGCACCATCGGCATCTACCGGACGTGCCGCAGTGTGGACACTCAGCTACCCGGCTCCCACGGCATATACTGCAAACCCTTTCAGACATCGTTCTCCCTCCCGATCGCAGGCTTGGTCCGACAACCTCTGCTCCCCTGACTGCAAACAAGGTGTGAAAAGGTAGCAACTTGGATTACCCATGAGCCGCCTGACGGCAAGCGAGGGCTGCTACAGCGGCACCTCCCGTCGCCAACCCAGAAGCTCGAGCAGCGCCGTGTCCACCATGAGCTTGTGCCAGCCAGCCGCGTCCAGCCCCAGAAGTTGTGCGTGCTGCCAGATCCTCTCGCGGTTGTACTCGTCGCCGCCCAGAGCCAGCAGGAGCGCCACCAGGCGCTCGGTGGAGGTGTCGCGGATCAGGGCACCGGATACGGCTTCGCGAACGAGATCGTACGTGTGCCGGCTCTGGCTGTGGAGGGAGAGCAGGAGCAGGGCGGCCGCCTTCTGCACCCGGCCATCCGCGTCCCGCAGTGCCCGGCAGAGCTCCGCTACCCCCGGCTCGCCCAGCGCCTCTACCAGGTCGAGGCTGGGCCCGAGGAAATGACCCCGCACCACCTCGTCCCATTGCCGTCCCTGGATCCGTTGTCGCTCGGCCTCCGAACGGATCCCGGCCCCCCAACCGGCCATGTGCTCCACCAGCGCACGCAGCACCGGCCTGACGCTGGCGACCCCCAGCCCAGCCAGCCGATCGCGACCTTCCTCCGTGGGGCGAGTCACGAACTCGCGGGCGAGCTGACCCGGATCGGCCACGGCCTCTTCCCGGCACCCACACAGGAGCAACAAGGCAGCGGCTCCGCGCCACTGCATGTCGGGCGGGGGCTCGGGCGCGCCGGCGATGCCGACGCTTCCCAGGTAGCTGCCATCGGCCGCGCGAACGTCAGAGCCGAGGAATGGGACAGTGCACAAGAGATTCCCCGAGGGGCCACGCACCTTGCCCCACGGGTCGGCGGTGCCCACAAAGCGGCCAGAGGCGTCGTAGACCTTGCTCGTGAAGATCTGCACCGTGCCCACCTTCCGCCCATGCGCGTCATACACGCCACTCCAGGCGTTCACGGTGCCCACTTTGCGCCCGTTGCGATCATAGACATCGCCCATGCGCTCACCCCTGTAGAGATACCCCTGCACCCACAAGGAACTCGCCGCCGTGCCCCCTGGTCACGCCAGCACGAGGTGATACCTCCCCTTTCGATACACGATCAGCCACCCGCAACTTCAGCCGACCGCATCCCGCGCCGCCCGCAGGGTCTCCATCAATTCTTCCAGCCCACGCTGAAAGCTTTCGGTCTCATCCTCCAGAGGTTTCCAATAGTGCCGGGCAAAGAAATCGGTTGTGCTATCGTGCCAGCTCTCGCGCGCCTCATCCCACTCTGCCCTCATCTGGCGCCAGGCCGAGGCGCTCTGGCCACAGGCATCGCCCATCAATCCCCCTCCAAGAGTTGCCAATCGCTTCCCCCCGACCGCCAGTAGACGTCGGCCATCCCAGTTTCTGGGTTGACGACGACCGCGGCAGCCGGCACGTTGCCCGGCCCCAACTCTTGCACCATCTTCCCAATCCGTTCGTTGGCCGGGCTCCATTGGGCGGAGGTGCGGTCAACCATCCGCGCCGCCTTGTCGGCGATCCATTCCGCCGAGGCTTGCTCTCCGGCGCGGGTCTGCCCCAGGTGCAACTCACCACTGCTGCTCACCTTCGATTCCATGATCACCAGCGGCATGCCCGGCGCGCGGAGAACCCGGTCAAAGCCGTGCTGGGGCTGGTCAAACGGCACCGGCTCCAATCCGAACCTCTCACTGAGCACCTGGGCGGCGATCTGCTCCCCGGTATGGCCGATGAGGCGTCTCAGCTGGCCCTCACTGCGGCGGATCGCGCCGATCACGCCGCCCATGATGCCCGCCACGCCGGCCCCGACGAGGGCCAGGGCCGCGCCGGTCACCTGCTGGGCATAGTAGGCCTCCAGCGCGGCGATGCGGTCGGCCAGGAAGCCGGTGGCGCGGGGCAGGTCGTTTTCGAGCACAGAGATCAGCCGCCGGGCGACGCGGCGATACTGCGCCGCAGCCTCTTCGACCCGCCGGCCCCACTGCACCACCCGCTCAAGTTCTTCCTCGGCCTCGTGCAAAGCGTACTCGTAGCCGGAGCAGTCAACGTAGTAGCCCTCGGCGGCGGCGCGCTGCGCCTCCCAGAGGCACTGCTGCAGTTCCTCGCTGCGCCGCCACACCTGGCACCTCCAGTATTCCTCGCGCTGCGCGAGCCGCTCCTGTGTGCGGCCGATCTCGCGCTCGGCCGCATCCAGCGCCTCCATCTGCCGGTTAGCATAGCGCATCAGCGCCTCGCGCAGCGCCTTCAGGGCTTCGATGTCGGCATAGATCCGGGTCATGGCGGCCCCCTCACACGCGCGTGCCCAGGTAGGAACGCATGATCTCGATCAGCCGCAGGAGATGGGCCTCGTGGCCCTCGGTCGCCGCCAGGTAGCGGTCGATGCCCCGCGCCACCTCCTCGAGCGCGGCGCCGAACTGGTGGTACTTGGCGTCGGTCCACACGTCGCCCAGGCTTTGCCAGTGGCCGCGCATGGCGGAGAACTCTTCCGCCAGCGTGCGGTTGAAGCGGATCAGGTGGCTTCGAAACTCGATCAGGCTTTCCAGGTCGGATGCGACCTTGCTCATATTGGCCTCCTTTCCGGTGTGTTAGCCTACAGTACCGAAACAAAACGAGGTAGTGGTAACATGGTAAGTGATGGTGTATAATTGGAACTCGATGAGAATCCAAGTGATGGAGGCGAACCATGATCCAAGTG
>FWPV01003576.1_pt1 | contig 34934 bp, 31 predicted proteins | sample 2228371 | NCBI WGS metagenome assembly FWPV01 (sample SAMEA103939776, study PRJEB20133) | metagenome | reverse complement strand
AACCAACTGGAAGCTGGGTTAACTATCTTGACGGCCATTACCCTTGTCTTAGGCATGAAAATAATCGGTCTTCTGCTTATGACTTCGCTTCTGGTTATACCGGCAGCCGCTGGCCTACAAATGGCCCGAAGTTTTCTCAGTAGCTGCCTTTTAGCCTGTCTTCTGGGAGTTTTATCCGTAATCTTGGGCATCTGGCTGGCTTTTGCGGTGGATTTACCCGCTTCGGCCACTATTGTTCTTGTCGCCTTCGGGTTATTTCTGCTTTCTTTTTGGCGCCGCCGTCGCCGGCTTTTTTGAATGATTAGCCCGGGAGAGAGATAATTTTCTCTGCTGTCGCCTCAAAAAGACGATAGGCCTCCTGCCCATAGAGACAGAAAATTATTATCCTGGGATAGTCGTTATTTTTTAAAAAATCTAAGGCGGTCGAAAGCATTATCTCACTGCAACGGTCGAGTGGAAACCCAAAAATGCCTGTGCTGATAGCCGGAAAAGCGATGGAGGCTATCTGTTTTTCACGCGCTATTTCTAAGCTCGCCAGCGTGGCAGCCCTCAGCTTTTTTTCTTCTTCGCCTTCTCCATAGACCGGGCCGACCGCGTGGATGACGTACTTCGCCTTAAGCTTTCCCCCACCGGTGAGCACGGCCTGACCAACCTCTATCGGCGCCAGCCGGTCGCATTCTTCCTGGATTGATGGCCCCCCAAAATGGCGGATAGCTCCCGCCACTCCACCGCCTAATTTCAAGTTTTTGTTAGCCGCGTTGACGATTGCTTCTACCTCAAGTAAAGCAATATTTCCTTCAACCAACCGAAGCACTTTCTCGGCTATTTTCCATTCGCGCATCGCCTCCCTCCAACTTAAGCCGGAATGATTCTAGCGCCATAAATTTTCTCCATTCGTTTCAGAGCAAAACGATGAGCCTGCGGGTCAAAATCAGCTACTCCTTGAGCGAAGACATAAACAGGATAATCTCTGTTTCTCAGGTCGCCTACGGTGTCCATGACACAGATAGAAGTACATACTCCTGTCACATATACTTCTTCCACCTGTTTTTTCCGGATAATAGCTTCGAGTCTGGTACCGAAGAAAGCGCTGTATCTTTTTTTCCGGACAATAATATCTCCTTTTCTGACCGGGAGTTCAGGAATTATTTCTGCCCCCTTAGTTCCCTGTATACAATGAGGGGGGAAAAGAGAAAATTCTGGGTCGTCGGCAGCGTGGGAGTCGCAGATAAAAATTATCGGCTCCTCTCTTTGGCGAAAATTTTCCACCTGAGAAATAACAAACGGAATAATTTTTCTAGCTTTTTGACCGCAGAAAAGAGCCCCGTCTTTCTCTAAGAAGTCGCGAAGCATATCAATGACGAAAAGAGCCTTTTTTCCTTTGGTCGGTTTATTCATTTTTCGCCTCCTGAGCTGAGTTCTTTAAAGACGACTGTTTTTATCGCCTCACTCATCTTTTCCACCAGGCTGAAAATTTCTTTGGCCTCTTGTTCCACTTTTTCGCGGAACGCCTCATCCTTGATATTTAATAAGTTTATTCTTATATTATAATACGCTGCTTCGGCGGCCGCCACAGCTGTCAAGGCGCTAACGCCTGCGTCGGAAAGAGAATTTTTATTGCCTCGTCTTACCACTTTCTCCGATAATTCGAGCAATTGGCGGCTCAGCCGCAGGACTTCCAGGGGAACTAAGGTCGCTTCTTGTTGAGCCCTCTCGAGGGCGACCTCCCTTTCTTTTTGCTGTTCTTCACTGCCTCGCGGAAGGCGGAGGGCCTCCATCACCTGGTTAAAGGCTTGTGTGTCGTCGTCCACTAATTGCAGCAGCCTATCTTTCAAATTCTGGGCGGTTAAAGCCGTTGTTTTCATCTCCTCGGTCACTGGTTCATAGCCTTTTTTACCGTAGGTAAGATTAGCCACCATCGAGGACAGAGCGGCCGAAAGAGCACCGCAGAGAGCCGCTACGCTTCCTCCGCCCGGAGCTGGACTATCGAGAGAAATTTCATTGACCAATTCGCGAACGCTCAGACGCACCAGAGAAGTTCTCTTTTCTTCTACTCGGTATTCGATTATTTTATTTTTGGCTTCGAAGGGAGCCACGTCGTTAAGCCCGAGGGAACGGATAGCCATCCGGATAAGCTCTTCCTCGGGCACGCCAGGAGACTTGCCCTGTTTTTCATAAAAATAGCGTCCGGCCATGAGGAGCGCTTCTTTGGGGACAAGGCCAACTATTTCACTACCCGTCACCCGCAGTCCAAGTTTCTCGGCCTCTTTGACCGCTTCTTCAAAAACCAGATGGAGAGGAGAAATTTTGTAATTAGTAAGGTTGATGGAAATTTGAGCACAGCCATAGTCCTCGATGTACCAGCCTACGGCTTTAACGTACTTAAATTTTCCTGGCACCATAACCGTTTTGCCCTCCGCGTCTCGGATTATCTGTCCAGTTTCATCTCTTTTGGCTCGACCTGCTTCGCGCAGGTTTAGGGCGATTTCATGCGCCATCCTTCTGTCTTTGGTATTAAGGTTAATGTTATAAGCGATCAAAAATTCCCTCGCCCCGATAACCGTGGCGCCTGTTTTGGGGTTAAAGACCGCTGGCCCATAATCTGGCTGCCAGGCTGGGTCTTTTAGCTTCAGCGGTAGACCTTCATATTCCCCGCTACGAATATTGGCCAGGTTCCGTCGCTCGGGCTTTTGGGCTGCTTCCTCATAAAGATAGACTGGTATGCCGAGCTCTCGACCTACTCTTTCCGCTAATTCATGGGCTAATTGAACGCATTCTTCCATCGAAACGCCGCAAACAGGCACAAAAGGACAAACATCAGTGGCGCCTAACCGGGGATGGGCTCCTTTATGCCCGGTCATATCAATGACTTCCGCTGCCTTTTTGATAGCCCGGAAAGCCGCCTCTTTGACCCCTTCTGGTGAACCGACAAAAGTGACAACGGTTCGGTTAGTGCTTTCTCCCGGGTCAACATCAAGAAGCTTAACTCCGGGCGTAGCTTCAATTTCCTTGGTAATAGCCTGGATCTTATCCCGGTCCCGTCCTTCGCTAAAATTGGGTACACATTCGACAATTTTCATTTCTCCGTTCCTTTCGATATGGTATAAAGAAATTGTCCTTTGCGGTCAAACACTCTTATTTGGTCAAAATTCTGGAGAAAATTATCTACCAGGCGGATATCGCCCACCACCACCGTCGAAAACGGGAGGTCGAAATATTTATGAGCTATGTCCGACACACGGTTGGCTTCAAGCGTCAAGATGTTTTCACTCCAGCGATTCCAGTGGTCATTCTCCAAACGAAAAGCTAAAACTTCCGCCGCCCGACGGGTCATGGCCTCCAGAGGTTCAAGGTCAAGAGGGAAAATACTGGCCAGGTAAGACTTGGCTTGCTCCACCTCAGCCGTGGGAATCTTTTCTTCGACCAGCCGGTTCAATTCTCTTTCTATTTCTTTTAAACCCGCTTCCAGGGCTGTGGGAGGAAATTTAGCCTGGATTATGAAGACCCAGCCATGTTGGTGTAACTGGACCTCGCTGAAAGCCATATAAGCTAACTGCCGTGTCTCCCTTAAGTTCATGAACAACCGACTATGCGGACTTGCTCCCAACACCTGATTAAGAACAAGAAAGGGGAAGATGTCCGTAGTCGCCCGACTTGAAAGAACATTGCCCATGGCTACGGTAACTTCCTTGGCGCGGGGAAAATCGACAAAACCGATGAGTTTTTCCTCCCGCGGAGCTAATAAGGGCGGGGTGGGAAGAGAAGAGCCCTCCTTTTTCCAGATATTAAAATAATGACTAACCCGGCGTGTGGCCAAGGAGAGGTTGATGTTACCGCCGAGCACAAGCACCGCGTTTTCTGGCCGGTAATAGCGGGCATAAAAATCCTGCACATGCCGGCGTTCAATGCTGCGGAGAGCATCTTCGTTAAAAAGAGCCTTGGCATAGGGATGGCCTTGAAAAAGCCAGCGCAAAAGCTGGCGTTGGGCTATAAAATCAGGGTCAGCACTTTTTTCGAGTAAGTCATAGAAGACGGAACGTCGCACCGCATCCAATTCCGAGGAGGAAAGTGAGGGTTGAAGAATCATTTGACTGAGCAAGGATAGGGCTTCATCTAGATAGCCGTCTAAAAAACGGAAGGAAAAAAGAGTCCGGTCAAAAGAAACAAGGATGTTTAACTCTCCCCCAATGGCTTCTATTTTATCTTCGATATCAGTGGCAGAAAGATAATAAGTTCCGCGGGGTAATAATCGAGCAGTCAACGTGGCCGCTCCTGGAAGTCCTTCTGGCGAGACGCTCTCGCCGGCAGTAATAAGAAGCTGAAGGCATAAAAACGGCGCATTCTTTCTGGGCACGACGGCTACCGTCAAACCGTTGGACAAGACGGCTGTTTCGAGTTCAGGCAATTGCCAGGCCGCGACAGGTTCAGGATAAGGAGGAAGACGACGAAATTTCTCCTGGCCGAGGAAGTGAGGCTTCAGACTAAGGAATAAAAAAAGATAGACAATGCCTCTTTTCATCTCAATCTAACCCGGAGCATAGCCTTATTTTCCTCGTTGAAATAGCGATTAGCTAGACCTACAATTTCACTGGCGGTGACCTTTAGTGGCTTTTCGTGACGAACGAGGCTTTCCTCTAAGGAGGGAGGGGAGAAATAGCACTCGGCTAAAAAGATAGCCCGGTCCAGAGTAGTTGCCCAACGGGACCGAAGGTTAGCCGAATATTTGGCTTTGGCCTGGGCTAACTCCTCGTCTGAAATGAGGGATGTTTTCAACCGGTTTATCTCGGAATCAATCGCGCGTAAACATCTGTCCACCATTATTTCATTGTTAGCGGCGAAAAAAAGGCGAAAAAAGGAAGCTTCTTTTCTTACTTCTAACCCACCTTCCAGACGGACAGCGATTTTTTCTCGTCGTAAAAGACGACGCGGCAACCAGCTACTTTTCCCTCGAATTAAAAGATAATCAACCAGCTGAAACACATGAAAATCAGATGAATCAGGCGAGCTCAGGCGATAGGCCAGGTGCACGGCCGGCGAAGAAGCTAATGGGTCAACGTAGACTTGCATTAAAGGTCCTTTGAAATCCACGGCTGGCGACGGAGAAGCTGGAATTTCTTTGCCCGCAGGGATAGAGCCGAAATATTTTTCGATGAGCTCTTTGGCCCGCGCGGCGTTAAAATTGCCGGCCAAACAAAGAGCCGCGTTATTGGGCACATAATATGTTCGATAAAATTCCTGGACAGCAGCGGTAGTAAGCCGCTGAATATCCTCCTCCTCACCAGGAGCGGGGTGACTCCGGAAAAAATCTTGATAAATCATCCGGTCAAAAAGGACAAAGCTGTCGAAAAAAGCCTCTTTTAATCTTCTTTGGATGAGCCTTTCCAGGATACTGAGGCGAGCTTTTTCCAGATGGTCTTCAGAAATTATTAAGCTCATCATCCGGTCCGATTCCAGCCATAAAACCAGCGGCAGCTGGTGGGAAGGAATTGTCTGAAAAAAGAGGGTTATTTCTTCTCTCGTCTGAGCATCGGGACGGCCGCCCACCCGACTGAGGTAGCTGAAATGCTGCATCGGCCCCACGTTGAGTGAGCCTTGGAACATCATGCTTTCGAGTACCGAAGCCAAGCCAGCCTGGCCTGGTTTTTCATTAACCGTCCCGACACCGTAGGCTACAACCACAGAAACAACAGGCAAGGAATCATCTTCGGCCAAGATAACTCCTAAACCGTTTTTTAGACGGTAATAAAAAAAAGGGAAGGGCGAACCCACCGCCTTTTCTTGGGCCATGAGCGGCCAAGATAAACCAAGAATAAAAGAGAGCAGAAGGAAAAAAGAGCAACTTCGCTGGCCAGAAGCTTTTCCCTTCATGGTGCTATTAAATTATCATAATTAATATCAGGAAAAAAGAAAATATGCCTGGCGAGAAAAGTAAGGAAGCCGAGATTGATTGCAAATTATACCTGGATATGCTAATCTTTTCGCCTCCCGCCTGGCGGGATGATTTCTCAGAAGGAGGCCTCCATGAGCCGAAACGGAAAATATTTTTTTACCTCTGAGTCAGTGACCGAAGGTCACCCAGATAAAATCTGCGACCAGATTTCTGACGCGATTCTGGACGACCTTATCGCTCAAGACCCGACATCTCATGTGGCTTGCGAAACCTTAGCTACCACCGGGCTGGTTTTTATTGCTGGCGAAATTACTACTGAGGGATATTGTGATTTTCAAAAGGTCGTGCGTCAGGTTATTAAGGATATAGGCTACACAGAAGCCATTTTTGGCTTTGACTATAAAACCTGTGCCGTCATCTCTTCTATCCATGAGCAATCACCCGACATTGCCATAGGCGTCAAAGAAGGCACCGAAGAGCTGGGAGCTGGAGACCAAGGTTTAATGGTCGGCTATGCTTGTCGCGAGACTGAAGAGTTGATGCCGATGCCCATTATCCTGGCTCATCGCCTGGCCCGGAGGTTGAGTGAAGTAAGAAAAAAGAAAATATTGCCTTATCTCCGCCCTGACGGCAAGACCCAGGTCACGGTGGAATATGATAGTGGAATCCCCCGAAGGGTAGAAGCCATTGTCATCGCCGCTCAGCATGACGACTTGGTTAAATTAGATAAGTTAAAGGAAGAAATAAAGGAAGAGGTGATCCATCGCATCATTCCGGCTGAATTTATCGACCGCCAGACTAAAATTTTCATCAACGGCACGGGCCGTTTTGAATTGGGTGGTCCGATGGCTGATACCGGAATGACGGGAAGAAAAATCATTGTCGATACTTACGGGGGAATGGGAAGCCATGGGGGAGGTTGCTTCTCGGGCAAAGACCCGACCAAGGTGGACCGCTCCGGTTCTTACATGGCTCGATATATCGCCAAAAACCTGGTCGCCGCTGGTCTGTGTGACCGGGTAGAAGTCCAGATCGCTTATTGCATCGGCATCTGCGACCCTGTTTCGATCATGGTCAATTGTTTTGGTACGGCCCGTTTGCCAGAAGAAACCATCGAAGAATTGGTCAGGGCTCATTTCCCTCTCCGGCCGAAAGGCATGATTGATTATCTTCAGTTGCGACGGCCGATTTTCCGTCAGACAGCTTGCTATGGTCATTTTGGCCGCCAGGAGCCGGAATTCACCTGGGAACGGGTGGACAAGGCGGATATTCTCCGACAAGAAGCGGGTCTTTCTTAGTAATCCTATAGAGCCTATAGAAATAGTAAGAATATATAAAGAGCAATATTCAAGAAGGAGAAAGAAGAAAGAGTAAAACATAATCGTAAAGAGGGAAAAATAAAAAGTATGAGGAAGAAGGAGTAGAACAAGAGGAAAAACCAGAAAGAGGGAAAGGAAAGGAGAAAGACAAGAGGAAAATGAAAAAATAAGGGGCAAAGAGAGGAAAAAAAGAAAAGAGAAAAAGAATAAATAGAAAAAATGGAAAATAAACAACCCCTTCAAGAATAAAAAGAGAAAAAAGTAATTAGAAGAGAAGAGAAGAGAAGAAAAGAAAAGAAAGAGGAGAAAAGAAAAAAGGAAGAGAATAAGGGATAATAAAGGAAAGGCAAAAAGGGAAGGAAAGCGAGGGGAAAAAGAGAAATATGAAAAATGAACGGAGCTGCCAATGACCCTTAAAAACCGTTATGAAGTAAAAGATATCAAATTAGTTTCCTCTGGCCAAAAAAAAATTGAATGGGCTGCCCGGTTTATGCCCGTGGTCAGCGGCCTGGCGGAACAATTTCGTCGCACCAAGCCGCTGAAGGGCGTGAGAATTGCTGCTTGCCTTCATGTGACCAGCGAAACAGCTAACCTTATGCTGGCTCTCAAGGCAGGAGGAGCGGAATTAGCTCTTACCGCTTCTAACCCTTTAAGCACCCAGGATGATGTGGCCGCGGCTCTGGTTAAAAATCACGGCATATCTGTTTTTGCTATAAAAGGCGAGGACAATAAAACATATTATCAGCATATTCAACAAGCTCTGGAAATTAAGCCGCTGCTCACTATGGATGATGGAGCAGACTTGGTCACAACGGTCCATACCACCCGGCGAGACCTCTTGTCCGCCATCATCGGGGGCACCGAAGAAACCACGACCGGCGTTATCCGTTTGCGCAGCATGGCCCAACGCGGTGTTTTGTCTTACCCCATTATTGCCGTTAATGATGCGGCCAGCAAACATCTTTTTGATAACCGTTACGGCACTGGCCAAAGTACTATTGACGGGATATTGCGTGCTACAAACATTCTTCTGGCTGGCCTTCATTTTGTGGTGGCTGGCTATGGCTGGTGTGGCCGGGGTGTGGCCATGAGAGCCAGAGGAGCCGGAGCAAAAGTAATTGTTTGTGAGGTTGACCCGCTCCGGGCTCTGGAAGCCGTTATGGATGGTTACGAGGTTATGCCTTTAGCGCAAGCAGCTAAAGTGGGCGATATTTTTGTTACTCTCACGGGAGATAAAAATGTTATCGGCCGGCGCCACTTTCTTCAGATGAAGGACGGAGCCATTGTAGCTAATTCAGGCCATTTTAACGTAGAAATTGACATTCCAGCTCTGGAATCCCTGGCAAAAGCTAAGCGAAAAATAAGAAACTTTGTGGAAGAATATACTCTCCATGATGGTCGGAGAATATACCTTCTGGGCGAAGGAAGACTCATTAATTTGGCGGCCGCGGAAGGCCACCCAGCTACCGTCATGGACATGAGTTTTGCCAACCAGGCTCTTTCGGTCGCCTATCTAGCCCAGCACGCCCAGGAATTGAAGCCCCAGGTATATCCTGTGCCCACGGAAATTGACCGAAAAGTAGCCAGGTTAAAGCTAAAATCCATGGGCATAAAAATTGACCGCCTCACCGCGGAGCAGAAAAAATATCTGGAAACCTGGGAGGAAGGCACCTAATTCTTAACGGTCGTGAATCTGCTTAAGATAAGAGGCAATCTGTTCTCTTAATTCCTGGTCCCGGACGAGCGGCAGAATTTTTTCAAAGATTTCTTTGGCCTTAGCATTCTGCCCATCATGAAAATAGGCTACTGCCAGGTTAAAATTGAAATTGATATCCTCGGGAACCAGTTTCACTGCCTGGCTAAAACTTTCAATGGCTACCGCCAGGTTAAAATTGAAATTGATATCCTCGGGAACCAGTTTCACTGCCTGGCTAAAACTTTCAATGGCTTCCGCTAATCGATTAAGCTTATTTTGAATCAGACCACGAAGGTTATAAGCCATGGCCAATCGGCTGTTGAAACGAAGAGCATTCTGAATGAAGCCCATGGCTGTCTCGTAATCCTCGCGCAAATAATAGAGACGAGCCAGGTTATAAGCCGGGAGCTCTCTCGCCTGGTAATTAATGTCGGCTAAGGCCTTCCTGAATTCTTCCTCGGCCTTATCTAAATAGCCCATTTCTTGATACAGGCTGCCCAGGTTGTTTCTTGCCTCGGTAAACGATGGGTTAATCTCCAGGCATTTATTGTAGGCATGAAGAGCATCCTGCAGCCTGCCTTTCATGGCATAAGCTAAACCGAGAGCATTATAAGCCAGATAATGTTTAGTCTCCAGGCTAATTGCTCGCGTCAAATGCTGGATAGCCTGGTCAACCTCGTTGTTATTGAGGTAGAAAAGACCGAGGTTATACTGATACTTAGGGTCATTCTCCCTTTGTTTCTCTAATTTTTTGGGCGAGGAAGCACATTGACTCAAAAGCACCAAGACAGAAAAAAACAAAATAAATTTATCCATTCTTCTTTTCATCGCCAACTCCTTAAGGCCTCCTTTTCTTTTCTCCTTTTTTATTCCCCATTCTTATTATAAAGAAAGTCAAAAATCTTCGCCCTTAATTTGAGCCTTTTTTCTTGCTTTCTTAGTTCAACCATTTTCCTTACTAAAAATTGTTATTTTATTCCAGGAAGTTCGCTTCTTCTTTTAAAGTCCGGGTCATTAAATCGGCCAAGGAGCGACGAGGGTCTTTTTTTTCATAGATGACCTGATAAACTTCCTGACAAATAGGCATTTCTACGTTGTTCTGGCGCGCCAGCTCTGCCAAAGAGAAGGACGTGCTCACGCCTTCGGCCACCATTTTCATCCCGGCCAGAATTTCTTCCAACTTCAAGCCCTGGCCTAATTTAAAACCAACCTGATAATTCCGGCTCAGTAAGCTAGTGCAGGTGAGAACAAGGTCACCAATGCCAGCCAAACCATAAAATGTTTCTAGCTTAGCTCCTAACTTAAGTCCCAGGCGAGTGATCTCGACCAGCCCTCGGGTGATGAGAGAGGCTCGGGCATTATGGCCAAAGTTAAGGCCGTCAGAAATACCCGCGGCTAGAGCAATCACATTCTTCACGGCACCAGCTATCTCGACGCCTCGGACGTCGGAACTGGTGTAAACGCGAAAGACCAGGCTGGAAAGTGCTTCCTGGATCGTTTTGGCTATGCTGGCTTCGGTCGAAGCAACGACTACAGCCGTGGGCAATCCGGCTGCTACCTCCCGAGCAAAGCTGGGGCCAGAAAGAACAGCCAGGTTCACCGAAGAAGGGAACAGGCTAGCCATGATTTCCGTCATCGTCATGTGGCTTTTTTCTTCTATACCTTTGGTGAGGCTGACCACCACTTGACCAGAACGAAGATAACCAGCCATATTTTGATAGGTCTGACGGCAAAAACGAGAGGGAACAGCAATGAAAACCACGTCCGCTCCTCGTAAAACTTTTTCTAATTCTTGAGCTGGTTTAATCAGCGTAGGAAGGATAAACCCGGGAAGAAAAACGCTGTTCGTTCGCTCGGTTTTTAATTCCTCATAGATATTCTTTTCTCGAACCCACAGACTGGTTTGATATCCTTGTCGGGAAAGAAGCAGGGCAAAAGCTGTTCCCCAGCTTCCAGCCCCGACGACCGCCATCTTTAATTTCATTTTGTTTCTCTTGCCGGTTTTATTTTCTCCCCCAGGCGAGGCTCTTTTTTCAGCGCCAGACGCCTTAAGTTAGACCGATGCCTAACCCAAATGAGTAAGGTAAAAAGACCTGCCACCGCGGTTAACTTCAAATCATGGCTAAATAAATAAACGAAGGGGACGAAGCTCAGCGAAGCTAACAGAGAACCTAAGGAAACAAACCGAGTTAAAAAAAGCACTAACAAAAAAACTCCGGCACTGGCCAAAAGAGCTGGCCAGTTATAAACGACCATAACTCCAACACTCGTAGCCACACCTTTTCCTCCCCTGAACCCGATGGTCAAAGGAAAACAATGGCCGACCACCGCCCAAAAAGAAACCAAAAGGCCGAGAGGGAGGTCAGGTATAAAATTTCGGGCTATTAGAGCAGGGATTAACCCCTTGGTTATGTCTAAAGAAAGAACAATGAGGGCTAAACCAAGACCTTGGGTCCGCAGGACATTAGTAGCTCCTATACTCTGACTCCCTAAGGAACGAATATCCTTTTTCTCCTTGATTTTAACCAGAAGATATCCCGTGGGAATGGAACCTCCGATCTAGGATAAGACAGCTAGAAAAAAAGGCATCAACCCAGCCTTATTTCGCGGAGAACCTTGTATTCCGCCCCTGCTGGACGGAGAAAACTCTGGAAAAGGGTTAAAAACTTAACTTCCATCTGGCCGAAGCTTTTTTCCCGCTGTTTTTCTAGTTCGGCGCGGGCTTCTTCCAGGCCACGAGACGACTTTATTCTTCCCAACGTCAAATGAGGATGAAAAGCTCTCTCTTCAGGAGGAAAGCCAATTTTTTCTAAGGAGGATTCAATTTCTTTATGTAAAGCAAGAAGCTGAGGCGAGGGAGTAACTCCCACCCAAAAAACCCGTGGGGTTCCTTTTTCAGGAAAGGAACCTGTCTGGCGGCATTCTATAAGAAATGGTTGATGATGAGGGCCAATTTCTTCCAGTATTTTTACGATTTTGGTTACATCGTCTTCGCTGACCTCACCCAGGAATTTGAGGGTTAAATGCAAGGAATCGTCGCCTACCCATTTTACCTCGGCTTTGGTTCGACGAAGCGATTGAAGCAGCCAACCGAGGTTCTTTTTAATTTCAGGGTCGAGGTCGATGGCAATAAAGACTCTCATTTCATCTCCTCTTTTTCCTTTAATAAATAACGACGAAGCATATCCAGAGCTCTTTGGCTTGTCTGAAATTTCACCTGGTCTCTTGAACCAAGAAAAACATGGCGGCTCACTTCACTGTGTTTGCAGGAGGCCAAGCAAATGTAAACGAGACCTACTGGTTTGGTAGGGGAACCGCCAGTTGGGCCAGCAATACCGGTGGCGGAGAGTCCATAGTCAGCGCCCGTCCTTTCTCTGGCTGCTTCAGCCATAGCCTGGGCAACTTCTGGGCTCACTGCTCCAGATTCACTGATTAGTTCTTCGGGTATGCCCAGAGAGCTGGATTTAACTTTATTGCTATAAGCCACAAAACTGCCCAGAAAATAATCCGAGCTTCCGGGAACAGCGGTTAAACGATGGCCGACCAACCCGCCTGTACATGATTCAGCCACGGCCAAGGTTTTTCCCGCCTCTCGCAGAAGTCGACCGACCACCTCTTCTAATTCTTCTCCTTCCAAACTGAAAATGTTTGGACCCAATCTTTCTTTTATGGCATTAATCAGAGGCTCCATTTTCTCCTGAGCCACCTCTTCTTGGGGAGAAGAACAGGTCAGATGAATTTCTATCTGACCGGGGTAGGCGAGAAGAGTGATTTTCAGGCTGGAGTCTTGGGGATAAAGGTCCTGGATTAGGTCCTGAACCTGACTTTCGGTTAGCCCGGTTATTTTGATTACTTTACGGGCCAGAAAACCTCGACGCCACTGAAGGAGCCTGGGCCAGACATAATGTTCAAACATGGGCTGGAGCTCTTTGGGCGGGCCAGGAAGCAAGATGATTCTTTTTCCTTCTATCTCCAACCACTGACCAGGCGCCGTGCCTGTTTTGTTAGGCAAAGGTTCAGCTCCTTCGAGCAGGAAAGCTTGCCGTTGGTTAGAAGCGGGCATGGTCAACCCTCGTAACCGGAACCTTTCCTCGATAGGACCTAAAAGAGAAGGTTGAAAGGTCAACTTTCTTCCGGTTAACTCAGCCACCACTTCTCGAGTACGGTCATCTTCTGTCGGGCCAAGCCCGCCGATAATAAACAAGATGTCCGTCAGGTTTAACGCCAGGTGGATTATGGTTTTCATTTTATCTGGTTCGTCACCTACGATAAACTTAAAGTCCACCTCCCATCCTAAGTCGTTAATTCGTTGGCTTAAATAAAGAGAATCAGTATCCTGAAAAAATGGCGTCAGCAATTCAGAGCCAACAGCAACAATTCCGACGCGCATTCGCCGCCTAAAATATAATCAGGTACAACTGAATTAATATGCGGGCTATTGCTCCTGCCGCTAAATCATCCGCCATGATACCCCATCCTCCTTTTAACCTTTCGGTTTGCCTCACCGGATACGGTTTTATTATATCCAAGGTCCGGAATAAAACAAAAGCCAGCCCGAGATTAAGGTTAGAAACAGGCAAGCCAACCAGGGCTAAAAGCTGACCGCAGGCTTCATCCACGACAATCTCGCGCGGGTCAGGTTTGTTTTTTTGCCGGGAATATTGCTCGCTCGCCAAAAACCCCAGAAAACTTAGCCCGACAAGGAAGATTATTTCTTGGCCCAAGGAAAAAGGCCATAGAAAGCGACGCCAAATAATAATAATCAGACTGGTGAGAGTTCCGGGAGCAACCGGAAAATAACCTGCTCCTAAAAAGGTGGCTAATAACTTAGCCCATAGTTTCATCCTAACCAGATGCCTCGTAAATCATATTCATCAGCTTGATAGATTTCAACTAGCCCTAAGCCTGGAGCTGGCGCCGGCGTTTTCTCTCTTTCCCTCCAGATGACTTTAACCTGGCCGTCCACCTCTGGCGCCTGGAAGCGCGTCCGACCGAAGAAAATAGTTTTTTGCGGATTAGATGTCCCCTCCAGCAGAACCGGTAACTTTTGGCCCACAAAACGCTTAAGCCGTCGCCGGGAAATTTTGGCCTGTAACCTCATAATTTCTTCCTGGCGTCTTTTCTTTTCGCTCATAGGCACAGGGTCGCCAAGAGAAAAGGCTTTCGTCCCAGGTTCAGCCGAATAAAGAAACACTCCTAAATGGTCAAACTCAGCTTCTTGAACAAAGCGGCAGAGGTCTTTGAATTCAGCCTCACCTTCCCCTGGGAAACCCACGATTAGCGAGGTGCGGATAGCTGCCTCGGGCAGTGTCCGGCGAATCTTATCCATTAATTTCAGAGCCGAATCTCGGTGGCCTCTCCGTTTCATTAAGCGCAATATTTTTGGGTGCGAATGCTGAAAAGGAAGGTCAAAATAGGGGCAGATTTTTTCCTCTCGCATGACTTCCAACAAAGGCTGGTCCACTTCTTCCGGGAAGCCATAGAGCCAGCGAATCCAGGCCACGCCAGGTATTTTAGTTAACTCCTTGAGTAGACGAGCCAGTTGTTTTTCTTTACCCTTATCTCGGCCAAAATAAGTTGTATCCTGAGAAATTAAATTTATTTCTTTTACCCCCGCTTCAGCTAACTGTTTGGCTTCCCGGACGATAGAATTAATACTTCGTGAGCGATAAGGCCCTTTGATCTGGGGAATGGTGCAGAACGAGCAGGCATGCGAACAACCTTCGCTGATTTTTATATACGCCCACACAGAAGAGGTGGAAACGAGCCGGGGAAGTTTATCATGATAAAGAAAAGTGGCCTGCGCCGGAAACCAGCTTTTTCCCTCCAAGGCCGGTTTAATGCTGGCTAACTCTTTTACCCCCAGCCAGAGGTCTACTTGCGGAAATTTCTGACGCAAAAAATCTCTTTCTTTCTCGACATAACAGCCTATAACACCAATAACCTTGGAAGGATGATTTTTCTTGTATTGGACAGCGCGGCGAATAGCCCTTTGGCTCTCTCGCCTGGCTGGCTCGATAAAACCACAGGTGTTAATCAGAATAATATGCGCTTGTTCTGGGTCGGGATAGGGAATATACCCGGCCTCAGCCAGGATGCCCAGCACTACTTCGCTGTCTACTGTGTTCTTGGCGCATCCCAGGTTGATTAAACAAACGGTTCGTTTCTGGTGACGAGGCATCTTCGGGAAAAAGGATGGTTCTCCTTTCAAGCTTGATTTCAAGGATAAATACGATAGAGAAGACGCGGAAAAGGAATTGCTTCACGAATATGTTTCAGCTTACATATCCAGGCTACAGTTCTTTCTACACCCAGACCAAACCCGGCATGAGGCACTGAACCGAAACGGCGTAAATCAAGGTACCACTCGTATGCTGACTGCGGCAGGCCAAATTCTTTCAACCTCTGGTGGAGAAGATGCAGGTCATGAATCCTCTGGCCACCGCCGATAATTTCACCGTATCCCTCCGAGGCCATGACGTCCACCCCGAGAGCCAAGTCAGGATTGTGTTCATCTGGCTGCATATAAAAAGCTTTAATTTTGGCCGGGAAATGAGTGACACATACGGGTTGGTCATAGATTTGAGAAAGAAGAGTTTCCTCCGGCGCGCCAAAATCATCGCCATAGACCATAGAGGAGCCCTTCTCTTGGAGTAGCTTGACCACCTGCTCGTAGGTTAAACGAGGAAAGGGCTTTTTCACGGCTTCGAGCGGCGCGAGCTCTCTCTCCAGAATCTCCAGTTCCGCCTTCCGTCGCGTGAGGACACGTTCCAAGATAAAAAGGATAAGGTCTTCGGCCAACTCAATTATATCTTCGAGCGTAGCAAAAGCCACTTCAGGTTCGACCATCCAGAATTCTATCAGGTGGCGTCTGGTTTTGCTTTTTTCAGCGCGAAAGGTGGGACCGAAGCAATAAACCTTGCCAAAGGCCATGGCGGCTGCTTCCATGTAGAGCTGGCCACTCTGGCTGAGGTAGGCTTTCTGGTCAAAATATTGCGTTTCGAAAAGGGTAGTCGTTCCCTCGCAGGCACTAGGGGTAAGAATAGGCGCATCAATCAGACGAAATCCTCGACCGTCAAAAAAATCGCGGATAGCCCGGATTACTTCCCAGCGCACCTGAAGCACAGCATGTTGTTTGCGCGAACGGAGCCAGAGATGGCGGTGTTCCATAAGAAAAGGAACGCTATGCTCTTTCGGGGTAATCGGATAATCCGGGGCTAAATTAACAATTTCCAGGTTGGTGACTGCGATTTCATAGCCGCCAGGAGCTCTGGGCTCTTCTTTCACTTGACCTTGCAGGATAACCGATGACTCTTGGGTTAATTGGTCAAATTGACGAAAAAGAGGATTATCCTTTTCGGGACTGAAAATAGTTGCCTGAATTATTCCTGTTCCGTCTCGTACGAGCAGGAAGCGAACCTTGCCACTTGACCTTTTGTTATAAACCCAGCCTCTAATTTCCACTTCCATACCGGGGAAGCGGCTGATATCTTCAATATAAACGTGTCTCATTTTTTTGCATTATAGGCCATCTCGTGCTGGCGGTCAATTTTACGGCCAAGGTCGAATTTGCCTTTTACCTTTTTTTGGCTTAACCTGAAATAAAAAATGGCCGAGATTAAAAACTTCCTCCCGGCTAAACTCATTTGTGGTTTAATGGCCGCGGAAGAGATTTATTTTAAGGCGGCTGAAGATGAGCTAGTCCAAAAATTCGGGCCCGTAGACCGGCGAAGCCCTTTTTTCACGTTTGATTGTACTGCTTATTATGCCAGAGAAATGGGGCCGGGCTTAAAACGCAGCTTCTTGAGTTTTGCGGCGCTCATCGACCCTTCTGAGTTGAGTCGCATCAAAATAGAAACCAACCAAATCGAGGAAAGATTGAGGGTAGCTTTGGGAGCGGAAAAAAGAATAATTAATATTGACCCGGGGATTCTAACCCCAGCCGCCCTGATAATGGCCACAGCTAAGAATTTTTCCCATCGCATACCTCTCCAGCATGGAATCTACGCTCACTTAGAACTCCTGTTTAGCCATAACGCGGTAAAAACCCTGGATTGGACCTATCCAGATTTCAGGCAGGACACTTACTATCCTTTTCTGCTTCAAGTGAGAAAGGATTACTTAAGCCAAATCAAGCAAATAAATAAATTATGATAAAAAAGATTAAACTGGCTTTTACTTAGATTTATTTGGTTTAATCAAACCACAATAGAGCAAGGCCTAAAATCAATCTCCGGAAGAAGATTCTTTCTTCTGCGCTTTCTGCGCGCGGGCATACCGAAGATAGTTTTTCAGGTTAATATCCTGACCTGACAGAGCCTCAGCTGCTCGAAGGGTGGCCATAACTTCCTGGTCGCAAGGGTCGATAATAGCGGCATCCAGGCCAGCTTCCACCGCTAAAGCGAGAAGGGTACGATTGATAAGCGACCTGCAGGGAAGGCCAAAAGAAACATTGCTTATGCCGGCCACAGTCCGGAAGGAGGGAAGAGTTTGTTTGATCAACCGAAGGGACTGAAGGAAGAGCCTTCCTGCCTTATAATCAACGCCTATTGGGCGAACAAGCGGGTCAAGGAAGACGTCAGAAGGGTCAATCTCGTTCTGGGCTAAGTTTCTGGCTATCCTCTCCGCTAAAGTCAAAGTCGCGGCAGGAGAACAAGGAAGACCGGCTTCATCCAGACAAAGAGCGACTACGAACGGCTTGTATTTTTTGACCAGCGGGAGCAAAGCTTCCCACCGCGCTCTCTCCAGGGAAATGGAATTTAAAAGGGCTCGGCCACGATGAAGGCTAAGTCCAACCTCTATAGCCTTCGGGTTAGGAGAATCAAGTGCCAGCGGCAGGTCTACTTTTTCCTGGAGGAGGGGGACTAACCATTGGATAAAATCCAGTTCATGTTCGGGAAGAGCTGAGAGGTTGACATCAAGAAAATCAGCTCCTGCTTTCTTCTGCCTGAAAGCTTCCTCGAGCAAAAATTCTTCGTTCCTGGTGGCCAGGGCTTGTCTGATTAATGGCCGGCTGGAGTTGAGGCGTTCACCGATGAGAATCATTTTCGGCCAAGAAAACAGGCTAAATGAGAAATATGGTCGGGAGTTGTGCCGCAGCAACCGCCGACCGCTTGCACGCCAGCTTGGATAATCTTGGCGAAAGGCGCAATAAATTCATCTATGGTCTGGGCATAAATTAACTCTCCTTCTGGGCCGGGCAATGGCTGCCCGGCATTAGGTTGGACAAGAATGGGGAGAGAGGTTGAGGCTCTCAAGAGGGGGGCGAGCTCACTCATATCCTGGCTGGTTAAAGTACAGTTAGCCCCGACGGCGTCCGCCCCTTCCGCTTCCAGCTGCGTAAGACAATCAGATACTTTTTGTCCCATGAGCGTAAAAAATCCGCGAGGTGTACGCTGAAAAGTCATCGTGACCATCACAGGAAGAGAAGACGATGCTCTCTTGGCGCCTCGGAGAGCACAAATAGCTTCGCGCAAGTCATACATGGTTTCGATTAAAATGGCATCAACCCCTCCCTCGGCCAAGGCTGAAGCTTGAAGGAAAAAGCCTTCCTCGAGCTCGCTGGCCTCAAGCGGGCCATAAGGTTTCATCAGTTTCCCGGCCGGCCCCATGCTCCCGGCAGCAAATTGTCCTTCTTTTTTTGCCCGGGAGGCAAGCCGCGCCGCAGCCTGATTTAATTTATCCGCCTCTTTCGCCAGGCCATGGGCTTCTAATTTAACCGGATGACCACCAAAGCTATTGGTAGTTACTACCTGGGAACCAGCCTGGAAATAGCGACGATGGATTTCTTCGACCACTTCCGGATGGGATAAATTCCAGGTCTCGGGGCATTCTCCCTTGACTAAACCATGCCGCATTAATTCTGTCCCCATAGCGCCGTCAAAAAGAAGCACGCCCTTTTTTAATTCTTCCAGGAGAGAGGCCATGGTCAATTTTCCCCTTCAGGATGAAAGGAAGAAATAGAGAGCAACTTCGTAATAATTTCCGGCAATTCTCGCAAAACTATATTTATATCTTCTTGGGTATTGAACCGCCCCAGGGAAAAGCGAATGCAGGAGCGGGCAATCTCTGGTTTAAGTCCGATGCTTAAAAGCACGTGCGAAACCTCTTCTGCTTCTTCGCTACAGGCTGAACCAGTAGAAACGCATATATCCTTCGTGGCCAAGGCTAATAAGATGGCCTCGGCTTCCAGCCCGGGAAAGGCAAAATTCAACGTGCTCTTGATTCTTTTTTCGGGATGGCCGTTGAATTTGCTGTGGGGAATTTTCTCTTCAATACCTTTTTTCAGGGTTTCGGCTAATTGGTCAATCCTTTCCTTATCCTTTTTCCACCTCTGTTTAAGCACTTTTACTGCTTCCCCAAAGCCAACAATGCCGGCCGTGTTTTCGGTTCCTGCCCTCATACCTCTCTCTTGATGGCCGCCGTGGATGAACGGACAAATATTCGTTCCTTTTCTGATGTAAAGGGCACCCACGCCTTTTGGGCCATAAATTTTATGAGCGGATACAGAGAGCAGGTCAACTCCAAGCTTTTCTACATTAACCTCTATCTTGCCGAAGGTCTGGACAGCATCGGTATGGACCAGGACACCCTTTTTTTTGGCCAGGCTTACCACTTGTTCTATGGGCTGGATAGTGCCGATTTCGTTATTGGCATGCATTATGGAAATAAGAGCTGTCTGGGGAGTAATAGCATCCTCGAGGTAATCCAGGTCAATGACTCCTAGAGAATCAACGGGTACGTAGGTGACTTTATAACCTTTTTTTTCCAGATACTGAGCTGTGCGCAAAACAGCCGGATGTTCAATGACCGAGGTGATAAATTCTTTTTTCTCCGGAAAGGCATCCATGATGCCGAGAATGGCAAAATTATCGGCTTCGGTTCCTGAGCCGGTAAAAATAATCTCTGACCGATGAGCCCCTAAAGCGCTGGCTACTTCATGCCGACATTCATTGATTATCTCTTTTACGCGACGGCCTAAAGGATAAAGTGAAGAAGGGTTGCCAAAGTGTTCCTGTAAAAATTGGGACATAGCCTGCACTACAGCCGGGTCCAACGGGGTAGTCGCATTGTTGTCCAAATAAACCATTTTTGCCTCCGTTCTCTTCGCTTTTTCACTCTGGCCTTTCCGAAACCGAAAAGGGGAGAAGGTATTTTTTTATTGCTTTAAGTATTTTGCTTTAAGGATTTTGACGACCTCGGAGCCTGCTCTTCTTTGTCCCTCCTCGGCGGCAGCACCGATGTGGGGCGTGGCGAATACTTCCGGGTGGTCAATAAGCGAGAAATCGGTGGGCGGCTCTTTCTCAAAAACATCAAGGGCGGCTGCTCTGACCTTACCCTGGTTCAACCCCTCGAGCAAGGCGGCTTCATCAACCACCCCACCCCGGGCAGCATTAATAATGACCACGCCGGGTTTCATTTTTTCTATTTCTGGCCGGCCAAGAAGATGTTTGGTCTCCTTGGTTAAAGGCAGATGAAGCGTGATAATATCAGCCGAACTCAGAAGTTCTTCCCAGGAAACCATTTTTACAGGGAGGTCGGTTTTAATTTCAGTAATATCATAGGCGATAACCTTCATCCCAAAGGCTAGGGCTCTTTTAGCCACTTCTTGACCGATGCGACCAAAACCAACAATGCCCAGCGTCTTTTCATAGAGTTCTGTCCCGGAAAGGGCCTTTTTCTCCCACTTGTGTTCCTTCATGGAGATGTTGGCTCGGCCGAGTTTCCGGACAGCTGAAAGCATCAAGCCGAAAGTCAGCTCGGCAACGGAAATGGAAGTAGCGGCAGGCGTATTCGCTACCTCGATACCCCTTTCTTTGGCAGCTTCAACATCAATATTATCCAAGCCAATCCCGGCGCGAATGATAAGCTTGAGGTTTTTCGCCGCTTCGACCACTTTCCGCGTAACTTTTGTGGCGCTGCGAACGACGATGACTTCAAAGTCAGGAATAGTCCGAATAAGCTCAGCTTCGTCCATGCCCGTTTTTAAAGTAACCTCAAAATCAGGTACAGCGCGAAGCTCTTCTAAAGCTTCTTTGTCCAAAGGGTCGGCTAACAGTATCTTGGTCATTTCCAATTCTCCCTTAAAACTTTTTCCGCGGCCGCCACGGCTTTACCCATTTCTACGGGGTAGCCAAGGTCGGCTAAGGTCATTTCCAAAGCAGCGAGGGCGGTGATAATCTCAAATCCACACATGTAGCCGAGATGAGCTATGCGGAAAATCTTCCCTTTATAAGGGTCTTGACCGCCAGCGATATAAGCCCGATATTTGCTTTGCATAATCTTAACCAGCTTGACTCCATCTATCCCCGCCGGCACTTTTACCGAAGTCAAAATATTGCCCGGTCTTTTGGCCAGAAGCTCAAGCCCGATGGCCTGCACACCAGCTCTTGTCGCCTCGCCGAGAATGCGATGATGCTCTAAAAGAGCTTCTAAGCCCATGGCCTTAATCCGGTCAAGAGCTTTCTTCTGCTGGATGATCAGGGAAACAGCCGGTGTCCACGGTGTGGTTTGTTTCTCCAGGTTCTTTTTTGCCGCCTTGGCATCAAAATAGAAACGAGGCAGCTTTGACTTTTCCACTAATTTCCAGGCTTTAGGCCCAAAGGCAATATAGGCCAGGCCAGGAGGAATCATCAGCGATTTCTGGGAACCGGTAACCATAACATCTATTTTCCATTCATCCATCGGGCAGGGAGTGGCACCAAGCCCGGAAATAGCGTCGACCACCAGAATGGCTTCTGTCTCGGCCACTACTTCGGCAAAGCCCTGAATATCAAATATAGCGCCAGAGGAAGTTTCCGAAAGGGTAGCAAAAACAGCTTTGATGTTCGTTTCAGCTTTAAGTTCCTGAGCTAACTGTTCCTTAGTAAAATCTTCCCCCCATTCGAGGACAATCTCTTTTACTTCGACGCCGTAAGCACGGCAAATCTTCCCCCATCGCTCGCCAAACTTGCCTCCGTTAATCGTTAGCACCTTATCCCCAGGAGAAAGGGTGTTAACCACAGCTGCTTCCATGGCTCCCGTGCCGGAGGAAGTAAGGATGAAAACGTCTTCTTTGGTGCCAAAAATTTGCTTGAGCCCCTCCGAAACTTCCATAAAGATGGCGGAAAACTCGGGTGTTCGGTGATGGATAATGGGCTCAGAAGCCACGGACAAAACATCTTCGGGGAGGGGAGTTGGTCCTGGTGATAAAAGATAATATTTTTTGAACATATATAAAGCCTCCTTTTAAAATTATATTATAAATTTAGGTTAACAGATTAGCCAGAGGTAGTCAATTATAACTGGCGGAGTATTTCCGTAAGCAGGGCAGTTCGTTCGATTAATGAAGGCAGTAAAAGATGTTCATTAACAGCGTGGATGCCGTTTCCGTCTGGCCCCAATCCATCTAAGGTGGCGACACCCGTGGTGGAAGCGATAGAGGCGTCTGAACCGCCTCCTGTTTTGCCTTCGGCCAATTTCATTCCCAGGCTTAACGCAATTTGCTTAACTCGCTCCAATAGCTCCCTGGAAGCAGCTGTTTTCTCGAGTGGCGGAGTAAGGCTTTCAGGATGATATTTTATTTTGGCTCCCGCCAGAGAAGGTTTGAGATGGCGGAAATAATTAATGATTTTTTCCTTCTGCTGGTTATTCCAGAAACGAAAATCAACCACCGCCCATGCTTTTTCGGGTACGATGTTGGGCTTTTCTCCACCACCGATAAGCCCGATATTAGCGGTTACCTCTCCTTTCCGTAATTGAGTCAACCCTTTCAGCTGATTAAGCAGCTCCTCGATGGCGTTAATTCCTTTATCTGGAGTTCCAGCATGAGCGGCCTTTCCTTTGACCTCAAGCCGGACAACTAATCTCCCCTTGCGCTCCGTTTTCAGGGCACCGCCAGGCAAAGCAGGTTCGAGGCAAAGAACATAAGCTGCTTGACGAGCTAATTTAAGGATAATTTCATGGGCTGCTTCATGGCCCGTCTCTTCCGCGGAATTAATAAAAATAAAAACGGGAAGGCGAGGGGTGATACTCAGGTCAGATAAGGCTTTAATCGCAAAAAAGGCCATGACCAGACCCGCTTTCATATCCAGGACACCGGGGCCGTAAATTCTATCGCCAGAGACATAAAAAGGCATGCGGTTCAATTGACCCACAGGCCATACAGTATCAATATGGGTGAGAATGAGGATTGGTTCAACTTTTCTGGTCTTTAATTTGCCCGGATACTGAAGAAGGTAAAAATCGCCCACGTCCTTTTGAGCAAAGCGCGTCGAGCGGCAACCAATTTTTTTGAACTCCTGGACTATATAGGCGGAACAAATATCGACTGCTTTTTTATCCTGAGTGGGCGATTCGCGGCTGACCAATTCCTTAAGCAGTTTAACCATTTCCCCCTGAAGGGAACGGAAATATAAAATGAAGTCCATTAGGCCTCCTTTTATGGATATAATACATAATAAATTGATTTTATTCCTAGATGCAAATAAACTGAAACCTTAATCAATCAAGAGAATAACTAAAGCATTAATTCCAGGCAAAAAAATGGGAAAAGAATAAAATAATAATTATCTGATCCTAAGTCTATTCCTGTAATCTTTGACTGATTAAAGACAAATTATTTAAAATAATACGCTTAAAGAAAAAAAATGACGAGGTGAAGAAGATAATGAAGAGGTATAAGAAAAGGGCGACGCTCGTCACCGTCTGGTTAATTATTTTTCTCTTCTTTTTCCCGGCCAAAAGTCATGGTTATATTTTTTCCGCTATTGGCCTGGATATCGCCAGGATTAACCCCCGACAAAATGACTGGCATGATGCCTGGGCAGCAGGATTCGGTGTTGCTTTTCCGTTGACACGACACTTCACTTTTTTCCTTAATTTCGGCCGCTGGAGGTTCCAGGTTTCTTCGCGGGATTATAGGCTTTTAGGCGGCCATCTAACCGTCTCGCCGCTGACCTCAGGGCTATATTTTGTCCTGTTGCCCCGTAAGGCTGTTTCTCCCGTTTTTTCACTCGGCGGAGGTTATATTTTCACTCAGTACCGTCAAAGCGAAAAAGGGCTTGTCACCATTCCCGAGATAATTAAAATCACCAAAAGCGTAAAGGGAAATTTCGGCTGGGAAGCAGGAGCAGGCCTGGTCGTTATGGTTTCCCGCCGCGCGCACGTGTTTTTTCAGATGGAACGATACCAGACTTCTTTAAAAGTCGAGACCACCACGGTAGACCTCAACCTGGGAACCATCAAAAGAAGCGAGAATATTCATTTTGTGCCCTATCTTTACCGAATAGGCTTCAATTTTAGCCTTTAAGCTTAGCCATCCAAGGAGTTGTGCCTTAGAAACGGAAGACAATAATCAAAGCGAAAGCTTTCTCATTGATTTTTCCACTCTACCCAATGAAGATGAATGGTGGTTAGTCTTTGCCCCGCATATACCTTAAAAAATCTTCCGCTGCCTCGGGCGGCTTAGTCATCAAACTCACCAGCATGGTCGTGATGAAGGAAAAGATGAAAGCAGGAACCCACTCGGAAACAAAGGCTTTGAGAGAAGGGATCAGGTACCAGATAATTTCCGTGGAAGTGCCTACCAGGATACCCGCGATCACAGCTTCTTTAGTGATTTTTTTCCAGTAAAGGGAGAGAATCATCGACGGTCCAAAAGCTGCTCCCAGCCCGCCCCAGGCGAAAAGGACTAAATAAAATACTAATTTATTGGCGTAAGCAGCAAAAACAATAGCTACCAGAGCGACTAAAAGAGTAACCGCACGGCTCAAGAAAACAAGTTTCTTTTCTGGAATTTGTTTGCCCTGGGCCAAAATCTTTTGATAGGCATCACGGATGACGGCAGAAGAAGCCACTAAAAGCTGGGAGGAAGCTGTGGACATGATAGCGGCAAAGATGGCGGCTATGGTCAAGCCAAAGATAAAGGGATGTAGGTGTTGCGCCCCCAGAAGAGGGAAGATGTTTTCGGGGTCTTGGTTAGGCAGATTAGCCACATCATGATAAATAGCTCTTCCCGCCAGGCCGATGAAAACAGCTCCCCAGGCCATGAGAACATTCCAGATAGTCCCGATTAAACCTGTTCGATTAAGCTTTTCCGGGTCTTCAATGCTCATGTATTTATTCAGGATATGCGGGTTTCCGGGTGAGCCAAAACCGATGCCGACATAACTAAGCCAGGCTCCAAAGGACAAGGAAAAGGTATCCAGGTAAGAAGGCGAGAACTGCTGCAGAGCGGAAAATAATTTACCCAGCCCGCCAAAGTGAACTATAGCTATAATGGGCAGAATCATGAGAGCAAAGATCATGAATAAACCCTGGAGCATATCCGTCAGGCAAACCGCCATAAACCCACCCAGTACAGTATAAAAAACGACGATGCCGGCGGTGATAAGTATGCCCTCAAGGTGGCTCACGTTAAAACTGGCCGCCAGGGATTTTCCACCAGCGTTAAATTGGGCGGAAACATAAGCGGTCATAAAAATCAAGATAGGAATAAGGGAAATTAGGCGGAGCCAATGCCGACGGTCTTCAAAGCGTGATTCCATATAGTCAGGGATGGTGATGTCGCCCATTTTCCCGGTAAAATAGCGAAGTCTTTTCCCGGGGAAAACGAACATAAAAAGTTCAACCGTGATATAACCAACGACCGCCCAAACAGCGGAGACGCCTCGAGTAAAAGCCAGACCAGAAACACCGATAAGCAACCAGGCTGACCGCCCGGAAGTTACGGCCGCTAAAGCCACCACGAATGATTTCATTTTCCGGCCACCGAGAAAGAATTCGCCAATGCCGCGGGAAGAAAAACGGGCAGTGATGAGGCCCACCGAAACCATCATTATTACGTAAAAAATAAAAGCAGCCAGCGTCCATAGATTAGTATTAAGGCTGTAAGGGCTCATTTATGCCCTCCTTTCCTCACCGCCAAATAAAAAGCCAGGAGGATAATGGACGCGGGCATAATGAATAACCCAAATACAGTGGATAACATGACTACCTCTCCTTGAAGGCAAAAAATAACATAAGTAAATTAGCTGTTCAATCCGAATATTTCCTAAACTTCCACGCTGGTGGCCTGCCTTCTTCTGGGTACATTTCGGCTAATCAAAAGAACATAAGAGATAAGGGAAAAAGGGAATTCAGCGCAAACATGGCTCTCCCTTTTTGCGACCCATAAAAACGAGATGGCGGGGATCAGAGAAGAAAGGAAATGCGCCTTGGTCATCAAGAAACAAGGTCTCGCGTGCGGCGCCAGACACCCGCCAGAGTCCGAATAACTCTTCCCATGGCTTTTTGCTTCAAGCGAACAGAATGATAAGCACAGATTTCGTGGCAACAAAGGCAATGAATACACCGACGTTCATCAATCCAAGCCCGGTCTTCGACCATTTTTACCGCGTCCGCCGGGCAAGCCTGCTGGCAATCACCACAGCCAGTGCAGGAACTCCTTCTTATCTGGGGTATAAAAGCAAGCTTGTCCTGAAAATAAGCATAGAGAAAAGAAGGCAAATAGCGCCGGAAAAGGCGAACCGCCACGGCCGAAAGCTTGAAATCCGGGACAATGACCTGTTCTAAGCTCTCCCCTTTAATGTCAATCAGGCTCAGGTCACCAACCCCTAAGCCGCGGCGATGAGCCTGCCAGGTGGTAAAAACATGGGTAGGACTCAGACCAATGATTTTTCCGGCTACGGTGTCTAAAGCCACAGCATCGTGGCTGGCCAGGATAAGACTAACCGTTTTGGGGTCGCCGGAAGAAGGGCCTTCTCCTTCCATCGCTATTATGGCATCCATGATGTTTACATCAGGCTTTCTCACAGCAAAAATATCCACCAGGGCGTTAGAGAAATCCTCCGGCCAAATATGCTGACGGTGTATCTTGAGCCTTAAACCATGGGGAATAAGCCCGAACATATTTTTTATGGCGCCTGTATAGGTAGTAAAAGAATGAGTCTTAAGTTTAGGCAAATTGATAATTACATCTGCTTCCAGGGCTTCCCAAGCTAGATGAATTTTATCTAACATCTGGCCATTAACCCGAACTTCTTTGAACCCCTTTTCTTTCATATGGACTAATTCAACATCAAGGTCGGCCAGAGCGTCCCGGAGCCCGCATGAAGTAAAAGGGTCGCCCTGTCGCGAGGAAACATCATCGCCGACGACAATGGTCGTATTCCAATTCCTCAAAAATTTTACTACTTCGCGGACAAAACGGGGGTGGGTGTAAATGGCTCTTTCCACCGGGGAAAAAGGGGAGAGAAGATTAACTTTAACCAGCACCCTGACATTGCCTTTTAACCGAGCATCCAGCCCGGCAAGATAATTTAAAGTTCTCTCTAAGGAAAGAGAAATCTCTGGGGGTTCATAAGACAAAGCCCGAGAAAGAGCAACCACGGCCATGAGCGAAGTTTAATTTTAGCTGGCCCCGGACTAAAAAACAATTCTACCAAACTACCCTTATTTATCCATTTAGCTCACTTTATTTCGGGCTTGGCGGCAGAGCAGGCGGCATCGTGTACAGTTTGGGCAATTAGCTTCATTATAAAAATTGGGGGTTGAGCCTAAATCAACGTCTATTTGACAGAATCAATCAAGTGTGAGATAGGAAAAGAAAATCTATGGAAAAGGAGAGGCCATGAGTTTAGAAATTAACCGTCGCTCTTTTTTTAAGGGGTTAGGCCTGGCCCTGGGAAGCCTGGGGCTGAGCGGAATTAAGCCCAGCGCCGAGGCCAAATCCTTAGAGCCAATAATTAGAGAAATTGAAAACCTCGACCCGAGAGAAGTGGCCAAGGACGAAACCTTCTGGATGCATGTCCAGGAAGCTTTTGACGTTGACCGCAGTATTGTTAACCTGAACAATGGGGGTGTGCATCCGGCTCCCCGAATGGTGATGGAGGCTCTCCATCGCTATCTTGATTTTGCTAACGCTGCTCCCACCGTCAATTCCTGGGGATATATACGTAACCGACGGGAATTCATTCGCCAGAAGATAGCCGACACTTTTGGTTGCTCGGCTGAGGAAATAGCCATCACCAGGAACGTCACCGAAAGCCTCCAGATTGCCCTTCTTGGTATCGACCTTAAACCCGGCGATGAAATAATCACCACGACCCATGATTACCCGTCGATGAAAAACGCGCTTTTTCAGCGAGAAAAAAGAGAAGGGGTAAAAGTAAAACTTGTTCCTTTTCCTTATCCGCCCAAGAACATGCAGGAACTGGTTGCCTGCTTCGCCCAGAATATAACCTCTCGGACGAAAATGATTCTGGTCTGCCATATTACCAACCTTACTGGTCAGATTTTTCCTGTCAAGGAAATCTGCGCGTTGGGCCGGGAAAAGAATATTCCCGTCGTGATCGACGGGGCTCACTCCTTCGGTCACTTTGTTTATCAGCAAAAGGACCTGGATTGTGATATATACGGAGCTAATCTTCATAAATGGATGATGGCGCCCATCGGAACCGGGTTCCTCTATGTGCGGAAAGAAAAAATCAGAGAAATCTGGCCTCTCTTTCCTGCTCCCGACCCGCAAGGAGACGACATCCGCAAGTTCGAGCATTACGGGACTCATCCAGAGCCCATTTGGCTGGCCATCGGCGAAGCAATCAGCTTTCATCATAGCCTTGGACCTAAAAGGAAAGAAGAAAGGCTCCGCTTCCTTAAAAATTACTGGAGTCAGGCTTTAGGCAAGTTGCCCGGTGTTAAAATCCTCACCTCTTTCGACCCCCGAATGTCCTGCGGCCTGGGTTCATTCAGCGTGGAAAAGATGGACATGGTTCGTCTGTCCCAGGTGTTGATGGAGAAACATAAAATTCATACCACCGCCGGCGTTCTACCTGACGGCGTGCCCTTTATGCGCATTACTCCTTCAATATACACCACCCGCCAGGAATTAGATTATTTTATCGAGGTAGTCAGTCATTATATTAAAGTTGGGTTGCCGTCCTGATAGTGATGAATATTTTTTAGTTAATAATTTTTTATTGCTATCCGTCGTCAGCATTTCGTTGAATTCAGGCGGCTATCTTTGTAATGGTCGAAAAGTTTTGGGCAAGAAGAAGAAATAGTTAAAGATAATTGACAGCATAGCCCGTCAAGCCGATATTTTGAATAAAAGAGTGGTTTATCTTGATAAAATAAATATTGAGGTAGAATATAGATAGGGAAATGAAAAGAAGAGAATTTATAGGCATGATGGCCTCGGCCTCTATGCTGCCTCTCTGCCAGACCCTGGATATTTTTTCCGCTGAAAAAAGAGAGTCAATTTTAGCCCAAGAGAAGACGAAAGCTCTATATCCTGCGTATCTTCAGGCCGAAAGCGACGGGATTTTGAAGTCGAGGGTGGAAGCGCTAATGGCCATTTATGAAAATTGCCATCTTTGCCCCCGGAATTGTCGGGTCAATCGCCAACAGGGCCAAACGGGAGTATGCCGAGCAACAGCTCGAGTTAAGGTCTCCAGCGCCTTTCCTCATTTCGGGGAGGAAGCCCCGCTGGTAGGCAGGGGCGGGTCGGGCACTATTTTCTTCTCTAACTGTGGACTGCGCTGTGTCTTTTGTCAAAATTATACCATCAGCATTCAAGGTGAAGGGGTGGAGATTAGTGACGAAAAGCTGGCGGAAATCATGCTCCGCGTCCAAGAATTTGGCTGCCATAACCTCAATTTGGTTACCCCAACCCATTATGTGCCAAACATAGTGAACGCCGTCCGGCTTGCTTGCCGTCAAGGTCTACGCATTCCCTTGGTTTATAACACAGGTGGTTATGATAATCCGGAGGTAATTCAGCTGTTAGATGGCATTGTGGATATATATCTTCCCGACCTGAAATACAGCGACCCAGCGGCGGCAGCCCAATACTCAGAAGGTGCGTATAACTACCCTTACTATGCCAAACTGGCTATAAAAGAAATGTACCGCCAAGTTGGTAACTTAGTCACTGATGAAAGGGGGGTGGCTAAACGTGGTCTGATACTGCGGCATCTTGTTTTACCGAACGGCGTTTCCGGAGCTAAGGAAGTTCTTCGTTTTGTCGCCGAAGAACTATCAACTAATACTTATGTTAATCTCATGGACCAATACCGGCCGGAACACAGAGCTCCCGAATTTCCGGCTATCGCTCGCCGGCTAAAAAGAGAAGAATACCAGGAAGCCCTTAACTGGGCTCGTCAATACGGCCTCAAGCGGCTGGCTCGCGGCTGAGGCGGCCAACTTAATTGATTTATTCTCCTAAATGGCTTAAATTTTTATCTTGTCCGACCTAAGATGAAACGGCCACGGCAAAGAACTTTAAACTTGCTTGCTCGGGCGTGGCTTTTTTCTTTCCTTTTTCCGTTTTATCTCCACGCTGAAGTTTATTATCCTTGGAAAGAAATATATATAGGCGCTCTGGATAGCCAAGCTCTCAGCGGTCTTGTTTTTATGGCCAATTCCCAACAAGGATTTGCTTTCCGCGTTCGCTTAGCTAAAGAAGGAGAGACGGCCGATGGTCTTGACTTACTTGACCTGGTGGCTGAGGTCGGCCCCCATTCGCCTGATGGCCAGTATGCTTGTCTAAAATTTGATGTTCAATTGCCCTTCCAAAAAGGTCAAGATACTCCTTTGCTAATTAAGCCCCCGCCAAAAAGCCATGTCCTCACCATAGAATGGGCTCGGCTGGAAGAAAAGATTGTCGTCGGCCGAATAAAATCACCTGGTTTCATCACGCTCCATCTTCTCCACTACTTTCCCTGGGATTTAAAGGGAACATATCGTAACCTGTCGGCAAACGAGGTTCAAGGAGAAAGTCCGGGGGAGAACAAACTCTATTATTTACTCTGGACTGACCGAGAAAGCACTTCTGTGTCTTCGGGACAAAACGGCGAAATAACCCAAATCTTTCCTATGGATAAAGCTTCCTCTTTATACTTTGCCGCGGGCATTGAAAATGAGGCTGATTATCTTCGTAAGCGGCTTTATCGCTACAAAAACAAAGACACAATCGAAACTTTTCTCGAAGAAGAGGCCAGCCGTTACCAGCGGAAAAGAGTAAAGGTTCAGGGACTATTCGAGCATGTGCCTGAGGCCATTACTAATAACATTTTTTGGACCGTTCTTTACCAGCCGGGAGCTCACCAGCTTTATGCTCCTGCCGGCCGTAAATGGATATTTCCCACGCCGGAAGGCCAACGCGACCACTGGACGATTTTTGCTTGGGATTCGTTTTTCAACGCGCTGGAGACGGCTGTAGAAAGTTCTTTCCATGCCCAACAAATTATAGCGGCAGTTTTAAGCACCCAGTATCCTAACGGCAATATCCCCAACTGGCGCAGCCGGTTTAACGGAACCCCTGATAGGTCGCAGCCTCCTGTGGGTTCTTACATCGTCTTAAAGCTGTTTCTCCGGACCGGCGATTTTGATTTTCTCCGCCGCTGCTATCCTTCTCTGAAAAAATGGCATAACTTCTGGAGAAGCCCAGGTGCTATTGGCCTTCCCCGCCGGGATGGAAATAACGACGGCTTATTGGAATGGGGGTCGGACACAGAGCTTGTGCTCTCCCGCAAATTCCCTACCTGGGAAAATAACGTCAGCGGGAAGCAAAGAGCCATGTGGGAAAGTGGCCAGGATGACTTACCTAACTGGGATGAAGCAGGTTTTGACGACACCACAGGAACCATGACGATGAATTGCCTCGACCTCAATTCGCTTTACGCTCTGGATGCCTGGTCTTTGGCTCAGATAGCTCGGTTTCTTAAAGAAGAAAGCGCTTATGAAGAATACATGAATGAATACAACCGATTAAAACTCTTGATTAATCGCGTATTATGGAATGAAAGCGAAGGTTTTTATTTTGACCGTCACTGGAATGGCCAGTTTTCAAGGCGCAAAGCTGCTTCCAATTTTTACCCGCTTTTAGCCCGAATTCCTGACCAGACCCGAGCCCAGATGATGGAACGTAGACTGCTAAACCCCAAAGAATTCTGGGGAGAATATGTCTTGCCTACTATTTCTCGCGATGACCCGGCCTTTAAAGACCAGCAGTACTGGCGAGGAACCATCTGGCCTCCCACCAATTATCTAATTTATCAAGGTCTTAAAGCCTATGGGTTTGACGTCGTGGCCTCAGAATTGGCGAAAAAAAGCGCTGACCTTTTTCTTCGCGCCTGGAAGACGTTTCAGATATGTCCGGAAAATTTTGATTCGCGAACCGGTGAACCTGGCGGCCAGAAATTTCAGAGCTGGGGGCCGCTTTTTGCCCTCATGGCGCTCGAGGAATACCTTGATTTTACGCCCTGGGAGGGGTTTCGTTTTGGGATGATTGCCCCCGAAAAAGAAGGGAAACTCTCCAGGATCGCGATTCAAGGGCGCCATTATGAGGTGGAAGTGTCCCGCAAAAAAATCATATTGCGGGAAGAAGGAAAACAGGTCATTCGAGCTAACGGGGGAGCTGTTTTCCGCCAATTTTTATACAACGAAAACGAAGTCTCATTCGAGCTCCACACTTTAGAGCCAAGAAAAATTAAGGTTAATTTTATTAAAAAGGGTAAATATCAGCTTTCGTTAGATAACGCTGTCCGGCAAATTTTTCGGGGTGAAGAAATTACTTTTCTTGTCCCTGAAGGACACCATTCGGTCCAGCTTCTTCTTCTGGAAGAAAGCTAAAAGAGCTTATCCTTCTCCTGAGCCCTGGACAGCCTTTTTAAGCGTATCTCCTCTTAATCCCTGCCGCAAAGCTTCAAGCGCTAAAACTTCTTCCGGCGGAATGTTCCCTAAATTAACATTGAGACCAAAACGCAGAATGAAGTCTTGCTGTTGATTTTTCAACGGAGCTTCCCAGATTAAAACATCCGGGTCACCGATGCCCTCCACCAAGCGTTCGACCTCATCCAGGCGAGTTCGTCCCTGCTCATCAAAAACGCCCACCCCCCGACCTGCCTCTCGGGCTTCGACAATGACTTTGAAAGCTCCTTGCGCCAGGTCTTCTTTGGCTATTTTAACCATTGTCTCAAGCGGCAGTGACTCCCGCGGGTCTTTTTTGCCTACCTCAGTGATAACCAGGAATCCCTTTTCGCGACAGCGACGGATAACTTCCCAGCGACGAGCTAACGGAATATCAATGGTTCCATCCGAGACTTCTATGGCCGTGAAACCAAGCTCCTGAGCTCTCTCGAGATAGGAACCAAGCACATTTTTCCAGACAGCCACCTCCAGGAAGGTTCCTCCCGGCATTACTTTAATCTCAGCTGCCTGGAGAAGCTTCAATTTTTCTTGCAGGAGTTTAAAATCATAGAAAGCTGAAGTGCCAAAGGTCAATTTAATTATATCAATATAATCGCCAGCGGTAGTCACCAGATCTTCCACCTGGTTCATTCCTAATCCTTTGTCAATAACCATTGTCAAACCGGTTGACCTTGGTTTGACGCTTCTTCCCGCTACCGGGGAAACAATAACCTTCTCCCATGCTTTTTCACCCATGTAAGCTCCTCTTCAATAATTTTTATTTTATTCCAAGAATTCGCCCCAGCATTCCCGGGGGTTGGTTAAAATCTCGATTGGTCCCTTGATAGTAGGATGAGATAATAACCGAGTAACTACCTCCAGCCTTCTGGCTGCCATGCTCGGTGTATCCAGCCCAGTTACAGCCAGAAAGTCATAAAGAACAAAGGAATTGGCTATCTTTTCGGTCATATTCGAAAAAATAATTCGAGCGGCCTGCCTTTTATCCTCCACCTGGTTCACTAAAAACCCGGGCCGGCCTTCTTCCACCCGGGGAAAAAGGAGAAGGCACGCCGGTGAAGTTAAAGTAGAGGAACCGTATTTATAACCTGAAAGGTCCACGGCCACTTTGGTTTGCCATTCTCTTTCAAATTTTATTTGTCCTGGATAATCGGCCGGCCAAAAAGAAGGAAAATCATGGCGAAGAGTACCCAGGCGTATATTATCAACTAACGAGCCCATAAACCATTTTATTTGCTGCCCTTCCAAACGAAAATGAACGGTTTCGGTGGAGAACAGCTTCAACCCCTTTTCCAGGCCGCGGAGCAGAAATACTGTTTTCCCGCTACCCGCACCTCCGGCGACGACAATCAGCCGATGATTAGTTTCATCAATTAGGCCACAGGCATGAAGGCTATAAATATCATGATTTTTTTCCAAGAGAGCCAATGTCAGTCGATAAAGAAAACCCAGGTTGCCCCAGAACGAAAATCGCCGGTCAGAAGCCTCGCGGGATAATCGAAGGAATGGGCCTTGGAATAGCCAGTTATTATTTTCTCTTGTCCACTGCGGGCTCATTTCTGGGGCTTCTTGAATAAAAATGTAAGCATCCGCCTTTTCTTCCGGCCAAGGAATTTCTACCACTTGATAGAAATCAGTAAGCAAAGATGGGACATCTAAAGGAAAGGGAAGAAGAGGAAGAAGTTCCGGCCTGATAGAAATCAGTAAGCAAAGATGGGACATCTAAAGGAAAGGGAAGAAGAGGAAGAAGTTCCGGCCTGTTAGAAGCGAGACCAAACCGACAGGCGAGAATTTCTATACCCCGGCGATAAGCCCATTCTTCCTGCCAGAAATCCATGGCCACAGCGCTTCTAATTTTTAGAGATAAAAGAATAGCCAAGGAAGAAGCTTAAAGCAAGCAGCAGGTTATATTTGCCCTATTGATTATTTACTTTATTGGCTTCCTTCTTTTCCTTGAGGAAGGCAATTTTCTGCCTCGCCGACTAACAGCCCAGCCGGAAATTGGTCACGCAAAATCGAGAGAACCTGTTTAATCATTAATATCAGAACATAGCCCCAAAAAAATAAGGCCATTCTCCAAATTAGTTGGCGAAAATTTTACTTTTTCTTTTTGTTAGAGTTAAGTCTAATCTAAACGGTAAGAAGGTACACCCTTCGTTTCGCTTCAATATTTTGGCTGGGGATCCCCTTCTTATGCTGATTAAACCTTATCGTTTCTCGGCCAGAGATTATATCTTTTATTAACTAATCAGGTAATCAGAAGCTGGACCAAAAATAATAAGCATTAATAATGGGGATGGGCCTATTTGAAGGCAACGTGAAGAGCCACGATGCCACCGGC
>FWPV01003575.1_pt1 | contig 34935 bp, 34 predicted proteins | sample 2228371 | NCBI WGS metagenome assembly FWPV01 (sample SAMEA103939776, study PRJEB20133) | metagenome | reverse complement strand
TCCCTCGGACGCGCCCCCTGGCGCGGCAAGTGAGGGGCGCGTTTAGCGCCGCTCACGCGCAGAGTTGGTATTAGATGCAGTGATAAGCATATTTTGGAGACGCTTGTACAGGATGCAGGTAAGCCAACCACCCTTCCATGAAACACCGTTGCCGGGCCCCTATTATTGTTTTGAGACGGCAAAAATGACAATAACTGCAATGCCCTGGCCGCATTTGCTCGATTAAAACTGCTATGCAGCTTGAGGTTTGGGTTTGGCCCCGACATAGCGCGTCGCAGTCCAGATCAACACCACTGCAAACACCAGCCGTAGCCAGAATTCGGGCAGTTGATTGGCCACCAGACCGCCCGCAAAGGCCCCCACCAGAATGCCCACCACCAGCCCCGGCACGTACTCCTGGGCCAGATTGCCGTGCCGGTAGTGCGTATAAGACCCCACCAGGGCCGAAGGAATCATGGCCAGCAGGGAGGTGCCCTGGGCGGTGTGCTGCTCGAGGCCTACCAGCAGCACCATTATCGGCACGGTGATGGTGCCGCCCCCCACCCCCAGCATCCCCGAGGCAAAGCCGGCAATCACACCCGTAAGAATCAGGGGCAGCACCCGTACCCAGCCTTGCAAAGGCTCCTCTACGTGGGGGATATAGGGCTTGAGCAGGAGCGACAGAGCCACAAAAATCAAATACCAGCCGAAGACCCGCTTGAGCTTCCACTCGGGCAGCCGATTGGCAAACCGGGCGCCAAGGTTGGCGGTGACCATGGCGGTAGGGAAGATCAGCAGGGCTGCTACCCAGTCCACCGTACCCTGGGTGGCATAGGAAAGCGCACCCGCTAACCCGGTAAAAACCACCATCACCAGACTGGTTGCCACGGCTTTGTGTTGGGTGAGCTTGAGGAAAGCCACCATCAGGGGCATGGCCACGATACCCCCGCCCAGGCCCACCAGCCCTCCGAAGGCCCCCGCTACCAGTCCGATCCACAGGCTAGAAAGATTCACGCCCCCCGTTATACCACGAACGGGTCGGATTTTAGATTCAAAATGGGCCTTATGGCAGGGCGGTTTGTAACCAGCGAAGCCAGTTTTCCCCCAGTACCCCACTTCGGAAAGGTTCAGGAACCAGGCCCCCGATTTTTTGCAGGTCGGAGGGCTGGTTCAGGCCCTCCGGGTTTTCGTGCAGGCCAAAGCCTCCATCAAAGTCGGAGCCGATGCCCACTTTGTCCCAGCCAATCAGGCTGGCGGTGTGGGCCATGTGCCGTCCGACCACTTCCAGCTTCACCCGCTCCATGCCGCGTTGCCAGGTGTGCTCCAGGAAAAACCCAAAGAGCACCGTGCCGATCACCCCGCCGCGCTGGCCGATGGCCCGGATCATGGCATCGCTCAGGTGGCGGTTAGCAAAAGGGGGCTCTTCGCCCCCCAGCAAGGCTCGAGGGTTGCTGTGGGTAGCACAAACCGGCCCCTCAAATACCTCCAGGGCCTGCCAGAAGGCTTGTTCGTCCATGTGGGAGAAGTCCAGAGCCAGGCGGTGCTCGTGCATGGCGTGCATCAGTTCAAATCCCAACTCGCTCAGGCCGCCGGGTTCGCGGGTTCCGCCCGAGTAGCGGGTGCGGTTCCAGGCAGGGCCGATGAGCCGCACCCCCTGTGCCTTCCAGAACCCCACTTCGCCGGGTTCGCGGATACACTCGGCGCCCTCGATCAGGATGACCAGGGCGGTCACATGGTCCTCCGGCCACAACGCCAGATGCCTTTGCAGGCTGGCCCGATCACGCAGAATGCGTACCCACCCCTGTTCTTCCCAGCGCAGATACACCTCGAGCTGCCGCAGGGCTTGCTGGTGAGCGCTCTGGGGGTCAGTGTACTTGCGCGGATCTACCCAGAGGGTTGCAAAACAGATGCCTATGTTGCCTTCTCGAAGGGCAGGCAGGGTCACGACGGGCACATCGGGGTGGGCGTCCTGTTTGCGCAACGCCGCAAGTGGCAGGGTGAGGTCGCGCCCCAGGTCTACTACGTTGTGGGCCAGGTCGAGGTGGGCATCTACAATCATGCCCACAATACTAACGTGCTTTTTGGTGTGGGCTGGAGTCCATGCTAGGCCCGGCCAAACAGGAGCCTCGAGGCCCGCAGTCGGCTGGCCAGGATTCCCACCGCCAGGGGAATAAGGAGCGATAAGGCCACGTATATGGCAAAAGCGGGGCGGACCCCTAGCGCCTCGGGGAAATCGGGGGTGCGCTCGAGCATCCGAATCACGAGTGGGTGAATCAGATAGATGTGCAGCGAATAGCGGCCCAGAAACTGCAAAGCATTACTCAGGCGGGTGCGCGAGAGCCAGATGGCCAGCGAGACCAGCACAAAGGAAATCGCGCTGCTATAAATCCAGTAGCCGACCTGGTACTGGAAGGTATTGACCGGGATGATGCGGATGGCGTCGTAGGCCAGGGGCAGGTAGAGACTCATGCCGATGCCCAGGAATACCAGCCCCCACACCCGGTAACGCTGTAAGACCCCGTCTAGCCGGTGCATTTCGTTGACTAGGGTGAGGGCTACGGCCAGGGTGGGCAGGTACCAGATGAGGGTGCTGCCAGGAAAGGGGACTTGCCAGTAGAGGCGATTGGCCCAGTAAAAAGCCAGGGTGAGGCCGATGCTGGCCAGCAAGACAGCCCAGGCCGGAATCTTGCGGCGCAAGACCGGCAGCACCAGGGGCATCAGCAGCACCAGTTGAATGGCCAGCACCATGTAGTACAGGTGGAAGTAACTCTTGCCCCAGAGCAGGTAGATACCGATTCGCTCTGGGGTGAGGGGCGGCAGGTTGCCCTCGTAAATGCGGAATAGAATGTAAATCCCTGTCCAGACCAGATACGGCACCACCACCGGACGCAACCGTGCCCACGAATAGGGCTGGGAGTTGCGCAGCAGGCTCATGCCGATCAGGATGGTGGAGAGAAACAGAAAAGCCGGAACCACCCAAGCCAGCAGCCGGTTGGCGGTGGCGATGAGCCACCAGTACTCCGAATCCTGGGGTACTTCACGCAAAAAACGCCCTCCCACGTGGGCCACCAGAACGCCCAGAATGGCAATGCCCCGGTAGACATCCACCCAGGGAAGCGGGCTGTTGGTAGCGGCAACGGAAACACTCGAGCCCATACCCTCACGAATAGCCGAGTTGCATTAGAGGAATCCTCCGAAATGCATGTGAAAATTTGTTTCCCAGAGCCAAATTGGCGAATCGCTTGGCCAGAATATTCTTGCTGAACGCAATGCTACGAATACTCTGGAAAAAAAGTATGGCTTAATGTTCAGGGTTTAAGCCAGGCTTCAAGCGCCTGATCGACCAGTTGCCAGATGGCGGGGGTGGTGTTGTGCTCGAGGTCGGGGTAGAGTACCAGCTGATCCTGCTTGAAAGAACCGAGGCTGCCAAACGGCCCCAAACAAGCCCGTTCCTTCAGGAGGGGTGCTGTCCACAACTGGCCTTCGCGGGTCAGGGCGACCCGCCGCACGGTTTTTCCGTCGGCTTCGCGCGCCTTGGCAAGGGCACAGTATTGTAGGGGCGAGACGATGGGGTCGTTGCCTGCCGCAACCAGCAGCAGCGGGGCCTTGACCTCGTGAACCCAGGCAAGGGGACTGCGCTCACGGTAACAGGCTGGACAGGCCTCGGGCGATGCGCCAATCAGGGCCTGCCAGCGCTGGTATGCCTCGGTGCGGCCATACTGCTTCAGGCGCTCCATCATAGCCTCAAAATCGGTTGCACCCAACAAGAAGGCCACCCCCAGAGCCCTTGGGTCGCCCCGGGCTGCGCTCAGAGCCACACAGGCCCCCAGTGAAACCCCCACATAGGCCCGCTTGTTACTGCCTCCCAGGCGCTCCAGGCCATCGGCCAGCAAGCGTACATCCGACCCTTCTTGCTTGCAAACTTGCATCTGACCCTGGCTCTGGCCCTGGCCACGCAGATGGGGCAAAGCGACCAGATAGCCCGCCTGGGCCCAGGTGCGGCAGAGCGCCTGGGTGCTGGCATTGGGGCCTACAAAACCGCCATGTACCAGGACCACGCTGGGGAATGGCCCTGGGCCATTGGGTTTGCAGATTTCCGCATAGAGCCCCACATCGGTTTGGTAATAGAGGGCCAGACGGCTGATGGTTTCATCGGGAAGGCGCTGAACTTTCCAGTCCTCGCCAGGCCAGTCCTTACCAGGGCGGGGCTGTAGCAACACAATTACACCCATAACCAGGATGACCCCTATCAGCAGGAAAAAAACAAGCTGTATCGGGCTGCGCATCTGCCACAGTATGCCAAGTTTGGCTGAGAATTTGGCCTCAACCCATACTTTCGGGGCGGGTTTTCCGGCATCATAGCCCACGTGAATCTGGTCTGGCACCGCGCCGATCTTCGTTTGCACGATAACCCCGCCCTTGGCGAAGCCCTGAAAACCGGCCCGGTGGTGGGTCTGGTGGTGTTTGACCCCAACATTCTGCAAAACACCAGCCCGCGTCGGCGGGCCTGGTTTTACCAGAATGTGGCCGCGCTGCGTGAGGGCTATAGGCGGCGGGGGGGTAGCCTGCTGGTTCGCACCGGCCTTCCCTGGGAGGTGTTGCCCCAAGTGGTGGGCGAACTGGGGGTGAAGGGAGTTTTTGCGGTCCGCAACTCAACCCCCTACGCCCGGTTTCGGGATCGGAAGGTACAGGAGGCCCTGCCGGGCGGTGTTCGCTGGCTCGAGGGCCAGTACACCCACGAACCGGGCACCATTCTGAAGCCCGACGGAGGCCCCTACACCGTCTTCACCCCCTTCTCCAAGCGCTGGTGGGCCGCCCAGGAGCCGGTTTTGCTCGAGGTACCCGCCCATTTCCCCAGCGTGACCCTTCCGCCCGGCTACGACCTGGGCAGCATCCCCGACGAGGCTTCGGACGTTCCGCTACCGCCGGTAGGGGAGGAAGCGGCCCTGCGGGCGCTCGAGGCCTTTCTTCACAATAAATTGCCCCAGTACCACCAGACCCGCGATGGGCTGGCTGGGGAAGGGGTCTCGAGGCTTTCCTACTACTTCACCCTGGGGGTGCTCTCGCCCCGACTGGCCGCCCGCCGGGCCCAGCAGGTGGGCGGCGAGGGAGCACGCAAATGGGTGAACGAGCTGTGCTGGCGCGACTTTAGCGGCGATCTGCTCTATCACCGCCCCGATATGCTCTCCTCCGCCTACGACCCCCGCTGGAACGACCTCCCCTGGAACGACGATAGCGAGCTTTTTGCAGCCTGGCTGCACGGCCAGACCGGTATTCCAGTGGTGGACGCCTGTATGCGCGAACTACGGGCCACAGGCTTCCTCTCAAACCGGGGGCGGATGGTGGTAGCGCAGTTTGCGGTCAAGCTGGCCCTTTTGCCCTGGCAGAAGTGTGAGCGGGCTTTCCGCGACCTGTTGCTCGACGGGGACAACGCCTCCAACCTTCAGGGCTGGCACTGGGCAGGCGGGCTGGGCGTGGATGCGGCGCCCTACTTTCGGGTTTTCAACCTGATCACCCAGGCCGAGACCCACGACCCCGGTGGCACCTGGCTCAAGCGCTGGGTGCCCGAATCGAACGGCCTTGCTCAGCCCTACAAAGCACCCGTGCTGGATCTGGAGTTTGCCCGCCGACGCTACCTCGCGGCTGCCGAGAAGATCGCCAAAAAGCCGGGCATGGCGGCAGAGAGTCAGGAGCCGAAGGCCAGAGGTTTCTAGTGGCCAGACAAAAATCTTATCTGCCGATCGTTGGCTGCCGCCATCATGCCCTCGAGCAAGGGTTTGCACCGGTTGAGGATTTGTGGGCGATCAAGGTCAAGCGCTAAAAGCAGGTGTTACCGGGGCAGCCTCAGCCCTTGTCAGACCTGTGACTTGCGACAGACTGCGAACCTCTACACGAAGCTCTGCCCCGATACTCAATTTCCAGGGATTCGATATGCGCTACAAAGGCTTCAAAGCACATCTACCGGTCAAGGTATGTCCGGTTTGTGGTCGGTCTTTTCAGTGGCGCAAGAAATGGGCCCAGAACTGGCCGGATGTGAAGTACTGTTCGGAACGCTGCCGAGGCCAGGCCAGGGGGAGGAAGGGTTGAGTGAGCTGGCAGGGGAACGCATAGCCCAGCAACTGCTGCTGTGGGCGCTGGTGTGTTTGGGGGGCGCGCTTTTCGGTTTGTGGCGCACTCAACATGCCTTCTGGAGGCCGTTCTGGTTCATGACCGGGGTCTGGGCGTTGGTAAACGCAGCGATTGCCTATAGAGGCTGGCTGGGGGCCGAAACCGACCCGGCAAGCCTCCGCCAGCTCCTTTGGATTAATGTTGGGCTCGATGCCCTGTACGTGGTGGTAGGGCTGGCTTTGTGGCTGAGCCCAAAACCGATGCACAAGGGGTTTGGCCTCGCTATCATGGTGCAGGGATGGTTCTTACTAGGCTTCGATGTGTTACATGCCCTACAAATCTGAACGTAACTTGGACAAATATTGTACTAATCCTCTACGTATAACGTAATCATCAGAGGTTGCGAGGCAGGTGTTCATCAGCCCAAAGCCGATACCAACGGCCTGGGTGCGAGTGAAGACTTGACCTCTAACCCAATCCAAGTTGTACAGGGAGGTAGGAAATGAAACTCAAGGCATTGTTTGTAGCAGGCAGCTTGGCCCTGGCCGCCCTCGGCCTGACCCTGACCAGCGCCCAGAGCACTACCCAGAACCAGACCATCGCGCAGATTGTGGCCACCAACCCCAACTTCAGCACCCTGCTGGCCGCCGTCCAGGCCGCTGGACTGGCCCAAACCCTCTCGGGCCCTGGCCCCTTCACCGTCTTTGCGCCCACCAACGAAGCTTTTGCCAAGATTCCCAAGGCCGACCTGGATAAACTGCTGGCTGACAAGGCAGCCCTGACCAAGGTTCTGACCTACCATGTGGTGGCTGGACGGGTTCCCTCGAGCCAGGTCGTGAACCTCAAAGAAGCCAAAACCGTAGAAGGGCAAAACGTGGCCATTGCGGTAAGGGATGGCAAGGTAATTCTGAACGGCAACTCTACCGTCACGGCAGTAGATATTCAAGCCAGCAACGGGGTCATTCACGTGATTGACACCGTGCTGCTGCCAAAGTAACCCATGCAAACTGGACGCCCTCGTTATGGGGGCGTTCTTTCGTTCTTCTCCGGCGAGAGTTCGTCTGTAGGCCAGAGAGGTTGCCGAACTGCGCATCTCACGATACGATGACCTGGCAAGTTTATAAACCCTGTCGGTAGAAAGGAGCGTCGTATGCGGTGGATGAAATGGATCGCGGGCCTGATGCTGGTGCTGGGTTTTGCGCTGGCTCAAGGAGGGGGCAACACAGCCTTTGTACGCTTTGCCCATCTGGTGCCCGATGCCCCGGCGGTGGATATCCTCTCCGGCGGTAACAAGGTTTTTGAGGCCCAGGCTTTCAAGGATGTGACCTACTACGCCGAGGTGCCCGCCGGCAGCCTAACCCTGACGGTGCAGACTACCGGGCAGAACCCGGTCAAGGTTGCTGACGTGCCCATTCGCGTGCAAGCGGGCAAATACTACACGGTCATGGCGCTGGGTACGGCCTCGACCCTCAAGGCCCGGCTGGTTGAAGACCGCATCGCCCCTGCCGAAGGGGTGGCCAAGGTTCGCATCGTGCATGCCTCGCCGGATGCCCCGGCGGTAGACGTGGCCCTCAAAGGGGGGCCGGTGCTGTTCCGCAACCTGGCTTTCAACCAGATTTCCGGCTACGGCACGGTTCCGGCGGGGGTTTACAACCTCGAGGTACGTCCCACCGGCACCACCACGGTAGCGCTGCCGCTCGAGGGGGTGGGTTTTGAAGGCGGCAAGGTCTATAGCGTCTTTGCAGTAGGCTTGCTGGCAGGCCAGACCCTCGAGGTGATCGTGGTCGAGGATAGTTTTGGCAGTCCATGAGGGCCAAGCGGGTTAGAGGGTGGGCTTCGGCCCACCTTTTTTTGTGGGCTCTGGTCAAGTCTGAACCCCGGGGTGGCCTCAGGATAGAAGGGTATGCGTAGGTGGATGGTTCTGGCTTTAGTTCTGCTGGGCATGGGTCTGGCCCAGCCCGCTCGTTGGGCAGGCCAGCCCGAGTACCGGGCTATTCCGGGCGCACCGACGGCAGCGGGGGCGGCTCTGGACCGAAGTTATGTGCTGGTCTACCCAGCCCAGGGAACCCCGCGCGGCACCATCGTTTTGGTGCCGGGGTTCCTGGGGGGTGCCACCAACTTTGACGCCCTGGCCCGTCGGCTGGTGCTGGCGGCCCCTGGCTGGGCGGTCTGGGCCTGGGATCGGCGGGCCAACGGCCTCGAGGATCGCCGGGGCTTTACCTCGCCCGACCCCTGGGCCTACTACCAGAACTACCCGTTGCCCGATTTTCCCTTCCTCAAGGACTGGGGCCTGAAAGTACACCTGGACGACCTCGAGCAGGTGGTAGACCAGGCCCGCAGCAGCGGCCCGGTGGTGCTGGTCGGGCACTCGCTGGGTGCGAGCCTGGCCTCGCTCTTTGTACTGTACCGGGGGGATAAAATCAGCGGCCTGATTTTGCTGGATGGAGCACCCCGCCTGATTCCTCTCACCCGTGAGCAATACTTTGGCGGCACCGAAGGGGGTTTTGGGCGGCTGGCTGGGCTCAACGAACTACTGGAAGGCAGGGCCCCGCCCTACATCAACGCTTTCGGGCTCAACCCGGTGGGCTTTGCCCAGGCCGAAGCCCAGGCTTTCATGACCGCGCAGAACCCCCAGGCCGACGCCCCACCAGGCTGGGTGCCTTTCCGGGCAAGTCGGCTGGCGGCGGCCCTTTCCCGCGTGGACGACCGCTATGCCCTGTCGCCCATTTTCTCGGTCTCGGTGGGGCAGTCCACCGGGCGCGAGGGGATTAGCCTGTTCAGCTTTTTTGTGGGGAGTGTGGTCTACACCATCCGGGGCCCCAGGGGGAGCCGGGTGGAGTGGCGCGATAGCGGCGAGGCCACCGATCCGATGGAATTTATCTCATCGTATGCCAACCCTACCACCGGCTTCTCGGAGTGGTTTTTCCCCTACCGCCTCTCCCTCGACATCTCGGCCTACGATGTGGCCATGCCCGAGCTGAGGCCGCGCTCGCTGGCGTATCCGGTGCTGGCCCTGGGCGCGGGGCGGGGGTTGCTCCCGCAAACCAGCAATTTTCAAAGTGTAGGGGAGGTTTTCCCCAATACTCGAGTAGACATCCGAATCCTGCCGGGCCTCACGCACCTGGACATCCTGACCAGCCGCAACGGCGCTGCGGTGGGCCCTATTGCGGCTTACCTGCAAGGGGTGCGCTGACAATCTTTGGCCCTAGACCCTTGGCCCCAGGCTCTCGACCTTCGTATGACCCTCTGGATTCTCGGCGACCAGCTCAACCATGCCGCCCTCGAGCAGCTATCGCCCCGGCGGGTGCTGCTCTTGGAGGCCTACGAGCTGGGGCGTACCCCGCCCATGCACCCGCAGAAGCTGGTGCTCTTTTTCAGCGCTATGCGCCACTTTGCCCAGGAACTGCGGGCGGGCGGAAGGGAGGTCATCTACCTGCAAGCCGATACCCTGGCCGAAGCCCTGCAAGCGTTTTTCCAGGCCTACCCCGGCGAAACCCTGTACCAGATGCAGCCCGCCGACCATGGCTTCGCCGAGCGGGTGGGGGCAATCGTGGAAGGCCAGGGCGGCAGGTATCACCTGCTACCCAACCGGCTCTGGCTGTTGCAGCCGGAGGATTTTGACCGCTGGGCGGGGAACCGCCAGACCTACCGCCTCGAGTACTTCTACCGTTTCATGCGCCAGCGCACCGGCTACCTGATGCAAAGGGGCCAGCCGGTGGGGGGTGCTTGGAACTACGATGCCGAGAACCGCAAGGCGCCGCCCCCAGGCTACCGGCCCCCGGCCCCGCGCCGTTTTGCCCCCAATGCCCTCACGCGGGCGGCCTTCGAGACCGTACGGGAGAAGTTCAGGGGGCATTTTGGTTCGCTCGAGGGTTTTGAGTGGCCCGTAACCCGGCAGCAAGCCCTACAGGCCCTGGAGGATTTCGTGCAGCATCGTCTGGCGGCCTTTGGCCCCTACCAGGATGCCCTGGTCGAGCAGAGCTGGAGCCTGCACCACTCGCTGCTCTCCCCGGCCCTCAACCTGGGCTTGCTGCACCCTGCCGAGGTGGTGGAGCGGGCCCTGGCCGAGTACGAAAAGGGTGGCATTCCCCTTGCCAGCATCGAGGGTTTTGTGCGGCAGGTGATCGGCTGGCGCGAGTACATCTACCATGTGTACCGCCGTGAGATGCCCGGGCTCCTGCAGGCCAACCAGCTTCAGGCCCACCGGCCTGTACCGCCGCTCTTCTGGGGTGCGCCTACCCAGATGCGTTGCCTATCTACCGTATTGCAGCGCGTTCAGCAGCGCGGCTACGCCCACCACATTGAGCGGCTGATGGTGCTGGCCAACTTTGCGCTCCTTTATGGCATCGAACCGCAGGCCCTTAATGCCTGGTTTGTGGCGGCTTTTGTGGACTCCGCCGACTGGGTGATGGTGCCCAATGTGCTGGGCATGGGGGTATTTGCCTCGCCCATCCTTTCCTCCAAGCCCTATGCGGCCAGCGGGAAGTACATCGCCCGCATGGGCAACCACTGCCAGCACTGTGTATTCAAGGTAAGCGAGACCCTGGGCGAGCAAGCCTGCCCCTTCAACAGCCTGTACTGGGACTTTATGGCCCAGCACCGTACCCTGCTGGAAGGCAATCCCCGCCTGGGGGTGTTGTACAGGACCTGGGATAAGCGCAGCCTGGAGGAGCAAGCCACTCTTCGCCGCCTGGCAGAGGCGTTGCGCGAACGGATTGCTTCAGGTGAGCTTTGAATGATGATTTGCTAAAGGGTGTGGGGCGGGCCGTTACGTTCGGATACCCAGCACCTGATTGACCCCGCTTGTTCTGGTTGTGAATCAAGGTTTTGCACGTGACCCCTCTGGCGGCATAAACGTTACCTGATGATGAAGTGTGAATAACGTTGGATTGGCGATTGTTCTCCTGTAGACTCTCAGCGTGTAATTGCGCCCGCAAGAAGCATGCGGCAGGCCATCCATGCAAGCATCATTCAGAAGGTAGCGTTTAAACTAGAAGGGCGTATTCAAGGGGAGGTTGGGTTTTTGCTAGCACAGTGGACGACCTGGCTACTGCAACGGAGGCTCGAGCTGATGCTGGGTCTGGTGGGGCTCGGGATATATTCCCTTGTTTTCCCTTCACTGTACTCGCTGTATGGCTACTATTTGCTGATTCTCTCGCTACCAGCATTGCTTTTGCTGAGCTGGAGCCTGGGCCTGTGGGGCGCAGGGCTGGTGGGCGTCCTCAATGCACCCCTCCAGATGTTTTTACTCAACTCGGTAGAGGCCCAGTGGGAATCGGGGCTAACCAACTTTGCCCAGCTGATGACCGGCGCAGGGCTGGCGGCTTGTTTGGCGATGGGGCTGTTTCGCTTTCAGTATGACCGCCGCTCTACTGCCGAGGCGGCCATGCGAAAAAGCCAGGCCCAGGCCGAGGATCGTAACCTCGAGCTCGCCCTTTTCTCCAAGGTGCGCGACGGGCTGGCCCGCGACCTCGAGCCTGGGGCCCTGATGCGCGGGGTGGTGGACACCCTGCACGAACACCCCCGCTTTGACAGCGTGGCAGCCTATCAACCCAACGCTGAGGGCCTGCGCCAGATCTGGTCGGGCGGTAAACAAACCCTGCCCGATCATTTTGGCCCGACCCACGAGATTGTGCTGCGGGCGGCCCGCTCCGCCGAAACGGTGGTGCTGTACAGCACCGAAGAACGCAGCCAGGCCGGTTTGCTGGGAGAGCGTAGCCTGATTGCAGTACCTTTGCTGGTAAAGGGCAGCGTCCAGGGGGTGCTGCTTGCCAGCAGCCGTACCGCGGATTTTGAGCAACGCGACGTACGCTTCCTGGAAGGGGTGGCGGGGCAACTCAGCCTGGCCATAGACCGCGCCCAGATCTACGAAGCCCTGCGCGAACAGGAAGCTATTTACCGCACCCTCCTGGAAACCTTGCCTGATGCAGTCGCACTGTATGACGGTTCAAAGGTGCTCTACCTCAACCCGGCAGGCTTGCGGGCGCTGGGCTACGAGCGCCTGGAGGAGGTAGTGGGGCAGCCCCTGACCCAGTTGGTGCACCCCGACTCCTTACCCCGGGTGGCCGAGCGGGTGCAGCGCATTCTGGGGGGTGAGCCCGACACGGTGGAGGAGATTCGGTTGGTGGCCCGGGAGGGACGCGAACTCGAGGTCGAGGCTCTGGGCGTACTGGTGCAGATTGCCGGCCACAAACAGGTCATGATTTCCATCCGCGATGTGGGCGAACGAAAGCGCCAGCAGGCCCGCATCGAGTATCTGGCCTACCACGACCCGCTCACCGACCTGCCCAACCGCCGCAAGCTGTGGGCGGTGGCCGAGACGGTTTTTGTGGCCGACCGCCGCAAGCGTGAGACCCCGGCCCTGATCTACCTTGACCTGGACAATTTCAAGGTCGTCAACGACACCCTGGGCCATCAGGTAGGCGATGAACTCTTACGACAGATTGCCCAGCGCATCAAGGAGGTGCTGCGCCAGGGCGATTTACTGGCCCGCATGGGGGGCGATGAATTTGCGGTACTGCTGCCCTCAGCCGACCGCACCTCGGCCCTAGCGGCAGCCCGCCGCGTCAACGGGGTGTTCGACACGCCCTTTACCCTGGGTGAGCACGCCATTCACGCCCAGGCCAGCCTGGGGGTGGCGCTCTACCCCGAACACGGCCAGACCCTCGACGAACTGGCCCGCGCCGCCGATGTGGCCATGTACCAGGCCAAGCACGCCCGCACCGCGATTGCCATCTACGACCCCACCCAGGACATCAACTCCCTGGAGCGCCTCGAGACCGTACAGCAACTCCGCAAGACCATCCAGGAGGGCCGCTTCCTGATCCAGTACCAGCCCATCCTGAACATTCAGAGCCGCCATGTGAGCAAATGGGAAGCCCTGGTGCGCTGGGAGCACCCCGCCCGCGGCCTTTTGCGCCCCAGCGAGTTTGTGCCCCTGGCCGAAGAGGCCGGTCTGATTGGCGAACTCGATCTGGCCGTGCTCAAACAAGCCGTGCAGGATCAAAGGCGGCTTGGCGGTGAGCTGACCATCAATTTTTCTGCCGTCACCCTGGCCCACCCCAACTGGGTGCGGGAGGTGGTACGCTCGCTGGTCGAGGAGACCCTCCAGCCCAGCATGTTATGGCTCGAGATCACCGAGTCGGCCTTGTTGCCCGAGCGGCAGAAATGGCTGGGGGGGCTGGTGGCGTTGCGCGGGCTGGGCGTGCGGGTGGCCCTCGACGACTTCGGGATGGGCTACTCCTCGCTGGCCCACCTTAAGCAAGTGCCGATAGACCTGATCAAGATTGACAAGAGCTTTGTAAGCGACATCGGTAGCAACCGCGCCTCCGAGGATATCCTGCGGGCCATGCTGCAACTGGCCAATGCGTTCGGCCTCAAGACCCTGGCGGAAGGGGTGGAAAACCGGGCGCAGCTCGAGTGGCTGGCCCGCCACGGCTGCCACTATGCCCAGGGTTACTACATCGGCCTGCCGATGTCCGCCGATCAGGCCGCTGAGGAAGTATTCTCCAAAGTGTTTTGAAGTGGACCTCGATTTGCTTCTGCCCCACGGTGTAAAAACCACAACAACCGTACGCTCAAACCGTGAATACCCTATTGATTGGAGCCACAGGTGGCATTGGGCAGTCGTTAGCACGCCAACTGGCAGGCCGGGTAAGCCGTTTGTGGCTATCCGGGCGCAATGGACAGATTCTGGCCAGTCTGGCCCGCGACCTTAGCGCACTGGCGGTTCCCGCCGAGCTCGGCAACGAGCTCGAGGTTCGGGCCCTGGCCGAAGAGGTGGGGCCGCTAGACTTGCTGCTGTATGCGGCAGGGGCAGTGCAGAAGGCGGGTCTGCGCGAGCAGAGCATGGCCGACCTCGAGCGCCTCCTGGTAGCCAACCTGGGGGGTCTGGCCTTACTGCTCAAATATGCCCGCTTCAACCCCCAGGCCCGGGTGGCCGTGCTGGGTGTTTATCCCGAGCCGATTGCGGTGCCTGGGCTCTCGGGGTATGTGGCGACCAAGCTGGGCGCCGAGGGCCTGGTGAGCGTGGCCCGCAAGGAGTTCCGCCGCGAGGGGGTGCGTTTTTGCCTGGTGCGCTTGCCTGCTGTCGACACCGACCTTTGGGCTCCCCTGGGCGGAGCCCCCAAAACGGCCCTGCATCCAGATGAGGCGGCGGCGCGTATCCTGGAAGGAGTTCTGGCCGAGCCCCTGCCGGAAGTACTCGAAATCCGGTAAATGCGCCCCAGGAACAGGAGAAGAACCATGAATCACAGTCAATTGCTCATCCTGCTGCTGGTTGGCCTGTTCTCCGGCTCGACCCAGGCCCAGACCAGCCAGTATGCCATTGAGGGGCGGGTGACCTATGCAGCCAGTTACAACCTGGGCCGCTGGGAAGGAACCAATACCAGCGTGCGCGGCACGGTGCGCTGGAACAACCAGACCGGCGAGGCCTCCGGCCAGGTATGCGTGGAGCTGGGCCGCTTCGACTCGGGCAATGCCCTGCGCGATGCGGACGCTCGAGGGGTGTTTGATGTCAACCGCTTCCCCCAGAGCTGCCTCGAGGTCGAACGTCTGGTACAAACCGGTGAGGATGCCGTGCTGAGCGGCACCCTGGAGATCAGCGGCACCCGCCGAACGGTGCGGATTAGCGGCAAACTGACCCGTGAGGGCAATACCTATCGGTTTGTCGGGGGATTTAACACCAGCTTTTCTGAGTGGAAACTAAACCCACCCAGTTTGTTGTTTCTTCGGGTCAATGACCCACTGGAAGTGCGCATCGAGGCGCGGGCGGTTCTGCGTTAAGTAAAGCAAAGCTAAAGGCCCCCTTGAACTTCGCCTCGAGGTGGCTTGATAGCCTCGAAACCGGAGGGATTCCATGCAGAAACATGCTGCGCTCTGGGCTCTGGTGTTGCCGTTGTTGGCCTGCAATTCCCCCGAGGCCACGCCCCCAGTAGTGCCACCCGGTCAACCCACCCCGGTGGCGGGGCAAGCCTGCCCCGACTGGGTACACAACCGCCATGTGACCAAGGGCCCCGATGGCGAGTTCTATCCAACCTGGCACCCCCAGGTAGACCCCGAGTACAACTGCTACTTTAGCCACGAACACGGCGACGACCCCCGCACCAGCCTGGCCAACCCAGAGCTGCCACCTTTCGGCTATGTGGGCAAGCTGGCAGGCATGCCCGAGGCCCACGAGGGCTTCAAGGTGTTCGTGTCCAACCGGGGCACCCGCAACGACGAAGACCGCACTGCCCTAACCAGCACCCGTATCGTGGCCCACATGGGCACCGGCGGGGTGCGGCGTTACAGCGTGCGTCAGCACTCCCTGATGTTCGACCTGGTGGCCCCCAGTGGACACCGGGTAAGCGTACAGGGTATGGCCGACACGGGCCTGGTGGGCTCCATCTGCGAGCGCGACCCCACCCTGAACGACGCCGACCCGGATAACGACATTGGCCGCAGCGTGATGACCCTCCCCGGAACCGGCTGCCATACCCAGAGCCCAGGCTCGCTCTACGAAATCTGGGCTTTCAGACTGCGCCTGGCCGATAAAGCGGAGGTAATTGCTTCCACTGCTGTCTTCGACCCCATCACCACCATGAACCCGGCCAACCTGAGCGAGTTGCACTACACCGAGCAGGTGTTCAGGGGCTTTACCGGCTTGCGGGGCTGCAACCGCGAGTCCTACCACGGGCCGGTCTACTGGTACAACGCGAACGGCCCCGAGGTGTTTTTCACCGATGCCTTTGGCAAGGCAGGGGGGCCTGTCCGACAGTTCGTCTCGCGCCACAACGATATCGGCATCTGGATGGCGCATCGCTCGGATGGCTTCCTGAACCAGTTCAAGCTACCTAAAAACCACTGCACGCCAGGGCTGGGCCTCCTAAACTAAGTAACTCCCGCCTATGTTTTGGCTACTGGGATGATCGAAAATCACTCGGGTATTGCGCCCGGAGCATGATTTCTGGCGCAGTCTGGATTCATCCTTCTTAAGCCTTATTCAGGCGCAACTTAGCCACGCACTGCGGTAGCTGAAGGGGGTGTTCGTACAGCAGGTTCGCGCCGTGGGCCTCGAGCTCTTCCCGGCTTCCATAGCCCCATAGCACCCCCACCGAGCGCATCTGGTGAGCCCGGGCTCCTCGGATATCGAAGGCCCGGTCGCCAATCATCACTACCTCGGCAGGGGTCAGGCCGTGCTCTTGCAGAATGCGCCCGATGAGCGCCGCCTTGGATTCCGACAGGTTTTCGGCCAGTACCCCGTAGATGGCGGTGAAGTAGGGGGCCAACCCAAAGTGTTGCATCATCTCCTGGGCGAAGGCGTGGCGTTTGGAGGTAGCGACCATCAGGCGGTAGGTGGTGGAGAGTGTTTGGACGGCCTGGTGGATGCCTTCGTACACACTGGCCTGCCACTGGCCCTTCTGTTCGTAGCACTGCCGATAGATTTCCACCGCGGCTTCTGCCTGGGCCTCGTCCAGCACCCTGCGGAAGTTGTCTTTCATGGGGGGACCGATGAACTCGAGCAAATCCAGCGTCTCGGGAATCTCCACCCCCAGCTGAAGAAAGGTATGGCGGTAGCAGCCCACAATGCCGGGGGCGGTTTCCAGAAGGGTGCCATCGAGGTCGAAAAGCAGGGTGGTTACAGACACGGCATCATTGTAGGCTCGGCTCGCGCTGTCCTTCTGTTACTCCAAACCATCTTTGGTACACCTGCTAAGGGAGGTCAGGAGTAGGGTGTAGATGTCCATAATCACCTACCTCCCACCACCCACCCCCATCTCGTGTGTCGCTGAAAGTTGGCCGCAGGCTTGTTGGTATCAGGGGTCAACCCACTTGGTGAAGCATGCAGATTCCTGGGTAAAGGTTTTCTGGGGTCGTATGGCAAGTCAATCGAAAATTTTGCCCGGATTAAGCAGGTTCTGGGGGTCGAAGAGCTGCTTGATCTGCCGCATCCAGTCCAGGGCGGGGCCGTGTTCTTTGGAAAGGTATTTTTTCTTGCGCAGCCCCACCCCGTGTTCGCCGGTGCAGGTGCCACCCAGGGCCAGGGTGTGCTCCACCAGTCGTTCGGAGAATACCTCGGCTCGCTTATCGCCCGGTTTGCACACCACCAGGGTGTGGAAATTGCCGTCGCCCACGTGCCCCAGGATGTTGCCGGTCAGGCCCATTTCGCGCAGCAGGTGGCTGGAGTATTCCACTAGGTCGGGCATCTTGGAGATGGGAACGGCAGTATCGGTGGAGAGGTACTCCATGCCGGGAAACAGGTTGACCAATGCCCAGTAGGCCTGGTGCCGGGCCTCCCACTGGGCGGTGCGCTCCTCCTGGGTGCGGGCGCTGTCTATACTGATGGCCCCGGCTTCTTGCATCAGCCCCAGGGCCATGCTCGACTCGGCTTCCAGGGCTTCTTTGGTTGAGGAGTGAAACTCCACAAACAAAGCCGGTTTTTCGGGGTAGCTGCGGCCCAGGTAGTGATTGATGGCCCGAATGCCCACCTCGTCCACCAGTTCCAGCCTGGCCACCGGCAGCCCACTGGCCATCACGGCGTAGGCGGCCTGGGCCGTGTCGGAAAGGTTCTCGAAAAAGACCCGCAGGGTGTGGATGTGCTCGGGGATGGGGTGCAGCCTCAGGGTCAGCCGCGTGATGATGCCCAGGGTGCCTTCGGAGCCGATGAACAAATCCTTGAGGTTGTAGCCTGCGCTGGTTTTGCGAACCCCCCGGCCCAGTTCCAGCACCTGGCCACTGGCCAAAACCACCTGCAACGCCAGCACGTTTTGCCGCATGCCGCCGTAGCGCACGGTGGTGGTGCCCGAGGCGTTGGTGGCCGCCATTCCGCCCAGGCTGGCATCCGCACCGGGGTCTACGGGAAAAAACAATCCGGTGCCCTTGAGGGCTTCGTTCAGGGCCTTGCGGGTCAGGCCCGGCTCCACCACCGCCATGAAGTCCTGGGGCCGAACCTCGAGCACGCGGTTCATGCGCGAAACATCGAGCGAGATGGCCTGTCCCTGGGGAATCACGTGCCCTTCGATGCTGGTGCCGGCTCCAAAGGGGATCACCGGCAGGTGGTGTTCCTGTGCCCAGGCCAGGGTGGTCTGAATGTCTGAAAGGCTCTCGGCAAAGACCACCGCCAGGGGTGGGTGGCGCACAGGGTAGCTTTCGTCTTTGCCGTGGGTCTCGAGGTCGGAGGGGGCAGTGCTGACCTTTTGAGGCAAGCGGTTTTTCAGGCTTTCCAGCATGACCATAGCCTAACCTGAATGGAAGGTTGGCAGCGTGTCTTGCCGCCCCCTCGGCTGGTGATATTTAGCCCGTAAAAGGATTCTGAGCGTTAAGTTAATCCGGTTGGTGACGAATGCGCCGAACAACCCCGCATAAGCTGCTACCCTGACCCTTGGCAATGAGTACCTTGACCGACGTCTACCAACCTACCGTGCGCGAAAACCTGCAACAACTCCTCGCAGATGCCTGGGTCAAACTCGAGCAGCAACCCCTGGAGGCGGCAGTGCTGGCTCGCAGGGCAGAACATCTGGCACGGCGCTCCGGCAATAACCGGGCCTGGGCCCAGAGCCTTTTTATCTGGGGGGTGAGCAGCCTTTACGAAGGGGATAGCCACGCGGCCATTGGGCTCTTGTCGAGGGCGCTGGCGGTGTATCGCTTTCTGGATGACGAGCAGGGACAGTGGTCTTGCCTGAAAGCCATTGCCCTGGCCTGGGGTAGCCTGGGCGATGCGGTACAGGCCCTCGAGACCCACTCACAGGCAAACGCCTTCAAACGCCAGACCGAGTTTGCCAGCAAAGCGCGCTGGCTGCGCTGGTTTGTAGCAAACTGAGATTTTTTCCAGGGTTTGACACTTTGGGTTTTAGAGTGTCAAAACTGAAGTTGTTGTATAGCTCGTCTAGCACGGGTTATTTGCGCTTGACCTGGAGCCTGGTTTATTGCAATCTGAAGCATGGCAAGTGCTGTGAAACGTGAGGTTTGGCAAGACGTAGAGGTGAACCTGGAGCTTTCGCTCGAGTTCGACCCCGAAGAGTTTTTGCGGCGCCATCCGGGGCTGGCGCTGGTGCTGGCAGAGCTGCTAATCGGGCCACCCCGGCGCTGGCGCGACCCCGCCGAGTTGTTGCCCTATGCCGGTTGTAAGACCCTGGAGGCCAAGCTACCCCGTCTGCGTTTCAGCCCCCTGGAAACCCGCCCGCTGGGCCAGGCCCTCGACAGGCTGTTTACGGCCCTCGAGTTCAGCATTGTCGGGCACAAGGTGATGGCGGTGCCACCGCCCAGCAAAGCCCTCGAGCTGCCTGAGGGCTGGCGGGCACGCAGTGGGGTGTGGCTGTGCCACCAGCCGCTTGGCTGAGGCAAGTTCATCCATTTGGCCAGATCGCTCTCACAACGCATAACAAATCCAGGCGTACCTCTTGCGTTCTCTCCTGAGCGGGAGAAGGAGGTGACACCGACTGCACCTGGGGTGTCGCCAGATGAGGGGGCATGGTAAACCTCTCGATAACTATCCTCGTGGGGTTGGAATCACCTGTAGTTATGCAAAAGCTGTGTATTTTGGACTAATCACCCTCTCAATTCCTCGAGCCTGTATTTCTTGCGTTCCTCAAAAAGTGATACCCAGACGGGGTATCTGGGTATGGCCGGATATTAAGTGCCAACACCTGTACTTTGACGTCGCCGACTGCTATGCTTGATAGGTTGCCGTGGAAACGTTTGCACAGCGTTTCTTGCGGTATGAAGGAGTTTGAAGTGAGCCGGTCGTATATGGTTGATAGCGGCGAGATGGTCGAAAAGGTGGAGGCGCTCATTGCCCAAACCTGGCAAGAGTTGATTAACCGTGAGGAAAGCCTCGAGTACAAAAACACCGTTCGGCAACTGGGGCTGGAAATTGAACAGCAAGCCCGCAACCTGGGCAGCGAAAGTGCTTTTGCCATGTCCCAACTGATTCTGGGCGTGAATGCCCTGGATCGCCACCAACCCGACGAGGCAGTGCAGCGCCTGACTACGGCCCTGACCCGCTTCCGCTGGCAGTCCGATGTGTACCACGAATGGTTCAGCCTGGCCGCCATTGCCCAGGCCTGGTACCTGCTCGACGACTACGACCAGATGCACGAAACCCTGGTGGGTGCCAAAGACCTCTCCCAGCCCAGCACGCAGGATAAGGTTCGCTGGCTCGACCGAATCGGCATGATTCGCTGATGCGGCGAACCATACCAATCCAAAAATGGTCTAATCTATAGAGGCTGGCCCTGCGGCTATGCTCCTTATGCCACAACGCATCCTTCTGGTCTATACCAAGGCGGGGGGTGGGCACTTTGCCCTGGCCCGGAACCTGCACAAGCTGCTAACCGAACTCGAGCCCGAATCGGAGATTCGCCTGTTCAATTTTTTCGACGTGGGGCCGCGCTGGATTGCCCAGGCCATCCAGGACGGCTACAACTTTGCCGTCAACAAACAGCGCTGGTTGTTTACGGTGTTTCAAGCCTTCTACCAGACCCGCCCGGCTATTCAGTCCTTTGCACGGGTACTGGGGATGCGGCTGGCCCCGGCCATCAACGAATACCTCGAGGAGTTTCGCCCTGACAAGATCATTTACTGTTATCCAGTTAACCACGGTTTTCGCCGACTGCCCTACGTGCGGAAGCACAAACCCAAGACCCTTACGGTGGTGAGCGATATTTTCAGCCCGCACCTGTACTGGTTCATTGATACCAAAGACCAGTACGTGGTGGCTAGCCCCGAAGCCTACAGCATTGCAAGGCGCTACCGGGTTCCCCCTGAAAACCTCCACTATTTCCAGACCCTGATTGACCCCAAATATGACCAACCCCTGGCGCCCGAGGAGGTGGCTCGCCTGCGCCAGGAGTGGGGCCTGATTCACCCTTACACCGTACTGGTGACGGGAGGTGGGGCGGGTCTCAAAATCAGCTTTGGCCTGGTGCGTGAGTTGGTCAAAATTGAGGGTATCAATGTGGTGGTGGTGTGTGGCTACAACCAGAAGCTCTACCGCCAGCTCGAGGCTTTCAAGCAAAAGAACCAGATCGCCAACCTGATTCTGTTTGGCTTCACCAAGCAGATGTACGAACTGATCAACGTTTCCAACGTGGTGGTTTCCAAAGCGGGTCCTGCTACCATTGCCGAGGTGCTTTCGCAGCACAAAGACCTGATTGTTTGCGATTATGTGTGGCCGCAGGAATACGGCAACGTCGAACTCATTCGGCACGAAAAGCTGGGATACTACATTCGCCAGCCCCGCAAAATTGCCGCCAAGATACGCGAACTCAAAGATCGGCCTCAGGAACGCAAAACCCTCAACTTGCAAAACGACATCGTTCGGCTAGCCAAGTACATCCTTGCTTTGTGAGGCTGGAGGCCCAGAGCCGATGGCCGAAATTGGAAAATCGTCAGGCGAATACTGCAAGCCAGCTTCTGAATCCAACGCTCTCGAAGAGGGTGTTTGGATTACCCTCAAGCTCTGCCCAGAATCTTCTCGATGCGCTCCTGGGCCTCCTGCGGCAAATCCACCCCCGCAGCTCCCAGGCTTTCCTTGAGCTGTTCGGGTTTGGTGGCCCCAGTAATGGCACTGCTCACGCCCTTTTGCCGCAAGACCCAGGCCAGGGCCAGTTGGGTACGGGAGAGGCCCAGCTCACTGGCCACCTTTTTGAGGGCTTTGACCTTTTTTGCGTTTTCCTCGGTCAGGAACCGGCTACCAAACTGCGGATAGCGCTCGAAACGGCTATCTTTGGGAATGCCCTTGTCGTAGCGCCCGGTGAGCATCCCCATCGCCAGGGGGCTCCAGACCACCATGCCCAGTCCAAAGCGCTCGGTCTCGGGCAGGATTTCTTGCTCGACCCGTTCGCGGTAAAGCATCGAGTATTGCGGCTGCTCCACCGCAGGCGGATGCAGGCCGTTGGCCCTGGCAAACTGCACGGCCTCCACAATGCGGGCTGCCGGCCACTCCGAAGTCCCCCAGTAGAGCACCAGGCCCCGGTCTACCAGATTGCTCATGGTGGTCACGATTTCTTCCATGGGCACCTCGGGGTCGTGGCGGTGGCAGAAGTAGAGGTCGAGGTAGTCGGTGCCCATGCGCTTCAGGCTGCGCTCCAGGCTTTCCCGCACGTGCTTGCGCGAAAGGCCCCGTCCGTTGGCATCGTCGCTGGTGGGCCAGAAAACCTTGCTCGAGAGAACCAGCTCGTGGCGGGGGAACTGCTCCAGCAGGGCCTTGCTCATCAGCTCTTCGGCCAGCCCCTTAGCGTATACATCGGCGTTGTCGAAGAAGTTGACGCCGCCCTCGTAAGCGATGCGAGTGATCTGCTTGATTCGCTCGAGGTCGTTGACGGCATCGCCGTAGGTAACCCAGGCTCCCAGCGAGATTTCCGAGACCTTCAGGCCCCACTGACCAAGTTTGCGATAGCGCATGGGCATGATAACCTCCGCCCGCTATCTTATGGCTTGCCAGCGGGCTCAGTGTGTTTTTGCTCTCTTTGAGGGTGAGCAACCAGACGGCCTAGGCGTCGGTCTTGAGTTCGATAACAGCAGCCGGGGCCACAAATCCGGCGGTCTTATGGGCCCCATCACAAAAAGGCTTATTGGCCGAGTGACCGCAACGGCAAAGCGAGACTCTAGGCTTTTCGATGACAACCTCCTGTTCGCCCTGCCGAAGCACCAGCTTCCCGCCCGTCTCGATACCAATGGAGCCGTTTTCTCTGAACTCAATCTTCATGGCCGAATTGTACCGCCCCAGGCGGCACCGGAAAATGGTTACAGACCCGAGTATCATCCTGGCTGCCAGGTTTGACCATTGGCCCCGTTCAACTCAGAATACGCTTGATGTACACGACCCGGCTGGCTTACGTTCACCTGACCGTGCGGCATCTGGAATCTGCCGTGACTTTCTACACCCGCTTTTTGGATTTGCAGCTCACGGAGCGCTTTGGGGCTACCGCGCTGCTGGTCTCCTCGGAAAATACGGGCCACTTCGAGCTGGCCCTGACCGAAGGAGAGCCCACCGGAACCGCCGGGCTGGGGTTCGAACTGGCCTCCGAGGCAGATTTCGAGGCTGCAAAGGAGTTTGTAAGGCTCGAGGGGGTACCCTACAAACTGGAAGACCGGGGTGTTGCATATGTGCTGACCCTGCAAGACCCCGACGGGAACACGGTGGAGCTTTTTTGGGATCGGCGCAAGCGGGGTGGGCGAGCCTTCTGGCGTGGAGAGAGCGAGCCAATCGGGTGAAGATTACCTATAGGCCCTCTTCAGAGACCTGGTCTTATACTGGGGCCAAAGCGGGGAGGAACCATGCGTTGGTTACGATTTTTAGGGCGTTTGCTGCTGGTATTGGTGGGTTTGGTACTGCTTTTGGGAGTGGGCGGTTGGTTCTGGCTGCGCGGGGCTACCCTCCCGCAACATGCGGGTAGGCTGGCCCTCAAGGGGCTCTCTGCGCCCGTAGAGATGAACCGCACCGCCGAGGGGGTACTCCACATCAAAGCCCAGACCGATGCCGATGTTTTTTTTGCTCTGGGGGTGGCCCATGCCCAGGATCGGCTGTGGCAGATGGAGTTCCAGCGGCGGGTGGGGGCCGGGCGACTCTCTGAGGTGATTGGGAAAGCGACCCTAACGCAGGACCGTTTCTTACGCACCTGGGGCTTCTACCAGGCTGCGGAACAAGCCTATCCTGGTTTGGAGCCCTACACCAAGACCGCCGTGGATGCCTATGTGGCGGGCATCAACGCCTATCTGGACACCAACCCACCCTTACCTCTGGAGTTCCGCCTGCTGGGCTTCCGGCCCGAGCCCTGGAAACCCGCCGATGTGCTGGTCTGGGCCAAGATGATGTCCTATGACCTCTCGGGCAACTGGCGCAGCGAACTCCAGCGCTTGCAGTGGGCCGCCCAGGGCATGAGCCCGGAGCGGATGATCAGACTCAAGCCGCCCTACCCCGCCGATGCCCCGACTGTGCTGCAAGCCGAGGATCTCCAACAACCCCTGCCCCCCCGGCCCGATGGGGAGTCCGCTCGTACCCTGCTCAGCCTGGCCTCCGAACTGCCCAGAGCGCTTCATCTACCCGGTGAGCCGATGGCCCGGGCCTCCAACAACTGGGTGATTGGCCCCTCGCGAACCGTGAGCGGCAAACCCTTGCTGGCCAACGACCCGCACCTGGGGTTAGGCGCGCCCTCGGTGTGGTATCTGGTGCACATGGAAGCCCCGACCTACAAGGCCATGGGTAGTAGCTTTCCGGGGCTGCCAGCAGTGGTGATTGGCCGCAATGAGCGCATCGGCTGGGGGGTCACGACGGTAGGCGCCGATGTACAGGACCTTTACATCATGGAAGAGGTTGCGGGGGGCTATCGTTACAAAGGGCAGGTGGAGCCCTGGCGGATCCGCACCGAGGTGATCAAGGTCAAGGGTGAACCCGACGTGACCCTGCGGGTGCGGGAAAGCCGCTATGGGCCGGTCATTAACGATGTGGTGAATAATCCGGGTGCGAGACCACTGTCGCTACGCTGGACCAGCCTGGACGCCACCGACCGTACCATGGAGGCTTTTTTGGGCATTGCCCGTGCGCAAAACTGGGAACAGTTCAAAGCTGCGCTGGCCCTCTACAACGCCCCCAGTCAGAACTTTGTTTATGCCGATGTGGACGGCAACATTGGCTACATGGCCCCGGCCCGCTTTCCCATCCGCAAGCCCGGTCATTCGGGCCTGATGCCCGTCCCGGGAGATGGCAACTGGGACTGGCAGGGCTACCTGCCGCAAGACCAGTGGCCCCAGGTCTACAACCCCAAAGAAGGCTTTATCGTAACCGCGAACAACAAGGTGACCGCACCCAACTACCCGCACACCATCTCGCTCGAGTGGGAGGAACCCTACCGTGCCCAGCGCGTCCGGGAGCTGATTCTGGCTAAAGAAAAGCTCGCTTTGGAGGATATGGTGGTTATGCAGCAGGACATTACCAGCCTGCTGTACCGGGAGTTTAAGCCTGTGCTCGAGGTGCTCAACCCGCTCTCGGAAAACGCCCGGCAGTGGAAAGCCCGCTTGCTGGCCTGGGACGGGGTGATGCGGGCCGAGCAAGTAGAGCCCACGGTCTTTCAGGCCTGGTACACCGAGCTCACCCGCCTGCCCAGCAAGGAGGTGGGGCAGGAGTTCTGGGAACAGCCCCGCTATGTGCTCGAGGCCATGCGACAGGGTGACCCGGCCTGCCAGACCAGCGACACCCAGACCTGCCTGGACTTTGCGGCGCTTGCGCTAGACCGGGCGCTGGACCGCCTCAACAACAACCCCCCGCGCTGGGGTGAGCTTCACCAGGCCACCTTTCCCCATGCCATTCTGACCAATGTTTCCCCACTGAACCGCATAGCCGACCGTTCGGTGCCCCACGGGGGCGACCGTTACACCCTCAACCGCGCTTCCTATAACCCCAGCAACTTCAAGATGACGGTGGGAAGCAGCTACCGCCACATCCTGGATTTTTCCGACCTCGAGCGCTCTTTGTTCATTCACCCCATGGGCCAGTCCGGGGCGCAGCTCTCCGGCGACTACGACAGCCTCTTGCAAAAGTGGGCCAGTGGGCAGTACCTGCCCATGCGGATGGGGGAGACCGGCTTCAGAACACGGCAAACTTTGGAGCCACAGCGGTAGAACCCAATGCGATGTATTTATCGTTGCATCCAGGTCGGCTTGAGTTTGGATGCAGCATTCGAAAACCCTCAGATGAGTGGATAGGTTATCGGGGTTGGACAAACCAAATGAGGTGTGGCTCAAGCCGACCCAGCTACGGGGTGCAGGGTAGGAATGTACTTGACAAGGCTTGGAGTATGACTTATAACTTTCATGACACTTTTTGCTCAAATGAAAATTTTTTCCACAGCCACTCTTTGTGCAGGATCGTAAGATGCCTCGTCCCCAGCCCTTGCCCCCATCTGAAATCCCTGCTCTCAAGCGGATTCAGGCGATTCGGGCTGAAGTGGGTGAAAGTTCTCTGCGGCTGATTGATTACATTTTGAACAACCCCAAAACCGTGCTCAGCCAATCCATCACCGAGTTGACCGAGGCGGCGGGCTCGAGCGACCCCACAGCGGTGCGGCTGTTCCGACGGGCGGGCTTTCGCAGCTTTCAGGACTTCAAGATTCGCCTCGCACAGAGCCTGGTTCCTGGGGTGAGCAGCCTCAACCCCGAGATCAGGCCCAACGACACCGCTTTGCAAGTACTGGAGAAGGTGTTTGCGACCTCGCACATTACCCTCAAAGAAACCCTCGCCCACACCGATGAGCAGGTACTCGAGGAAGCCGTACAGGCCCTGTTGAACGCTCGAAAAATCGAGGTGGTGGGCTGTGGGGTCAGTGGTATTGTGGCGCAGGACACCGCGCATCAGTTCAGCCGCTTGGGCTTGCTGGCCAGAAGCCATCACGACCCCCATTTTGCAGCCCAGGTGTGTGCTCTGACGGACCCCGGCGATGTGGTGCTGGCAATTTCCCACACTGGTTCCACCAGTGATGTGCTGGAAGCGGTGGAACTGGCCAAAAAAAACGGCGCTACGGTGATTGCGCTCACCGGACTCAAGCGCTCTCCGCTCACGCAACTCGCCGACCTGACCCTGCGCACCTCGAGCCCCGAGTCGAGCTACCGCAGTGAGGCGATTGCTTCCCGAATTGCTCAACTGTGCATGGTGGACGCTTTATGTGTGGCCCTGCACTTGAGGCTCGAGCCTCTCTCGAGCGAGCGGCTGCGTAAAACCCGCGAGGCCCTCAAGGAAAAACGCCTGTAAGGAGGAAGCGATGAAGCGTACGTTCATTTTAGCCATAGCAGCCCTGATGTTAGGAGGTCAGGGTCTGGCCCAGGGCTTTAACTGGGAGCAGGCTCGAGGAAGCCAGATTCGGGTGTTGCTCAACCAGCACCCCTGGACTACCGCCATCACCCCATTTTTGCCCGAGTTCGAGCGCCTTACCGGCATAAAAGTGGTGGTGGAGACCTTCCCCGAAGCGCAGTTTCGTAACAAGGTCCTGGTAGAGTTGGCCTCTGGCACGGGCGCACTGGATGCTTTCATGCTGACCCCCAACCAGGAGGGCAACCTTTACCTGAAATCAGGCTGGCTTGAGCCACTCTCGAGCTACATCAGCAACCCAGCTCTCACGGCGCCCGGGTTTGACCAGGCCGATTTCTTTCCCGCCTCGATCCGGGCGGCCAGCATCGGCGGTAGTTTGGTGGGTTTGCCCATTCAGCAAGAAACCACCATGCTCTTTTACCGCAAGGACTTGTTCCAGAAATACAACATTGCTGTGCCCAAAACCTTTGCCGAACTAGAAGCTGCTGCCAAAGCCCTGCACAACAAGGACGGGGTTGCAGGTATCGGGCTTCGCGGGCGTGGTGCGGCGGCCACCAGCCAACTGGCCCCCTATCTCTTTGGATTCGGTGGTGACTGGCTTTCGGCCAACCGTCGCAGCCGCTTCTTTGACGCCGAGTGGGTCAACGCCCTGACCTTTTACTCGGGCCTGCTGCGCAACTATGGTCCTGCCGGTTCAACCACCATGAGCTGGCCCGAAATCACCAGCCTGTTTGCCCAGGGCAAGCTGGCCATGTTCACCGATGGCTCGCTCTTCAAGAGCATCCTCGATGATCCCAAAACCTCGACGGTGGCCGACAAGGTGGGTTATGCAGCCTTCCCGGCTGGCCCGACTGGCAAGCGCACCCCGGTAGCCATCACCTGGGCGCTCTCGATGTCCAAAGCCTCTAAGAACAAAACCGCTACCTGGCTGTTCATGCAGTGGGCCACCAACAAACAAAACCAACTGCGGGTGCTGCTGGCCGATGTGCCTGCTTCCCGCAAGAGCGCCTGGAACAGTCCGGAATACAAAGCCAAAGATAAGAATCCCGAGTGGAGTGCGATTAACCTGGAGCAGCTCGAGTACGCCAACCCCGTCTGGAACCCACCCGTAATTGCAGTGGGTGAGGTGCGCGATATTCTGGGTCGGGCTATCGTGACGGCCATCAATGGCGGCAACGTGCGCGATGCCCTGACCCGCGCAGCCACCCAGACCAATAGCATTCTGGACAAGGAGCGCTAAGCCCCGACCCTGCGCCCAGCCTGGTCATGCGGCCAGGCTGGGTATTCAGAACCCTATGACCCAGACCCCTTCTCAGGCTGAACCCGAACGCCGCTTTAGCTTTATCGACAAAAACCTGTGGTGGCTGATGCCTGCCCCGGCGGTGTTGCTGTTGTTTGTGCTGACCATTCTGCCGCTTTTGTTCAACCTCGTTCTTTCCACCCAGGATCGCTTTGTTTCCGCTGCCCAGCAGTCGAGCTTTGTGGGTTTGGGCAACTACCTTAACATCCTCCAGGACGAACGCTTCTGGAACTCGGTCTGGCAGATGACCAAGTTCACCCTGATTGCGGTGCCCACCCAGTTGGTGCTGGGGCTGCTCATCGCGCTGCTCTTGAACCGTCAGGTGCCCGCGCAGGGTCTGGTGCGGGCTTTGATTCTGCTCCCCATGATCTCTACCCCGGTAGCCATTGCCCTGATCTGGGCCCTGATGTTCAACCCCCAGCTGGGGGTACTCAATTACTTCTTGGAAACGTTGGGTCTGGGACGCTCACTGTGGGTGGCCGACGAACGCCTGGCAATTCCCGCACTGGCCCTGGTGGATATCTGGCAGTGGACACCGCTGGTTGCCATCATCCTGTTGGCGGGTTTGCAAACCATGCCCGAGGAACCCTTTGAGGCCGCCCGCATTGACGGGGCTTCGCCGTGGCAGTTGTTCTGGCGCATTACCTGGCCCTTGCTGCAACCTACCCTGTTTGCGGCCCTCACCCTGCGACTGATTGACGCGCTCAAGACCTTTGACATCATCGAAGTGATCACCCAGGGCGGCCCTGGCATAGCTTCCGAAACCCTTAACGTCTACGCTTTCCGCACGGGCTTCGAGTTTTTCAGGGTGGGTTATGCGGCTTCGCTCCTGACCATGCTGCTGCTGCTGGTCACCGCCGTTGCGGTGGGGGTCAACCTGCTCAGGAGGACACGATGACCTTCCTGCATACCAAAGCGGGGCGTGACCGCCTGAACAATTGGCTGCTCAACTCCCTGTTGCTGCTGGTGCTGGTGGTGCTGCTGTTTCCCTTTGTGTGGATGATTCTGACCAGCCTGCGCAATCAGGTGCAGAACACCTCGGCGGTTCCGGTATGGTTGTTCTGGCCCACCCTGCAAAACTACCGCGATGTGATTGTGGGCAACAACTTTTTGTTCTTTACCTTCAACTCTTTTGTTATTGCGACAGCAGCGACAGGACTGGGGCTGCTGTTTGGCCTGCCGGCTGCCTATGCGATAGCGCGGTTCAAGCTGCGGGGGCTGGCCGCCTGGATTTTGGTCTCGCGCATCATTCCCTACATCACCTTTTTGCTGCCCTGGTTTTTGGTCTTTAGCAACCTCAAACTCATTGATACCTATCTGGCCCTGATCGTGACCCACCTGATCATCACACTGCCGATGATTATCTGGGTGATGATTGCATTTTTTGAAGATATCCCCCTGGACCTCGAGGAAGCCGCGATGGTCGACGGCATGACCCGCTTCGGTACTTTTTTACGCATCGTGGTTCCGCTGGTGATGCCGGGGGTGGTGACGGCCTCGATTCTGGCTTTTATCTACTCCTGGAACCAGTTTCTGTTCTCCCTAATTTTAGCTGGCCCCAACACCAAAACGGTGCCGGTGGCGGTCTTTAATTTCATTTCCTATGGCTCCATCAACTTTGGCGGCATCGCGGCGGCGGCGGTGCTGATTACGCTACCGGTGGTGATCCTTTCGCTCATCGTGCAGCGCCATATTGTGCGCGGTCTGACCAGCGGTGGGGTGAAGGGATAAGTCATATCAGATTCGGTTTGTTTGACCTCGTCCGGGCACCAACCTACCTGATCAACGGGAGTGCTCGAGGATTCAAAAAGACAACCGTCAGTGCTTTTGGTTTGAAAACTGTCCTTGTGAATCTGGTTTAACCACGGGGTAAGGCTGGCACAAGTCAGTTGTTCGTACCCATGAAAGAGGCCCCATGTTAGCTCTACGCAAACTCCAACCTGGCTCACCCCTGCTGGCCCTCGAGGACATCCCCCCGCCGCAAGCGGGCCCTGCGGAAGTCCTCATTGAGGTGGCTTATGCGGGCATTTGCGGCACCGACCTGCACATTCAGCTCGACGAGTTTCCCTCCGAACCCCCGGTTACCCTCGGTCACGAGGTAGCTGGTCGAATTGCTGCGCTGGGTGAGGGTGTTAAAGGCTGGCAGATAGGTGAACCCGTCACCTGCGAAACCTACTTCCATACCTGCCAGCGCTGCGTGTACTGCCGGAGTGGCGCACCCAATCTGTGTGCAGAGCGGCGTTCGATAGGCTCACGTGAGAACGGTGGGTTTGCCCGCTATCTACGGGTACCCGCCCGCAACCTGCACCGCCTGCCGGCGCAGTTGAGTTTGCAGGCGGCGGCCTTTACTGAACCGCTGGCCTGTGTGGTGCATGCCTTACTGGAACAAACCAGCCTGGCTTTGGGCGAGCGCTGTATTGTGAGCGGCCCTGGCCCCATCGGCTTGTTGTGTGCGCAGGTGGCACGGGCTTCGGGTTGCAGCGTTGTGGTGCTGGGAACCGATGCCGATGTCCGGCGCCTGGCGGTCGCCCGTTCCCTGGGCTTCACCACCCACACCGTCAGCGAACCCGATCTCAAGGAAACCTTGCTGCAGCAGACCGATGGCCGGGGCGTGGATGTGGTGATTGAGTGCGCAGGGGCCGAAGCCAGCGCGGTACTGGCATTGGAGCTGGTGCGCCCTCGAGGCAAGTACATTCAGGTTGGCTTGTTTGGGCGTAGCATTGCCTGGAACGCCGATCTGGCCTGCCTCAAAGAACTTCACATCACAGGCTCCAACGCCACCGTGCCCAGCGCCTGGCCTAAAGCCATCGCGTTGCTGGCCTCGGGCGTGGTGCAGACCGAGCCGCTGGTGTCGGAGGTGGTTCCACTTTCTGGGTGGGAGCGGGCCTTTGCCCAACTGCGGCAAAAAGACGCCCTGAAAATTTTGCTGCGGCCCGAACAGGAGGGTGTGTGAAGGTTGGTTTTGTTGGACTTGGAAAAATGGGTGGCAACATGGCACGCCGCTTGCTGCGGGCTGGTTTTGAGGTCGCAGGCTACGACCCTCACCCCAGTGCCATCGAGGGCTTACAGGCCGCGACCTCGCTGGAAGGCTTGGCAGCAGAGCTTCCCACCTCGCGTATCGTCTGGTTGATGCTGCCCGCAGGCGAAATCACCGAGAACACCCTTGCCCGATTAGCCGCCATCCTTTCCTCTGGCGACCTGGTGGTGGACGGTGGCAATGCCTACTACAAGGACTCCCAGCGTCGGGCCCAGATGCTAGCAGAGCACGGCATTTTGTTTGCCGACGTAGGGGTATCGGGGGGGGTGTGGGGGCTGGACAATGGCTACGGATTGATGTGGGGGGGCCCTCCAGAGGTCGCACAGAGGCTGGAACCTGTGCTGAAAGCCCTGGCCCCTACGCCCCATACCGGCTGGGTACACGCGGGGCCGGTGGGCGCTGGACACTTTGCCAAGATGGTGCACAATGGCATCGAGTACGGCATGATGCAGGCCCTGGCCGAGGGGTTGAACCTGTTACGCAAGAAGCGGGAGTTCGGCTTTGACCTGGCCCAGCTTACCGAAGCCTGGCGGCACGGCACGGTGATTCGTAGTTGGCTCCTGGATCTCACCGCCGAGTACCTCCAAAGTGATCAGAACTTGGAAGACATCGCGCCCGTAGTAGCAGACTCGGGCGAGGGGCGCTGGACGGTGCTCGAAGCTGTAGAGTTGGGCGTGCCCATTCCAGTCATTACCCAGTCGCTATATGCCCGTTTTGAGAGCCAAGACCAGGAAGATTACGATGACCGGTTGCTGGCTGTGATGCGGAAGATGTTCGGGGGGCATTCGGTCAAGCTAGCCCAGTAGAGCTATTGTTCCACCTCGCGGCTTATAGGGCTCTTCACAGACGTGGCCGCCCACAAAAACAAGAAGAAACAAGCACCCGTGGGCCGGGCCCGGCCCACGCTTGGGTTTCAAGTTTCCAGTCGGCCACTGTTCCCTCCAAAACAAAGGATTCTTATACCAACTCTGCGCGTGAGCGGCGCTAAACGCGCCTCTCACTTGCCGCGCCAGGGGGCGCGTCCGAGGGACTTGTATATCGCTTTTAGGTCACTTCTGAGCAGATTTGATATTAGTCCCGGATGGCTTGATATTTGTGTAGAGCGCTCTACGTTGATGCCGGTCAGATACCGGTTATGCAAAGCCAGTCTCGGTCTGGGTGGGGCTTATCGAGAAAAAGGGACTTGACGATTGAGCTATGGACGTTATAGTGTACTAGATAACTAGTACACTAAGGAGGTGGCTAGATTGTGGAATTTAGACCTGGAAGCAGGGCCGATTTACGCGCAGATTGTGCGGGGGGTGGAGCGAATGTTGGCAAATGGCCAGATGAAACCGGGCGATAAACTGCCCTCGGCACGGGAGCTGGCGGCGGCCTTGAAGGTGAACCCCAACACGGTTATACACGCTTTTAGCCAGCTTGAAATGGCCCAGATGACCGAAACCAAGCGGGGCCTGGGAACGTTTGTGCGGGAGGATGTCAATGTGGAGGGCATCCGGCTGCGTATTTTGCAGGAGGCGGCGCTACGCTTTTGGTTCGAAGTACAAAGCCTGGGGTTAAGCCTGGAAGACGCCCAAAAAGCCCTCAGAAATTTGAGCCCCAATGGTCAGCGGGAGGCAGAGTGATGTTGGCAAGGCTCAATGGCGTGACCAAGCGCTACGGCAAGACCGAGGGGGTGCACGAACTAAGCCTCGATCTCTACCCAGGGCAGGCGGTGGGGCTCCTGGGCCTGAACGGCTCGGGCAAGACCACCACCCTCAAGCTGTTGGCCGGGATGCTCTTTCCTACCACAGGCTCGGTCGAGGTGCTGGGCCAAAGCCCCCGCAAGAGTCGGGGCCAGATTGCCTATTTGTCGGATGCCGACAACCTGTATGCCTGGATGACTCCCCAGGATGCCGAGCGTTTGATGGTGGGTCTGTACCCAGACTTCAACCAGGCCCGCTACCGCGAACTGCTGGCTTTTCTGGAGGTGCCTAAGCAGGGCTATCGCTCGATGTCGCGGGGGCAGCGGGCGCGGCTGCGTTTGGCGATGGTGCTGTCCCGCGAGGCCCGGCTATTCCTGCTAGACGAGCCCCTTTCGGGGATTGACGTAATTTCGCGTGACCGTATCCTCAAGAGCTTGGTGCGGGAGTGGCGCGAGGACGCCTGCATGGTGCTCTCGACCCATGAAGTGAGCGAGGCCGAGGGGATTTTTGAACGGGTGCTGCTCCTCAGGGAGGGTCGCCTGGCGCTGGATGCCCAGGCCGAAGATCTGCGGGCCAAAGGGCAAAGCGTGAAGGACGCCTTTATCGAGGTACTGGCCTGATGGGACAGAGGAGAGAGCTGGGGAGGGCCGGTGCGATGGTTTGGATCTACCGACCACGCTGACCGGCCTGGCTTCGATACCAAAAATACTGGAGGTAATCCTTGAGGAATGTATTTACAACCCTGCTCTGGCTCGAGTTTCGCAAATTTGGCGTATTCGGGCTGGGGCTCTTGTTGGGCGTGGTGGCCTGGTTCTTTGTGGCCCGGCAGATTTTCGAGTGGAATGGGCCTAACCTCGAGTCGGCAGCTTTTGTGTTGGCAACCACGGGGTTTGCAGCGCTGGGGGTGAGCATGGCCTTTCTGTTTGCCCTGGGCCTGGACTTTGGGCGGGAGTACCGCGCCGGACGCTGGTCGTTGCTGCTGGGCTCGCCACAGCCGGGTTGGCTACACCTGGCCGCCAAGACCCTGTTGGGCGCAGGGGTGCTGACCCTTTTTAACGGAGGCTTGTGGCTGGTGCAAGCCTACTGGCTGGGTCAGGCCGGAGTCGGTCTGCCTTTCGGCCTGGGGGTAGGGGTGTGGCTCTACCTGCTGGGTGGTCTGACCCTGGTGGTTCCGGCGCTTTTCCTGGGCCTCTGGGTGGCGGCTTACATTCCCGGCAAGGCCACCCTGATCGCCTTCATTATCGGCGCGATTGGCTTGGGACAGGTATTGGAATGGAGCATTCGGCTTTGGGGCAACCAGTTTTACAGGTGGCTGCCTGCCTGGAAACTACCGGCGCCCAGTGTGGAGCACAACCCTGCGGTGCGAATGCAGTGGGAGAGCTTTCCGGGCCTGCCGACCGAGGCCTTTGTGATTTTATCGGTGCTGACCGCGCTGTTATTTTTCGCTACCAGCCGTTTGTGGCAGGAAGTGGAGGCCTGAGATGCCCAATGCGCACTTCGGAACCGTGGAGATCATCGTGTTTGGGGGGGTGTTCGCCTGGCTGGCCTATGCGGGCTATCGCTTGTGGACGGGCACATTTAGCCAGACGGCCCGGTGGGTGGGGGTGGGCTTTGTGGCGCTCGCTGCCCTGGGACTGGCCCAGGACTTGTTCGATCTCAACCGCCAGTCGGTGAATGCGGGGGTGGTCTCGGCAGATACCGGCGTAGTTCAGGGGGTGGTGGCGGTCGGCGGTGGCGGTCTTTGTATCGAGTGTGAGCGCAGCCTGGAGGGGGGTAAGTACCGTTTGCAGGGCAAGTGGGTGGCGGGTGAGTACGCCTTACGGCCCGTGGGAAGCCAGCCTTATGCCATCAGCTACCAGAGCGGAACTGCCCGCCTCGAGGATGTCTTGTTGAGCCTCCGATGCTATGCGGGTTTAATGGCGGAGGAGGTTACCCTGAAGCTGAGTGCCGCAAGCGAGGTAATACCAAATCTGCTCAGAAGTGACCCAAAAGCGATATACAAGTCCCTCGGACGCGCCCCCTGGCGCGGCAAGTGAGGGCGCGT
>FWPV01003574.1_pt1 | contig 34935 bp, 36 predicted proteins | sample 2228371 | NCBI WGS metagenome assembly FWPV01 (sample SAMEA103939776, study PRJEB20133) | metagenome | reverse complement strand
CGCGGCCGGTCGGCCGGTGCAACCGTGCGGCTGCGCTAGGGTCTATTTCGACGCCGCGCGGGCATAGGCCGGCCGCGCGCGCATGCGCTGGAAATAGTCGGCCAGCTTCGGTTCGGTGACGGGGAACTTCGCCGTCATCGCCCAGGTCCCGCAGTGGGTCAGGATGATGTCGGGCACGGTCATAGTGTCGCCCATCAGGAAGGGGCCGTCGCTCATGCGCGCGACCAGCGTCTTCTGGCTGCGCTCGAATTCCCACTTGAGGCTGTCCTTGATCGCGGACTGGCGCAGCTCGGGCGGCAGGATGAAGCTGTGGCGCGCCGCCATCCAGAGCGCGGCATCGAATTCGTCCAGGATGAACTGCGTGAGGCTGTCCTGCCGGGCGCGGTCGAGCGTTCCGGCCCGAAAGGTGAAGCGGTCGTGGTTGTCGGCCAGAAACTGGACGATCGCGGTGGAATCGGTGATGGGCACGCCGTCCACGACGAGGACGGGCACCTTTCCCGAAGGGTTCAGGGCCACCACGTCGGGCGAGCGCGGCGCGGCCGAGACGTGTTCGTAGGGTTCCCCGAGCTCCTCCAGCATCCACAGGACGCGGAAGGTCCGGCTGGCTACGCTTCCGATCACCTTGTACATATCGGTTCCTTCCCGGTGGTCCGGCAATGTGGCCATGCCGGAAAAACGGGCGCAAGGCCTATCGGCGGCCCAGCATCGCCAGGCGGATCAGCGTGCGTTCCATCGTGGCCGCGGCCGGGGCGCGAGATGACGAACGCAGCGTCAGGTCGGTCTCGATCAGCATGTTCAGCGCCAGTTCCAGCTTGTGCATGCCCCAGCCCTGCGCCTGCCGCACGATCCGGTCGCGGCGCGGCCCGTAGACCGGCGGGCGCAGCGCGCCAGCACCTTCGGCCGCGCCGCCGGGGGCGGAGGCCGCGGCGTGCAGCGTGCGGAAGTGGCGCCGATGCACAGCGTGACGGGCGCGACGCCCTGGGCCTCGAGTCTCCGGAGAAGCGGCCCGAGCGCCCCGGCGCGCGCCTCTGCCACCGCGTCAAGAAGGTCGTCGAGGTCCGCCTCGGTCGATGCGGGGGCTACTGCTTCGACATCGGCGGGCGTGACGGGCGTCGCGTCGCCCAACTTGTAGAGCGCGAGCTTCTCGACCGTCTGGCGGAAGTCGCCGGGCCCCTGCGCGCGGGACAGCGCCATCAACGCGTCCATCCCGTCGCGGCCGACCTCCGCGACGCCCGCGCGGCGCAGCTCGGCCTCGATCTCGTCCCGGCCGGGGGGGTCGTCGTAGAGGCCGATCGCATAGGCGTTCGGGTGGCCTTCGAACAGCTTGCGCAGGGCCGATCTCGCGGCGAGCTGCCCGGCGGTCACGACCACGGACGCGTCGCCTTCGCGCCAGTGGGCGATAGCCGAGGCGACGACATCGGCAAGGCCATCGGTCGCGTCCTCAAGCACGACGGCGCGTGGGCCGGGGAAGAAGCCCTGCGCCCGGATCGCGTCGGACAGCAGGGCGGGGTTCTTGCGCAGGTCGGAGGCGGCGATGCGCGTCAGGCGCATTTCGGCCTCGCCCTCTGGGCCGACCAGCGCGGCGGAGACTTCCTGCCGCTTCAGCGCGACGCGCATGGCGTCGGCCCCGTAGATCAGGAGGCCGGTGCGCCCCGGCTCGGGCCGGGCGAAATAACGCGTGGCGGCGGTGCCCGACAGCTTCACGGCACGAGGGCGTCCGCGCTGGCGTAGAGCCGTGTCACCAGCATGTCGGCGAGGATCACCGCCAGCCGCCTCTCGGCATCGCGCCTGGCGGTGAGGGTCGCGACCGTCGTGCCGGTGGTCGAATAGGCGGTGAAGGACTGAAGCTGGCCCGAGAGGACCGGATCCTCAGCCCCGACCGGGCGCAGCGACCAGGTCAGCGTGCCGGTGATGTTGACCCGCGTCGCCACGTTCTCGGGCGTGATGCCGACCGACTGGTCGCGTGTCGCCAACGTGTATGCCAGCGCCCAGCGCGGGGCGTCGGGCCGGCCCAGGCGGCCTTCGATCCGCGCGACGAAGTCGTAGCCCAGGTTGTCGGCCGGCGCGTCGGCGACGATCGTCCCCGACAGCGCGCCGCCCGCCCCGCCGGGTGCATTGACCGGTGTGAAGCCGCAGGCCGCCAGCGCGAAGGCGGCGGCCAGGCCGAGGAAGAGGCGGCGGTCAGATGACGACATTGACGATCCGGCCCGGCACGACGATCAGTTTCCTGGGCGCGCGGCCTTCCAGCGCGCGCGCCACATGATCGTCGGCCAGGACCAGCTTTTCAACCTCGGTCGCGGCCATGTCCCGGGGCACGGTGATTTCGGACCGGCGCTTGCCGTTCACCTGGATCGGCAGCGTCACAGTATCCTCGATCAGCAGCGCGGGTTCCGCCTTGGGCCAGGGCGCGACGCTGACCAGCCCTTCGCCGCCCAGCATCTGCCAGATCTCCTCGGCCAGGTGCGGCACCATGGGCTGCATGAGTTGCGCCATGATGCGCATGGCCTGCCGGCGCGCATCGGACCCGGCCTGCGACTTGGCCAGCGTGTTCGTGAATTCGTAGAGCTTCGCCACCGCCTTGTTGAAGGCGAAGGTCTCGATCCCCTGCGTCACCTCGTGGATCGCCTTGTGGCTGGCGCGCAGCAGCTCGGCGTCCTCGGCCGTAGCGGGCGAGTCGCTTTCGGCGATCTCGGTTGCCAGGCGATACACGCGGCTCAGGTGACGGAACACCGCCTCGGCCCCGGCGGCGGTCCATTCGACGTCACGCTCGGGCGGGCTGTCCGACATCACGAACCAGCGCGCGGTATCGGCGCCGTAGCGACCGATGATGTCTTCGGGGTCGACGACGTTCTTCTTCGACTTCGACATCTTGATCTGCGGGCCCACCTGGACCGGCGTGCCGTCCTTGAGCGTCGCGCCGCCCTCGGTCCGGATCACGTCGGTCGGCGCGTGCCAGACCGGCAGGCCATTCGGCCCGGTGGTCGAGTAGGTCTCGTGCACCACCATGCCTTGCGTGAACAGCGCGTCGAAGGGCTCGATCGCCTTTGCGGGAAGATGCCCGGTCAGGTGCATCGCGCGGGCGAAGAAGCGCGAGTAGAGCAGGTGGAGAATCGCATGCTCGATCCCGCCGATATACTGGTCGACGTTCATCCAGTAGTCGGCGTCCGCCATCACCGTGGGCGTGTCCGCCCGGGGCGCGGTGAAACGGGCGAAATACCAGGAGCTGTCGACGAAGGTGTCCATCGTGTCCGTCTCGCGCCGCGCGGGGGCGCCGCAGCGGGGGCAGGTCGTCGCGGCCCAGGTCGGGTGCCAGTTGAGCGGGTTGCCCGGGCGGTCGAAGGTGACGTCGTCGGGCAGCCGGATGGGCAGGTTTTCCTTCTTCTCGGGCACGACGCCGCAGGTGTCGCAATGCACCACCGGAATCGGGCAGCCCCAGAAGCGCTGGCGGCTGATGCCCCAGTCGCGCAGGCGATACTTGGTCACGCCCCGGCCGATGCCCTTCGATTCGCAGAAGGCGATGGCGGCGTCTATCGCGTCCTCGCCGGTCGCGATCTCGTCCCAGGCGAAGGCTTTGAGCCAGCGCACCTTCTCGGTCTTGGGCGGCACGAAGGCCTCGGTTTCCACGGGCTTGCCGCCTTCGACGGCCTCGAAGCAGTCGATGACCGGCAGGGCATATTTCCGCGCGAAGTCGAGGTCGCGCTGGTCATGCGCCGGGCATCCGAAGATGGCGCCGGTGCCGTAGTCCATCAGGATGAAGTTCGCGATCCAGACCGGCAGTTCCCAGTCGTTGTCGAACGGGTGGCGGACGCGCAGGCCGGTGTCGTAGCCGATCTTGGGCGCGGTCTCGATGGCCTCCTCCGATGTGCCGATCCGGCGGCATTCGGCGACGAACTCGGCAACCTTCGGGTCATGCCGCTCGAGATGCTTGGCGAGCGGGTGATCGGGCGAGATGCCGACGAAAGACGCGCCCATCAGCGTGTCGGGGCGGGTGGTATAGACCTCGACCCGGTCGAATCCGTCGGGCGCGTCGACGAGGGAGAAGGCGAATTGCAGCCCCCGGCTCTTGCCGATCCAGTTGCGCTGCATGACCTTGACCTTTTCCGGCCAGTTGTCCAGCCGGTCGATGGCTTCCAGGAGCTCCTGCGAGAAGTCGCTGATCCGGAAGAACCACTGCGTCAGCTCGCGTCGTTCGACCGGCGCGCCCGAGCGCCAGCCCTTGCCGTCGATCACCTGTTCGTTCGCCAGCACCGTCATGTCGACGGGGTCCCAGTTGACCACCGCCGCCTTGCGATAGACCAGCCCCTTCTCCAGCATGTCGAGGAACAGCGCCTGCTGCTGGCCGTAGTATTCAGGGTCGCAGGTCGCGAAGCTGCGGGACCAGTCGTGGGTGTAGCCCAGCGGCTTCATCTGAGCCGTCATGTCGGCGATGTTCTGGTAGGTCCATGTGCCGGGGTGCACGCCCTTCTCGATCGCCGCATTCTCGGCCGGCAGGCCGAAGGCGTCGAAGCCCATCGGGTGCAGGACGTTGAACCCGCTGGCCAGCTTGTAGCGCGCGACCACGTCGCCCATCGTGTAGTTGCGGGTGTGCCCGATGTGGATGCGGCCCGAGGGGTAGGGGAACATCTCGAGCACGTAATACTTCGGCCGCGCGGGGTCGCGTTCGGCGCGGAAGATGCCGGCCTCGTCCCAGGCCTTCTGCCATTTCGGTTCGATGCTTGCGGGGTCGAAGCGCGACATGCGGGGTCCTCGATGCAAAACGCCGGGCGCGGCGGCCCGGCGGTCATACTTTCTGCGGCCGAAAGGGTCTAGAGCCTCGAATCGGCGATGCGAAGCTGGCGCGCGCGGGTCAGGATCGCATCCTCGACCGCGCGGACGGTGTCCGGGCTGACCGCACCGCCGCCGCGCGATTCCAGCGCGACCTTCAGTGACCGGGCATCGAGCGCGGGATCCTGCACGTAGATCGTCGCGCGATAGGCCCGTCCGCCGCCGGGCGGGGCGCCGTAGCCCGTGACGATCACGCCGGTGAACGGGTCGACCGACTGGATCGGCAGGAAGTTCAGCACGTCCAGCGAGGCGTTCCAGATATACTTGTTCACCTCGACCGTGGTGTTCGGGTCGTCGTTGTTGTCGAACAGGTCCCAGATGGTCGAGCGTTCCAGCCGCTCGCTCCGCTGGGCGACGGGCTGGCCTTCGACCTGCTGGGTGGCCGCCCGGTCGCGGCCGAACAGGCGGCTGTCGCCGGAACCGATTCCGCCGCAGGCCGCAGTCAGGCCGACAAGCCCGGTGAGAGAGATAAAGCGCGCCGCGCGCGTAAGTTTCATTGTGCGGACCCGCCTTGGTGACCCGGCCCTTGTCTAGCCGAGGGTCGGGCAGGTGACAAGCCGTTTGGCCTGATGATCCCCGCGCACGGGCCAACCCTGCGGACGAGGGGTGTTGCGCGACTGCACCAATACACGCGCCAATGCACGCCGCCGGGCGAGTTGGCTTGCATTGAACCCGGTGAGGGAGGAAACAACCATCATTCCTGGCCCGATCCCGATGGGTCGGGTGCATCTTCTGAAACACGAGGGAAAACATGAAAAAGGTTCTCTTCGCTACGACGGCCCTGGTTGGCCTCGCTGGCGCTGCGGCCGCCGAGGTCTCGATCTCGGGCTCGGCCGAAATGGGCATCATCGGCGGCGGCGCCGCCGCTACGAACGACTCTCAGGGCGAGACGCAGTTCTATCAGAGCGTCGATATTACTTTCTCGATGTCGGCCGAGTCGGATTCGGGCCTGTCGTTTGGCGCGACCGTCGATCTCGACGAGGCGACCGAACTCGATGGTGATCTGGACACGTTCTCGAAGCTCGATGATAATGGAACTTCGGTCTTCATCTCGGGCGCGTTCGGCACCCTGACAATGGGCGACACCGACGGCGCCATCGACTGGGCCATCACGGACGCCGGCAACATCGGCAACCCGGGCTCGATCGCTGACGAAGAAACGTCGCACGCCGGCTATAACGGCTCGTTCGGCGATGGCGCCTTCGACAACCAAGTTCTGCGCTACAACTACTCGTTCGGCGACTTTGGTGTTGCCGTGTCGTATGAACAAGGTGCGGTTGGAACGCCCTTTGGCGGGGTCGTTATTCCGGGAGCGCCGGATGGATCGCTTGCTATCGGTCTGAAGTACACGCTCGACCTGGGTGGAACGACCGTGAACCTCGGCGGCGGCTACATGAACAGCGATTTTGGCACGGACGAGCGTGACATCGTTGCTGTCGGCGCTACTGCTTCGTTCGCTGGTGGCTTTACGGCCGGCTTCACTTACCAGGATTGGGACTACAGCACCAACGTTGTGCGTGACGACGTGAAGCACACGGCTATCGGAATCGGTTACGAAACCGGGCCGATCTCGCTCCACGCGAACTGGGGTCAGTTCGACAACGACACTCTCCCCGATGTCGAGGGCTACGGCTTCGCCGCTGCTTATGACCTGGGCGGCGGTCTGTCTGTCCACGTCGGCTACGGTGACAGCGATGTCGCCGACGCTGAATCGTGGTCGCTCGGCGTGGCGATGTCGTTCTAATCCTTCGGGATCAGACTACGGAGAGAGCGGGCCTTGTGCCCGCTCTTTTCTTTTTTGGGTCCGCGCGCCATAGAAGGGCGCATGAAACCCGCCCGTCCCAACCCGCTTCCTCCGCAGACCGCCGACCGGGCCAAGGCCCAGCTTCTTGCGGCAAACGCCCTTCTGAAACAGGGTCGCGTGGCCGAGGCGCGGAAGGCCCTGCGCGATCTGGTCGCCAGGCTGCCGGGCCTGGCAGAGGCCTGGGTCGGTCTGGCACACATCGCCCGCGCCGAACGTGACCGGGCCGGGGCGCTGGCCGCGTTCGAGCGTGCATCCAGGCTGCGCCCCAACGACCCGAACCTTCTGACCGCCTGCGCCGAGGAGCTTTCCGAACTGGGCCAGACGGGCCGCGCGCTGGCGATCTACGACCGGCTGATCGCGGCGCACCCCAGGACCGTTAAGCCCCGCGCGGACAAGGCGCATCTGCTGCAGCTCGTGGGCGATTTCGCGGCCGCCGAGCGCGAATTCCGCGCCGCGCTGGCCCTGTCGCCCAACGATGGCGAGCTTTACCGCGTCTTCCTCGGGTCCAAGAAGCTCAAGGCCGACGACCCGCTGATCGCGCAGATGGAACGCGCCTGGGCAAAGGCGGACCTGCCGCTGAGGTCCCGCGTCCACCTGGGCTTCGCGCTGGCCAAGGCGATGGAGGACAGCGGCCAGTATGACCGCGTGTTCACCTACCTGCGCCCGGCGAACGAGGGGATGCGCAAGCTGCACCCCTATGACATCGCCACGCGCGAAAAGGAGGTCGAGGACCTGATCGCCCTGTTCCGCGCCCACGACTTCTCGTCGCTGGTGCCCGCGGGCCACGGGTCGTTCAACCCGATCTTCGTCACCGGGATGCCCAGGTCCGGCACGACGCTGGTGGAGCAGATCGTCTCGTCCCATCCGGCGGTGACCGGCGGGGGCGAAATGGCGATCTTCGGCCGCGTCGCGATGAAGCAACTGACCAACCCGGCGGGCGGATATGTCCCGGTCGCGAGCGTGTCCAAAGCGGCGTGGCAGGCCGTGGGTGCGGACTATGAGCGCGGGGTCCGCGCGATCCTGGGCGAGGGGGCCTACATCACCGACAAGTCGATCCAGACCTACATGCTGCTGGGCCCGATGCGGCTTGCTCTGCCGACCGCGCGGGCCATCGTGGTGAGGCGCGATCCGCGGGACACGCTGTTCTCGATCTACAAGAACGTCTTCGCGGAAGCCAAGCACCTCTATGCCTACGACCTGAAGGATCTTGCGCGCTACTACCGCACCTTCGAGCGGATGGTGGATTTCTGGCGCGAGGCGATGCCGCAGGGCTTCGCCGAGGTCACCTATGAGGATGTCGTGGCCGACCCCGAGCCGCAAAGCCGCGCGCTGGTTGCCGCCGCGGGGCTGGAATGGGACCCCGCGTGCCTCGACTTCACGCAGAACAGCCGCGCGGTGAAGACGCTGAGTGCCCACCAGGTGCGCCAGCCGCTCTACGCCTCGTCCGTCGGTGCGTGGAAGCGGTACGAGGCCGACCTGGCCGAGATGCTGGACGAACTGGAGCGGGGGTGCTGATGGCGTTGCAGGAGATCAGGGACCGCATCGCAGCGGCCGAGCGGGCGGCCGGCCGGGCGCCGGGGTCGGTCAAGCTGATCGCGGTGTCGAAGGTCCAGCCGCTCGACCGGGTGGAGGCCGTTCTGGAAGCCGGGCACCGCCTGTTCGGCGAGAACAAGGTGCAGGAGGCCGCCGGCAAGTGGCCTGAGTTCCGTGCGCGATTCCCGGGGACCGAGGTCCACCTGATCGGCCCGTTGCAGACCAACAAGGCGCGCCAGGCGATGGGCCTTTTCGAGGCGATCCATTCGGTCGACCGGCCCAAGCTGGCGCAGACGCTGGCGCGGCTCGCGCAGGAGAGGGGCCAGTGCCCCGACCTCTTCATCCAGGTCAACACGGGCGAGGAGCCGCAGAAGGCCGGCGTCGCCCCTGCCGACGCGGATGCCTTCATCGCCGAGTGCCGCGCGCTGGACCTGCCGGTGGTCGGTCTGATGTGCATTCCCCCGGTCGACGAAGAACCCACGCTGCACTTCGCGTTGCTGGCAAGGATCGCTGCGCGCAACGGCCTGTCGGGCCTGTCGATGGGGATGAGTGACGATTTCGAACGCGCCATCGCCCAGGGCGCGACCCACGTGCGGGTGGGCTCGGCGATCTTCGGGGCGCGCAACTACGGTGCCGCGCGCCCGGAAGGGTCAGTGGGCGAGGAAGAGGGGTAGTTCGCAGGTCTCGAGCATGTTCCGCGTGGCGCCGCCCAGGATCGCCTCGCGGAAGCGCGAATGGCCGTAGGCGCCCATCACCACCATGTCCGCGTTGCGGTCGATGGCGTGACGCCGGATCACGTCAGACACGCGCGGCATGGTCTTCGCCAGGACGGACACCTCCGGCCGGGCCCCGTGACGCGAGATCATCTGGCTGAGCCGCCCGCCCGGGTCCGAACGCTCAGGGCTGTGCGCCGGGGGGTCGATGATGACGATGTCCACCATGTCGGCACGCGCCAGTATGGGCATCGCCTTGCGGACTGCTGCCATCGCTTCGGCGCTTTCGTTCCAGGCGACGACCACACGCGACCCGATGGGCATCTTCAGCCCGCCCTCGGGGATGACCAGAACAGGCGCGTGGCCCTCGAACAATGCCGCCTCGATCACGGCCTCATCCTCGATCCCGCGTTCCTTGCCATAGGGGCGGGGCAGCACGACGATATCGGCGAAGCGGGCGCGGTCCCCCACCAGGCGGGCGAGGCCCGCAATCTGTGCCACCGCGACCTCGCAAGCCCACGGCACGTCCTCGGCCTTCAGGCGGTCCTTGACCTTCTGCCCGATGGCGTCTGCATCGCGCTGCGCCCGTTCCAGTGTTTCCTGGAGAATCATCGCGTTGGCACCCGCGTAGTAGTAACCGGTCTGCGTCCGGTCGATGCCCACGCACAGAACGTCCAGATGCCCCCCCTCGCGCCGGGCGATCGCTGTGCCAGCCTCGATGGCCTGCATGGCAGTCTCGGCCGAAGTCACGATTGTCAGCACGGTCTTGTAGCCCATGACGGGTCTCCTTTCAGAAGCGATGGACCGTAGCATAGACCGCGGCAAGTTCGCCGCATTGACCTCGCTCAAACGCCGGGTCCGGAACGTTTGACATGGATCAAGGCTGATTTTCCGGCCGCCCTTCATACCCGCAGTCAGTCGACAAGTGCCCGCGTGATCCGACCAACGATCCCGGGAGACAAGACGAAGGGACACGAACATGTGGGATTACGTGAAGATGATCGTGCTTGGTGCGATTGCGCTATTCGCCGCGATCGCCGCCAACTACGCACACGATCTCGCCTATCAGGTCCACGCTGTCATCATCATGCTCGTCGCGGGCGGACTGTTCCTGTGGACCGTCCGGAACACGGACGAGCCGAGGCCGGCGGTCGAATCCGGCTACATGGATGACGTCGTGCGGGCAGGCGTGATCGCGACGGCCTTCTGGGGCGTCGTCGGTTTTCTGGTGGGGGTCGTGGTGGCCTTCCAGCTGGCTTACCCGGGGCTCAACTTCGAATGGGCGCAGGGCTACCTGAACTTCGGAAAGCTCAGGCCGCTGCACACCTCGGCGGTGATCTTCGCGTTCGGCGGCAATGCGCTGCTGTGCACGTCGTTCTATGTGGTTCAGCGCACCTCGGCCGCGCGACTCTGGGGCGGCAACGCCGCCTGGTTCGTGTTCTGGGGCTATCAGCTGTTCATCGTGCTGGCCGCGACCGGCTACCTTCTTGGCGCGACGCAGTCCAAGGAATACGCCGAGCCCGAGTGGTACGTGGACCTGTGGCTGACGATCGTCTGGGTCGTCTACCTGGCGGTGTTCCTGGGCACGATCATCAAGCGCAAGGAACCCCACATCTATGTGGCGAACTGGTTCTACCTGAGCTTCATCGTCACAGTGGCGATGCTGCACGTGGTCAACAACCTCGCCATCCCGGTGTCGATCTTCGGGTCGCGGTCGGTCGGCGTCTTCGCCGGCGTGCAGGACGCGATGGTGCAGTGGTGGTACGGCCACAATGCGGTGGGCTTCTTCCTGACCGCAGGCTTCCTGGGGATGATGTACTACTTCGTCCCGAAGCAGGCTGAACGCCCCGTCTACTCCTACAAGCTGTCGATCATCCACTTCTGGGCGCTGATCTTCCTCTACATCTGGGCAGGTCCGCACCACCTCCACTATACCGCGCTGCCCGACTGGGCCTCGACGCTCGGCATGGTGTTCTCGGTCGTGCTGTGGATGCCCAGCTGGGGCGGCATGATCAACGGCCTGATGACGCTGTCGGGCGCCTGGGACAAGCTGCGCACCGACCCGATCATCCGCATGATGGTGATCTCGGTCGGCTTCTATGGCATGTCCACCTTCGAAGGGCCGATGATGTCGATCCGCGCGGTCAACTCGCTCAGCCACTATACCGACTGGACGATCGGCCACGTGCATTCCGGCGCCCTTGGCTGGAACGGCATGATCACCTTCGGCGCACTCTACTTCCTCGTGCCGAAGCTCTGGAACCGCGAGCGGCTCTATTCGCTCGGCCTCGTCAGCTGGCATTTCTGGCTCGCCACCATCGGGATCGTGCTCTACGCGTCCGCGATGTGGGTCACGGGCATCATGGAAGGCCTGATGTGGCGCGAGGTCGATGCGAACGGCTTCCTCGTCAACGCCTTCGCCGACACCGTGGCTGCGAAGTTCCCCATGTACATCGTCCGGGCATTGGGTGGGGTCCTGTACCTCTCTGGGGCGCTGATCATGTGCTACAACCTCTGGATGACCGTACGGGCGCAGCCGGCCAAGGCCGCCGCACCCGTCGCGGCTCCGGCCGAGTAAGGAGGGCCGGACATGAGCGTGCTTGCAAAACACAAGATCCTCGAAACCAACGCGACGCTTCTTCTGATCTTCGCCTTCCTGGTGGTGACCATCGGGGGCCTGGTGCAGATCGTGCCGCTGTTCTACCTCGAGAACACGATCGAGAAGGTCGAAGGCGTGCGGCCGTATTCGCCGCTGGAACTGGCCGGGCGGGAGATCTACGTCCGCGAAGGGTGCTACGTCTGCCATAGCCAGATGATCCGCCCGATGCGGGACGAGGTCGAACGCTACGGCCACTACAGCCTGGCGGCCGAGTCGATGTACGACCGGCCGTTCCAGTGGGGCTCCAAGCGGACGGGTCCCGACCTGGCCCGCGTCGGCGGCCGCTACTCGGACGACTGGCACGTGGCGCACCTGATCGACCCGCAGTCGGTCGTGCCCGAAAGCGTGATGCCGAAATACGGCTTCCTGCTGAACAACAGGATCGAGCCCGAGCATATCGCCGACCTCATGTCGACCCACGCTCTGCTGGGCGTGCCCTATACCGACGAGATGATTGCGGCGGCGGAGGAGGACTTCCGCGTCCAGGTCGACCCGTTCGGCGATAGCGAGGGGCTGCTGGCACGCTATCCGAAGGCGCAGGTGCGCAACTTCGACGCGCAGCCCGAGCTGACCGAGATGGACGCGCTGATCGCCTATCTCCAGATGCTGGGCACGCTGGTCGATTTCTCGACCTTTGAAGCCGTCGCGAGCCGGTAGGAGGGGATCATGGAAACATATTCCTTCCTGCGCGAGATGGCCGACAGCTGGGCCTTGCTGGTGCTGTTCCTGTTCTTCCTGGGCGTCATCCTCTGGGCCGTCCGGCCAGGGTCCAACCGGATCCACCGCGACACCGCCAACATCCCGTTCCGGCACGAAGACCGTCCCGCACCTGACGCGGCCAAGACGAAGGAGGCTCGGACATGAGCGCCCCGCAGAACCGAAACCCCAACGAGCCGGAAACCACGGGCCACACCTGGGACGGTATCGAGGAATACAACAACCCGCTTCCGCGCTGGTGGCTCTGGACCTTCTACGCCACGATCATCTGGGGCATCGCCTACACGGTTGCCTATCCGGCCTGGCCGCTGATCAGCCAGGCGACACCGGGGCTGCTGGGCTACTCGACCCGGGCCGAGGTGGCCGCCGAGATCGCCCGTGTCGTCGAGGCCAATTCCGCGATCGAGTCGAAGCTGGCCGAAGCCGAGCTGACGCAGATCGCGACGGACCCCGAACTTGGGCCCTATGCGATGAACGCGGGCGCGGCCGTCTTCCGCACCTGGTGCGCGCAGTGCCACGGGTCAGGCGCGGCCGGCGTGCAGGCGGCGGGCTATCCCAACCTGCTGGATGACGACTGGCTGTGGGGCGGGGATATCGAGGCGATCCACTACACGGTGACGCACGGCATCCGGAACACCGACGACCCCGATGCGCGGTATTCCGAAATGCCGGCCTTCGGCGAGATCCTATCGGCCGAGGAAATCGCGCAGGTCGCCGAGCATGTGCTTGCCCTGTCGAACCAGGAGCATGACGCCACCCTTGCCGCCGCAGGCGAGCAGCTGTTCCTGGACAACTGCGCCTCGTGCCACGGCGACGCGGGCGAAGGCCTGCGGGATCTGGGCGCGCCGAAGCTTAGCGATGCGATCTGGCTCTATGGCGGCAGCCGAGATGCCATCGTCTCGCAGATCACGGCGCCGAAGAATGGCGTGATGCCCAACTGGAACACGCGTCTGTCCGAAGCCGAAATCCGGGCGGTCGCAACCTACGTGCATGGTCTTGGCGGCGGCGAGACGCTGCAATGACCTGCTGACAGACTACCGGCGGCGAAAGCCGCCGGCAGACCGGTCCCGGCCCCCCGTCCTGTTCGCGCGTTTCCAGGGGGTGCCGGGGCCGCGCTATCCTGCCGAGGTAGCGCGGCCGCGCGCGAAGGCCAGTCACCGGCGCGGGCCGAATGCCTTCCAGGCCCAGATCAGCAGCATCGCTCCGAGGACGGCGCCGACGAACCCGGCCATCCAGCCTGTCACGGTCAGCAGGAATCGGATCACCAGCCCGCCGATCAGCGCCCCCAGAACACCGATGGCGATGGTGGTCACCAGGTCGGCTTCGACACGCATCAGCCGCGTTGCAATCAGCCCGGCTGCCGCGCCGATCACGATGAGAATGATGATCTGCATTCGAAGGCCTGTAGCTAGACGCGGCGCCTCCGCCACCGGAATTGCCGACTACCCGGGACGGGGTTCAATACAATTCGTCTTCTTCCTCGGTCGGATCGATGCCCAGCGCCTCGAGCCCGGATTCGAGGTAGTCCGAAAGAAGCGGCACGCCCAGAAGGTAGTCGGCCGTGCTGTTGATCGCTTCCGCCTTCGCGGTTTCGATCGCTTCATCGAGGTCGTCGGCCGTGAAGGTGTCGCGCCCGATCCACATGATCGCCACGAGACTGGCCTGTTCGTCCTCATTGAGGTTGTCGATGAACTCGCGGAACTCGATCAGGGCGGGGTCGTCCGCATGGGCTTCCAGCACTGCGCCCGCGTCGCTGTCGGTATCGTCGCCTTCGCTGTCCCAGGGGGCGACCTTCACATCGATCTCGCGCGCGAGGATCGCGACCTGCGCTACCTTGCTTGGACTGATTTCGAGCATGCGACCCTCCCGTGAATCATGGAGTGACTGTTGCCCCAGTAGCCCGAGTCGGCAAGGCCGCTCTCAGCCCCGGCCACCGAAAATTCGATAATAGGCCCAATCCGGCAGGAACTGGCTGGCCCGGAACATCAGGCCGAAGAGCATCGGGAAATTCTTCTTGAACGCCTCGCCGTTCATCAGCTCGAACATCTCCTGCGCGGCTTCTTCCGGCGTCATAAGGAACGGCATGCTGAAGTCGTTCTTGTCGGTCAGTCGGGTCTTGATGAACCCGGGATTGGCGACCTGAACCTCGACGCCGGTGTGCCGCAGGTCGGCATACATGCTTTCGGCCAGCGACATGACGGCAGCCTTGGACGCGCCGTAGCCGATCGCGCCAGGCAGGCCACGGAATCCCGACAGGCTGCCGGTAAGAACGATGTGGCCCTTGCCCCGCGCCACCATTGCCGGAACGACGGCGCCCATCGTGCGCACGGCGCCGGTGAAGTTGATGTCCGCCATCAGCTCGGCCTGTTCGGCGTTCCAGTCCGTCGCCTTCATGGGCCAGTAAACGCCGGCGAGGTAGACGACCCCGTCGATCTCGCCGACCTCTGCCGCGGCCTTCTCGACCGAGGCGCGGTCCGACACGTCCACCGCAACCGCACGGGCCTTTGCCGGAAGCTCCTGCACCAGCGCTTCAAGCCGCTCGACGCTGCGTGCGCTCACGATCACCTCGGCGCCGGCCGCGCTCAGGCGATGGGCGAGCGCACGCCCCAGCCCCTCGCTCGCGCCGACGAGCCAATACCGTTTGCCTTGCCAGTCCCTCAAATCTCTTTCTTTCTCATCGTCGCGACCAGTTCGGCCACCTTGATCCCATAGAGCCTGAATTGGCTGCGGTTCATGATAGACCCGTTTTCCATCAGGTACATCCAGTCGGTCGTGTCGAGCACGTGGCCGCCCGACGCTTCGGGCAGGCGGATGCGGTAGTTCAACTGGACCGTCGGCCCAGCCTGCATCCCGTTCCCTACGCCCACCACGTCGTCGGCCTCGGCCCTGATCGACCCGTCGTTGCCCAGAGTCAGCCGCCATTCGCGGTTTTGCGTGCTGCCCGAGTCGTAACGGAATTCCTCGGTCATGGTTCCCACGTTTCCGTCCCAGCGGGCGTCGAAATCCGCGACGAAGCGGGACGACACGCGACCCGTGGGACCGTAGATGACGCCTTCGCACAGGATCGGACCCTTGAGATGCTCGCGCAGGTCGAACCGAGGTCCCTGTGCGGCGTATTCCTCGGGGCGTTGGGCGCGAAAATCGAGGAAGCGCGCCTTGGCGCCGACAGCGCCCAGCGCCAGTGCAGCGCCGATCAGAAGCAGAGCGATGGCCTCCATCGGTCAGTTCTCCTTCAATGGGGTCGCCGCAAGCAGGGCGATCGCGATGAGTTTGAGCGCACAGGGAACCAACGCATACAGGACGGTGAGGGCTATCAGAGCCTCCCGCGGGTTGTCTGTGCCGGCCGAAAAGCCGCTGGCTTGCAGGAGTGGCAGTAGTGTCACGGCGGCGAAGGCCAGCGTGAACTTGGACACGAAGGACCAGAGCCCGAAGGCCTGCCCGGCGTTCGGCGCGATCCGGGCCATGCGGCCGGCGAAGATGGCCGGAAGCAGTGTCATGTCGGCCCCGAGCGCCGCGCCAGAGGCAAGGCAGATGATTGCGAAGGCCAGCGTGTCGCCCGCGCCCAGCGTGGCGGCGAAGCCGAAGGACACGACCGACAGGACCATCCCGGACAGAAGCGCGCGCTTGGCGCCGAAGGCCTGCGCCGCGCGGCCCCAAGCTGGCGCCGACAGCGCGGCCGCGAGGAAAAACAGCAGAAGCAGCGGCCCCTCCCACCCCGGGGCGGCCAGGCGGCTTTCGACGAAGAACAGGAACAGCGTCGAGGTCACCGCCACCGGTGTCGCATTTACGAGCGCAAGGACCAGGAGCCGCCGCGCGACCGGGTCGCCCAGCACTTCGCGGAACCCCGTGGTCTCAGGCGTATGGGCGCGGCCCCACTCTGGGCGCATGCCGAAGGCTGCCAGGAGGCAGAGCCCCGCGAATCCCGCAGCGAACAGCGCGAACGGGCTTCCCGTCGCTGCGGCCAATACCGTTGGCGCCACAGCCGCGACGCAGACGCCCAGAAGCGCCCCCGTCTCGCGCCAGGCGGCCAGCCGCACGTGCCCGCCGGGGCCAAGCCGGCCGGCCTTGGCCACGCCCTCGGCGTAGAAGCAGATTGTCAGGAAGCTGAACGCGCTGAAGAGCGCCGTCAGCGTCAAGGCGAACCACAGAAGCGGCGCGACGGGCGGCTCGACGGCGAACAGCCCGACCATGGCCAGCGCCATGATCGCCGCCGCCAGCCCCACCGCAAGTGCCCGCTGCGCCCTGAGCCGTTCGGACAGCCAGCCGAGCACGGGATCCTGCACGAAGTCGAGCAGCCTGAGCGCGAAGAGCACCGTCCCCAGCGCGGCCAGGCTCACGCCGTATTCGTCGACGTAGAACTTTGGTGCATGGATGTAGATCGGCAGCCCCGCGGCCGCGAGCGTGGCCGCGAACAGCGACCAGGCGGGCAGACGTTCGGCGGCCGCGTTCCTCACCGCGTCACCTCCTCGGTCGGGGGTTCGGGGCGGACGCGGAACTTCGCGCCCTTCCACCAGAGCTTCAGCGCCTGCCAGTGGATCAGCGCCAGCACCCGCCGCGACCCGAAGGGCCGGCGCAGGCAGGCGCGCAGGATGCCTGCGTTGGTCAGCGGCATGCGCGGGCCGGTCAGCGTGGCGATGAGGCCGCCGTTGCCGGCGGAGTAGTCGATCCAGATCCCGATCTTGTCGGGGCGGATGTCGAACCGGAAGGTGTAGCCACCCTCGACCGGCTGGAAAGGCGAGACGTGGAAGATCTTGCGAGCCGAAACCATATCTTCACGCGTCAGCGGTGCGAGGTCGTCGCGGTGGCAGAGATAGGAATGCCGATCGCCGTAGGTGTTCGTGACCTCGGCGATCACCACGCGCAGCCGGTCGTCGGCATCGTGGCAGAGCCAGAAGCTGACCGGGTTGAAAACGTGCCCCAGGATGCGCGGCTGCGCCAGAAGCTGAAGCCGCCCGGTGACTTCGGGCGCATGCTCGGCCAGGACCTCGCGCGCCCAGGCCGCCCCGCGGCCCCTGTGCGGCGCGCCGCCATGGTCGGCATCGTGCAGCGCAGCGAGGTTTGCGCGGTTGCGTCCGAACAGCGCGGGACGCGCGGCCTCGGCCTCGGGTTCAAGCAGGACGTAGTCGATCGAGTAGCGGAAGGCGTTTTCGACCGCGCCCCGCCGCCCGTGGAAGGTCTGGCCCGGGATATGTTCGACCCGGCTCATGCCGCGACGGCCTGCGCCTGGTCGGCGCGGCGCATGGCATCGACCACCTCGACGGCCGAGGCGAGCCCGTCTTCATGGAAGCCATTGCGCATCCAGGCGCCGCAGAACCACGTGTTCCGTGCCCCGTTCATCGCCCGGATGGCTTTCTGAGCGGCCAGCGCGGCCAGGTCGTAGACCGGGTGATGGAAGGTGACCTGATCGTAGATCAACTCCTCCCGGATACGGCGGGTCGAGTTCAGCGTGACGAACATCGGGTCGTCCTGCGGGATCGGCTGGAGCGAGTTCATCCAGTAGGTCAGCGGGATCCGCTCGCACTTCTCGCCCGCAGCCTCGGCGTAGTTCCACGAGGACCAGACCACCCTGCGCCTGGGCATCAGGCTTTCGTCGGCGTGCAGCACCGCCTCGTTCGGCTGGTACTTGATCGCGTCCAGGGCAGCGGCCTCCTCGGGGGTGGCGTCGGACAGCATGGCCAGTGTCTGGTCGGAATGGCTGGCGAAGACGACTTCGTCGAAGACTTCCCATTCGCCGCCGTACAGCCGGATCTCGACGCCGCCGGGAATGCGGCGGACGGCCTCGACCGGGGCGGACAGGCGGATGTCGGCGCCCTGGTTCCTCAATGCCGCCTCGACGCGCGAGACGTATTGGATCGACCCACCCTGCACTGTATACCACTGGTGCTGGCCCGTGTAGCTGGTCAGGGCGTGGTTCTCGAAGAAGCGGATCATCGCCTCCGCCGGGAAGTCCAGGATCTTCTCGACCGGCGTGGACCAGATCGCGCCCGAGAACGGGGTCAGGTAGTAGTCGCGGAACCACGTCCCGAGCCGCAGCCGCTGGATCATGCCGCCTATCGTCTCGCCCGCGTCGCGCGTCGTGACCGGCGCCTGGGCGTTGAAACGCATGATGTCGGTCAGCATCCGCAGGAACCGGGGGTTCGTCAGGTTGCGGCGCTGCGCGAAGATCGCGTTGAACCCGGCAAGGCCGTATTCGATCCGCCCGCCGTCGATCGAGGCGCCGAAGCTCATGTTGCTCTTGACCACCGGCACGCCCAGCTTTTCGAACAGCCGCGTCAGGTTGGGGTAGTTGGCGTAGTTGAAGACGATGAAGCCGGTGTCCACTGGCTGATCGCCGCGCTTGCCGGCTATGACGGTCCGGGCATGCCCGCCCAGCCGCGGCGCGGCCTCGATCAGCGTGACATGGTGCGACCCCGCCAGCATGTGTGCGGCGCCGAGTCCGGATATGCCGGCACCTATGACCGCGATCCGCTTCGCCGCGGTCTTGTTCGTCTCGAATGGCATGAAGTCGCTCCAGCTAGTCTTCTTCGTCTCTTGCCCTGACACTTACGCGCCTGCAGCGGAACCGGATTAGTCACGGGACATAACGAAAAATCCTGTGACATTGTGATCCGGTCGCGCGGCTGCGGCGTATTGGGATCATGTTCACCGGCGCACAGCCCTTCGAGGAATCGGATGCAGGTGTCAGTCGTTCTCCTTATGGTTGGGGAACGAGCACCCTGACCCGTGTCGAAGGAGGAGGACGCCCGGTGGCGGCCGAAACGGCAGATGCAATGTGGCTCGCGGCGGTCGAGCGTATCCGGGTCCACAGGGACCAGGAAGCTTTCGCGGCTCTGTTCCGCCACTTTGCGCCCCGCGTTAAGGCCTTCTTGATGAAGTCCGGAGCCGGCGAAACGCTGGCCGAGGAATGCACGCAGGATGTGATGGCGACGCTTTGGCACAAGGCGCATCTGTTCGATCCGACGCGGGCCAGCGTAGCGACGTGGATCTTCACGATCGCCCGCAACCGCAAGATCGACGCGCTTCGCAAGCAACGCCGGCCCGAGCCCGAGGATCTTCCCTGGGGGCCCGAGGCGGAACCGGACCAGGAGGATGCGCTGCTCCTCCAGCAGGAAAGCGAACGGCTGGGGGAGGCATTGCGCCAACTTCCGGCGAAACAGAGAGAACTGATCGAACGGGCCTACTATGGCGATATGTCGCACAGCGAAATCGCCGCCCAGACCGGCCTGCCCCTGGGCACGATCAAGTCGAGGATCAGATTGGCGCTAGAGCGTTTGCGCCACGAGATGAAGTGACACCGATGGCCGAGATAAAACATCACCTGACCGACGAGCTTATCATGTCGTATGCGGTCGGCACGCTTCCGGAGGCATTCAGCCTCGTCGTTGCGACGCATGTATCGCTCTGCGACGAGTGCCGCGCGCGCCTTGCCAGCTACGAGGCGCTGGGCGGTTCGGTCATGGACAGCGATACCGGCGTGGCGATGTCGGACGGCAGCCTGGAGGCGACGCTCAAGCTGATTGCGGGCGGGCCGAAGGACGCGATCCGCATGAAGCCTGCGCCGCGGCGCGCCGGGATCTTTCCCGCCCCGCTGGTCGAATACGTCGGCGGCGGCCCCGATGCGGTGAAGTGGCGGTCGGTCGGCGGCGGCGTGCGGCAGGCGATCCTGTCCACGTCGAAGGAGTCGACCGTGCGCCTTCTGCACATTCCGGGCGGCGTGGCCGTGCCGGACCACGGCCACCGGGGGATGGAACTGACGCTTGTCCTTCAGGGCGCGTTCCGTGACGAGACCGACCGTTTCGGGCTGGGCGATGTAGAGATCGCGGACGAATCGGTGGAGCACACGCCTGTCGCAGAAGAGGGCGAGGTCTGCATCTGCCTGGCTGCGACCGACGCGCGGCTGAAATTCAACGCGCTGCTTCCCCGCCTGGCGCAGCCGTTCTTCCGAATCTGAGGCCGCGCTACTCGGCCGGCCGCGCGAGGGGTGGCTTCACCTCGGCGTCCGGGGACAGTTCCTCGAAATCGAAGTTGTCGAGCCGCTTGGCCCGGCGCCCGGCCTTGTCGGCCGAGATCTTGATCTCCTCGAGGTCCTTTGCGGCCTGACCGAAGTGCCGGTCGAGGTTTTCGACCCGCGTGCCCAGCCTGTCCACATCGCCATGCAGCAGGGCCAGCTCGCGCCTGATCGCGCCGGCCTGTTCCCGCATGCGGGCATCCTTCAGGACGGCGCGCATCGTGTTCAGCGTGGCCATGCAGGTCGTGGGCGACACGATCCAGACCCGTGCGGCAAAGCCTTCGCGCACCACGTCGGCGAAGTTGGCGTGAAGCTCGGCATAGACCGCTTCGGACGGCAGGAACATCAGCGCGCCATCGGCGGTCTCGCCCTCGACGATGTAGCGTTCGGCGATGGCGCGGATATGGGTGCGGACGGCGGCGCGCAGGCTGCGCGCGGCCTCCTGGAGCTCGCGGTCGGTGCTGGCTGCACGCAGCGCCTCGTAGGCCTCCAGAGGAAACTTCGCGTCGATCACGATGGGGCCGGGCGGATTGGGCAGGTGGATCAGGCAGTCCGCCCGCCGTCCGTTCGACAGCGTCGCCTGCATGGTGAAGGCATCGCGCGGCAGGGCCTTGCCCACGATGTCGTGCAGCTGGATTTCCCCGAACGCGCCGCGGGTCTGCTTGTTCGACAGGATGTCCTGGAGGCTCAGCACGTTCCCTGACAGCTTCTCGATATTCGCCTGTGCCCTGTCGATGGTCTCCAGCCGCTGGTGCAGCTCGCCCAGGGACCGCGCGGTGCGCTGGGCGGAGCCTTGCAGGTTCTCGGTCATCGCCTGGCTGACCGTCGCCAGCCGCTGCTCCATCAGCTGCAGCATCCGGGCATGACTTGCCGCCTGCGCCTCGCTGACCGCGGTCAGGCCGCCGGCCAGCTGCTGCTGTCCGTCCGACAGCGACTGCACGCGCGCGGCGACGGCCGCGAACTCCCGGATCAAGGGTTCGGCGAGACGCGCCGATTCCCCGGCGCGGCGGACTGCCACGATCAGCAGCACGAGCACCAGTAGCAGGAATGCCCCACCCGCGATCACCGCCAATACGACGGGAGCGTCCAGCCTGTAGATCTGTCCGCCGATCTGGATCATGTCCGCCCAAACAGCCGTTCGATATCGGAAAGCTTCAGTTCGACATAGGTGGGCCGGCCGTGGTTGCACTGGCCGGAATGGGGGGTTGCCTCCATCTCGCGCAGCAGCGCGTTCATCTCCTCGGCGCGCATCAAGCGGCCCGACCGCACCGAACCGTGGCAGGCCATGCGGCTCAAGACGGCTTCGATGCGCGCCTGGACGCCGCGCGCCTCGCCTTCGTCGGCAAGTTCGTCCACCACGTCGCGCACCAGCGCCGCCGTATCGATGCGGCCCAGGATCGCAGGCGTCTCGCGCACCGCCACTGCGTCGCCTCCGAACGGCTCGATCACCAGCCCCAGGCGCGCAAGGTCGTCCGCCGCGTCGAGCAGCCGGGTCCGGTCGGCCTCGGGCAGGTCCACGATCTCGGGGATAAGAAGCGCCTGTGAGGCGACACCGTTTTCTGCCATCTGCCGCTTCAGCCGCTCGTAAACCAGCCTTTCATGCGCCGCGTGCTGATCGACGATGACGATGCCGTCGGCCGTCTGTGCGATGATGTAGTTTTCATGCACCTGCGTGCGTGCGGCGCCGAGGGGGTGGTTCGCCGGCTCCTCCACGGGTTCCTCGACCCGCGCCATCACGGGGGCGGCCTCGGCAAAGCCCGGGGCCTGCGCGGCATAGGCCAGCCGCAGAGCGGGTGCGGACAGGCGGTCCATCCGGTAGACGCGCGGCGCCTCGGCCGCGGGGCGCATCGCGCCCAGCGTCGCGCCGGCCACGGTGGTCGAGGCGCGGTGCCCTGCCCCCGCAAGCGCGTGGCGGAGCGCCGACACCACGAGGCCGCGCGCCACCCCTGGGTCACGGAAGCGCACTTCGGACTTCGCGGGGTGAACGTTCACATCCACCAGATGCGGGTCGCAGTCGAGAAACAGCGCCGCTGCCGGATGCCGGTCGCGGCTGAGGAAGTCGGCATAGGCCGCCCGCAGCGCGCCGATCAGAAGGCGGTCACGGACCGGGCGGCCGTTCACGAACAGGAACTGTGCCACCGCCGCGCCGCGCGAATAGGTCGGCAACGCGGCATAGCCCGACAGGCGCAGCCCCTCCCGTTCCGCTTCGATGCGCAGGGCGTTGTCCGCGAAATCCGCGCCCAAGACCCGCGCGAGGCGGCCGTGAAGGGCATCGAACAGGTCGCCCGTCTCGGCCTCGGCCCGGAAAACGGTGCGTCCCTCGCCCCCGTCCGACATGTCTCGCAGGGTGAAGGCGACGAAAGGCTCGGCCATCGCCAGCCGCTTGACCACGTCGCCGATCTCCTGCGCCTCGGCGCGGTCGGTGCGCAGGAACTTCAGGCGGGCGGGCGTGGCGTAGAACAGGTCGCGCAGCTCGACCACCGTGCCGCGGTTCAGCGCGGCGGGGCGAACCTTGCCCATCTGACCGCCCTCGACCGTCACGGTCGAGGCATCGGCTCCTGCCGCGCGCGAGGTGATCGTCAGCCGCCCGACCGCGCCGAGCGAGGGCAGCGCCTCGCCCCGGAAGCCGAAGGTGCGGATGTCGAGAAGGTCCGTCCCGTCGATCTTCGACGTCGCATGACGCGACAGCGCGAGCGGCAGGTCCTCGGCCGTCATGCCGCAGCCGTCGTCGGTAACGCGGATCAGCACCTTGCCGCCTTGGGCGTAGTCGACGGCGATCCGCCGCGCGCCTGCGTCCAGCGCGTTTTCGACCAGCTCCTTCACGGCCGAGGCCGGGCGCTCGACCACCTCGCCCGCGGCGATGCGGTTGACCGCGCCTTCGTCGAGCTGGCGGATAACCGGCCGTTCGACGGGGTGCGTGTCGCTTATCTTGGGGTTTGCCGGCTGCATACCTCAATCAGTAGCAGCCGGCGCCCGAGTCGGGCAAGCTCAGTTCGACGCCTCCAGCCCCACGGGCTGGCCCACGACGACGAAAGTCAGCGCCTCGGGGTCGAGAAGCCGGGCCGCGACGCGTCGCACATCCTCCAGCGTGACGGCGTTGACCTTGTCGTTGCGCGTCTCGACATAATCGCGCGACAGGCCTGTCGCCTGCATTCCGACAAGGATGCCTGCGATGGTCGAATTCCCGTCGAACCGCAGCGGATAGGCGCCGGTCAGGTAGGTCTTGGCGCGGTCCAGCTCCTCCTGCGTCACGCCCTCGGCCTTGGCCTTGGCCCATTCGGCGCGCACGACCTCTATCGCCTCGGCGACGCGTTCGTTGGCCGAGGCGAACTGGCCCACATAGAGATCCGCGTGGACCTTGTTCACCAGGAACGCACCGATCCCGTAGGTCAGCCCGCGCTTTTCACGCACCTCGGACATCAGCCGACCCGAGAAGCCGGAATCCCCAAGGACCTGGTTCAGCACGAAGGCCGCGAAGAAGTCCGGGTCGTCGCGGTCGATGCCGGCATGGCCGAACATCACCACCGATTGCGGCGTGTCGAAGGGCACGATCTCGACCCCTCCCTTCAGGCCCACGGTCACGTCCTGCGGCAGCGGTGCGCCCTCGGCGGGCAACTCACCCAGCAGGCGGTCCAGCAGAGGGCCAAGCTCCTCGGCCGTAATGTCGCCGACGGCGGCGACATGGACGCGGTCGCGCGCCATCACGCGGTCCTTGGCGGCGATCAGGTCGTCGCGCGTCAGCGCCGCGACGCTCTCGGCCGTCCCGTCCAGCGACGACCCGTAGGGATGGTCGCCGAACGCCATCGCGTCGAACCGGGCCGAGGCGATGGCATTGGGGTCGGTTGCGTCCGAGCGGATGATCGACTGGACCTGCGCGCGCACCCGCTCGACTGCGTCGGGATCGAAGCGCGGAGCGACCAGGGCGGTCCGCAGAAGCTCCAGCGCCTCGTCGCGGTTTTCGCTCAGGACCGAGGCCCCGACCGTCAGCGCGTCGTCATGGACGTCGAAGCTGAACCGCGCGGCGAGCATTTCGGCCCGCTCGGCGAAGGCACGCGCGTCCAGATCGCCCGCGCCTTCTTCCAGAAGCCCGGTCATCAGGTTGATCGCCCCGCGCTTGCCGGGCTCATCGAGGCTGGCCCCGCCGGTGAAATGCAACTCGATCGACACGAAGGGGATCGAATGTTCCTCGACCAGCCATGCGGTGATTCCGCCGGGCGAGGTGATTTCCTGGATTTCGACCGCGGCGCGGACGGGCAGGGCAAGGAAGACGGCCGCAAAGGCGGCAAGCGCAAAGCGGATCACTGCATCACCTCGGCGGTTTCGGAAGGCATCAGCCACCCGGTCACGGACTTGCGGCGGTCAAAGACCTCGCGCGCGGCGGCCATCACGTCGTCCTTGGTCACGGCATCGAGCACGGCAGGCCAGGCCTCGATGTCGGCGATGGTCAGCCCGGTGGTCAGACCCTCGCCATAGCGGCGGGCGAGCCCCGAGATGTCGTCCTGCGCGTAGATCTGCGCGGCGCGGATCTGGAACTTGATCCGGTCGAGCTGCGCGTCGTCGATGCCTTCCTCGAGGAATTCCGCCATGGCGCCGTCGAGTGCGGCCTCGGCCTCGGCCAGCGTCACGCCTTCGGCCGGGACGATCGCCAGGCCGAAGATCGTGTCGTCATAGGACGACCCATCGTAGAAGGCGGCAGTGTAGATGGCCGTCTGTTCCTCGAACTGAAGCTTGCGGCCCAGGACCGACGTCGCGCCCGACCCACCAAGGATTTCGGACAGCACGGTCAGCGCGGCGGCCTTCTCCTGCGCGCCGGGGTCGCGTTCTGGCGCGATGTAGGTGCGGATGACGTATGGCTGCGCGACGCGCGGATCGCTGAGCGAGATCCGGCGCTCGGCCAGTTGCGGCGGTTCGGCCGGGCGGGTGCGCTCTGCGATACCCTCGGACGGTTCGAGCGGGCCGTAATGTTCCTCGGCAAGCCTGCGCACCTCCTCGGGCTCGACGTCGCCCGCGACCACGACGACCGCGTTGTTCGGCGCATAGAACTGGCGGTAGAAGTCCAGCGCGTCGTCCTGCGTCAGACCCTCCATTTCGTGACGCCAGCCGATGATCGGAATCCCGTAGGGGTGGTTCATGAATTGTGCGGCCATCCGCTGTTCGGTGAACAGCGCACCCGGGTCGTTGTCGATGCGCTGGTTGCGCTCCTCGAGGATGACCATGCGCTCGGTGGCCACGTCCTCGTCGGACATGGTCAGGTCGCGCATCCGCTCGGCCTCCATCTCCATCATCAGACCCAGGCGATCCGCCGCGACGCGCTGAAAATAGGCCGTGTAATCCCACGAGGTGAACGCGTTGTCCGACCCGCCGTTCAGTTCGACCGTGGCCGAGAATTCGCCCGGAGCCAGGTCGTCGGTGCCCTTGAACATCAGATGTTCCAGGAAATGCGCTATGCCCGACTTGCCGGGCGGTTCGTCGGCGGCGCCGACGCGGTACCAGATCATGTGTGTGACCACCGGCGCGCGGTGATTTTCGATCACCACGACCTCGAGGCCGTTTGGAAGCGAGAAGTTCGTCACCTCGTTCGCCAGGCCGGGCGAGGTCAGCAGAGCCGCGACTACGGCCGCGGTGAGAATGGGGCGCATCGCGCGATCCTCCGGACGTTTCGTGAAGAAGCTACGCGCCGCGCCGCCCGCTTCAACCCGGCTCAACGCGCTTGTGACCGGATCAGTATTCGATTTCCGGGTCGGGCGGCGCCGAAGGTGTGCGCACGCCGGCTGCTCGCCAGCGCTCCAGCTCGCGATGCTGGTCCAGGCTGAACGGTTCGTAGGCCCGGAAATAGACGTTCACGTTGAACAGCCGCTCCATGAGGCGGCCGTCGTTCCGGCGCCGGTACTCAAGATCGTAAGCCGCCAGTTCCGACCGGATCGTCGGCGAAACGCCCAGCCGCGTCGCGTAGGAGAAAAGTGCTGCGTCGCCGGCAGGCACGCCCGCGCGGGTCAGGGCCGCCGGATTGCCACCAAGTGCGGCGACCGCATCCGCGCTGGGCGTGGGGTCCACCCGGTTCGAGCCGCCCGGCGTCGGTTCGGGCAGGAAGGCGAAGTCCTCGGGCTGTTCCAGTGGCTTGGTCGGAAGAATCGCGAATTCGTCAGGCGAGTTCGTGTTCGACCGGATGTTCAGAAGGCTCGGTTCCCCGCCGCCCGCGCAAGCGGACAGCGTGGCAGCGATCGCGAGCAGCGCGGTCGCCCGGCCCAGACGGCCCAGAGTCATCCCAGCAGTTCCCTTCATCTCGCCGATACCTTTAGCCCAAAGCTCCGGACGCGTCACGGGGTCTTCTCCCGCCCGGTGAAGAACACCAGCCCCACCGCGCCCAGGAAGATCGCTATGTCTGCCACGTTGAATGCGTAGGGGTTGTCGATCCCGCAGCAGGACATGTTCAGGAAGTCCGCCACCGCGCCATAGACCACACGGTCGATCACGTTCCCCAGCGCGCCGCCCACCAGCAGACCGGCCGACACCTGGACGATCCGCGAATGCATCTCGCGCCGGACCCAAAGGACCACCCAGGCCGAAATCGCCAGCGCCACCCCGATCAGCACCCAGCGCATGATGTCCGCGTCGTTCGCGAACAGGCCGAAGTTCACCCCCCGATTCCACGCCATCCGCAGGTTCAGGAACGGCGGGAGCACGTCGATCGCCAGCCGCTCGGCCAGGCGCAGGTGGTGCACCACGTAGTATTTCAGCGCCTGGTCGGCGACGAAGACGACGGTGCCGGTCCAGAGCGCAAGCCGCATCCTGGTCAATGCCGGAAATGGCGCAAGCCGGTAAAGACCATGGCCAGCCCGGCCTCGTCCGCGGCCGCGATCACCTCGTCATCGCGCATCGACCCGCCGGGCTGGATCACCGCGGTCGCCCCGGCCGCCGCGGCCGTCAGCAGCCCGTCGGGGAAGGGGAAGAAGGCGTCCGACGCCACGACACAGCCCCGGGTCAGCGGCGCGGGAAGCCCCAGGACCTCGGCCATGTCCTCGGCCTTGCGGGCGGCGATGCGGGTGGAATCGACGCGGCTCATCTGGCCCGCGCCGATGCCGACGGTCGCGCCGTCCTTGACGTAGACGATGGCGTTCGACTTCACGTGCTTGGCCACGCGCCAGGCGAACAGCATGTCGGCCACTTCCGCGTCGGTCGGGGCGCGCCTGGTCACGACCTTCAGGTCGCCCGCACCGATCCGGCCGTTGTCGCGGTCCTGCACGAGGAACCCGCCCGCGACCTGCCGGAACGCCAGGCCCGGAGCCGCAGCATCGGGCAGGCCCCCGGTGGTCAGCAGGCGCAGGTTCTTCCTGGCAGCGAAGACCTCCTTCGCGGCCTCCTCGGCGTCGGGGGCGATCACGACTTCGGTGAAGATCTCGCAGATCAGGCGCGCGGTCTCGGCGTCGAGCGTGCGGTTCAGCGCGACGATCCCCCCGAAGGCCGAGGTGCGGTCGCAGTCGTAGGCCCGGCTGTAAGCCTCGGCCAGGGTCGCGCCACGGGCGACGCCGCAGGGGTTGGCGTGCTTGATGATCGCGCAGGCCGGTCCGTCCTGCGGCAGGAACTCGGCCACCAGCTCGAAGGCCGCGTCGGTGTCGTTGATGTTGTTGTAGCTCAGCTCCTTGCCCTGCCACTGCCGCGCGGTCGCGACGCCGGGCCGGGTCGAGCCGTCGCGGTAGAAGGCCGCATGCTGGTGCGGGTTCTCGCCGTAGCGCAGCGTCTGCGCCAGCGTTCCTGCAAGGGCGCGCCGTCGCGGCGCGGCCTCGCCCACCGCTTCGGCCATCCAGGCCGACACCGCTGCGTCATAGGCGGCAGTGCGCGAATAGGCGGTCAGCGCCAGCTTCTGCCGGAAGGCATAGGTCGTCGCGCCGCCGTTGGCGTCCAGTTCGGCCAAAAGGGCGCCGTACTCCTCCGGGTCGACCACGACCGCCACGAAGGCGTGGTTCTTCGAGCCCGCGCGAATCATCGCAGGCCCGCCGATGTCGATGTTCTCGACCGTCTCGTCGTAGTCTGCGCCCTTCGCCACCGTCGCCTCGAACGGATAGAGGTTCACGACCAGCAGGTCGATCGCGCCGATGCCGTGGTCTTCCATCGCCGCGACATGCTCGGCGTTGTCGCGCAGCGCCAGAAGCCCGCCGTGCACCTTTGGATGCAGCGTCTTGACGCGACCGTCCATCATTTCGGGAAACCCGGTCACATCGGCAACCTCGGTCACGGTCAGGCCCGCCGCGCGCAGGTCGCGCGCCGTGCCGCCGGTCGAGATGAGATCCACCCCCCGCTCCGCCAGCGCGCGGCCCAGATCCAGGAGCCCCGTCTTGTCGGACACGGAGATCAGCGCCCGGCGCAGCGGAACAAGATCGGTCATCGGGTCTGGTCCTTTCAGCTATCCCCGGTCAGGCCGGGTCGTCCATCGTCAGGTCGCGCATCGCGGACGGAGTATCCATGGTCTTGGCCAGTGTCCAGTTCACCCGGCCCTCATACCCTGCGACCCGCCCGGACAGCATGATCTTCATCGTCGAGACCGGTCGGGGCGCCGCAGCATCCAGGTAGACCGACTCGCGCAGCGACAGGACTGCCGATCCGTCATGGCGGAATACCCAGACCTCGCCGGACCTGAGGGAGACCGACACCGACGTGCCGGCGGGGTCGAGCATGGCACTGGCGTCGGGATGCAGATGGAAGTTGACCGAGAACGCGACGTCGCCGCCCTGCCGGACGGCGTCGAGGCGGCGGCGTTCCTCTTCTGTCGTCGCCTCAAGCAGGTCCAGCCCGCTCAGCGCCCGCCCATCGGCCGTTAGGGTCAGCTCGCGCCGGCAGAAGAGGCCGTGGGTGCCGACCCAGCCGTCGTGCCCCATCGACAGGCGCAGTTCGTCGTCATGTTCACTGCGCTCGCACCACACCTCCATCGGGCCGTCGACCAGCTGGTCGCGCGCGGTCGGCCCACGCCCCGTCTTCGCGATGCGGGCGGAGGAGAGTCCTTCGATGCACAGCGCGGAATGCGACGGCGTCGCCTTGCCCGCGCGGCCCCATTCCGCGCCGAAGGCTGTGCCTGATCCGCAATTGACGATCAGCGGCCGCCGACCGGAAGTCGCCTCGAACGCCAGGGTCGAGGCATGGGCATCGCCGGCCCAGGGGCTTCGCGGCGGCGGTGCCGCATCGGCGATGACGCTGGTCCGCCCGGCCGAAAGCCGGGCATAGCCCATGTGCAGCCCGTGGCCGGGGGCCGCGCGCACCCGCGCGTCGGACAGCGCCCGGTCCAGCTTGCCGTCGGCGCCTCGCCCTCCGCCGTGGAATCGTGCAAGGCCGCCGTCGGCGTGGCGCAGGGCTCGCAGCAGCGGAACGATGTGTTCGACCCGCGACGTCATGGCCGCCGGCGGTGTCCGCCCCGCCGCCTTCATCGCGGCAACCGCTGCGTTGAGCTGGACCAGCACGCCCAGCAGTTCCTCGGGGTTGCGTGTCGGGATCGTCCCTGCACCGCCGATGACCTTCTCGCATTCGGCTGCCAGCGCCGCCACGGCTGGATCGGCGTAGCGGTCCATGTCCTTGAGGGTCAGTGCCGCCCGCACCAGCGCCGACAGCGTCTCGAACCGGGGAAGGATCCGGGGTGCCGCGTGCCACTGCCGGGCAAGGTAGGCGGTATGCGCCCCCAGCGCGGCATGGAACCGCGCGATGTCGCGGTCGTCCCGACCCGCCAGGATCGTCGTGCCGTGGTCGATCCAGCGGGTCAGGCGCTGCGCGGAAAGCTGCGGCGTCCACCCGGGACCCGCCCCGCGGCCGAACCGGCCGATCCAGTCGAACACCCAATCCTGCGCCAGCTTGCGCGCAACGGGGTGGCTGGCCGCGGCAAGGTCGTCCAGCCAGCCGAACCCCTGCGCCTCGGCCGCGAAGGAGGGGGACGGGGCATCGATGTCCCAGAGCGATACGCCCGGCGCCTCGACCTCGTGCCCGGCCAGTACGATCCAGCCCGCCATCATCCGGCGCCCGCGCGCGTGACTGCCGATCGTCCGCGGCTCCGGCGCCACCGAAAAACCGCCCGAGGCCCGGGCAAACCGCGCCCTGCGCGCGATCCACGCGTTGCGCCAGCGGTCGCGGCGGCTTGTCCAGGGGTCTGGGTCGGAGATACCTGCCATGGGGTGCGAAGTCAGCGTCTCGTCCGTGCCCCTCGCTTGCTCGGGCCCGATCATAGACCGGTGCCGCCCGCGTTGTCACCCGCCACGCGGCCTGTCTTGCGCAGCAGCGCGATGTAGAAACCATCCATCCCGCCGAGGTCCGCCCAGAAGTCGGGCCTGAGCCGGAGGCCCCCCTCCGGTGTCGCCCAGCCCGGGTCGACGCCGTTCACGAGGATGGCCGAGGGGTCGACGGCCAGCCCGGGGTGGCGAACCAGCGCCGCGCGCACCTGCGCTTCGCCCTCCTCCGGCAGAAGGGAACAGGTGCAATAGACCAGCCGCCCGCCCTCGGGCAGCAGCGCCACCGCACGGTCGATCAGCGCGGCCTGAAGCGCGACCAGCGGCTTGAGGTCGGCCGCCTGCCGGATGAACGGGAGTTCCGGATGCCGCCGGATCGTGCCCGTTGCCGAACACGGCGCATCCAGCAGGATCGCGTCCAGCGATCCGTCCGGCTCCCACTCCAACGCATCCGCGACCTCGATTCGCGCCGAGAGGCCTGTCCGCGCGAGGTTCTCGGCCACCCGTGCCATCCGTTCCTCGGACAGGTCGACCGCCGTCACCTCGGCGCCCGCGGCAGACACTTGCAGCGTCTTGCCGCCCGGTGCCGCGCAGAGGTCCGCGACCCTCTCGCCCGGCTGCGGCCGAAGGACATGCACCGGAAGCGCCGCGGCGGCATCCTGCACCCACCAGTCGCCCGCCTCGTACCCGGGCAGCGCCGTGACCTGCACGGGCCGGTCCAGCCGGACGCTGCCGGTCGGCAGAACTTTGCCCCCCACATCCGCCGCCAGACGCGCGGCATCTCCGTCCTTCGGCGTCAGGTCCAGCGCCGCGCCGCGGGCATGGGCGCGTTCGATCGCTGCGACCGCCTTGCCGCCATAGGCCGACGACAGCCGTCCGCGCAGCCAGCCCGGCATCTCCTGCGGCGGCAGGCGGCGCCAGGCCTCGCCCTCGTCCGCGGCCTTGCGCAGCACGGCGTTCGCGAGCCCCGCGCAGGCAGCGGTGCGCTGTCCCGTCCGCAATGCCGCGACGACCTCGTTGACCACGCCATGCGCGGGCGCGCCGGCTTCCAGGATCTCCGCGACCGCAAGGCGCAAGGCGTTCAGCACTGTCAGCGGCGGACGCTTGCGCAGATGTGACCGCAGAAGCCGGTCCGCCCGCCCGATGTGGCGCAGCGCCAGCAGCGCCAGGCGCTGCGCCCGCGCCCGGTCGGCCGGATCGTCCAGCCCGGACAGGGCACGGGCCGCCGCGGGTTCGGACAGCGCGCGGCCTTCGCCCAGGACGACGTCCAGAAGCCCGATCGCTGCGGCGCGCACGCCCTGACTCATGCCCGAGTTCCTTGTTCCCGCGGCCACGGGGCGTATATCAACGGGACAGACCCGGCAAGGACTGCCCCCAAGGAACATTCCCGAGGACCGCCGCATGACTGACGACGCCCGCCCCGACCTGCCCCCAGCCGCCCGCCGCGCCCTGGCCGAGGCCGAGGAGCGCCGGCGCAAGGCGAAGTCCCCGGACCTGCCGCCCGAACTCGGCGGCCGCGACGGCCCCGAGCCTGTCCGCTATGGCGACTGGGAGAAGAAGGGCCTCGCCATCGACTTCTGACCCGCGCCGCAACGTCGCGGACAACCGCCGAAGGGTCGCCACCGGCTTGACGCGACGTGCCCCTTGCCCCCTATGCTGGTCCCGTCACGGTTCGGGCGGTCCGCCGCCCGATGAAAAGGGAACGCGGTCCGAGGCCGCGGCTGCCCTCGCAACTGTAGGCGGCGAGCGGACGCCGACATGCCACTGGGGATTACCCGGGAAGGCCGGCCGACGCGACGACCCGCGAGCCAGGAGACCTGCCGTGGCGATCACCCTGCCGGCGCACGGGGCGCGCGTGCGGCAACGGGTCTTCCCGGTGCGGTGATGCCGTCGCAACTGCGGCGCGGACCCTCGGGCCTTCGCGCCGTGCATCGCAATTCCGGCGCGCCGGTCTCGGCGCGGCAAGGGGTGTAGGGGCATGGCCAGCCCACCCGAACGCATCGTCTGCCTGACCGAGGAAACGGTCGAGACGCTCTATCTCCTGGGCGAGGACGCGCGCATCGTCGGCGTCTCGGGCTACGCCGTTCGCCCGGCGCGCGTACGGCGGGAAAAGCCGCGCGTCTCGGCCTTCGCTTCGGCCGACACCGCGAAGATCCTCGCACTCGATCCAGATCTCGTGCTCGCCTTCTCGGACCTCCAGGCGGACATCGTGGCCGATCTGATCCGCCATGGCGTCGCGGTTCACTGCTTCAACCAGCGCGACGTGGCGGGCATACTCGACATGATCCGCCTTCTCGGCGCCATGGTCGGAGCCGGGGACCGGGCCGAAGTGTTAGCCGAGGGTTACGCGTCCCGCCTCGCCGCCCTGCGCGCCGATCCCCCCGCCCGTCGCCCGAGAGTGTGGTTCGAGGAATGGGACGACCCCCTCATCTCGGGCATCGGCTGGGTCAGCGAGCTGATCGAGGTCGCCGGCGGGCAGGATGTCTTCCCCGACCTCGCCCGCCGGAAGTCCGCGCGCGACCGCATCGTTCCGCCCGAGGCGGTGGTCGAGGCCGCGCCCGATGTCATCCTCGCCTCCTGGTGCGGCAAGAAGGCCCGTCCCGAGCGGATCGCTGCGCGCCCCGGCTGGGACGCCATCCCGGCCGTGCGTGCGGGCCGCATCCACGAAATCAAGTCTTCGCTGATCCTCCAGCCCGGTCCCGCCGCGCTGACCGACGGGCTAGACGCGATCCGCGCGGCGCTCTTCCCCGAACCGCTTCGAGAGGCCGTCTGATGCCCTTCCTCCCGTTCCAAATGCCTCCGGGGGGGCCGGGGCGTGGCAGACCCCAGGCTTCGGCCGAGGTGCAGCGATGACCGACCTCCTTTCTTTCCTCGACCGTGGCGGGCCGGCGATGTGGGTCATCGCCGCCCTTTCAGTCGTGACGCTCGCGCTGATCCTGTGGAAGGTCTGGCGGCTGGCCTGGCTGGGCGCCTGGTCGGGCGCGGTCGCGGAACACGCGGTGGACCTCTGGACCGCCGGCCGCCCGGCCGAAGCCGAGGCCGCAGTCGCAGGCCGGCAGACGCTGCGCGCGCGGGTCGTGGCGGCCGCCATCGGCGGACGGCGTGATCCCACGCTCACGGAAGACGCCGCGCGCGAGGAGACGACCCGCGTCGCCCGCGCCGCCCTGGCCGAGGCGCGGACGGGCCTGCGCGCGCTCGGCCTCATCGAGACGATCGCGCCGCTTCTGGGCCTTCTGGGCACGGTGCTGGGCATGATCTCGGCCTTCCAGGCCTTGCAGGAAACCGGCGTGCGGGCCGATCCGTCCGTCCTGGCCGGCGGGATATGGGAGGCGCTTCTGACCACCGCCGCGGGCATGGCGGTGGCGATCCCCGCGGCGATGGCGCTCAGCTGGTTCGAAAGCGTGATCGAACGCGCCGAGGCCGACATGGAGGATGCCGCGACCCGCATCTTCACCCGTGGCGGACCCCACGCCCGCCTGCGCGAGGCCGCGGAATGAACTTCGCTTTCGCCACCCCGCGCCGCCGCCGGCGGCCCAGCCTGACGCCGATGATAGACGTGGTGTTCCTGCTGCTCGTGTTCTTCATGGTCGTCGCGCGGTTCGGGGGCGAGGGCGCGGTGGTCCTCTCCGGCGCGGGCGGGGCGGGTGGCTACGACGGTCCGCCGCGGCTTGTGGACGTGCGTCCCGACACGCTGGCCCTGAACGGCCTGGGGCTGGACCCCGGCACGCTTGTCGCGGAACTGGGGCGCCTTGCGGCCTCGCCCGACGATGCAGTGGTCCTGCGTCCCCGCGACGGGGCCAGCCTTCAGGACCTGGTGGACGCCATGACGCTTCTGCGGGGCGCGGGTTTCGCGCGGCTTCTGCTGGTGGAATAGGCCATGCTGATCGCCCCTGCCCGCCGCCAGCCGCCCGCGCGCCGCGAAAGCATCGTGCCGATGATCAACGTGGTGTTCCTGCTTCTCGTCTTCCTGCTGGTCACGTCCGAGATGGCGCCCCCGGCGCCGGTCGAGGTCATGCCCCCCACGGCCGAGGCGCAGCCCGAGACGCTGCCCGAGGTCGTCTTGCACGTCACCGCCGACGGCACGCCAGTTCTGGGCGGCGTGACCGGGGCCGAGGCCCTGGCGGCCATCCCCGAAGGCGCCCCTGTCGCGATCCGCGCGGACGCGGGTCTTCCGGCTGCCGACCTCGCGCGGCTTCTGCCGAAGCTGGCGAAGGCCGGGCCGCTGACCCTGGTGACGGTGTCGCCATGAGGCGACTGGTCGAACCTGCGGCCTTCCTGGCACTGGCGACGGCCGTGCATGCCGGGGTCTGGGTCACCTTTGGCGGCGGCGGCGCGCCCGATGGCGCGGGGCAGGGCGGCACCGCGCCGGTCGCGCTGGCCCCCGCAGACGAGGCCGTCGCCGCAATGGTCCGGCAGTGGGAGGCGCCGCCGCAGGTCGCCGAAGCGTCCCCTGTGCTCGCCCCGCCGGCCGTTGC
>FWPV01003569.1_pt1 | contig 34953 bp, 23 predicted proteins | sample 2228371 | NCBI WGS metagenome assembly FWPV01 (sample SAMEA103939776, study PRJEB20133) | metagenome | reverse complement strand
CTCCTGGCATTCTGCCAAAGGATGTTATGGGGCAGACAGGCGGGGCGAAGGAATTTATCCCCCGGGCATCCATTCATAGTGAGACGTGATCCGGTTGGATTCCCGAACAGAGGGGGGCGCTGCCATCATGGCGGCACTTCTGGTGCTGTTTTCCGCGATGCTCGACCCGCTCGTTTCCATCGTGCTGGCCGCCGCTCCCTTGCGGGACTCGGCATCCACCGCCTGGCGAAGGCGTGAGGCGCTCTATTCCGGTATCCGGATGAAAAATCACGAACAGTTGCCTATGGGAGAGACCGCACCGGATGGGTTCAAGAGAGGATGGGGTCGGCTGCCCTGCCTGGCGAAGGGGCAGTAGAGCGCAGGAGGCGACGCATGCATAGAGTATACGTGATCGGGCACCGCCAGCCGGATACGGACAGCATCTGCAGCGTCCTGGCGTATGCGGAGCTGCTCAACCACGGCGAGCCCGATCGGTACGTCCCTGCCCGCTGCGGCGACGTGAACGCCGAGACGCAGTTCGTCCTCTCGAGGTTCGGGCGCGAGCCGCCGCTCTACGTCGAGAGCGTGGAGCCCAACGTCTCCGACATCCCCTACCTGGACACGCGGAGCGCGGATCGGGACCTCCCGACTGTGGACGTCGCCGCCCTGATGGACGCCTACGACATGCGGAACATGCCCATCACGGACCGGGAGGGGCGGCTGGTGGGGCTGGTCAGCGAGTACGGGCTCGCCCGGGCCTACGTGCGGCGGCAGAAGATCGAGCCGCTGACGTTCGCCCCCATCCGTCTGGAGACGCTGGCGCGGGTCCTGAACGCCGAGGTGGCGGTCTCCGCGGGAGAGACGCTGGAGGGGAAGGTCTACACCGCCATCGATGCCCTGCACGTGACACTCTCGCGCATATCCCCCCGGGACGTGGCGATCGTGGGGGACAACGAGCCCGCCCAGCTGGCGCTCATCTCGGCCGGCATCGCCGGGCTGATCCTCGCCGACGGGGCGCCCCTCGGGGAGCGGGTGGTCCGCGCCGCCCGCGAGCGGGGCGTCTCGGTGCTGACAACGACCCTGGATGCCTTCGGGGTGGGAAAGATGATCAACCTCTCCCTGCCGGCCGGGATGATCATGGAGACGGACGTCCCCACCGTGCAGATGGAGGACACCCTGGAGTACGCCAAACAGGTCATCTCGGCCTCCCGGTACCGCACCGCCTGCGTCGTCGATTCCGGGGGGAAGTTCCTCGGCATGCTCTCCCGCACCTCGCTGATGCAGGACATCCAGAAGTCCGTCATCCTCCTGGACCACAACGAGCCCGCGCAGGCGGTGGACGGGATCGAGAACGCGGACATCCTGGAGATCATCGACCACCACCGCCTGAGCGCCATCTCGACCCTGAAACCGATCCGCTTCCTGAACGATCCTGTCGGATCCACGTCCACGATCATCGCCCGCAGGTTCGCAGAGAGCGGGATCGAGCCCTCGGAGTCGACCGCGGGGCTGCTGATGGCGGGGATCCTCTCCGACACCATGGCGCTCCGCCTGTCGACGACGACGCCCTCGGACCGCAAGGCAGTGGACTACCTGGCCCGGTGGGTCGACGAGGATCCCGTCGAGTTCGGCACCCGCCTGATCCAGGCGGGGATGCGGTACGACACCTGCACGATCGAGGAGCTGCTGATGCAGGACACCAAACGCTACACCCTCTTCGGGAGGGAGGTGATCGTCGCCCAGGTGATGGTCCCGACGTTCGAGTTCCCGCGGGAGCGCAGAGAGGAGATCCGAACGGAGCTCGCGCGCCTGCGGGCATCCCAGGGTGTGGACATCTACGCGGCGCTCTTCACCAGCATCTTCGAGAACGCGAGCGCGGTCTTCGCCGCCGCCGACGACGCCTGCCTGGCAGGACTCGGGATGCGGGAGCAGCCGATCGAAATGGAGGGCATTATGTCCCGCAAAAAGGATTTCCTGCCCCGGTTAGGCCAGATGATCCGGGCTCTCTGACTCACTTTTGTACCGCGCCTGCAGGTTTTAAGCCCCCTCGGATCCGATCTATATAAACACACCAGCACGTCGATCCAGACACCACAGCCATGAAGAGCATACGGATCAAAGGTGCGCGCGAGCACAACCTGCAGAATATCTCCGTCGAGATCCCGCGGGACAAGCTCGTCGTCATCACCGGTCTCTCCGGTTCCGGGAAGTCCACCCTGGCGTTCGACACCATCTACGCCGAAGGGCAGAGGCGGTACGTGGAGTCCCTCTCCGCCTACGCCCGCCAGTTCCTGGGACTGATGAACAAACCCGACGTGGACAGCATCGAGGGCCTCTCCCCGGCGATCTCCATCGAGCAGAAGACGACGAGCAAGAACCCGCGGTCCACCGTGGGCACCGTCACCGAGATCTACGACTACCTGCGGCTGCTGTTCGCGCGGATCGGGGTGCCCTACTGCCCGGAGCACAACATCCGCATCGAGTCGCAGTCCCCCGAGCAGATCGCCGACCGCATCGCGGCCGAGGTCTGCGGGATGGCGACCATCCTGGCGCCGATCGTGCGGCAGAAGAAGGGCACCTACCAGGCGCTGATCCGGGAGCTGCACGCCGAGGGCTACACCCGCGTGCGGGTGAACGGGGTGATCCACCGCACCGACGAGGAGATTCCGCTCGAGCGATACAAAAAACAGGACATCGAGATCGTGATCGACCGCCTGGATCCGGCCGACCGCTCCCGCCTGGTCGAGGCCTGCGAGAACGCCCTGGCGCGGTCCGACGGGCTGATCCTGGTCCTTGACGGGGAGGATCAGGAGCATCTCTACTCCTCCCGCATGGCGTGCCCGCTCTGCGGGATCGCGTTCGAGGAGCTGCAGCCGCGGATGTTCTCCTTCAACAGCCCGTTCGGCGCCTGCGAGGAGTGCAATGGTCTCGGGTTCCGGATGGACTTCGATCCCGATCTGATCATCCCCGACAGGACCAAGTCGATCGCCGAAGGCGCGGTGGCTCTCTACAGGAACTACTTCGATACATACCGCGGCTACTACCTGAGCGCGGTCGCGAAGCACTTCGGGTTCGACACCCTCACACCCATCGAGGACCTGACCGATCGGCAGTACAGCGCCCTGATGTACGGCTCCCCGGAGCGGATCCGCTTCTCCATGACGGCGAGGAACGGGGATATGCACTGGTCCCAGACCTCCTCCTGGGAGGGTCTGGTCCCCCAGGCAGAAAGGCTCTACCGCCAGACCCAGTCGGAGTACCGCAAGCGGGAGCTGGAGAAGTTCATGCGGATCTCTCCCTGCCCCGTCTGCCGCGGGCGGAGGCTCAAAGAGAAGGTGCTCGCCGTCAGGGTTCAGGGCAAATCGATCGTCGACGTGACGGATCTCTCCATCGCCCGCGCAATCGAGTTCTTCCGGAACCTGGAACTCTCCCGGAAGGAGATGGAGATCGCACGCCAGATCCTGAAAGAGATCAACGCCCGCCTCCATTTCCTGGATCGCGTCGGGCTCGGCTACCTGACCCTCTCGCGGAGCGCGGGCACCCTCTCCGGCGGGGAGGCACAGCGGATCCGCCTCGCCACCCAGATCGGATCGAACCTGATGGGCGTGCTCTACGTCCTGGACGAGCCCTCGATCGGGCTCCACCAGCGGGACAACCGCAAGCTGATCGAGACCCTGCGGACGCTGCGGGATCTCGGGAACACCCTGATCGTGGTCGAGCACGACGAGGAGACGATCCGCAGTGCCGACTACGTGATCGACATGGGGCCCGGAGCCGGCATCCACGGAGGGCAGGTGGTGGCGGAGGGCTCGCCCGAGGAGATCGAGAGGAACGAACAGTCCCTGACCGGCCTGTACCTGGCGCGGAAGCTGGAGATCGAGGTCCCCGCGGCCCGGCGGAAGAGCGATCGGTTCATCACCCTCGCCGGCTGCCGGGAGAACAACCTGAAGGGGATCGACGTGAACATCCCGGTCGGTGTGCTCACCGTGGTGACGGGCGTCTCGGGCAGCGGGAAGTCGACGCTCGTCTACGACATCCTCTACAAGGCGATGCAGAAGGAGCTCCATCACGCCCGGGTGACGCCGGGCGCCCACGCCGCGATCTCCTTCGGCTCCGAGATCGACAAGGTGATCGTGATCGACCAGAGCCCCATCGGCCGCACGCCGCGGAGCAACCCGGCGACCTACACGAAGGTCTTCGACGAGATCCGCCGGGTCTTCGCCGAGACGACCGACGCGAAGCGCAGGGGTTACAGACCCGGCCGCTTCTCCTTCAACCTCAAGGGGGGGAGGTGCGAGACCTGCCAGGGGGAGGGGCTGATCAAGATCGAGATGAACTTCCTCCCCGACGTCTACATCGAGTGCGAGGAGTGCAAGGGGAAGCGCTACAACCGCGAGACTCTGGAGGTGAAGTACCGGGGGAAGTCGATCGCCGACGTGCTGGACATGAGCGTTCTCGAGGCGATGCACCTCTTCGAGAACATCCCCGCCATCAGGACCAAACTGGAGACGCTCTGCCGGGTGGGGCTGGACTACATCAAGCTGGGGCAGAGCTCCACGACGCTCTCCGGCGGGGAGGCGCAGCGGATCAAGCTCACGCGTGAGCTGGCCAAGAAGGCGACCGGAAAGACTCTCTACCTTCTGGACGAACCCACCACCGGCCTCCACTTCCACGACGTGAAGAAACTGATCCGCGTCCTCGACGACCTGGTGAAGATGGGCAACACCGTGGTCGTGATCGAGCACAACCTGGACGTGATCAAGTCCGCCGACCACATCATCGACCTCGGCCCGGAGGGCGGCGAGGGCGGCGGCACCATCGTCGCCTGCGGCAGCCCCGAGGAGGTGGCGGACCGCGATGAGAGCTACACGGGGCAGTTCCTGAAACGAATCCTGGCAGCATGATAGAACTCGACCAACTACCCGCGGAACCCGGCTGCTACCTCTTCCGGGACAGTGGCGGGGAGATTCTCTACATCGGCAAGGCGAAGCACCTCAAAAAAAGGGTGGCGAGCTACTTCCAGAAGAGGCCGCTCGATCCCAAGACCGCGCGGCTGGTGGAGAGGATCGCCTCCGTCGACTGCATGGTCACCGATACGGAGACCGAGGCGCTGATTCTCGAGTCCAACCTGATCAAGCGGCACCAGCCGAAGTACAACATCGACCTGAAAGACGCGAAGAGCTACGCCTATATCCAGATCACCGACGAGGAGTTCCCCCGCATCGGCATGGCGCGCCGGCCCGGCGGCGGGAGCGGCACCCTCTTCGGGCCCTTCGTCTCCGCCCAGGAGCGGGACTTCGTGCTGCAGGTGCTGAAAAAGACCTTCCGCCTGCGGACCTGCCGGCGGCTCCCGAAGAAGACGTGCCTGCGCTACCACATGCAGTCCTGCAGCGCCCCCTGCATCGGGAAGATCGGGAAGGAGGAGTACCGCGAGAGCGTGAAGCGGGCGGAGGCGGTCCTGCGGGGGAGGAGCGCGGAGCTGCTCTCCGCACTGCGCGCCGAGATGGAGGCGTGCGCGGAGGCGGAGGCGTTCGAGAAGGCGCTGGAGCTCCGCGGGCAGATCCAGGCGATCGAGCGCCTGGGGGAGCGCCAGCACGTCGCCCGCCAGAAGAAGCACGACGAGGACGTCATCAACTTCGTCGCCGCCGAAGGAAGCGTCTGGGTGATGGTCTTTGCGGTGCAGCGGGGGACGCTCACCGACAGGGAGTGGTTCCGTTTCGAGGGCGGCGGGGAGTTCCTGGAGGAGTTCGTCGCCCGCTACTACGCGGACCGCGAACCCCCGTCGGAGCTGATCCTCCCGCAGGCGGTGGGAGAGTCCCTGCAGGATTACCTCGCCTACCGCAAGGGGAAGGCGGTGCGGATCACGGTCCCTGCAAAGGGGGAGAAGAAACGGCTGCTGGAGCTGGTGCAGAAGAATATCGAGGCGGCGTTCTTCGGGGAGCGGATCAAGCTCGAGGCGCTGAAAAAGAGCCTGCACATGCCCGTCCTGCCGCGCGTCATCGAGTGCTTCGACATCTCCCACCTCTCCGGCACCTCGACCGTGGGGGCGATGGTGCAGTTCCGCGAGGGGAAGCCGGACAAACGGAACTACCGCAGGTTCCGCATCCGCTCGGTCGAGGGGGTGGACGACACCGCCGCCATCGCCGAGGTGGTGCGGCGGCGCTACGCCCGCCTGCAGAAGGAGGGGGGCGAGCTGCCCGACCTGATCGTCATCGACGGCGGGAAGGGGCAGCTCTCCGCGGCGCTCGCCGAGCTGAAACGGCTCTCGCTCTCCATCCCCGCCATCGCCCTCGCCAAACGGGAGGAGGAGATCTACATCCCCGCTCTCCGCTTCCCCCTGCCCGTCCAGAAGAAGGAGCGCGCCTCCCTCTTCCTCCAGGAGATCCGGGACGAGGCGCACCGGGTCGCCGTCGCCTACAACCGCCTGCTGCGCTCGAAGGAGGTGCTGAAGTGACGGGGTTTCGTCTGGTATCCGAGTTCCGCCCGAAGGGCTCCCAGCCGGCGGCGATCGAGCAGCTGGTCGCCGGGGTCCGCGCGGGCCACCGATTCCAGACGCTCCTCGGCGTCACGGGGTCGGGGAAGACGTTCACCATGGCGAACGTCATCCAGGCGGTCCAGAAGCCGACGCTCGTCGTCGCCCACAACAAGACGCTCGCCGCCCAGCTCTACAACGAGTTTAAAGAGTTCTTCCCGCAGAACCGCGTGGAGTACTTCGTCTCCTACTACGACTACTACCAGCCGGAGTCCTACATCCCGAAGAAGGACCAGTACATCGAGAAGGATGCGGCGATCAACCCCAAGCTCGAGCAGCTCCGCCTCTCCGCCACCGCATCGCTCGCCATGCGCTCGGACGTGATCGTGGTCGCCTCGGTCTCCTGCATCTACGGGCTCGGCAACCCGGAGAACTTCCGGAGCATGGGATTCGAGCTGAAGGTGGGGGATGCGGTGCCGAGGAACGACATCCTCCAGCGGCTGGTCGAGATCCAGTTCGAGCGGAACGACATGGAGCTCCAGCCGGGCCGCTTCCGCGTGAAGGGGGACGTGATCGACCTCGTCCCGGGCTACTTCAACAACATCATGCGGATCGAGCTCTTCGGCGACGAGGTGGAGCGGATCCGCGAGATCGATCGCAATACGGGGGCGGTGAGGGAGGAGCTGAAGTACTTCTACGTCTACCCGGCCCGCCATTTCGTCACGCCCGAGAGCGCGCGGGCGCGGGCGGTACAGACCATCCTCGCGGAACTGGAGCAGCGCCTCCCCGAGCTGCCCCCCCTGGAGGCGCACCGCCTGGAGCAGAGGACGCTCTACGACATCGAGATGATCGAGGAGACCGGCACCTGCAAAGGGATCGAGAACTACTCCCGCCACTTCGACAACCGCCTCCCGGGGGAGAAGCCCTACTGCCTGCTGGACTACTTCCCCCCCGACTTCCTGATGTTCATCGACGAGAGCCACCAGACGCTGCCCCAGCTGCACGGGATGTACAACGGGGACCACTCCCGCAAGAAGTCGCTCGTGGACTACGGGTTCCGCCTGCCGAGCGCCTACGACAACCGCCCGCTGAAGTTCGCGGAGTTCGAGCGCTACATGCGGCAGGTGATCTTCGTCTCCGCCACGCCGGGCCCCTACGAACTGGAGCATTCCGCGGTGGTCGCCGAGCAGATCATCCGCCCGACGGGGCTGGTCGAGCCGCTGGTGGAGGTGCGGAAGGTGGACGGGCAGACGCAGGACGTGATCGGGGAGATCGAGGCGACCATCCGCCGGGGCGACCGCGCGCTGCTGACGACGCTCACGAAGAGGCTCGCCGAGGAGCTCTCCGAGTACCTGGCGGAGCGGGGCATCAGGACACGCTACCTGCACTCGGAGATCGACACCATCGAGCGGACGGAGATCATCCGCCAGCTGCGCCTGGGCAAGTTCGATGTCCTCGTCGGGATCAACCTGCTGCGGGAGGGGCTGGACATCCCCGAGGTCGGGTTCATCGGCATCCTGGACGCCGACAAGGAGGGGTTCCTGCGGGACGAGCGGAGCCTGATCCAGATCATCGGGCGTGCGGCGCGGAACGTCAACTCACGGGTGATCCTCTACGCGGACAACCGGACCGGCTCCATCCAGCGGGCCCTCTCGGAGATCGCCCGACGGCGGGAGATTCAGCTCGCCTACAACCGCGAGCATGGGATCACCCCGCAGACGATCGTAAAACCGATCCGGGACCGCGAGGTCGACGTGAAGGACGTGAAGCACGTTCCAAAAAAGGAGATCCCGAACCTCATCATCGAGCTGGAGGCGAAGATGCGGGAGGCGGCGGAGAACCTGGACTTCGAGCGGGCGATCGCGCTGCGGGACACGATTAAAAACCTCAACCAGAGAATGGGCGCGAAGGCGTGATCGCGCCTGGCATCCGGCACCAGGGGCGCACAGCGCTGAACGGCCGGGGGATCGCGGCAGCAGTGCTCCAGGCTGAAACCACTTGAAGGTTGGAAAATCTCTCCGGCACCTCTTTTCGCCTCAAGATCCCCCAGTCACGAGGGCGGAACCCTGTTCCCCATCCGCTGCGGCCCCGTGAGAGGACAATGACACCCAAAACGGGCACGTGAGGTGTTCCTTCCCGGATGGAATACTGGACAGGACCCTTGGAAGTACTCCCTATGCCCCCACCTCCACAAACGATATGGGGCGAAAAACGTTGTACTGTCCCTCCCGGGGTATCGTACTGGCGGGGCGGGGGTACGGGGGAAGGGGGCCCCCTTGTTGCGATAGGATTGGATTAACGGGGGTTCGGCGCCCTTTTCGTCCGAGTCCGGTTCGAATCAGGCCTTTTTCCACGGGAAGCATGTTAAAGAGCTCTCTTTTACATGCATGAGCAGGCGCCGTCAGTGCGATAACCTCGAATGGGGAGAATTCATCGCGTCCAACCCTTGCAGCGGGGACGATGGATCCCAAGCCGTTTCTGGCGACAGGGATCAGACGAGTCGGACTCAGAAGCACAAACGGCATGGACTGCTCCCCAGAGCATGCCCTATCGCATCGGGAGCAGGACAGGGGGATTGCGAGAGAAAGGAGAACCGCCCTGAATCATCCTCTTGATGGTTTCAGCCCTAATCTTTCCGGACTGCAGGCCCGAATCCCCCATCGTTTCCGAGTCCGCGCTCAAGTCCAACCAGATGCGCCTTCGGACCCCGAAATTAATAAATAGTATCCCCGGGTCTCACCCTGTCTGAACATACCATCACTCTGGGTCTCCTGTGGCCCGATGCTTCTGCAACGACGGATTCTTGAAGGGCCGTTGCGGGGCCGGCTTGCGAGTGTGCGAGAATGCTTCCTGGAAGAAGTCTCACCCTCCCGAACCCCCGGCGAGGGGGAAGGCAGCCGGTGGGAAGAGGCAGAGCATGGCAGGGATCGACTTCCCGCGGATATTCCCGGAGCTGGCTCAGCATCAGGGGGGACGATGCCTGCGCTTCCTAGAAACCCTCCGTTCTCCTACTATCTGATGATAGCACTCTTTTCCGTGATACTCATCGTAGTTGCGGGCGGGATCTGCATCAATTACATCAATATGTCCAGGGATTACCATGAGGATGCGGAAAGGCTTCAAAATATCACAGAGAAGCATATCAACACGTCTTTCCGGCAGATCGATACCGCCCTCAAGATCTACGACAGTGCCTACAACGATCAGATGGAGGAGGCGTTTGTTGTCGTCATGGAGGAGTACGACCGCTCCGGAGGGGATCCGTCCCGCGTCGATCTTCAGGCCCTCAAGCAGAAGATTGGCGGGATGGAGATCTACTTCATCAACTCCAGCGGCGTGATTGTATATTCCACCGAGCAGAAAGACCTCGGGCTCGATTTCTCCGTGATCTATCCCGACTTCTACGAATACCTGAAGGGTATCTGGTACAGGCCGGGGTTCTATCCCGACCGGGTGGTGATGGAGTGGTACAATGGGACCCTCACCAAGTATGCCTACATGCCGACGGCGGACCACCGCTATATCATAGAGCTGGGCCTGACCTCGGAACGGTTCGGCGGGGAGCGCATGGAGCTCCGGTACTCGGATGTCATCGACGAAGTGCGGTCCTTCAACTCCTACCTCCAGGATGTCTGCCTGTGGCAGAAGCAGAAGCGGGAGGTCTACAATGCCAGCCACTGGGCGGAGGGTGAGGAGTCGGAGATCCTCGACCGCGTCCTCTGGGAGGAGCGCAGAAACCTCACGTTTACCGACCCGGATGCCGGAACGACCACCCGATGGCTGCTCGTGGACATGAAGGATCCCGACTACGGGGCCGATAAGAGCATCGTTGCGGAGCTCACCTACAACGATGCGATGATCTGGCAGGGGCTGAACCGCCTGATCGCGATCCACCTGCTGGTCGGGCTGGTTGCCGTGCTCATCGGGGGCGTATTTGCCCATACTCTCTCCCGCCGCCTGACGCGCCCCATCGGGGAGATCGTGCAGGACGTGAACCTGATTGCCCGGGGAGATCTGGACCACCGCATCAATCCCACCCGGGGACAGGAGTTCGAGGAGCTGGAGGGGAGCATCGACGCCATGGTCGGCACCCTCAAGGGCACGATCCGGCAGCTGCGGGCGAGCGAGGAGCTCTTCCTCAGCCTCTGGGACAGCGTCCTCGACGCCACGCTGATTCTCGACTGGGACGGAAGAGTGCTCTTTGCGAACCGGGCGGCTGCCGGGCTGATCGGGCTCCACTCCGCTGGTGCGGCCGTTGGGCATTCCATCTTCGAGGTGCTCGATCCGGAGAGCCAGAAGCTGGCGATGCAGAACCTCTCCCGCATCCAGGAGGGTCAGGGCGGGATTCGCTCGGAGTACCATATCCATTCGTTCGACGGGCAGGTGAAATGCGTGGAGAGCCTCAGCACGCGGATTCTGTTCCGAGGCCGGCACGCCGATCTGGTCTCCCTCCGTGACATCACCAAGCGAAAACGGGCCGAGAGAGATCTCCGCCAGAGTGAAGAGCGCTTCCGGGCTCTCTACGAAGACAACCCCTCGATGTACTTCATCGTGGATGCGGAGGGTGTCGTGGTCTCGGTGAACCGCTTTGGAGCCGAACAACTGGGGTACACGGTTGAAGAGCTGGAGGGGAGATCGGTCCTGGACGTCTTCCACCCGGACGACCGGGAGGCGGTGCGGCGGCAGCTGGCTGCCCGCCTGGAGAACTTCGGACAGGTGGCAAGCTGGGAGTTCCGCAAAGTGCGCAGGGACGGGACGGTTCTGTGGGTAAAAGAGACGGCGCGGGCTGTGCGCGGGCCGAACGGGAGCCATCTGGTGCTCGTCGTATGCGAGGATATCACCGATACGAAGCGGGCGGAAGACATGATACGGCGGTTGAACGAGGAGCTGGAGCAGCGCGTGGCTGCCCGCACGGCGGAACTCGCGGCAGCCAATCAGGATCTGGAGTCCTTCAGCTACTCGGTGTCCCACGACCTGCGGGCTCCTCTCCGCGCAATCGACGGCTACACCTCCATCCTTCTCCAGGAGCACCCGTCCCTGCCCTCCGCGAGGACGCGGGAGTACATGAGGAAGGTGCGGGAGAACGTGGAGCAGATGGCCCTCCTGATCAACGCCCTCCTCGACCTCTCCCGCATGGGGCGGCAGGAGCTGACGAGGCAGGTCTTCCCGCTCCGCGAGGTGGTGGACCAGGCGCTGGACAACCTCCGGGCGGAGCGGGAAGATCGCGAAGTGGAGATCGTGATCGGGGAACTGCCGCCGCTGTACGCCGATCCGGCAATGATCCGCCAGGTCTTCCAGAACCTTCTCTCCAATGCGCTCAAGTTCACGGCGAGTCGGCAGCCGGCGAGGATCGAGGTGGGATCATTCCGCGATGAGAGCGGGTGTGCTGTATACTTCGTGCGGGATAACGGCATCGGATTCGACATGGTGTACGCCGACAAGATCTTCGATGTCTTCCAGCAGCTCCACAGCAGGAGAGAGTACGAGGGGTCCGGCGTGGGGCTCGCCATCGTGAAGCGGATCGTGGATCGGCATGGCGGGCGGATCTGGGCGGAGTCCCGCGAGGGGGAGGGGGCGACGTTCTACCTTCGGTTCCCCGATGCCGGCGGGAAGGATGCGGCGCCCTAGACGGGCGTGGGCGGGATGGCTGGGGGGTCTCTTCCGGTACGGTTAAATTCCGACCCGCTGAGGATACTCCCATGGCAGCTGAGAGAGACGGGAAGGCGCCCCGCCGATCGAGCGTTGAGATCGGGACCCGCGAGTGCGCGCTCTACACCCTCGTGAATGTCGATGCGGCTCGGGAGAACCTCCGGGAGGTCCGCAGGCATGTCCGCGGCGATCACAAGCGCCGCATCGACAGCACAATCGCGGTTCTCAACGTGATTGCGTTTGAGACACAGCAGATGTTTGCCATCGCGGACGAAGAGGCGGAGGCATTCGTCCGGAGGCACCGTGCGGCCTATCCGCGGTAAGGGATGCGGCAACAGCCCCTTCTGCACGGGGTACCGGGCGTTTGTGTGCAGTGTTGCCTTGCATATTTTTATTATCCCTCAATAGAACCGCGATCTACAGAGATATCGGGTGGCGCAGGGGAGAGCGCGAAGCGGCCGCTGTACGCGGGACGATCAGCAGATTCTGCTGCCCCGCCCGGTTCCAACGCTACGGAGGTCTGTCTCCCGGTGTCCATTCCGCAGGGGCACCGCCTGGATTCGACAGACAGGAAGTCGAGATGGATGCACGGCAGCCCGAAAGAGGACCGGAACGGTCCTGCGGCGGCGGAGTCGCAGCCGCCCGGGATCGAATCCCCGCCACGTCCGCCGTCGAGCGGCGACGAGGTGCGGGAGATCGAAGAGCGGCTGCGCACGCTGATCAATACGATGGCAGAGTTCATCGTCTTCAAGGACGGAGAGGGGCGCTGGCTGGAGGCCAACGACTCCTGTCTGCGCCTCTTCCAGCTGGAAGGCAAAGACTACCGGGGGCGGAGCGATCGCGAGCTGGCGGACCTCGTCCCGTTCCACCGCGATACGTTCGCCGTCTCCTCGCAGACGGACGAGGCCGCCTGGAAGGCGGGATCTCTCTTCCGCACCAGCGAGAGGATCCCCCTGCCCGACGGATCGGTGCGGATGTTCCAGGTGGTGAAGGTGCCCGTCTTCCACCCGGACGGACGGCGGAAGAGCATGGTCGTTGTCGGGCGGGACGTGACCGAGCGCAAAGGGGTCAAAGAGGCGCTCCAGCGGGCGCGGGAGGAGCTGAAGGGGCGCGTGGAGGAGTGCACCGCCGAACTGGCTCGGGCGAATGCGGTCCTCCGCCAGGAGTTCCGGGAGCGCAGAAGACAGGAAACGGGATCCGCGCACTGAACGGAGCGCGGAGTTCTTACCACCCGGATCCCGCCGGGGCGCACGATGCCTGAGCGGTGCGAAGACAGACGGGCAGCGTGCGGCAGGGGCCGCATCCCCCTCCCGATCGGCATTCCCGCTCTCCCGGGGCGCTACCTCTTCTGCACCCAGTCCGGATGCTCCTGCAGGAACTCCGCCTCCTTCTTCCGGATCTCGTCGATGCCTGCCGATGCCGGCATGCTGAACACGCGGTGCGGGATCCATGCCCCGACCTTGAAGTGGCCGGGCAGATCGTTCTTCTTTGCAGCCCCGTACTCGCCCGTGTCGTAGTCGCGGTAGACGAGCTCCAGCCCTTCCTTCTCCGCGATCTCCTTTGCCTCCTCCCATGACTGCGCCATCGTACCCTCTGTTCCCGCAATACTCATTGCAGTTATTTAGGTCTTGTGCCGCGCTGATCATCCGCAGGATGGGGTCGGATGCCCGGACGGATGGAAGAGGCTGCCCCATAAATCCCCGCCAGGAACGGGTGGCGGCGATCAGAATCGCGTCGACGATTGGGATGACGATCGGGGTCGCGCGGGACTGCGTTATCGGGACACCGGGGTATCCGGCAGAGGCAGCGAAGACGATGCAGCCGGCGAGGGACGGGGGATCCGCACATCGAGATGCCCCCTCACGGCACGGGAGAGTCCATCCCGTGCCTCTTCGCAATATCGGGTGTTCACGGGTACTGGAACTGTGCTCCGGAGATCCCGGATACGGATCATCGTATCCGAATTCACCATTCCGCCGTCCGGAAGCATCTTTGAGCGATCCGCTATCACCTTCTTCTCTGCACATCCGACGCTCCCGGGCCGATCCCATTCCCCCCAGCAACACCTTCTCCCTGCCAGCCACCGGGTGCGTACGGAGCCATGTACTCGGTTGTACGGTGCGGAATCCGTGATCCTCACCTGAAAATCTGTGAGAAGGGAACGTATCCGGCGATCGTGACCTTCTCCATTCCGGCTGCACGCTCCGGCAGCCCGAATTCCCCCTGCATCGCCGATACCAGGGCGATTCCCGAGGAAAAGGGGAAATATCGGATTTTGATGTCCATAAGAAGGCAAAAGGCACCAAACTCAGTGCCCTGGCCGACCAGCGGGTCCGTTCCGTCGCCGACACTGTCGCCCGACCATTCTTCGTCTCTGACAACGGTTGCGGAGTTTGAGCTCGAACCAACGGGAAACCCTCGGGCGTTTCCGCGGATGCGGCCAGGGATTCCCGGGGGATCCGGCACTGCATGCGGATACGGGTCATCTGGCGCATCGTTCCCGTGCATCGCCGAAGCCGGGGGGGCGATCCTGATGAGGAACCCGTGCATGGGCCAGAGAGATCGTGGATACCCGCGCACGGGAGCGAAGAACCAACTATCCCACGAATGGCATCAGTGCTCCATGGGGCGGTCCGGTGCCGTGGAGGTCGAAGATTGATCGGCGATGCGGCGATCCAGCTCGATCAGCCCCTGCGGGCAGGAGGAAGAGAGAGTGATAGTCCGGGTGAAGAGAGAAACCAAAAAAAAGACAAAACTCCACGCCCCGGAAGAGTAGGTTCAAAATCTGGCAGAAAGGGATCGGGAAGAGTCGTCCTGATGGAGATCCCCGATAGGGAGGACGGGTCGGCATTCCCTGATACCGATATCCTCCTCTACGTCCATACCACGCAGTTCTCTCTGTCGTGCGAAATCCTTCCCGGAAAGGTGCAGGGCGGAGATGGTACGGGCTGCTCGATTCCACGGTCATCGACGAGTTCTTTCACAAAGCCTTTCCACCCGGATCTGCACCGCCAAGTCCCTTTCACCACGGGAAGCGATTGCATATGTCAAGGAGCGCCCGGGGATCTCGAACACGTTGAGCATCCCCTATACCGTGACCCGGGAAGTACGGGAGCAGCACAACCTTCGGATGCTGGATACCTCGGATGTCCTGGATGAACCCCTCCAGATCTCGCAGCAGCAGGGATTGTTGTTCTCCGATGCACTTCCTGCTGCGTCGGCACGCAAGCACCATGCCGACCACGTCGCGACGAATGACCGGGATTTTTGACCGGGTGGACCTTCACACGCTGGCGAGCCCTTCTGCAGAAGAGTTCCCCCGCCCTCCTGTGCCGAACCCGTTTGCCCAGTTTGAGGCGAACGGGTTCCCCGCCGAGAACGGTGGCTACGGAGGCGATTGGTGCTGCCCTCGATCCCGAATCCCCCGAACCCCGGCGAGATCGGACCGGGCTGTCCGGCTTCTCCCGCACCCGAGCGTCCCCGCTGGCGGTGAGAACGCATTCGCCCTCCCGCGGGTCGTCGGGGAGAGCGTTCACGATCCCGGAGCGGCAAGCATTCGGAAAGGGGAAACGTCGCCCCTGCCGCGGCGGGAGGTGGCGATCAGGTGCGCCTGAACATCGCGTCCAGCCGGGCCCGCGGGATGGAGACGATCGTCGGCCGCCCGTGGGGGCACGTGTAAGGGTTCCGGGTATGCCGGAGCTGCCGCAACAGCCGCTCGCACTGAGCGGGAGTGCAGACCGTTCCGCCCTTCAGGGCCCCCCGGCAGGCGATCACCCGCCCGATCGCCTCGCGGCTGTCCGGGCCGCGGCGCACCCCCTCCGAGAGAAGATCGGTGACGACGGCATGAACGGCCGACGGGTCCTCCCGCCGCCCCAGGACGACCGGGACCGCCCGCACCGCGTAGGCCCCCCTCCCGAAGGGCTCGATCCGGAACCCCTCCCCCTCCAGCGCCGGGAGGACCTCCTCGAGGATCGCCGTCTCGCGGGGGGAGAGGTGCAGGACGGCGGGAACCAGCAGCTCCTGCGACCGCGCCCCCTCCTCCCGGGCTTCCATGAGCTGGTCGTAGAGGATCCGCTCGTGGGCGGCGTGCTGGTCGACCAGGATCAGGTCGTCGTCCGGCGTCCGCGCGACGATGTACGTCGCCCCGAGCTGCCCGATCACCTCCAGGTCCGGCAGGCGGTTTACCTCCTCCCGCGGGGCGTGCGGCGGTTCGGTACGGCGGAGCTGCCGCTCCGCCGCGAGGAGCCCGGCGTGGGTGGGCTCGCGGACCCCGCCGGGCGGGTCCGGGCGGTGCGGGTAGGGGGACTCCGCTGCCGGCAGGAGGGCGCGCTCCTCCTGCTCCGGTATGCGGGTGCGGTCCCGCAGCGCCCCGCCGACGATCCGCGCGATCTCGGGAAGGATCTCCTGCTCCCCACTCACCCGCACCTCCCGCTTCGTGGGGTGGATGTTCACGTCCACGAGGTGCGGCGGCATCGAGAGGTCCAGGAAGACCAGGGGATAGCGGTCCCCGGGCAGCAGTCCTCCATATCCCTCCCGGATCGCCCGGAGCAGGGACGGGTGATGGACGGACCGGCGGTTGATGCTGACGAACATCCGGTCCCGGGTCTTCCAGGAGATCGCCGCCTGGGTAATCGAACCCTCCAGGCGGAAGTGCGCGGTCTCCTCGCGGATGGGGATCAGCGCCCGGGCCGCCTCGACGCCGAAGAGGTCCAGCACTGCATCCGCCAGGTCCCCTGTCCCCTGCGTGGAGAGGCGCTCCTTCCCGTTGTGCAGCAGGCGAAACCCGATCCCGCGGTGGGCGAGCGCCTCTCCTTCCACGACGCTGACGATATGCGCCAGCTCGACGGCGAGGCTTTTTAAGAACTTCCTCCGCGCCGGGGTGTTGAAGAAGAGATCGCTCACGGCCACCGCCGTCCCCTCGGGCGCACCCGTCTCGCCGATCCCCTCGAGGCTCCCTCCGCGCACCGTCACCCGGGTGCCGCCCGCCGCGGCAGAGCCCCGCGGTTTCGTCACCAGCGTCACCTCGGCGACGGCCGCAATGCTCGCCAGGGCCTCCCCGCGGAACCCCAGGGTGCGGCACCGCTCCAGGTCGGCGATGCTCCGGATCTTGCTGGTGGCATGCGGCGTGAACGCCAGCGCCGCATCCGCCGCCGACATCCCGATTCCGTCGTCCGTCACCTGGATGCGGGTGATGGCGCCGCGGGCCGAGGTTATCTCGACGCGGATGCGGCGTGCATCCGCGTCGATGGCGTTCTCGATCAGCTCCTTCACGACCGAGGCCGGCCGCTCCACCACCTCGCCGGCGGCGATCTGGTTCACCGTGCTCTCGTCCAGGACGCGGATGGTCGGCGGGGAGGGGCGGGTGTTCATCGCTCCCGCCCCCCGGCCTTCTCCTTCAGGTCATACAGCGCGAGGAGCGCCTCCCGCGGCGTCATCGAGTCCGGGTCCAGCTCCTGCAGGGCCCTGACAAGGGCGCTCTCCCGTACTCCCCCTGCCGGCGGATCGATGAGGAGCATCTGGGTGTAGCGCCGCACCTTCGGGCCCGTCTCCCGTTCCATGGACTCCTTCAGGATGGCGCGGGCGCGATCGATCACCTTCCGCGGAATGCCGGCGAGCTGGGCCACGTGGATGCCGTAGCTCTTGTCCGTGGCGCCGGGGATGAGTTTGCGCAGGAACACCACCTCTGCGCCCGTGTCCTTCACCGCGAAGTGGCAGTTCTTCACCCGGGGGTACTCCGTCTCGATGCCCACCAGCTCGTGGAAGTGCGTGGCGAAGAGCGTCCTCGGGCCGGACGCCCGGCCGTGGAGGAACTCGAGCACCGCCCGTGCGATGGAGCAGCCGTCGAGGGTGCTCGTGCCCCGCCCGATCTCGTCCAGGATCACCAGACTCCGCGGCGTGAGATTGTTGAGGATATTGGCGAGCTCCAGCATCTCCACCATGAACGTCGACTGTCCGCTCGCCAGATCGTCGAACGCCCCCACCCGGGTGAATATGCGGTCCACGAGCCCGATGCGGGCGTACTCCGCCGGAACGAAGCTGCCCATCTGCGCCAGGATCACGATCTGCGCCACACCCCGCATGTAGGTGGACTTCCCCGCCATGTTCGCGCCGGTGATGATCAGGATCTGGTCGCCGTCCCCGTCGAGGTGCGTGTCGTTGGGCACGTAGCCTCCCCCCATGCGGGCGTCCACCACCGGGTGCCGCCCGTCCCGGATCTCGATCCGGGTGCTCTCGTCCAGGATGGGGCGGACATAGCCGTTCCGGCGGGCGACCTCGGCGAGCGCGGCGTAGACGTCCAGCTCCGCCAGGATGCGGGCGTCCCCCCGCAGATCCGGGATGGTCTGCCGGAGGGACTCGAGCAGGGAGGCGTAGAGTTCGAGTTCCCGGGAGAGGAGACGCTCCTCCGCCGTGGCGATCATCGCCTCCTTCTCCTTGAGCTCCGGGGTGGTGAACCGTTCTCCGCCGGCGGTCGTCTGCTTCCGTTCGTAGTGCGGGGGCACCAGGTGGAGGTTGGGGCGGGTGACCTCGATGTAGTAGCCGAATACGCTGTTATAGCCGATCTTGAGAGAGCGGATCCCGGTCTCCTGCCGCTCCCGCTGCTGGAGGTCCAGGATCCAGTCCTTCCCCGAGGCCGCCATCGCCCGGAGCTCGTCGAGCCGGGGATCGTAGCCCTCCCGGATCATCCCGCCGCCGGCGGTCGCGGCGGGGGGATCGTCCCGGAGCGAGCGGGACAGCAGGCCGACCGTATCCGGAAGACACTTCAGCCCCTCCACCAGGTCGCGGAGGCGGGCCGACCCTCCGCCCTGCACGATCCGGGATCCGAGCGCCTGGAGGTCCGGCAGGACCCGCAGGGTGTCCCGCAGGCGGATCAGGTCGCGGGGACCGGCGTTGCCGTAGGCGATCCGCCCGGCGATCCGCTCGATGTCCGCGCAGCGGTGGAGGAGCGTGCGCAGCTCCGCCTGCACCAGAGGGGCGTTCGCCAGGCACTCCACCGCGTCCAGCCGGGCGTTGATGGCGTCGACCGAGATCAGCGGAGCCGTCAGGCAGGTGCGGAGCAGCCGGCTGCCCATGGGCGTCTCGGTGCAGTCCAGCAGGGACAGGAGCGTGGCGCCGGCGTCGCCGCCCCGGATGCTCTCCAGGATCTCCAGGTTGCGGAGCGTGATCGCGTCCAGCCCCAGACACTGCCCCGGGATTCGGATCGACATCCCGCTGATGTGCTGCAGGGAGCAGCGCTGCGTCTCCCGTGCAAACTGCACGCAGGCGCCCGCAGCCCGGACGGCGGACGGGAACGGGCGGCAGCCGTAGCCGTCCAGGGTGGAGACCTGGAACTGCGAGAGCAGGGTCTCCGTCGCCTTCTCGAGCGAGAACTCGGCATCCCGATAGGGAGTGACCGGGATTTTCCGCTCTTCCAGGGGCTTCACCAGCAGGTTCCCGCCCCCTTCCGGGAGGATGCACTCCGTGGGGCGGTACTTGGCGATCTCGGACATGCATTCGGTCAGCCCGTCCGAGAGGGGGCAGACGGTGGCGAAGAACTCGCCGGTGGATATGTCCAGGAACGCCATGCCGATCTGACGGCTCCGTTCGTCGGGCAGGAGGGACATCAGGTAGCGGGCCGCCGGAGAGACGCCCAGGAGCCCGGCATCGATCACCGTCCCCGGCGTGATCACCCGCACGACGTCCCGCTTCACCAGCCCCCGCGCAGTCCTGGGATCCTCGAGCTGGTCGCAGATCGCCACGCGGTGCCCCTTCTCGAGCAGCCGCGCGATGTAGCCCTCCGCGGCGTGGTAGGGCACCCCGGCGAGGGGGATCCGCTCCCCGTCCCGCCCCCGCTGGCGGGAGGTGAGGACGATGTCCAGCTCCCGCGATACAAGCTCCGCGTCGGCACCGAACGTCTCGTAAAAGTCTCCGATATGGAAGAGGAGGATGGCATCCGGGTGCTTCGCCTTGATCCAGCTGTACTGCTCCATCACCGGCGACATGCGGGCATGCGGGGAGCGGGGCTGGTCGTTCATATGGCATCTCGACGTGATGAATCGGTCCCGGACAGCGTTTTCGTCTCGTAATCATGGTGCCTGAATTGCCATAAGAGTTCCTGATGGGGGATGAAAGAGGTGCAAACGGGGCTGACAGGCATGCCGCCTGCTCTCCTGCGAGGCCGGCAGGGGGAAGGAACGGCGCCCGGCTGCATAAGGTATTTCTAGGGGAGCGTGGTACCGCGTAGCCGTGTACATCATCATCGTGGGGCTGGGGGGAATCGGGAGGACGCTCGTCGGGATCGCCGCCGACAACCGGAACGACGTGGTTGTCATCGACAAGAACGAGGAGCGCGCCGCCGAGATCCTGGAGCACTACGACGTGCTGGCCGTCGTCGGCGACGCCACGGACACGGAGATCCTGGAGGAGGCCGGAATCGAGCGGGCTGACGCGCTTGTCGCCACGACGAGCGACGACTCGGTCAACCTCATGACCTGTCTGCTGGCGCGGCGCTACAAGGTGCCGAACGTGATCTCCATCGTGAACCAGATCGAGCACTCCGACTTCTTCAAGGAGGTCGGAGTGCGGATCAGCGAGAATCCCGACGAACTGGTCGCGATGCGCCTCTACTACTGGGTGGAGAGCCCCGGCATGCAGCAGCTCGCTGCCCTGCCCGGCGGACGGATCTTCGAGTTCGTCGCCGAACAGGGCGCCCCGTTCATCGACCGCGAGCTGCGGGAGCTGAAGGCGAAGAACTTCGTCGTCATCGCCATCAACCGCGCGGGGAACGGGCTGATCATCCCCACCGGGGACACCCGCATCCGCGCCGGGGATACCCTCACGGTCTTCACCAAGAAGGAGGCGGAGAAGGAGACGCTGAGCCTGCTCGGCCGCCAGCTGAAGCATCCTGCCCGGTAATGACGATACCGCCGCCGATCCCCGCAGCGGGCGCCGGGGGGCGCGCGGCATCCCCCCGGTTACCGCGCCACGGTCGTCTCGAAACCCCGGAGCAGGCCCACGATCAGCACGATGACCGGCAGGATCTCGAGCCTCCCGATCCACATCAGCAGGATGAAGATCCACTTGTTCGCCGCGGGGCTGGCCGGCGTCATGAACCCGACGGAGAGGCCCACGTTGCTCATCGCGGAGGCGTGCTCGAAGAGCACCTCGTAGGGCGTGTACGGCGTCGCGTAGAGGTGGAGCACGAGCATGAGGGAGAGGACGAGCGTCAGAGCCCAGAGCACCACGATCAGCATATTCTTCGAGATCTCGAGTTCCGATACATCTTTTGGGAGGATCCGCCCTTCGTACCGGAAGGGGACGATCACCCTTCTTCCCACGAAGAACCGCTTGAACCACCAGACGAGGGCTTCGTAGGCGAGGACCAGCCGATTCACCTTGATCCCGCCGGCCGTGCTGCCAGCCGCACCGCCGATGAACATCAGCATGATGACCAGGATGAGGGGGGCTGCCGCCCAGAGGTTGAGATCGGAGTTCTGGAGGCCTGTGCAGGTGATGCCGGAGACGGCGATGAAGATCCCTTCCCGCACCGCACGGAAAAGCGTGTATCCGTCCGTCAGGTAGAGATCGAGGGATACGATGGCCGAGGCGGTGAGCGCCAGGGAGAGGAAGAGCAGCACCACGGCATCCCGGAAGATCCCGAACTGCCTCTTGACGGAGAAGAGGTAGTAGATCTTGAAGGGGAGCGCCCCGGCGATCATCACCAGCACGAGCACGCCTTCCAGGGCTGCGTTGTCATAGAACCGGATCCCCGCGTCGTGGACGGTGAACCCGCCGGTCGAGAGGGTGCTCATGACCAGGTTCGTGGCATCCCAGAGGGGCAATCCCGCCAGCATGACGAGCCCGATGAAGAGGAGGGTGAGCACCGCGTAGATGCCCCAGAGCCGCCTCCCCGTGGAGACGGCGCTCGGCATGAACGCCTCGGGCCGCCCCTCCGAGCGGAAGAGCCGGGACCTGGCGAGCCCGGAGGCGGTCTGCATCGTGACGGTGAACGCGATCACGCCGATGCCTCCCATCCACTGCATGAAGGAGCGCCAGAAGATCAGCGTGCGGGGGGCGGTGTCGAGGGAGGTCATCATGGTGAAACCGGTGGTGGTCCAGCCGGACATCGCCTCGAAGACGCTGTCGGTGAAGGTCATCTGGAGCCCCAGGATGAACGGCAGGGACCCGACGAGGGCAATGGCGAACCAGGCGAGCGCCGCGGTCGCCAGGGCGATGGAGAGGTGGGGCGCGTGATTCCCCCGGGGTATGCGCCGCAGGAGATAGCCGAGGAGCACGAAGGAAAACGGCGCCGACGCCATGGGGAGAATCATCTCCCACTCCTGGTAGATCGTGAGCACGGCGAAGGGCGCGAACGCGGCCAGCCCGACGAGCTCGAAGATGCTGCCGATATCGTTGGCGATCATCCCGACGTGCTCCCGCCACGGCATGGTTCAAAAGGTGGGGAGGAGAGTAATTAGCCTTTCGCAGGGAGGATGCACATTATCGAAAAAAATCGAATCCCCCTCTCGAATCCGGGAGCGAAGGCCTACGCACATGGCGGGGTACGGGGCCGTGGACACCCCGATCCCCTCCGGGTTGAGCGGGCCTGGAGGTTCCAGAGCGATCGGGCATGGAACAGGTGCAACTCATCGAGGTTGCCGCCACAGGCGCATGCAAGGTCCGGGCTCGAGTACTGCGGAAGGGTATCGGGAATCCATACCGGACAGTCTCCGGGGGGCATCGAGGGGGCGGGGGCACGGTATAATATTCGAACGGATACACCTCCCCTGGAGGGCATCGCAATGGCGAGGCGGGGCAGGGAACAGACCGCGCGGATCCCTCCTGTGAGCCTCCCTTCGAGGCTATCGCAGCAGCGGGAGGAGGACGGGGGAGAGGGGGGCGCACCCCCTCCCCCGCCGGTGCGATAGGCCTGGACATGGGAAATCCGGGAGTGGACGCTGCATTTAAATCCGATGGGCGCAGCCCGGCTCTATGGTACGACCATTCCCCGTTGCCCCTACCTCGAGCGTTCAGGTATGCAGAGAGTCTCCCGCACCAGGGGTTGCAGCCGCTCTCTGGATCGTGCACGGCACTACAGGTTCCGTTTCGTGCTGCGGGACGCCGATCCTGGCCTGAGGGAAGGAAGCGAAATGCCGTCCGCGGTGCGGATGAGCCTTCAATAGCCGGCCTTTGCGAGAATCTCCGCCACGGCGCGGTATGCCGGCGACTCGTCCGGAACCTCGAGGAGCGATCGCCCCGAGAGCACGTACTCCGAGAGCAGCGGGTCGTAGGGGATCTTTCCGAGATAGGCATGCGGGAATTCCCGGCGCAGGCGATCCTCTTCGGACTCCGGAAAGAGGAATGCCCCCACCAGGTAGAAGCGGCGCGCCTCGATCCCCACCTCCCGCACGATCCGCTGCGCCCGCCGCACGTGCCCGAAGGAGCGGCTGGAGGGGCTCACGAGGTCGAAGATGACGTCCACGACCGTCGAGATCTTGCGGTTCAGGTGCTCGAGGCCGGCCGGCGAGTCGATGAGCACGTAGCGGTAGTTCTTCGCGATCGTGGAGAGCGCGCCCTTCAGGGCGGCGTCCGGCAGACAGTAGCACCCCTCGACCCACCGGGTCCCGACCGCCATCAAATCGCAGAACTCCCCTTCGTACAGCCCCTCCTCCCAGATCCGCGTCTCGATCCGCTCCGTCGGGGCGCGGCCGGCCGTGGTCCCGCCCCGTTCCAGGAACGTCTCCGTTGTCAGGTCCGCAATCGTCCGCACTCCCCCGGCCTCGAGATCGATCCCCACCATCTCGCCGAGATTCTGGTCCGGATCGGCATCGATGAGGAGGAGGGGCGTCTCCCCCGTCGCGATGAAGTGTTTGGCCATGAGGGCGACAAAGGAGGTCTTCCCCGTCCCCCCCCGCCCCATCGTCACCACCATCTGCATGGATCACGCCTCCGGCATGCCCTTCAGGCGGTCAAGGATACGCTCCAGCGCCCGGATCGCCGGGCTGTCCGCATCCGGGAAGATGGTCGTTCCCCGGATGCCGGCCTCCCGCACCGTGCGGTCGAAGGGCACCTGCCCGATGCACTCCAGCCCGTTGACGCTCGCGTACTCCCGCACGGCGCGGGCCTGGTCCGCGTCCTCGATCATGTTCGCGAGGATCGCGGTCCTGCGGATCCCGGCCCCGGCGGAGAGCCGGGCGATCTTCCGGGCTGCATGCAGCGATCGCACGTTCGCGTCCGTGACCACGAGCATCACGTCCACGCGGTCCGCCGTCCCCCTGCCAAGATGCTCCACACCGCCCTCCATGTCCAGGATCACTGCCTCGTCCCGCTGGACGGCAACGTGGCGGAGAAGGGCACGCAGCACGGCGTTCGCCGCACACGTGCAGCCCGATCCCATGGAGGCGACCGTGCCCATGACGAGCAGGTCCACGCCCGAGGGTGTGCGCACCGCGTAGCGCTCGACGATGTCCTCGACGCTGAACGTGAGGCTGTACACCCCGGGGTAACCCGTCCCCGTCTTCAGGGCGATCAGCTCCTGGTTCTCCGATAGGGGCAGAATGGATCCCGCCTCCTCGGGGGACAGCCCCAGGAAGATCCCCAGGTTCGGCGAACTGTCCGCGTCGATTGCGAGGACGCGCTGCCCCTGCCGGGCGAACAGCCAGGCCGCCGTGCCGGCAACGAACGTCTTTCCCACGCCCCCCTTGCCGGATACGGCTATCTTCATGGAGTCCCCCTCCTTCCCGCACTCACGGCTCTCCTCCTATGCATGCCCTCCCCGATCCCGCCCCGCGGGAAAGAGTTCGCTCCTGCCGGGGATGGAGAGCGCGGCGGTGTACTCTTCGACGAAGTCGGGATCGACCAGGAGATCGATATAGACCATCGCATCCGCGATCGCCTGCGCCTCCCGGCGCTTCCGCAGGGAGAGCAGGGCGAGGTAGGCCCCCGAGAGGGAGCCGTTCCCGATCCCCTGCACCGTCGCGTTCGGGAACGGCGGGAGGATCCCGAAGGCGGTGAGGCTCCGCATGTCGGCGAACGCCCCGAAGGCGCCGGCGAGGTATACGTGGCGGATATCCTCGGGCGTCAGGCGGTACCTCTTGAGCAGGACGGCGACGGCTCCGCAGAGCGCCGCCTTCGAGTCCATGAAGTAGTCCATGTCCTGCTGGGTGATCGCGATATCCTGGCCCGTGGCGGTCTCCTCCGCCGGGACCAGGCAGTATTCGGCACCCTCGTGCCCCCTGCGGACGCGGGGGTGCGATCCCACGAACTTTCCCTTGAAGTCCAGGATGCCAGCCTGGAACATGCCGGCCGCGGCATCGATCAGCCCCGAGCCGCAGATCCCCCGCGGGGGTGCCGACCCGACCGTCTCCACCGTCGCTTCGCCGCTGACGGGATCGATCGCCACGTGCTCGATCGCCCCCCGCATCGCCCGCATGCCGGCGCCGATCCCCGCGCCCTCGAAGGCCGGGCCGGAGGCGCAGGAGACGGCGGCGAGCCACTCCCGGTTGCCGACCACGATCTCGCCGTTCGTCCCCAGGTCGATAAGGAGGGAGACCTCCGGGCGCCCGTGCATCTCGGAGGCCAGCACGTCCCCGACGGCATCGCCGCCGACGAACCGGCTCACGTTCGGGAGGCAGTAGCAGTAGGCGCGGGGGTGCGCCTCGATGCCCAGGGATGCCGTCCTGAAGACGAACGGGTGGCGCGGCACGTCCGCGTCGACCATCTCCAGGTAGCGGGGATCCCGCCCGACCAGCAGGTGGTTCATCACCGTGTTGCCGCCGACCGTCACCTCCAGGATCTCCGCGGGGGCGATTCCCGCTGCCGCCGCAGCATCGCGGATCACCTGGTTGATGCTCTCCCGGGCCGCCTGCTGCAGCAGCCGCACCCCGTCCGCCCGCCCCGAGAACCCGATGCGGGTGATCACCTCCTCCCCGTAGGTGATCTGGCGGTTCAGCGTCGCCTGCCGTGCCAGCAGGACCCCCGTCGCGAGATCGACGAGGGTTCCGACGACGGTCGTGGTGCCGAGATCGAGGGCGATGCCGCAGGGGGGATCGGATCCGTCTTCGGGGACGATATCCAGGATCTCGGGGTACCCGGGCGTACGCGTCAGGATCGCCAGGGCCGGCGGCGCCGGGATCCGCGCCAGCACCTCCTCCGGCGCGCGGGGGCGCGCACCCGTGTAGCCGACGAGGCGGATGGAGCGTCCCCCGGGGGCGAAGGGGTCCCCGTCTCTCACCTGCAGCGGGTGCCGCTCGACGGGAGGGTCGAGGTGATCGGTCTCGATCCCCTCCGGAATCAGGATCTGCGGAGCCTCGATCCGGCTCTCGATCGGCACGGTAACCTCCATATCCCCGCCGACCATCACCTCGCACGCCAGGCGGTATCCCGCCTCCACTTCGCGGGGGGAGAGGTGTTTCCGCCGCGCTCCGCCCCGCTCCGTCCAGCCGCCCCCCTCCAGGATGACGCGGCACTTCCCGCATTCCCCTTTCCCCCCGCAGATGCTCTCGATCTGGACGCCCGCCCTGCGGATCGCCTCGAGCAGGCTGGTTCCGGGCGGGACCTCCGCGGTGCGGTTGAGCGGGTGGACGTAGACCCTCGCCTTCCGCCTGACCGCATCGCGGGATCGGGGGACGAGTCCGCTCATCGAGTCCGCCTCCGCAGAGATCGCACCCCTAATCGCCCCGCGGGGGCCAGTGTTCGCGGAGGAACGCGGCGAGACCCGAGGAGTCCTTCGGGCCGACGAGGACCCGCCATCCGCTCGCCTCTTCCGTCTCCCCGCTCAGCCGCGCGGCGAGCCCGGGGAGGATCAGCCAGCGGTGCCCGACCAGGTCCTCGGCGCGGTACTCCCGGAGCGTCTCGGCCACCTTCTCGGCGGTCAGGTAGCGCCCGGCGACGGCGCTCTCCACGCTAATGCCGCCCGTGTCCGCCACGATGAGGTGGCAGTCCAGGTGCGCTGCCTTGATATCGGACTCCACGGTGAAGAAGGTGAGGGCGTAGTTGGTGGTGATGAGCAGGGGGGAATTTCTGTCCGGATTGCCGAAGGTCCGCACCCCGGGCTCCACCGAGACCGGTTTGCGGGGATCGGTGTAGAGGTTGAACCGCCAGAGGAGCTGGGGCAGCAGCACCCAGCCCTCCAGGCTGTGCAGGATCAGCAGGTCGGCATAGCGGGTGATCAGCATCTCGGCAGTGCAGGCCTCTTTCCAGCGGATCGCGTCGGGCGAGAGCTCGTCTCCGGCCCAGGCGGCGATGGGGGTCCCGAGCAGGGGGAACCCCAGGTAGTCGTCGTGGGCGAGGCACGCCGCCCGGCGGATGGCGGAGGAGGTCATGATGGTGCTGGCAAGACCCGCGTCGACGGAGGTTCCGGGATCCAGCACCAGATCCGCGACGCCGCAGTCCAGGAGCGTGTGCACGAGGGAGCGGAGCAGCGGGATGTCGCCGGGAGCCGAGACGACGAGGGGGCACCCGTACTGCAGCGCGAGGTCCGCCATCGCCTCCCAGTTCGCGGCGGTCGCCGCATACAGGAGCGGACGACCCTCCGGGACGCGGGAGAGTCCGCCCTGCATCACCCCGGGATCGAGCGTGCAGAGGATGAGGGGATAGCCTGTCGCCGCGACCCGCTCCACGGTGCGGGCGAAGGCGTCGGGGTCCCCCGTGGTCGAGCGGATCGCGATCGCGTCGAGCTGGAGCGTCCGCCCGATGTAGGTGTAGGAGAACCCGCAGATCTCGTTCACCCGCCGCTCGAGCTCCTCCTCCGGCATACTGTCGGCGACGTCGAGCGCGATGGCGGTCGGGTTGTGGTAGGTGAAGTCGTGGCGGTGGAGGACGTGCTTCCCGCCCACGGTGACGGCGCGGTCGCCCGTCCCGAAGGTGACCGCCTTTACCGGCGGGGCCAGGAGGTCCGAGAGGTCGGCGTGGAGGTGCGCGTACTCCGGGCGGAGGAGCGGGGTGCAGTCCTCGAGGACGTACTCGCCGTTGACGAGCCGCGTGGCAAACGCCATGCAGTTCGCCTCCCCGCACTCCCGGCAGTTGGTTCTCGGGAGGAGATTGTAGACATCGATCGGGCTGATCTCCTTGATGCTCCGTCTGCGTTTTCCCGTTGTCATGGTTCCTCCGGTCAGATCTGCACCGTCACCCAGTCCCGGGGCGGTTCGCCCTCCCCGGGATGCATCAGGCGCGAGGAGACGGTCCGCAGCGTCTGCACTGCCGACGGGTGCATCATCAGGAACAGATCGACACCGGCCAGCAGCAGGATGAGGGCGTTCAGCGTCTCCCAGAGCGGCCCCCGCACGTCGCGGGAGCCGTAGCGTCCGTCGATCTCCATCCAGGCCTCGCGGGCCGCCCAGGCGTTCGTGGAGGCGGAGATGGTGGGGTGCTGGAGTTCGGCATCCCCCATCAGCGCCGCGATCCGCGCCCGTTCGTGGATCGTGAAGGAGTACTCCAGCCCGTATCCGAGCGCCACCGTGGTGAGGTCCATGACGATGTTCTCGGGGTCCAGGTAGGGGTAGAGGCGGCGGTTGAGCTCCTTCGCGCTGTTCAGCTCGAGCCCCGTGAACGCGAGCAGGACGTGCCCGTTCTCGCGGGCGGCCCGCGCCACCCCTTCCAGGAGCTGGTGATCCGCCATCTCCAGGGTGACCGAGTTCAGCAGCAGGCGTTCTCCGCTTGCCATCTCGGCGACCTCGGTGAAGACCGCGGCGTCCTTGCGGGGATCCCCGCATCCGCCTACGATCAGCGGAACCTTGACCGCCTGGAGCACCTCTTCGACCGTGCGCGCCGCCTCGCGGGGGGAGCGGTCGGCAATCAGGGGATCGGTGCTCATCAGGTGAACGGTCACGGCTTCCGCCCCGAACCTGTCCACGTTCATCCGCGCCCACGCCGCGGGATCCTCGAGCACGTCCAGGACGGGGGCCTTGAGGGCCTTCGGGAGGGGGATCTTCATGTCGAAGACGTCCATGGCGATGGCCGGGGGGTGCGGCGGCAGGGCCTGCGGCGAGGAGAAGGCCGGGGCGGCAGCGCCCCCGCTCACGACGGTGCTGCCCCGGCTTCCCCCGTCCTTCCGCGTCGCGCCCAGGGTCACCTCGCGGATCCGCCCGGGGTAGACCTCCTGGTGCGGGCTGAACGCCTCCGGTATCAGGGCGGTCGGGCGGGTCAGCACGGGGGGTGCCGGCAGCCGCACCTCCGGGCCCCCGTCTCCGCCCGTCGGGATGAAGATCTCCATGTCCCCGATCTCCAGCTCCACCCTCTCGAGTTCGATCCTCTCCACGCCGCTGAGGAGGGAGCGGAGCCAGGACTGGAGAGTGCGGCTCTGCTCTGCATCGCGCTTCTCACCCACGCCCATCCCTCCGCCCGGACGGCTGCGCCTCCACCGGCTGGATGATCACCTTTTCCGCGTAGATGCGGGCATTTTTCAACAGGATGCGCACTCCCCCGGAGACGATCGGGATCTCCCCGGCAGTGAGGACCGGAGGAGAAGGTGCGGCTTCCGCTGTCAGGGCCATACGGCGGATGAGCGGGTGGTCGTGCCCCTTCAGGAACGCCTGGAGTTCGTCCAGGGTCTTCGCGTCCTCCTCGGTCGCGATCGCGGCAGCGACCCCCTCCGGGATGTACTCCCGCACCCGATCCTTGATCTCCTTCGGCATCCAGGCGATCCGCTCCCACCCCCCGTCCGCCTGGAGAAACTTGCGGGACCGCAGGTACTCGATGGAGATCCCGTGGAACCCGTCCACCTGCCGCCCGCCGGCGGCGGAGTCCGCCATCGCCGAGAAGGGGAGCCCGTTCACCGTCGCCCCCCCGAACCCCCGGTGCACGATCCCGTAGCCCTCCACCTCCGGGATGTAGAAGGCGATCCCCTCGAAGCAGCCGCAGGAGGTGTGCGGATACCCGAACCCGGAGTAGAGGTAGATGCGGGACACCTCCCCCATCGACCGCTGCCTGGCGCTCTCGTTGACCCCCTGATACTCTCCCAGCAGCGGATCGAGGCACTCCCCCTTCTCGATGGGGAAGATGGGGCCCTTGGGATCGATGCGGGACGCCGCCCGCCCGTCGAACCAGCTGATCGCGCCGCAGTTGGCGTAGCGCTCCGGTGTGACGACGCAGACGTGCGTCGGGGCGAACGACTGGCAGAGGGCGCACCCGTAGAAGACGTCGACGTCCTCGTCGGTCAGCCCCCGGGCCCGGGCGTCCCGCGCCTCGTAGACGGCGAGCGCCTCACCGTACTGCTCGTGCACCTTTTCGGGATCGGTGATGAAGGTGATCTGGAGCCCTTCGATGATGGGCAGCTCGTTTTTGAAGAGCTCCTGCATCACCTGGCCGATGAATCGCAGCGAGTTCAGCCCCCTGGCGAAGGACTTCTTCGAGAGGCGGATCCAGATGTCGTAGCGCTGGTTGAGGTGCATCAGACCCTGGATGTAGTTGCTGTACTCGTGAATGCGCCGCTCGATCACCCCTTCCAGGTTCTCTTCCAGCTGGGAGCCCGCGATCTCGACCAGGATGCCGAGGGGATGGCTCGAACCCTGCGGAAGCTCGGCCAGATCCGGGCCCAGGATCCGGATCTCCCCGGGCGTGATCGCCTCCCGCGGGCGGACCCGCACCAGCTCGAACTTCTCCGCCACGCGGGGCCCGCCGAACTCCACCTGCATCTCCTCTTTGCGGATCCGCTCCCCCTCGTGGACGAGTCCGACCTCGACCGGAAAATCCTGAACCATGCTATCCTCCCCCCTCCGTTGAAGCGAGGCTCGCGTTGAGTGCGTGCATGAACGCCGCCCAGTCGGCAAGGGAGATGTTCGGGAGCGACCATGTCGCCTGCGGCTGGTAGCCGGGGTCCAGGCAGAGGGTCTTTACGGGCGAGAAGTGCTTCAGGGCGGAGAGGAGCGTCCAGGCCATCGGGTAGGGGAGGCCGGCGAGGATCGCCAGATCGTAGGCCCCCTTCCCGTCGATGCCCGTCCAGGCCGGGTCCGTCAGGCGGCTCCCGAGATCCACGGCCGGCATCGCCGCATGGGGGGGATAGCCCCTCTCCCGCAGTGCGGAGCTCGCGTTGCCGCTGGCAACCACCGTACAGCCGCTCGCCCGCGCGAGACCGATCAGGCAGTCGATCATCCGCCCGCCGTTGCACTCTCTCTCGCCCGCCCGGTGGCCCAGGATGAGAATCGGCCGCTCTGCCCGTCGTATCACCGCGGCCGCCGCCACCGCTTTCCTGATGACGGCGGCCCTGCGGGGCCCCCCCACCTCCGCAGTCTGCCAGCTGTCCGTGTCCGTCAATCCTGCCGCCCCCGTGCCGGCCGTCTCAGCAGCGTCGGATCCGGGATTCTGATCTCTTTCCAGTCTTTTTCGCGCAGCACCTGCAGCAGCTCCTCCTTCATGGTGATGGGGATATCGCTCGCCGTGCGGACGAAGAGGGGGAGGTCATCCGGAATGCCGCCGCGGTGGCGGCGGTGGAGGTCGATATAATGGGTGAGCTTAAGCGCCCTGCCGCGGGCGGTGTCGTTCGGCCGCATGCAGAGTTTGGCTGCCAGGATCATCGCCTCCTCCGGTGTCTCCGCCGCGATGAAGAGATGCTCCGGAACGGGACCGGTATAGACCTCCTCGCCCGAGCGGGCGTCGAGCACGTACCAGTCCTCTTCGCGGTCCGCACGCCCGAGGAGCATCCGCCGGTACTTTGTGCCGTGCGGCCCTACGATGACGGGTATGCCGAGCCTCCAGAATCCGGCCGCGATCGAGGCGGCCTTCTGCGACATCGCCCCCCAGGCGATCCCGACGGCCCCGACGCGGTTGTGCACGTAGTCGGCGATCTCCTCGTAGTTGGCCCGCAGGTTTCTCCGCGCGAAGATGCTGGCGATCTTGATCGCGGCACCGGCGATATGGGCGTTCGATACGCAGGAGCCCACGTTCACGATGCCGCCCGCCTGGAAGTCGCCGGGGTAGGTCTCGTACAGGGTCTTTCCCTCCTCGTTGCGGTACATGCCGATGGTCATCGCCGCACAGCCCGAGGTGCAGACGATGTACTTCCTGGTGGCGAACTCCCCCGCCATCTCCGCGAGTTCCCTCCCTCCGTCCGGGTAGTTGGCGCAGCCGACGAAGGCGACGACGCCCGGGATCTCGCCGAGGACAATCGGCCCCCCGACCTGGCGGATCTCGATATCCCCGATGGCGCCGCGCCCGGTCCGCATGCTGAACCGCTCGTTCCTGATCGACTCTCCTGCCGCGGCCAGGATGCAGGAGTGGACGGGGATTCCCTGCGGGCAGGCGTGCTCGCAGCGGGTGCAGCCGAGGCAGGCGTCGTAGAGGGCGGCGAGCATCCCGGTATCGCCGGCGGCGCACGCCTGCATCGCCTCCGGGACGTTCAGGTCGTTGGGACAGGCGCGCTGGCAGAACCCGCACCCCCCGCACCGCCCGGCTTCTTCGCGTGGATCCACCCGGTACGGCGCGTTCCGCGCGGCACGCCGCGCGGGTGCGACGGCGAGAGCGGTCTTCACCGCGACCTCGCCCACCTTCTCCGGATCCAGGATGAAAGCCCCCGGCGAACGCCCTCCGGTGAGATCGGCCACGATTGCATCGGCCGCATCCGCCGTGCGGTCGGGGAGCCCCAGGCAGACCTTCTCGCTCGTGGCGATGAGCGGCATGCCGTGCGCCTTCGCCGCCTCCAGGATATCGGTGCGGATGCACTGCTCGTCGACCACGACCACATCGGGAATGCCGCTGCGGACGTAGCGCATCTGCCAGGAGATGGGCCCGACGATCTTGGCCTCGGGGGAGTAGCGCGACGCATCGATCGCCGAGCAGCAGATGCCGGTCACCTCGACACCGCCCGCGAGCCCCCGATCCTGCAGGTAATCCAGAATACCTGCCGCCGGGGGGACGTTGTGGCCGATGACAAGGATGACCGGTTTTGCCGTATCCACGGCGGCCATCCCCAGGTCGACGAGGGCCGTCGCCGGTTCTGCCTTGGGGAAATTGTACGCGGAGATCTGCGCGATATCCGCGACCTCCATCCCCACCTGGTCGACCATGCCGGCATGGAGCACCTTCGACTCCAGATCGATGGGATCGCCCTCCTGGCCCGTGTGGGTGGCCGAGAGGAGGGCCGTCACCTGCTGCTCGGCGTAGTCGAGCACCGGTTCCAGGTCGGCGAGGGTGCGGGGGCGGATCCCGCAGACCAGGCGGATGACGGGGGCCTCCACCTCCACGCTCGAGCCCGCGTCGAGCTTCCGCTCCCGCCCGAACTCCTGGATCAGGTGGGCGACGAGTTCGCGGGCGTGGCTGATATGGGTGGCCGCACCGATGCAGGCGGCGAGCAGGACGATGCGGGACTGTTGCGCCGCCATGGAGATCCCGCAGGCACCCCGTTTCGACCCCGTGAGATCGCATTTCCCGTAGGTGCACAGACAGCAGAGATCGCAGAAGGGAAGGTAAAACGGCCTGTAGCGGTTCAGAAGGGTTCTGTCCCAGTTGCGCAGGGCGGTCAGGGATGGAAACGGCGTGGGACCGGCGGGTTCGGCCCACTTCTCGTCGAGGACTCTGCCGATGCGGACCTGAAGATCCCGGATGTGCCCGATCCCTGTCTCGAGCTCCCCGATTCTGATGTTGATATCCTTGCTGCTCACGGCTTCACGTCCGGTTCAGGTTAATATTACTCATATGCGCAAAAACCTTAAAAGTATCTCAGCGCATCCTCCCCCTCCCCGAATCCGCCGCTGGAGAGGATTCCGTAACCCTCTTCCAGGATGGGATGGAGACGGATAGCAGGAACTCTCTGGCATGATAGCTTATGAAAAGAGGATCGTGCAACCACTGATATAGTTTTCGCGATGGATGGCGGGAGGGGCGCCGGGGTTCCGGGAGCGCCGCGCCGGGGACTCCGCGGGGATATCCGCTGCGCGAAACATTAATTATCATAAAAGGTAATGTAGATTCGGGATGGGGGAATGTTCCAGAAGATCCTGGTCCCGACCGATTTTTCTCAATGCGCGAAAAAGACTCTGGTATGCCTGACTGCTATTCCATGGGCAACCGATCTCATCCTTCTGCATGTCATCGACGGAACGCACTACACGCGGCGGGGGTGGACGCACGAGCCGGAGATCGAGAATGCGAAGATACAGCTCCGCGAGGAGAAGGGGTATCTGGAGCGAGCCGGCAAGCGCGTGAAGGACGTCGTGCGGGTCATCACCGGAGGCACCGTTGCCTCCGAGATCCTGGAGGTCGCACGGGAAGAACAGGCTTCCGTAATCGTTATGGGGTGCCGGGGCCGCAACCTCATCTCCGGCCTTCTGCTGGGCAGCGTCTCCGCTGGCGTCCTGCGGCACGGGAAGACTCCCCTGCTCATCATCCGGGACAGCGTGGCCGAACACCTGGAGGGCAGAGTCCTGGAGAAGTACTGTTCGGGGATCTTCACGAGGGTGCTCTGTCCCACGGACTTCTCGGAACCGGCGCGCGCCGCGCTCGAGAGCCTCAAGGGGCTGGAGGGGATCCGGGAGGCGGTGCTCGTCCACGTGGTGACGCGGGGCGAGACCCGCGAGGAGATCGCCGGTTACGTGCAGGAGGCATCGAAGAATCTGAAGGATCTCCAGGCCGAGCTGGAGGCGTCCGGAATACCCTCGAGCGGCCATATCCGCCTGGGGAGGCCGACTGACGAGATCAACCGGCTGGCAGCCGAAGAGGACGTGTCGCTGATCCTCATGAGCTCCCATGGCAAAGGGCTGTTGAAAGAGATCCTCCTCGGCAGCACGACGTTCGGGATTGCCATCCATACCGACCGTCCGCTCCTGGTGGTTCGGGCGCAGCCCGCCTCCTGACTGTGCGGAGCGGCAACCGGGCGGGGAGGCACGGGGGTTCCGGGGTACCGGAAGGAGAACATGGACCGCCGCCGCAGGGGAACCCGCGGGGTC
>FWPV01003565.1_pt1 | contig 34966 bp, 27 predicted proteins | sample 2228371 | NCBI WGS metagenome assembly FWPV01 (sample SAMEA103939776, study PRJEB20133) | metagenome | reverse complement strand
TACCCATGCCAGCTTTGTGCATACTTGGTATTTTGGCGACGGCGACAGCTCCATGCAAGCAGTGGATAGCCATACCTACGCTCAACCCGGCGTATACTTCGTTCAGCATCGAGTTACTGCGGCAAATGGCCATTGCACAGAACTAAAAAGCGATACGCTTCGAATAAGTTATCCTTGCAACAGCCAGTTTTCTAGTCAAGCGAATGCGCATAACCTTCAAGTTCAAGCACAACAAAATCACGCCTACCTCACGCATTCATGGGATTTCGGTGATGGGCAAACTTCGTCTTCCCTTAATCCATCGCATACCTACAACCAAGACGGCGCCTTTGGCATTAGCCACACCGTAACGGATATCATCACCAATTGCACGAGCACGAGTTACGATACGGTTTACATCAATGGTAGTTGTGATGCCTATTTCGGCACCCAAAATATTCTGGCAACACATGCGTATGTCATGTGCAAAGATTCTTCGATTAAAAACCTCAACTTTCCAACTCAATACACGTGGAATTTCGGTGATAATTCAACGGCTTCCGGACTTCAAGTAAGTCATAGCTACGCTCAAGCCGATAGCTTTACCATTTGGCTTTACCTACAAAATGGGAGTTGCCGAGATAGTTTTAGCCGCAGAGTTGGCATAGGACTGGACTGCACCACCCCTACTCCAAACTATTCTACCTTTTCTTTCGATAGCCTTCGTTTTTCATTCTCTATGAGTAACTGGAGACCGCTTCGAAACTACCAATGGAAGATTCAAGATTCTATACGCTCAGGAATTACGGTATACCATAACTTCGCTAATACAGGAACCTACCCGGTGAAATTGTATTGGAATAACAACGCCGGCTGCCATGATAGCTTGAGCTTCAATGTGCTTGTTAGCCTCGATACCCAAGTTTATATTACTCACCATGCCGCAACCCAAGCCGCCGCGAACACAGGGATGTATACCCTTTCAATGAGCTCAAAGGGCTATAAATACCAGCAATATCTTGTGGTGGATCAGACAGATACATTTATAGGACTGAACTCCGGACCTTATTGGTTTACTTCTTCCGGTTGGCATTACATCCAATACCATGTGTACAATGCATTTACCTCCGCTTCCGTGCTGGATAGCGTCTTTATAAGCGATACCGGACAGTGTAAGCTTCAACTAGGCCGTTTAGCTTATACCGATTCGAATTTTATTAAGTACAGCCTAAATGGCACGGTACTCAATCAACTCGGTAACCAAAACAGAGCCATCTACACCTGGGATTTAGACGGAGGAACGTTTCAACAGGTGAGCTTTGGAAATCCGCATATCTTCTTCAAAGATTCCGGCACCTATACCATTAAGCTGACCATGCAGGATAGCCTTGGTTTCTGTGTGAATCAGCAAGATAGCTTGGTTGTATACGTCCCAAAAACCAGTCCGTGCACCGCGGAGTTCAACTATCAATACATCACTTCCAATCAAATCACCTTTAACGCGCAGTATACCAACTTATCAGCCTCAAGCTATCGCTGGTATATCAATAACTCCGGACCATCATACGGTTCCCAAAAAACCCAGTTGTTTAATACCAGCGGAAATCAATCGGTTAGTCTGATAATAAATACCAACACCTGCAAAGACACCGTAACAAAAACGCTTACCACCTATCCCCCATGCGGAAATGAATACTATTCTTATAAAAGTCCGTATACCTTCTTCTTTGGGGCCTCTTCAGCCGTTGGTTCTCAGGTGGCCATGAAATGGTACATCACGAACGGAAATTTCCAAGACAGCGTTCAAGGCGATACACTCAGTTATGTATTTCCGAGTTCAGGAAGCTTCACGGTAACGAATAAACGGTATAACTCCAGTGGCGTCCTCTTATGCAATAATTCACAAATCCTGCACCTCAACCATTGCGGTGTTCAAGCTTACAATCACACCTTTGTGCATTTGAAATTCAACGGACAAACCCTAAACGATTACGATTCCATCCGTATCTATTTCATTACCGTAGACTCCAGCAACTGGACCATTGGAGCAAGCGACTCGCTCACACTCTATAGTGGCCAAGATTCGGGGATTTGGGTAGATTTTGGTTGTTTAAACTGGAATGCCGGATATACTATGATTAAAGGTGCATTGCTTCCCGGTTCAAAATACTACTCCAGCTACCTGCCTACCTATATGACCAACTCAACGCAGTGGACCGGCGGGCATAAAGTATCGAGCAATCACTATGCAAATGATTGGTATATTTGGACTTACGGTGCCTTCACATTAAATATGGTACAAGGCAGTAATGCAGGGGGGCCAGGATTTATTGGTGGCTACATTAATCAAGGCGCCAATAAAAATGGAGCCGGATTGGATGGTATACAAGTGAATTTATTTGATCAGGCCGATAAACCTGTGGCTGTTACCTTTACCTACAATGCCGGACGATATGAATTTAAGGATCTCGCCTACGGCACGTACAAAGTATCGGTGGATATTCCGGGTAAATCTACAGCAAGCTATACCGTTACGCTGGACCAGAACCAGGAACAAAGCGACGAACATAACTTTGAAGTGAATACAACTCGTATTGATTTAGTGAAGACTTCGGTACAAATTCCTCAAAGCAGTTTCCGTATCTACCCTAACCCTGTAAAAGACAAACTTTACATTGAAAGCGCCTCCGGTTTACCTGTTTCAAAAACGCTGGTACGTGATCTTCAGGGAAGACAAATTCCGGTGCCAACAGAAAATAATTTGAATTCAATGGAGTTGAATTTAGGTGCGTTACCGATGGGTGTATACTTTGTGTATGTTTACGCTGACGAGGCATTCACCGTTTATAAGATTACGAAGAGCGAGTAATTTTTATACCTGTAAAAGATTCCGCCCCATGTGGCGGAATTTTTTTTTGCCAAGTGAGGCAACCAAAATAGTGTTTTCAGGTCTAATGCGAAACCAGGCCAAACGGGAATTCATGGGAATGAACCTCAGAACCTAGTAAAGTGCTGATTTATAGAATGTACTTGAATCCTTTGCCCCTTAAGTTTGGTTGCGCCTCGTGCGTATAGGTTTTTAACCTGCTCAGTTAAAGACCGGCCGGCTCTGCCGGCTTTTTTTTTATTCCATTCCAACCTCGGCGTTAAGCCCTTCGTTTAACAAGTGAATTTCATACGCGATACAGGGATTCTGTTTTTACTAAGGGGTTAGTAAACACAAAATTAAAAAAGCCGGCTCACGCCGGCTTTCCCTTTTTATATACCCTTCGCTATTAGCGCGAAGCGTTATACCCTACAGAAATTCCAAACTTGAAATCGTCTTTTTTTGGAATTACAAAGAGGTTCACCGGTATATTCAAATTACCGGAACGAATGGTCTTGCCAACCCCAAATACAAATCCTGCATCCATTTTAACTACTCCTCTGCTGTCCAGTTGTTTTCGAAAGCCCTGTTCAGGAAGCGCCCCTGGAAATCGCTCGTTCCACATGTCCTCAGTAAGCCAGTTGCCATCGGCATCTTGCGCCACACGAGCCAGCCTAACTGTTGAGATGCTGGGCCCAAATGCAAACTCCCACCCATTGCGGTTATGGCGAATGCCATTCATGAGTGTAAAACTGGCGGAGACCCTTCCTTGCTCCAAACCAGTGAGCATCGGTATAAACTCAAAGAGCGCCTGAAAATTTCCCTCATTCAAGTATTGCTTCTCAAATTGGTATCCGAAGTGAAAGCTAACCGGGAAGGCATTAAATCCGCCTTGGGCTTCTTCTCTTGCCAATATCTGAGCAGATCTCCCTGAAATGCCCGACATCCCGAAACGAGGTCCGTCTACGGCCAAGCGCGGCGAAAATGGCGTGTTGTGCGTATTGGCGAAGGCGTCTTTTTTGGTTAAACTGATCACCAAAGCCTCCGGGTTCGCTAATCCTAAAAGCTCATTTAAACTGATCTGCAGCATATACCCGATTTCAACGCTTATGTTCAAGTACTCTTTCACTAAAGTCTTGTCGATTTCACCGCTGGCAACATCTACCCTTCGAAGCGTTACGATAATCATATCGCCCATCACATCCACCGTGCCGCTCACCACCTTATCGGCTTCAATTTTCCTTCCCAGTTCGGTTAGGCAAAGCTTTCCATAGCAGTATTCAAACTTTTCTGCATCATCTGCCAGAAGATACGCCACGTCGTATTTATCAATCACCTGAAACGAATCGGTTTTCTCCAGGTGCATACGTAAAATATTGCCCAGCTGTTTGCGGTCTACGCTGCTTGTACCGCTCACATCAACGTTTAAAACGGCGTATACTTCCTTCTTTACTTCTTTTGCATTCGCTAGAAATTGGAATAGGGTAGCGAATACTACCAGTGCATACTTGAATGTATTTTTCATAAGATTGTCGTTTTGTATGCTGCAAATCTGCCTCATGTCATACGCGACAGCTAATTGAATACTGCAAGTGGTTCAAGTATTTTTAGGAGAAATTGCAGCAAAAGCCCTTCTGATTAAGCCCGATTTGCAGATTTCACCAATTATGTATTCTTACTGCCTTCAGAGTTGCATATATTGCAAATTGATTTAGGATGGATAACAAAGAACAGATTGCCTTTTTTGAGCGATTGAAAGATGCCGTGCCCAGCAATTTCAACCTAGCCCAAGAGCTAGCCGATATTCTGGAAACGAGTGTCGATTCAATTTACCGGCGCATGCGGGGACAATCTGCATTGACATATTCCGAACTTCTATTGATTCAACGCAAGCTCAACCTGCGGCAAAGTTTGCTTTTTCCAATCGACAATATAGAGGAGGTCAATTTCATTTATGCTCGTCCGGCTTATGGGTACGATAGCTTCCTTTTTTTACAAGAAATCAGCAACCAGATGGAAGTGGTTCACCGCCGCTCCAATCTGAATATTCTGCTGGCCTCAGACGATCTGCCTTTCTTTTTGCATTTTCTCTCGCCTGCTTTGCTTCAGTTTAAGTTGATGGTATTTAGTGGGGATGAAATTCACGATCCTGAAAACCCGGGTGAACAAAATCCGGAACTCATCGCCCTGTGCACACAGATACTTAAGCGATGGCTAGCAGCAAATTCCAAAGAAGTGTGGGGTTCAGCTCCATTAGACAGCACCCTCAAACAAATTCTTTACAGCCACGAAAACCATTTGATAACCGATGCCTATGCCATCTCCTTGTTGGAAGAGTTGCGTTCAATTGTAGAAATAGTGCGCTCTTGGTGCTCTACAGGTAAAAAGCAATTCCACGACTGGGATGCCGGTGATTTTCAGCTCTACCACAGCGAACTGAATACCGGTGAAATGAATTTGTTGTTGGGCTTCGGCTCCGAACTCACCACCTATAAGAGTAACTACGGATACGGATATTTGAAAACAGAGCATCCGCAGTACTGCTATGAAACCAAAGAGTGGATCAACGACCTAGCTTCCAAGGGCATGCTCATTTCACTTTCGGCAGAGAAATACCGCAATCAATACATTAATCTCCTGCTAAAGAGTATTGATGAATGTTACAAGAAATTGAATCTTGCCGCCAATTCTTAACTAAGTAGCCGCAAAAACATAAGGCCAAAACACGAGAAGTCCGCAGACAACGCTGCCTATGGCGGTCAAAAGCACTGCCCCCGCCGCGAGGTCTTTGATTAGCCCCGCTTTTGGATGATGGTCGGGATGGAGTAAGTTGATGATTTCTTCTACTGCTGTGTTAAATACTTCTGCCGATAAAACGAGCGTTATGCAGACCCAAAGTAGGGCCCAATCGGTTGATGAAATGGAGAAATAAAATCCGGCAGCATGCACGACCAAAACAGCTACCAAATGAATCTTGAAGTTCTCATGGCTGTAAAACATAGCCTTGAGTCCTTTAAAGGCATAGCGAAAACTCTGTAATCGTCCTTTGAGATAGCGAATCGGCACGGTGAAATTTAACGAATTCCGAGCATTTTGAGGGCAGTGACCGCCGCTTCCACTCCTTTGTTGCCGTGTTTACCACCGCTGCGGTCCAGCGCCTGTTCTAAGTTATCGGTAGTCAAGACGCCGAAGACGCATGGTTTATTGCTGGTCAAGGCTACATCCTGCATGGCCGTCGCGGTAGATTGGCAAATAAAATCAAAGTGACGGGTTTCGCCTTGGATTACGCAGCCAATGCCAATAACCGCATCCATTTCGGCCTTTTTAGCGAGCCATTGACACGCCAGAGGTAACTCAAAAGTGCCCGGTACCCAATTCACTGTAATTTGTTCTTCTGGCACACCGGCTTTCGTCAATGCCTCTAAACAGCCTTCCAGAAGCTTTCCCGTTACATCGTGGTTCCACTCTGCAACAGCAATCCCTATATGAAACGATGACCCGTCAGGGATGCTGTCCGGGTCATACGTTGAAAGGTTCTTTAAATGTGTAGCCATCAGTCTAACAAGCCACCGCTCGCTTTTGCGCGGTTGATGTATTTAATGATTTCGGCACCTTCTGGTGATTCTTTGAAATCGTCTTGAATTTGAGTATAAGCCCGAACAGCTTTTTCGTAGTCGCCAGCTTTTTCGTAATGCAAGCCTGCCTTTTTCAAGAACATCGGTGATGTCATGTTGTTGTTATCGTTCATGGCTGCCTTCATATAGGTGTCGGCTGCATCGGCATGTTGCCCGAGTTCAGACTGGGCATCACCTTGTAAACCTAAAGCCAATGAGCTCACAATTTTATCATCGCTGCTAAAGCTCTTCAAATGATCCAAAGCTTCTTCAAACTGCCCTAAAGCCAAGTAACTTCTTCCAGCGTAGTAATGCGCCAAATTAGCCGCCTGCGTAGAACCGTATTCATCTATGATGTCCAGGGCACTTAGATCTGTTCCGTTTCCGTTTACCACAAGGTTAAATGAGTCAACTTCAAATTGCTTTTGAACAATAGACAAATACGTCTGTGCCTCTTGCTCAGCCGGCTTTTGAATCATCTCTGTATAACCTACATAGCCCACTACGCCAATCACCAAACCGGCTAGCACATACAGGATAGTTTTGCGGTTCGTGTTAAAGAAATTTTCCGCTCTGGTAAATTCCTGCTGCAAGGCCTTATCGATATCGAGTTCGTTTTGCTCGTTTTTCTTCGTCATGGTGTGTCTTATTCAATAATGAATGGATAGTCTTCTTGTTGGTATACGTCTGCATACAAATCTTCCGGAGCCGGGAATGGCGAGTTTTCAGCGAATTCAACGCTCTCATTCACCTCAGCCATGATCTTATCTTCCATCGCGTCCAGCTCTTTTTCTGTAGCCCATTTCTTCTTTAAAATGGTCGCTTTCACCATTTCAATTGGATCTTTCGCTTTGTATTCTTCAACCTCTTCTTTGGTTCTATACTTCGCCGGATCAGACATCGAATGTCCTCTAAAACGGTAAGTGCGGATTTCAAGGAAGGTAGGTCCATCGCCTTTTCTTGCTCTGGCAACCGCTTCTTCAAATGCATCGTGAACAGCTTCACACTGCATTCCGTCAACCGGACCGCAAGGCATATCGTAGGCCAAGCCTAACTTGTAGATATCTTCCAAATTGGTGGTACGTTGAACGGAAGTACCCATGGCGTAACCGTTGTTCTCGCAAACGAAGATGACCGGGAGCTTCCATAACATCGCCATGTTGAAGGTTTCATTCAAGGCTCCCTGACGCACTGCGCCATCGCCCATGAAACATACACATACGTTTTTGGTGCCGTTGTATTGCTCAGCCATAGCTATGCCTGCACCCAAGGGAATCTGACCTCCAACGATACCATGTCCGCCAAAGAAGTTATGCTCCTTGCTGAACAAGTGCATGGAACCTCCTTTGCCTTTAGAGCAGCCGGTCACTTTACCGTAAAGCTCTGCCATGATAGCATTTGGGGTGATGCCACAACCGAGGGCGTGACCGTGATCACGGTATGCTGTGATAACCTTATCGTCTTTGGTGATAGCCGACATTAAACCTGCCACTACCGCCTCTTGACCAATGTATAAGTGACAGAAACCTTTGATCTTTTGCTGGCCGTAAAGCTGTGCGCATTTCTCTTCGAAACGACGCATCATCAGCATTTGCTCATACCAGTTCAGATAGGTTTCTTTGTTGAACTTTTCTTTTGCCATGATTTTACTCAGAAGCGCAAAAATAGCTTTTTTTAGATATTCCACAATTGCAGCTTTTCAGAGTGAATAACCCAAAAAATGAAGTTCCAAGTCCTCAAACTCACTACATTCAAAAACCACATCCAAGGCCAGTTCCAGTTTGAGGAGGATATTGTGGTGTTTCATGGCCCCAACGGAGCAGGTAAAACCAATGTTTTGGACGCCATTTATTTACTCTGCATGTGCCGCTCCTATTTTCAACATGTGGAACTTTCCAATATCCACCACGAGCACGATTTCTATGCTGTTTTCGCTAAAGTTCTTTTCGACGAAGAGCAAGAGGTGGCGTGTATGGTGAAACGGGGCGAAGGCAAAACCTTTCGCTTTAACAAAGAGGAATACCAACGCCTTTCGGATCATATCGGCAAGATGCCGGTGGTGATGATTGCGCCGGGCGACATTCGTTTGATCAATGAATACAGCGATGAACGCCGGAAATTCATGGATCAGCTGCTTTCCCAAACTGACCAACAGTACCTCCAAGAGTTGATTCTCTATGGCCGCGCCCTGGAACACCGTAACAAGGCTTTGAAGCAATTCAATGAGTCGGGTTATGTAGACCAACATCTGCTGGATAGCCTAGATCACCAGCTGAGCAAGGCCGGAACGTATATTTATACCCAGCGAAGCCGCTTTGTGGAAGAATTCAGTCCGCTCTTTGAAAAACACTACAAAGTGCTGAGCCAAGAAAGGGAAAGCGCTAGCCTGGTCTACGAAAGCGACCTCGCCGAAGAAAACATGGAGCAGCTTTTAAAAGCGAACCGAGGCAAAGACTTGGACCTGGGTAGAACGGATGCAGGCCTGCATAAAGACGACCTCAAGTTCACGCTGAACGGCTATGCCTTGAAGAAATTCGGCTCCCAAGGACAGATCAAAAGTTTCTTGATTGCCCTCAAGCTCGCTCAATTTGATTTTCTGAAAAGTCAGAAGGGCTTTGCGCCGGTTTTATTGCTCGATGATATTTTTGAAAAGCTCGACGAGCAAAGGGCCACTCAGCTCATGGCGAGGGTGGCAGGTACCGGCTTCGGACAGATTTTTATAAGCGATACCCATCCTGAGCGTGTGAGTCGTATCTTTGAATCACTGGATAAACCGATTCAGCTTATCGCATTGTAATGGGAAACGACATCAAACCACTGGGTAAAGTATTGGAGGAAGTGCTTCAGATGTACCGGCTGAAAAGCAAGGTGAACGAGGTCAATCTGATCAATTCCTGGGAAGAGGTGGTTGGCCCGCTCATCGCTAAAAAGACCGAAAAACTCTGGCTCAAAGGCAAAGAGCTACACCTGGTTATCGGCTCCGCCCCACTGAAACAAGAACTCCGCTATTCCAAAGACCAAATCATCGAACTCATCGATGCGAAGTTTGGGAAAGGATACATCACGGATATCGTGGTGCATTGAGGGCTTTGGGGTTTGGGATATACTGTCGCATCATATCATCATGTGCGCAATATTGGATTAATTCATGAACACTTTCTAAACTAAACTTGTGCAAAACTTTTTCCTTAAAAGAATTAACCGTGCTGATGCTCACATTCATTTTATGTGCTATCTGAGTAGGGGATAAAGTTTCGCAATACAATTTCACGTATAGCTTTTCTCGCTCTGAAAGCGTCTCATAAAGACTTTCATTATTACTTAACTTTCTCCTCATCTTAGTTACCAATGTTTGTATATAAGAACTGATTGAAACTTGATTGCGCTGAGCACATTTCACTGCATCAACCAATTGGGAGGATCCCGTTTCTTCTTTAATTAATATGGAAACGTTTAATAGCTGAAATACATCAAAAAGGAAAATTTTAGTTGCGTGAATCTTCTCGATAAAAAATAAAATTCGTCCTCTGGAATAAGCCCCACCCTCAATCCAAGGTGTATAATTCCAGTCTGTTCCAAGAGTTTGTCCGCTAATTACTAAATCTGTTTCAAATGCATACTTATTCAAAGACAAATCCTCCAATGACCCTATTAATTCAACCTCAAAGAGGTCGTTATTCAAAAATATTTCCCTCAATGCTTTTGACATTATTAGGCAAGGTTCATAAATAAATATTCTCATTGAAAAGATGGTTTTCCTGTAAATATACGCAATTCTTTTAGCAGTAATAGGGTCGAATCGACCCCAAATGCTCCGTAATTAATGGTATGAAATTATAACAATCAGCCATTTTATTGTTGAACAGCGCCTTGCAGCTTTGTTAAGTACAAATAATTAAACCTATGATTACGAAAACTAACAAACTACATTGGAAACTGAAAAAAGCAATTTCCCTAAAGATCCCTATTCTTATTTGCGTGGTCAGTCTTTCAATTTGTAATGCGTCTGCATTGACTATTGATGAGAATTCACCCTATTATGTTGCTCCCTTTAATGGAGTATGGAATGATGCAAATTGGTCGTCCTTTTTTTCTAATAACTCCGGTACAAATTCGTTCTTCACTTGGGATAATAACACCAAGACTTTAACAGTACATGAAGATATTCTTATTAAAAGGTCAACTGCACCTGGTGCTCCTCGAATTGAATTGAGCATTGACGGAAGTAATAGTTTCGATATTTTTATGGATGGCGCAAAACCATCAGGGAGTCGTATTGGAATACAAGTGAATGCCGGTGAATTTCTCGAATTGACAAATGGCGTATCACTAAGTACAACACGAGACGATTGGAGTGGGATATCTGCAACTGGTCTTCCTTTAATAAGCCAGTTTGATTTAAGTGCAGAACCAAATATTCCACCTTACTATGATCCATACGATGGTTCAACCATTTACAATACAAACCAAACTATGGTTACAATGGAGGGGAGTTCAGAAATATTTAAAGCGTTGATTGCCCTTCATTCTGCTAATGGGGCAATTATAAGAGCCGCCTATTCCAAAATAGAAGACTGTAGAACAGGCGTAAAAATTGAAAATTACACGCATCCCACTAATCCTATTGCTGATAATCTGGAGTATAAAAATGCAAGTTATCTTGAAGGAATGACAATAAATCTAAATCAGATAATTGATGGAGCTGCCGACTACGGATCGTATTATGCGGTTTACCTGAATGGTGTGCATGGAATTCATATCGCAGGTTGCACCTTCGAAAATCTGAAAGGGTCAACATTTGCAGTTATTAATTGTTCTTCCTTAGGTATTGGAGTTTATGCCTACAATTCGAGTCTTTCTATGCATAAAAGCGGTGCTTCAACTTATGACCCTATTTCTGGGTGCGTAGACTATTCAGGCCCTGTGAGTAAAGTTAAGCGCTTTTCGCAAGGAATTTACTCAATTGAATCAGCTTCTCCCCCTGCTGTTCGGTCCAAATTAGCAATCCAAGAAAATACCTTTGATCACAACTTGGCAGGCATTATTGCTGTTCGCGGAACTGACTATGCTTTTAAAGATAATATCATTCACGTTGAAACATCCATTAACTGGCCTGTAAACTGTCCTTGTTCTTTCGAGCCGCAAGGCATTTCCCTAACTAATGTAAATTCCTTTGGAATCTACCATAATACAATATGGGGCAATTGGGATATGCGAAGTAAGGACAGTCCTCAATCGCAAATGGACTTAATTAAAATAGACAATTGTGGATCTGCTAAGAATAAAATTCAAGCAAATACCATTATTGGTGGCTACATCAATGGAATTGTTGAAACAGGACTTCGGATAATAGGGCTAAATGATAACCTTGAACCTTGGTGTGATAATAGATTTGAAAGATTAGACAATGGGATATTAATCGAAGCGGGGGCTACACCAAATAGTTTATGGGGGAGGCCAGGGTCAGGAATTTATTCTAATGACAATGTTCGCAACACTTACACAAGTAATGTAACAGACTTAGCGAATTATTCCGCCTCAATTACTTATGTTGAAGATCCGGTAGTTTGGGCACAATATACTATAATTGGTCCTTGGTCCCAAATTCAAGGAGGCGAGGCTCTTTGCACTGCACTAAACTGTAAGTTCTGGACGCCTTTGCCAATAACCAAGATTTCGCAAGAGGCGATTCTTATTTATCCTAATCCTTCAAATGGAAGCTCAACGCTATTCCTTCAATCAGAGGTAACACTCAGCGGTGAATTGGTCATTACCGATATAACCGGAAAGCAAGTCCAAAAAAGAGCTATATCCCCAACGAATGACCTACAAATCGATGTAAGCAATTTTAAAAAAGGAACCTATTTTATACAACTTAAAAACAACCCAAACCCATTCAATAAAGTATTTATAATTAACTAACTTTGAATACACGACCTTCAATTTGGAGGTCGTGTATTTCTTTCAACCTTGAAAAATATCCCAGCCATACTGCTCCTTTTTTTATTTGGATTGAACAAAACCGTTCAAGCCCAAGAGTATAATGTCTGGCAATTCTTTGGGGCAAAATTAGATTTCACAACAGAACCGCCGAGCTATGTTCACAACCTTGACGGAATAAGTTCTTTCCCTGCATCTATTTGCGATGACAGTGGACAGCTTCAGTTTTTTACTGGCGGGTACTTTGAATTAAAGCACCTTGCATACAGCCTAAAAAATGGGAATGGCGATGTTTTGATGCCGGCAGACAGTGCTTTTAACATTGCTACTCGCAATCGATACCGCAATCTTTTTTTCAGAATCGATGACACCCTATATTATCTCGTTCATTTTACGTCTCGAACTGATTTCGGCGACCCTCCGGGAATGTATTACACGCTATTCAACAAGAATTTAAATAATGGTAAGGGGGGTATCGTGCCGGGTCAACTTAATGTGCGTATTTCTACCCTTCCTTTTAATGGAATCGCTGGTAGCCAGGCGTCAGATGGAAGTTGGTGGTTAATATCATCGCTAAAAGATTCAATTTTCGCTTTCCATGCTACTCAAAATGGAATTAATCCACTTCCATCAATTTCCGCAATCAATGAAAATCAATTTCCAGAAAAATATACGAATTGGCCATTTGCACTAAATGACAATATGATGCGCTTCACACATGACGGAAAAAAGCTCATTCGATGTTCGCAATATTCTGCTATGCTCAGTCTATCCGGTGAATTTCATCAATCCGTCGTATTCCTTTATGACTTCGATCAAAAGCAAGGCAAGTTCTCGAATCCGGTTCGAATTTTCTTGGATACTTTCTCTTTAGGCAATTCGTTGCCTTTTATTATCTCGGATATAGAAATATCCCCGGATAATGGTAAAACCTATTTGCTGTTCGCTAGATCTCATGAAAATAAATTAATCGCCGACTCTTCTGAATCCATCCTTTCTCAATTAAATCTGAATGCTTCGAATATCGAAACCTCAATAAAAACCATTTATTCGGTTGCGGATGATACCGATAGTTTCTTTCGCAATTCTCAATCCATTCAACTAGGTATGAATGGAAAAATGTATCTCGGAGGAGTTCCGGACAAAATTGGTATTGGTATCATTCAATACCCCAATGAGCTTGGTAAGAATTGCCGATTGATCCGGGATAAAAATTTCCGCACACTAGGTTGTATTAATGCGCCGGGAACCAGCTATTCTGGATGTTATACAGATCTCTTCCCCTTCTCACGCTACCATAACCTCCACATGGATTTCGATTATGAGGCGCGTTGTTCAGACAGTGCCTTGCATCTTTTGAACTTGAGTGATTCCAGCAAATTCGTTTCCTATAAATGGTATGTCTATAGCAGCACCAACAATGGGCAATTGCTTGATAGCAGTGAGGAGAAGGAACCTTATTTCGCCTCCATAAAAGGTGGGCGTTATTATGTGAAGCTCCGCGCTTTTACCCCAAAAGGTTATGGGCCTTGGTTCAGTGATACCATAGAACATATCAACCCTGCCTTGCCTGTTCCTCAATTCAGCACACTTGATTCTTTTGCTTGCCGTTACGCCAAAATTCAGTTTCACGATCAGTCAGATCTGGTGAAAGTCAATCCCCGAAAAGTACCTTCCTGGACTTGGAAATTCAGTGATGGGAAAGACAGCACCTTGTACAAAACCGGTTCTATCTACCATGCCTTTAGCGAACTAGGGAGCTATGATGCCAAGCTGATTCTGAACAACGGCTTTTGCGCAGATAGCCTCGAAAAGAAAAAGATTGTCACTGTAATTGATGCCCCAAAACCGGGCATTCTAGCTACACCTACTCAGGGGTGCCAGGCGCTAGAAGTCAACTTTGAACGCAGCTATACCGACAGCATTTTAAAGGCTGAATACCGTTTTGGAGATGGGAGTCCGGCAGTGTTTCCTCTTATCAGCCCAAACAATCAAGCCTCCGGCACCCATGTGTATTCAGCGCCGGGTGTTTATTGGTTAAGTCAATTTATTACAGGACCTACCGGTTGTATTTCCACTGATTCAATACCCATACATGTGCTTCGTGGTTTCTCTCCCGGCGAACAGGCCGATATCCTCTTAGCCAGCGTGCAAGGAGATAGCGCCATTGAACTCCGGTGGGATAGCCTTGCCCTCGCCAAAGAATTCCAGCTTCAACGTAGCATCGACCTGTTAAAATGGGAGAACATTTTAACGAATCCCAGCACAGATATCGTTGATTACAAAGTGAACCCTCTGCAGAACTGGTATCAATACCGCATGATGGCCAAAGACACCTGTGGCAAATCAGTCAGCGGATTGCCCGGAACATCCATTCGGCTAACAGGAGAAAACAAAGACAATTCCGTGATACTTTTAAAATGGAACCCTTACGAAACTTGGCCCAATGGCGTTTATACCTATGCCTTGGAATATAAAAACGCCCTCGGAAATTGGCTGCCGGTTATCCAAAGCCAATCCACCACTTTCAAGGACGAAGACTTTGACGTTGAAGGAGAAGAATACCGCTGCTACCGCGTAAGAGCATTGAATGATCAGAACGCTTCACTCGAATCATTTAGCAATACAACATGCGTCAAGTTCCTCCCACTTATTTGGGTACCCAATGCCTTCAGTCCGAATAACGATGGCCACAACGACGTTTTCCAAACCACCTGCATTGGCATCTCTCAATTAGAAATCCGCATCTATAACCGCTACGGCCAACTCATCCATACCGCCACCGGCATCGACGCCACCTGGGATGGCACCCTGGATGGTATCCCCGTTCCTTCTGGAGTCTATGTCTATCAAATCACCGGCAGAACCAGCTCAGGCAGAAATTTCTTCCACCAAGAAGGGTCGCTTACTTTGATGAGATAAGTTTTAATCGGGGCTAATGTTAGGTGTCACGAAACGGACAGAGTGGTGCATCGAGGAATAAGGGTTAAAGTTCCAAATTCCAAAAAACAAATTCCTAGACTCAAGCGACAAAACCGTCCATCATGGACTCAAGATCGAATAAGCTTGTGTCCAAACATTTCTTCCAACAGTTATCAGTAAACATTCAACAATCCTACAATCAGTCTAGCAGTAGGACAGTCCCACAATCCCACATCAATTATCTACCTTTGCGCCATGCATAAGATTGCGCCTTCGATTCTTTCTGCCGACTTCGGCAACCTGCAACGCGACGTAGAAATGGTGAATGCCAGCGAAGCAGATTGGTTCCATATCGATGTGATGGACGGTGTTTTTGTTCCCAATATTTCCTTCGGGTTTCCGGTATTAAAATCCATTCAGAAGCATGCTACAAAACCCTTGGATGTGCATCTTATGATTGTTCAACCGGAACGCTATTTCAAAGACTTCAAAGAGGCCGGCGCAGAAGTGATTAGCTTTCACTATGAAGCCAGCACACACGTGCACCGCAGCATCCACGCCATCAAAGATTTGGGCATCCAGGCCGGGGTGGCGCTCAATCCACATACGCCGGTTTCTGTTTTGGAAGATTGCATAGCCGATATCGACCTGGTTGTATTGATGAGTGTGAACCCGGGCTTCGGCGGACAAAAATTTATTGAGAACACCTACAAGAAAATCAGTGATACCAAGGAACTTATCGCTAAAAGCGGATCCAAAGCCTTGGTTGAGATCGATGGCGGTGTGGGCATTGGCAATATCCAAAAGTTGGTGGAGACCGGAGCCGATGTGCTGGTAGCCGGTAACGCCGTGTTTGCCGACGCTGATCCGAAGCACATGATTCATCGATTAAAAACCTTTTCCTGATACTAAAGGCCGCTTGAACCCGTTGCCTTAGAGACGCATGACACGCTACCTGACCCTACTACTGCTCCTTCTGGCCGGATTATCCTCTTATGGCCAAAAAGCAAAGGTCACAGGCAAGCTACTCGACTCCACCACGGGCGTAGGTCTGGAATATGCCTATGTCATTTACAATACTAGCAACCTTTACAGCACCACCAACCTGTACGGGGATTTTAGCCTCGAAGTTCCGGCCGATACCCCCTTCACGCTGAGCTTTCAGTACCAAGGACTCACGCACAAAGTGAAAGTGGCGGCGATTAGGCCGGGAGAAACGAAAGTGTTGAGCGTTAGAATGCGCGGTATTCTGATGGGTTCTGAAGTAGGGATACAATCGCAAAAAGATAGATCGAAGATTAGCGTGATTTCACTGAAACCGGGCGACTTCAAGCGATTCTCCAATCCCAGCGGCAACTTTGAAAACATTCTAAAAACGCTTGGCGTAGCCTCCGGTAACAATGAGCTGAGTTCCGGATTTAATGTGCGCGGCGGGAACTACGATGAGAACTTGATTTATGTGAACGATATTGAGATTTACCGTCCGCAGTTGATACGCAGCGGACAGCAGGAAGGTCTCAGTTTCATCAACTCAGACTTGGTCAATAACATTGAGTTCTCTGCAGGCGGTTTTTCTGCGCGCTATGGCGATAAGCTCAGTTCAGTTTTGGATATCACCTACCGAAAGCCGGATAGTTTTAGTGTAGGTGGCAACATTAATTTCCTGGGAGCTTCGCTCTTCTTAGAAGGCCGGCAAGGACCTCGTTTTCGCTATTTAATTGGGTCGCGTTATCGCTCCAATGCCTACCTCTTTGGCAGCTTGGATGTACAAGGCAATTACCAACCCCGGTTTATGGATATTCAAACCTTGATGCAATACGACATTAACTCACGTGTCAACTTAAGCTGGCTGGGAGCCTTGGCCTCCAATCGCTATCTCTTTGTACCGGAGAGCCAACGCACGAGTTTTGGTACTGTATCGGAAGCCTTGCAACTCAGCATTGCCTTTAACGGTGCAGAATTGATGCGCTACCTCACCACCACCAATGCCCTCACTTTAAAGTATACACCTAATGTTCATAGTCAATTCAAACTCATCGCCTCAGGCATCACCTCCAATGAGCGGGAGTATTTCACCGTAGAAGGGGCCTATCGCTTGGATGAGTTGGATAAAGACTTGGGCTCCAGCACCTTTGGTCAAGCAAAATTTAACCGTGGAGCCGGCTATTTTATCAACCACGCCCGGAATGAATTGCAGGTGCAAGCCTATACTGCAGCATTCCGCGGATTGTACACCAAAAATGCTTGGAACCTGCGCTACGGTGCGGATTACCGAGTAGAGATTATCCATGATGTGCTGAATGAATGGGTATACAATGACTCGGCAGATTACAGTATCCCGAACAACTCCGGCGACTCCCTTTTTCTGTATTCAACGATACGAGGAAATAACACCCTTAATTCCAACAGGGTTACCGCCTTTGTGGAACAGACTTGGGACTTGAACCGAGAAAGCAACATGATTTTCAATGCCGGACTGCGCTACAATTACTGGGACTTGAATGGCCAAAGCTTGTTTAGCCCAAGAATGCAATTTGCTTTTGAACCAAACCGGAAGCATAATTTAAACGTGGCACACGACTCGCTCAAAAAACGCGATTATGTGTTGAAAGCAGCTTGGGGCGTGTACTATCAGCCGCCGTTCTATAGGGAGCTCCGTACACTGGAAGGACGGGTTAGAACCGATGTGAAGGCCCAGCGCTCCATTCATTATGTGTTGGGTGCCGATACCTACTTCAAGATGTGGGGACGAACCTTCAAGTTTTTTAGCGAAGTGTATTACAAAGACCTCGACAACTTGATTCCGTATTACTATGAAAATGTGCGGATCAGGTATTACGCAAACAACAATGCACGAGGTTATGCCACCGGAATAGATACCCGCGTGAATGGCGAGTTTATTGAAGGACTGGAATCCTGGTTCAGCTTAAGCTTTTTGCAAACCAGAGAACGCATCAAGTATACCGATGAAAGTGGCGCGGAACAGCTGAGCGATTGGTTGCGCAGGCCTACAGACCAACGCATCAATATGGGTATTTTCTTCCAAGATGAGTTGCCACAACACGAAGAATACAAAGTGCATTTAAACCTGGTATTTGGATCGGGTTTACCGTATTTCCTTGGTGGGGTTTACCGTTACAACGACGAATTTACTATCCCGGCTTACCGCAGGGTTGATATGGGATTCAGTAGGGAGTTCATTTCTCCGGAAAGGCCTGCTAAACGCAAGTTCTGGTCGAACTTTCATACCGCTTGGGTGAGCTTGGACGTGTTCAATATTTTGGGTGTAGCGAATACCGCTTCCTATATCTGGGTGCGTGATGTGAACGGACAAACCTACGCCGTACCAAACTACCTTACCTCTCGCCGGGTGAACTTGAACTTCATTTTCAAGTTGTAGTCGTCTACTTCGAATACTTCAACCTCGTCTTCGCCTTCTTTTTCAATCGCTCAATAACCTGACGAGCTAATTCTGTGAAGAGCTCCGGGCCTTGCATGCTCACCAACGCCATTCCGAGTTTAGTCTCGTTTAAGTCGATGCGGTAGAATATGCTTTTGAGCATAACCGGGTTGGTGTTCATCAGCTCTTCAATGCGTTTAGCCAAAGCCTCTTCTACAAAAAGTTCTTGCTGATCTAAGTCGAAGTTCTGCTTGACTAAATCGTGGGTTATACTGAGAAGCTTATCTTCCATCGCCGGCAAATAAACGCAATTCCTGTCGTACCGTATCCATGGCCGTCCACGGAATAAAATGATTTTTCCCCTTCAGAATTACCTGTCTGTACGTGCCGGTTTTAGGATACCTCTTTTCGGCATAAGCCGCATTGCCCACCGGCACCATTTTGTCTTTTTCACCGTGAATCACGAGTACTTTACAGCGCAGCTTAGGCCAAACTTGCTTTTGCTTTTCCAGCTCAGCCATCAGGTAGTAGATTTCATAGTTGGAGGCCCAGAAAGAGCGCGGCATCACATAGCTCACCCAGCGTGGGAGCAGCCAAGGGCGAAAAAATTCACGCGGTTCCAGCTCAGGGTCAATGGAAGCGGATAAAAGTACAAACCCCTTCACCCGAGTTGTATCGATTCCGGCCAACTCAACAGCTACCGGTCCGCCAAGCGAATGTCCGATTAAATAATAAGCCCGACCGTTGTCTAGACTATCCATCACATGACGCACCGCTTCGGCTTGTTCAACCAAGCTAGCCACCGGTTTACCAAAATCGCTAAAGCCAAAACCCGGCCGGTCAACCGAGACTAAGCGATACGAAGCCAACAGCGCCGAATCTTTCAGGTAGTCTTCAAAGGCTGTCCACGAACCGGGTGAGCCGTGAATAAACAGCAAGGTCGGTTTGAGGCTGTCGCCCGTCCACACAGCATGATGGATTCGGTTGTCATGTTCCAAATTCAACTCATGAAGCACAAGACCCGCTTCGTTAAACTCGCGTTCGGCTTTGCTAAAGCCCGTTCTGAATTGCATGCAGGAACTCATCAGCAGCAAGAAAGCATTTACTGTGGCCAGAAAAATCAGGTAATGCGGGCGTGGCATGAATCAAAGATAGGCTGCAAAGTTTCGCTTGGGAAAGAATGTCTGTAAACGGCTGAAAAATAGCGGTGACGACTGCAATAAAAAGCGCGAAAATTCTAACTTTGTCGCCCTGTGTTAGTGAATTAAGAAACAAACAAGTATGGTATTTGATCTCGACATGATAAAAGCGGTTTACAGCCGCTTCCCAGAGCGTATCGAAGCGGCCCGCAAAGCAGTGGGTAAGCCTTTGACGCTTTCAGAAAAAATCCTTTATGCGCATTTATGGGATGGTAACGCCAACGAAGCTTTTGAGCGTGGCAAGTCGTATGTAGACTTCGCTCCGGATCGCGTTGCCATGCAGGATGCAACAGCTCAGATGGCCCTTTTGCAGTTCATGCAAGCCGGTCGTCCGAAGGTAGCGGTTCCCTCTACCGTACATTGCGATCACTTGATTACTGCCCAAGTTGGAGCAGATAAAGATTTGGCAGTAGCCAATGAAGAGAGCAAAGAAGTTTACAATTTCTTGGCTTCTGTTTCCAATAAATACGGCATCGGTTTTTGGAAGCCGGGTGCCGGTATCATCCACCAAGTGGTATTGGAAAACTACGCCTTCCCGGGTGGTATGATGATCGGTACTGATTCCCATACGGTGAACGCCGGTGGCTTGGGTATGGTAGCGATTGGTGTAGGTGGTGCGGATGCCTGCGACGTTATGGCCGGCCTACCTTGGGAGCTAAAATTCCCTAAACTGATTGGAGTGAAGTTGACCGGTAAATTAAACGGTTGGGCTTCAGCCAAAGACGTGATCTTGAAAGTAGCAGGTATCCTGACCGTTAAAGGTGGTACCGGTGCTATCGTAGAATATTTTGGCGAAGGTGCTACAAACCTGAGCTGTACCGGTAAAGGTACCATTTGTAACATGGGTGCTGAAATCGGAGCAACAACTTCAACTTTTGGTTACGACGAGAGCATGGAGCGTTACCTCCGCGCTACCGGACGTGCTGATGTGGCTGATTTGGCCAATGGTATCAAAGCCCATTTGACCGGTGATGCCGAAGTATACGCTAACCCCGAAGCTTACTTTGATCAAGTGATTGAAATCGACTTGAGCACTTTGGAACCGCACCTCAACGGACCTTTTACGCCAGACTTGGCTACGCCTATCTCGAAAATGAAAGAGACCGCTGAGAAAAACGGTTGGCCAATGAAAGTGGAAGTAGGTTTGATCGGTTCTTGTACCAACTCTTCTTATGAAGATATCAGCCGTGCCGTGAGCCTCGCTCAGCAGGTAGCTGATAAAAATTTGAAGACTAAAGCGGAATTCACCATTACACCGGGTTCTGAGCAAGTACGATATACCATCGAGCGTGATGGGTTCTTGGACGTATTTGATAAAATCGGAGCGAAGGTATTTGCCAATGCCTGCGGACCATGTATCGGCATGTGGAACCGTGTTGGTGCTGAGAAGCAAGAGAAGAACACCATCGTTCACTCCTTCAATAGAAACTTTGCTAAGCGTGCCGACGGTAACCCGAACACCTATGCGTTTGTAGGTTCACCGGAATTGGTAACTGCTTTAGCGATTGCCGGCGATTTGGGCTTTAACCCATTGACCGATACCTTGACCAATGAAAACGGTGAGCAAGTGAAACTTGACCCGCCAAAAGGCGATGAGCTGCCCACCAAAGGTTTCGCGGTAGAAGATGCCGGTTACCAAGCTCCGGCTGAAGACGGCTCAGGAGTACAAGTGATTGTAGACCCTGCTTCAAATCGTTTGCAGTTGTTGGATCCATTCCAGCCTTGGGAAGGAAAAGACCTGATTGGCCTAAAGCTTCTTATCAAAGCCAAAGGAAAATGTACTACGGATCATATCTCTATGGCAGGTCCATGGTTGAAGTTCCGCGGTCACTTGGACAATATCTCCAATAACCTCTTGATTGGTGCGGTGAACTACTTCAACGAAAAAACCAATTCAGTGAAGAGCCAGGTGCACGGTGCTTACGGTGCCGTTCCGGATGTACAGCGTGCTTACAAAGCTGCCGGTATCGGTACCATCGTGGTAGGCGATGAAAACTACGGTGAAGGATCTTCTCGCGAGCATGCGGCGATGGAACCTCGTCACTTAGGTGTACGTGCCGTATTGGTGAAATCATTCGCCCGTATCCACGAAACCAACTTGAAGAAACAAGGTATGTTGGCCTTGACCTTCGCTAACCCGGCTGATTACGATAAAATCCGTGAAGACGACGATATCGATATCATCGGTTTGACTGAGTTCACTCCGGGCACGCCATTGAAAGTGGTCTTGAACCATACCGATGGAACCATGGAAACCATCCTAGCGAACCACAGCTACAACGAACAGCAAATCGAATGGTTTAAAGCAGGTGCTGCCTTGAACATCATTCGCAAAAATGCCAATGCCTAATTAGGTATGGAATAGAAACAGAAAAGCCACCTCTTGGGGTGGCTTTTTTATTTAGTCTTCTTTCGGAGCTTCCGGATCCGATTTAGGCTTGGCCTTTTTCTTCGGGATATCCTTCACTTCTTCGGAGTCGGTTTGAATGGCTTTGTCGTAGCCTTCGCCTTTCAAATAACTCGGCAGGTTTAATCCCGCCATATTGAAGAGGTCGTTCAAAGGTGGAACGCTGTGCATGAGTCCGGAAACAAAGTTGGACGTACTTCCTCCACCCTTGCCATCACCGCCATTGCCGCCGTCCCAAACGGTAACCTTATCAATTTTAATATTTTTAATCGCTTCAACCTGGGTCTTAACGAGCTCAGGCAATTTCTCAATGAGGAGCAATTGGAAGGCTTTGGTTGGATCTCCACCTGCGGCAGCTACCACGTCTTTGTAACCTTCGGCCTGCTTGGTCAATATCTCAAAGAGACCTTTCGCTTCCGATTCCATCTTCGCATAAATGGCATCCGCCTCTGCGATGGCTCTTACACGGATTTGTTCCGCCTGCGCTTCAGCATCAATGATGGCCTTTCGTTTGGCAATTTCTGCCGGCACCACCACGTTCGCTATCTGCGAAGAACGTTCTCTTTCAGATCGCGCTAATTCCGCATTCTTCTCTGCCTCATAGGCTTCTTGCAAGGCTTTGGCTTGTTCCACCTTTTCTGCTGTAATCGCGATACGAAGCGATTCTGCTTCCTTCTGGCGACGTAAGGCATCGGAGTTGGCAATTTCAATCTTCGCCGTGTTCTCACCGGTGATGGCGATGGCATTCGCTTCAGCCACTTTCACACGGGTATCTCGTTCGGCTACGGCCTTACCAATGGATTCATCTTTTGCGGCGGATGCGATGCTGATCTCACGGTCTTTGTTGGTGATGGCAATCTTCACATCTCGGTCGCGGTGTGTCTCCGCAATCTGTGTGTCTTTCTCCCGATCAGCCAAAGCCTTACCGGTCTCACCAATTTTCTCTTGCTCGGCCACCGAAATTTTGGCTTCGTTGATCGCCTTTGCCGCTGCTTCTTTACCCAAGGCTTCAATATAACCCGACTCGTCCTTGATATCGGTTACGTTCACGTTAATGAGCTTCAAACCGATTTTACGCAATTCCGAATCGATGTTTTTGGAGATGTTCTCCAAGAACTTATCGCGGTCTGAGTTGATCTCTTCGATGGTCATGGTAGCCACCACCAAACGAAGCTGCCCGAATAAGATATCTTTCGCTAACTCCTGAATCTCACCGGCCGCTAAACCCAGCAAACGCTCGGCTGCCGTGTTCATGTTATCCGGATCTGTCGTGATGGCGATGGTAAATCGGCAAGGCACGTCCACGCGGATATTCTGACGGCTCAAGGCATTGGTCAGGTTCGCCTCTATGGAAATCGGTTTTAAATCGAGGTAGGCGTAGTCTTGGATTACCGGCCAGATAAAGGCACCACCGCCGTGAATGCAGCGTGCAGAGGTACCTCCGGTTCTACCGTAGACTACCAGAATTTTGTCGGAAGGACAGCGCTTGTAGCGCGAGATGAGGGCCGTGATGGTGACAAAAAACACCACAACAGCCACAATGATTATCGCTATTGATGAAAACATATAGAGGGATTATTCTACTCGTAAAATATTATCGCTTAAAACTTCAAGAACCTTGACCATGGTTCTTGAATTAATTTCTTCGCCGTCGGTAACAGCATCCAATTCGCGGGTCGAACCACGCACGCTCAAAGTCACCTTGCCTTTGCCCGACTTCTTTCCCGGAATACGGGAATAGACTTCGGCGGTCTTGCCCACACATTCTTCCATACGAAAGCTGTTGTCTTCCGACAGTTTCAGCATTTGGCGAATAATCAGAAAGAATAAGATTACAAACAGCGCTCCTACGGCGGCTGAGAGCACAATCAGTAAGGCTGTTGAGGAAATGTGCTCATAAAAGGAGATCCCTGACCATGAAAAACCCAGCAAGAAGTTGATGAGGTTTCGCAGCGAATAAAGCTGGAATGGCGCATCAGCTCCGTCCAAGTCTGAATCAAAGTCAGCTTCCACCCCATCACCGGCGTCGGTGCCAAGGAAAGTCATCACAGACTGAATAATAAAAACTAAGCTGCTTGGTAAGGCGATGTACCAAAAGGTCCGCAAGAGCGGATCCATGCCTTCAAAAAATTCCGTCATGGTTCAGGTTCAAGAATGATTGTTCCCAAAGATAGTCGTGGCGCGGCATTGATGCAATGACCCAAAGAAATAAATTCGCTTGGAACCGGCCGGCATGTGAATAGCTTGACCTTTTAAACCTTCACGGCTTTTAATTATCAGACAACAACGTAGCAATTCCTGCACTCGCTTTACCTGCATAGAAGCGTAAATACCCAATACTAAGTAGGTATGAAATGAGGTTAGTTTGCTTTCTTTGATTAGACATTATGAAAGGAAAAGTAAGTCTTGGTCTATTTGCCCTGCTCATCGCTTTGACAGCTTTGTCCATCTACCTGGAAAACTTTCGAAGCAAACCCGTTCATCAAGCAGACCCGCTGATCGAATCTTCACGCCGTACCTCAACGCTAGGCTGAAATCTAAACCAATCAGCTTCTCGTATATGTTCCCAAATGGGAAAAAACCTCTTCTTGCTCTGTCTGCTTTTGCTTGCCGGGATAAGTGTGTCTGTTTACCTGGAACTTGGTTATGACAACGCCCCGGTGAATCCGATGCCCTTGCGTCCGGAAACGGAAGAACTACTGGATTCTTCAGAATTTTCAGATAGCATATACGTTCACCATTTTTTTCACGTTACATACATGTCAGGCAACTGACAATCCGTGTATAGTGTTTGTTTCAAGTTTCTTCAAAAAGGCCGGCAGCAGTCGGCTTTTTTTGTGCTCAGAGCCCTTTGCATAGCACCCTGATTCTCCTACCTTTGCAGCGATTAATCCAAGAACATGCAGGTAACCGTAGAAACAGCCAAAGAACTGGGAATCCTTCCGGAAGAATTTGACAAAATCAAGGAAGTATTAGGCCGCACGCCGAACTTCACTGAGCTCAGCATCTATTCTGTGATGTGGAGTGAGCATTGCTCGTACAAAAATTCCATCGTTTGGCTGAAAACTTTGCCTCGCGAATCAGACCGTATGCTGGCGAAAGCCGGTGAAGAAAATGCCGGTTTGGTTGACATTGGAAACGGACTTGCCTGCTGCTTTAAAATTGAATCGCATAACCACCCTTCTGCCATCGAGCCTTACCAAGGTGCGGCAACCGGTGTAGGCGGTATCAACCGCGATATCTTTTCCATGGGCGCTCGCCCCATCGCTCAATTAAACTCTTTGCGCTTTGGTAAACTGGAAACAGACCGTACCAAATGGTTGATGCGCGGTGTGGTAAAAGGTATTGGCGACTACGGCAACGCCTTCGGTATCCCAACCGTTGGTGGTGAAGTGTATTTTGAAGACTGCTACCATACCAATAACCTGGTAAACGCCATGTCTGTGGGTATTGTAGAACACGGTAAAACCGTTTCAGCATCGGCTGATGGTCCGGGCAATCCGGTTTATATCTTCGGTGCAGCCACAGGTAAAGACGGTATCCATGGAGCGGCTTTCGCTTCAAAAGATATCTCTGAAGACTCACACGAAGACCTTCCATCTGTTCAGGTAGGCGACCCGTTCTGGGAGAAGCTTATCCTTGAAGCCAGCATGGAATTGATTGCCACCGGCACGGTAGTCGGTATGCAGGATATGGGTGCTGCCGGTATCACGTGCTCCACTGCGGAGATGTCGGCTAAAAGCGAAACCGGTATGGTGATTCATTTGGATCGTGTACCGATGCGTCAGCCGGACATGAAAGACTGGGAAATCCTCTTGTCTGAATCACAAGAGCGTATGCTCGTGATCTTGAACAAAGGCCAAGAGAAAGCAGCCGAAGAAATCTTTAAAAAATGGGATTTGACCTATGCTCAGATTGGTGAGGTAACCAATACCGGCCGCGTGCAATACTACATGCACGGTGAACTTTGTGCGGATATCCCGGCTGAATCACTCGTATTGGGTGGCGGCGCTCCGGTATACCACCGCGAGTATACTGAGCCTAAGTACTTTGAAGAAATTGCACGTTTCGACGCAAACCAAGTAGCCGTTCCATCCGACCTCAAGGCTGTAGCCATGGAGTTGGTGAATCTACCAAATATCGCTTCCAAAAGATGGATCTACCGCCAATACGATAGCATGGTGGGTACCATCAACCAAAGCACCAACAAAGCTTCTGATGCGGCTGTCGTTATGATTCGCGACACCGAGCGTTCTTTAGCCTTGACTGTAGATTGCAATAGCCGTTTCGTATACGCTAACCCACAGAAAGGTGGAGCGATTGCCGTGAGCGAGGCAGCACGTAATATCGTTTGTACAGGTGGTGAGCCGGTAGCGATTACCAACTGCTTGAACTTCGGTAACCCGTATAACCCGGAAGTGTACTACCAGTTCGTAGGTGCCATCCAAGGCATGAAAGAAGCTTGCGAAGCCTTAGGTACTCCGGTAACCGGCGGTAACGTAAGTTTCTACAACCAGTCTACCATTGATGGTACGGCTGTATTCCCAACGCCAACGATCGGTATGGTAGGCCTTATCGAAAAACCGGAACACCACACCGGATTGGCATTCCAAGCAGAAGGTGATGTGCTCTTGTTAGTTGGACCTGTAACTGAAGACATCGCTTCAAGCCAATACGTGGTAAACATCCACAAGGTGGAGAAATCGCCTGCTCCATACTTTGAGATGGACAAAGAAAAGGCGGTTCAAGCCGCTGTGCTGAGCGCTATTCAAGCTGGCAAAGTAGCTTCGGCTCACGATGTGTCTGAAGGCGGTTTATTGATTTCCTTGTTGGAATCCGGATTCGCTTCAGGTATGGGCTTCGAGATTTCTTGCCCCAGCAAAATGCGCCAAGATGCATTTTTGTTCGGTGAAGGCCAGAGCCGTGTGGTATTGAGCGTAAAAGCGAGCGATGTACAAGCGGTGAAAGATCTAGTAGCTGCCAAAGGAGCTGATGTGATGGAGATTGGAGTAGTAGCCGGAAACGCTGCGGTGGTGAACGGCGAGAACTTTGGAAGTATTAAAGCATTCCAAGAGCCTTACGATACCCGCATCGAGAAAGCCATGGCTTAAACAGTTTGGGCTTGGAGTTCGGAGTTTGAATACTCCGGCATTTCGAAACTTACTCTTCTGAAGGAAGGCTAATCCAGCCTTTGGAGATAGCGAAGTTGACTAATTGGGTGGCCGATTTACAGCCGCATTTGTTTAGCAGATTCTGACGGTGTTTGAATACCGTATACTGGCTGATAAACATTCTTTCAGCCATCTCCGCAGCACTTAAGCCCTCGTAAAGCAATTGCAGAATTTGGTGCTCACGGCGGGTCAGCTGTATGTCTTCTTTTTCTTCTTGGATATTCCTTCTGGAGATAACCTTCACGGCCTCCTCCGTAAAGTACTTCTTGCCGCTATGGACCAACTGTATCGCCGATTGCAGTTCGATATGGGTTGCGTTCTTCAGCATAAAACCGTGCACTCCTAAATCAACTAAAGGCAAGACGTAATCTGCCGATTGGTGCATGGTGAGCATAATAATTTTAATATCGGGATAGCGACGCAGTATTTCCGCCGCTACAGAATCCCCTTTCGCCCCCGGCATGGTAATATCAAGAAGGACCACATCCGGCGCTTCTTCCTTAATTCGCTCAAGTAGTTGTTCACCCGAGTTGGAGCGATGAATGACTTGTATTGTATCGCTGTTCGTGAATACTGAGGCCAAGCCTTCGGTGAACATTTCGTGATCGTCTGCCAGAGCTACTTTAATCATGTTACAAAGGTATTTCAATCATAACGGTTACACCATGTCCGGGACTGGTGTCAATGTTCATCGTGCCTTGCATCATCTCTACACGGCTCCTGATATTATGCATGCCTATACCCTTCTTTTGCTCAATGGATTTAATGTCAAATCCTTTTCCGTCGTCTTCATAAGTGAAGCTGAGCATGCCGTCATACTGTGCCAACTGAATATTAACCTCACCGGCCTGCGCATACTTTAGGGTATTACTCAACAGCTCTTGTACAATACGGTAAAGGGATTCCGTGATTTGCGGGTAATCTTCAATTGGTACCCTGTTCGGTAAATAGTTTATTTGAATCGGATTTACATCTTGAATGGCTTGAATTAACTCCTGCACAGCTTTATTAAATCCAAACTTGTTGAGCGTACCGGAAGACAGATCGTGCGATATCTGCCGAATCTCATCGTAGGCTGTATCGATTAGTGTCATCATGTTGCCGTAAGTAGATTTAAACTCCGATTCAATCTGCGTCAATCTTCCTTCAAAATGGCTGAATTGCAGTTTGATGGTAGACAATAGGCTGCCCAAACGATCATGCAGGTCTCGAGCGATACGGTCTCGCTCTTCATTTTGCCCTTGCATTTGTGCTTTTAAGGTGCTCAATTCCTGCTGCCTCAGGAGTTGGTCAATTTCGATTGACTTTCGCTCTAGCTCCGCCTCAACCAATTTCTCTCGCTGCAAGCGCAAGTGTCTGTAAAGCAAGAAGGCCAAAAGGCCTAGGCCTAGCGCAATGGCCAAAGACAAAATGAGGAAATTCCGTTGCCGCAAGATGGTCTTCTGCACTTTGAGTTCCTTGCTCTTGCTCTCACTTCTATACTTCTGTTCGGCTTCAATCAAACTTTGAATTCCGGCCTCATTGATTACGGAATCTTTGAGTCGGTTGGCCAATTCAATGAAGTGAAAAGAACCTAGGGTATCTCCTGATTCGAGGTACCAGTTGCCAAGGTCCTGCGCTATCTCAATAACTGTTTCAGGATCTTCGGAGAGCATAGCTGAATCCATGGCTACATGCAAATAATAAAATGCACTATCCTGTTTCTGAAGGTCCTTCAGCACGAAAGCCAGATTACGCGTGCTTTGTGCATAGCCGTAAAGATTTTGATTGGCACTAAATCCAAGTCTCGCCTTTTCCAAGAATGCCCGCGACTTATCATAGTCGCCGGTTTGAAGATACAGATGCCCTAAGGCTCCATCGTAGTAGGGAATATCCGATATATCTCGGGTGCTGTCTAGAAAAGACTGGCCTCTTACTAGATACTTTTCAGCTTCAGGGTATCTACCTTCTTCACTCAGGAACTGCCCTAAGTTTAGATAGATCATCTTTAAGGATACGCCATACTTTAAGGCCTCTGCCTCTTCTGCTGCTTCTTCGTAATACTTGATTGCCTGACTGGGTTGTCCAATTTTATAGTACACATTGCCCAAGGTCATGAAGGTGCTAAGCACACCAAAACGATTTCCGTTTTCTTGCTGCAGTTGAAGTGCTTCTAACAAGACCTTATTGGCATCTTCCAATTCTCCTGAGTGGAAAAATACAATACCCATACGTCTGAGGGTATTGGCTAAGGCATCCTTAGCTCCTTTTTCTCTCGCCAATTCTTCCACCGCCTCCAGCCTGCTGAGCTTTTCCTCCACAGACAGGATTTTAGACTCAGCATCGATAGCCAAGATTAAGGAATCAAAGTTTTGAGCATGGGCTGTGCTTGTGAATAAGGCTACAGCTAAGAGCAACCGGATTCGTGTTTTTTTCAGCATTCGAGGTAGAATAGTGCTTTTTTTGTGTTTGGAATTCCGGGCTGAGCGGGATCTACAAAAGTTAAAATGACCTGTTGCCCAGGCGTATAGTTAATGGCAATGTTTTGGGTTACCGGACCATCCGGTGGTGTGCCTTTCGGGTCGAGTATAAAATTTAAGCTAAGTAGCATAAAACCTTCTGTGAGCGGGCTATAGTCCATTCCGGTATAACTATATGGCATTCCCTGCACATCGTACGTAAGCTTGATTTGAAGGTTTTGTCCTGCCGACTTCAATTCTAATTCTTGGATACGAATGTCGGCACATACCTTCTGGTTGTCTGAGCTGGGCTTAATGGAAGGTGGTGGAACTTCTGCATTTCCTATCACCACACCGCCCTTCTTTTTTTTGATCGTAGGTTCTTCAGCTGTAGCCTCCACCTCTATCTCCGGCATAGTACCATTCAGCGGTGCGATCGTATAGGGCGCGAAATCTATCTGAATTGGGTTGGATTTGTAATAATCGATGGGGTTAATAGTCCCTAAATTCCATAAGCAAACATGATCTGCCGGGTTATACAGCGATGCCAAGGTTACAGGGTTAGTGCCCGTTCCCTTGTCGCTACCGGCAAAGCTTACATTAAATTGGTCTTGGCTTACGCGAACAGCTTTAATGCTTTGAAGTTCAAACGTATCAATTCCATTGGCTGATTTTAACTGGTCTTTCATGGTTCTTGGTAATTGTTCTAAGCCAAGGTAAAACTTTACGAAATAAGATAAAACCAAAGCCGCCTGGCGTACTTAAAATTGATTATTCTTTCCGACTTGAGCCCTGAAAAAAACAGGCAATAGTATAACTTCGTCTCATGCTAAGCATCGATCCACACGCAATTCCTACGGCGAAACTCCACGCCTACATGCTTTCATCTATCGCACCACGCCCAATCTGCTTTGCGAGTACGGTAGATGCAGAAGGCCATGTAAACTTGAGTCCGTATTCTTTCTTCAATGCCTTTGGGAGCAACCCAAGTACCTTGGTTTTTTCTCCGGCACGTCGGGTGCGCGATAATACCATTAAACATACCCTTGAAAACGTGAGGGAAACCATGGAAGTTTGCATCAACGTGGTGAACTACGATATGGTTTGGCAAATGTCACTGGCTAGCACCGAATACGAGAAAGGAGTCAATGAATTTGTGAAATCCGGATTCACAGAGTTGCCTTCTGAGCTGATTAAAGCGCCGCGGGTGAAGGAATCGCCGGTGCAATTTGAATGCAAGGTGCGTGATATTATTGAAACCGGACAAGAAGGTGGTGCCGGAAACCTTATTATTTGTGAGATTCTGCGTATGCATATAGCTGAGGAGGTTTTAGATGCAGAAGGAAAAATCGATCAAAACAAGATTCAGCTGGTGGCCCGTTTGGGTGCTGATTGGTATTGCAAAGCATACGGAGATGCCCTTTTTGAAATTGAAAAACCGGTGCGCAACAAAGGTATTGGCTTTGATCAGTTGCCTGAATTTATTCGCTATAGTAGCTTTTTGACGGGGAATCAGCTCGGACAATTAGCCAATGTAGAAAGCCTACCTCATGCAGACTTGGTAGAGGAATTCAGCAAAACGCCCTTTGCACAGGATATGATTAAGCGATTTGCTCACCACCCGGATTCATTAGAATATGAGCTCTTTGAAGTAGCAAAACTATTCCTCCAGAAACACGATGTGGTAAACGCATGGCTCTGCTTGCTTCTATTCGATAAAACGAAAAAACCCGGAACCTAAGTCCCGGGTCTACGCAAGTATAAGAGATGAATTAAGCTTATCCGCCAAAGGAAACTCCGAAGCTGAAAGGATATACTTCAGGCATACCTGCATCCTTCTTGAACATCGGGGTGAGTGCGTAGTTAGCGAAGAGAGTGAAGTCTCCGTAGCCAACGCGGGCTTGTGCATTTACCCTGAATGGGTTGAGGTTAAAATCAGCATGGGTATTTTGCTTGTAACGACCGCCTTCGATGCGTACTTTTTCTTTTGTATACGAGGCAAATCGTACACTGCCTACCACACCGGCTGCCACGTGCAATCCGTTTTTACCCGGTTTACTAAAATCCAATCCAAGCATTAAGGGAACGGTGGCATGGAAAGTCTTCAAGCGATTGGTGATGTAATCTTTCTCTGTACGCATACCGTTGCTATCTGCTGCCTCAAAAGGATTCACGTCTTGGGCAAAACGGTAGTTATTGTAATCGATACCCAGGCCTGTTAAGAGTACAACGTGGTGCTTATAAAGCTGGATATCCTTTTCAAATAGGTTGAAACCCAGGTAGGTCGATTTACCTAAACGGTAGTTGAAATGTTCATTGCCGGCCGTCATATCTGTATTGCCCGATGGGGTTAAATATCCATTAAAGCCTAAATCAATACCCGACCAGAAATCGCGCGGCTCTTGCTCTTTTTTCTTGAATGGTTTTTTTAAGGTGTCTTCGCTGGCTGTTTTTTTGGTTGAATCGGCTTCAAAAATCACAATAAGTCGTCCGCCTTCAATGGGAACTACGATTCGGTCTACCTCAGCCTCTGCCCCGTCTTTATTCACTTTAACTTTCACAGATTGCTCACGCGTTGAATCTGCTGTTTCAGTTTGTGCAAATGCTCCTCCCGCCAGGATAAGCATCAGTGCACTGCTCAGTATAGTTTTTACTGTTTTCATTTTTCTTGTTTGTTTCTCCTTTTACGGATGGTCTAATTGGATGTTACAGGCAATCGCTATTTTTTTAGCGCTTTCTTCTCTTCAGCTCAAAACTGCCTATACGAAACGACACGGTCTCCGAACTTTCAGAAAAACCTACGTAGGTCTTTACTTTTTCTGCTACGAGTGCCGCTGCATCTTGGGGGATTTCATTTTCCGCAACAACAAGCTCATCCGCTCCGGCTGTCTTTCTTAATTTCTTGTATGCGTACTGCAAAATCGTTAAATCTTGATTTTTCTGCTCTGACTCAACATCCTCGTAGTCAAGCTCTAGGTGGGCAATTTGCACTTGATTCAGCTCAAGGCTCGGCTCAGATTCTGTTAGCGAAGCCGTCAAAATCGGTAGCGACTCCATGCTTTTCTTTTGCTGAGGCTCACTCGGCGTGATTATCGGGATATACCTGTTCTTTTCTTCTCGTTTTACCGGAGCCGGTGAGAATGGATTTCCTTTTTCCGGCTTTGGAGAACTATGCAATTCCGTTTTCGCTTCTTCAAAAGCTTTTGGTTTCACTTCTTCGCCAGGCACCTTGTCTACTTGGGTGAATACCGGTTCAAGCGCATTGACGCTTGTTCGATTGGTGCCGTAAATCCAGAGCGAGGCAATCAAAACAGAGGCCGCTGCCGAGTACCACAAAGCAGGCCCAATGCGGAAAGCTGTCTTTTTGTGAAGCGATGATTTATTCGGAAACTGTTCGCTAATGGATGGCCGCAAGACCGTTAAAGCCATCAATGTTCTGTCTTTTTCCTTTTCCGGGTGAGCCAACAGATAGGCCTCCAACTTTTCCTCTTCTTCTTTACTTAAGTCACCTTCCAGTTGAGCGATAAGCGCCTCATCCAAGTTCTTCTCATCGAGCAGAATCGGTTTCTTTAATTGAGATAAAAAGCTATCCTCCAACTTGGCATCTGATGCTTCTATGTCGAGCTCCATTAAATCCGGGTTAGCTTCCAGAAACAGCAAATAGGCTTCTTCCATCTCCGCACTTAAGTTTCCGGCGATGAAATCATCCATAAATACGCTATAGTTCTCCCTCGTAATCATACCACCAGATTTAATGATCCCAAATAATTCTTCATGGCCATTCTCGCCCTGTAGATATACACCTTTACTTGCGATTCGTTCAAGTCGCAAATGCGCCCAATTTCAGCATAGTCGTAGCCTTCGTAATCGCGCAATAACAGCACGGAACGTTGAACCTCAGGCAACTTAGCTAAAGCTCTTTCGATGATCGGCTTTAGTCCTGAATACTGGTTTTGCTCATAGCCTACCTGCTCTTCGTAATCCGTAATGTCTTGATGGCCTTTGTCTTTTCTCCACTGATCAATCATGGCATTGTGCGCCATGGTAAACAAGTATGACTTGCTGCGTTCAAAATCGACGTTCTCTTTCTTCATCCACAACTTTTCAAAACAATCTTGCACCAGGTCGCGCGCCAAGTCTTCATTTCCCGTATTCTTCAACAGAAAACGGAAGAGCCTGTCGGCAAACTGATCCACACATAAATTGTATTCGTTTGTTGTCACCCTAAATCGATTACACTGCTTTTACGCAAAGGCACATATAAAGTTACAGCAGAATGAAAAAATTTTTATCCATTCAATTCTAAACTAATTTTGACCCCCATGATAGTTACAATCTTATCCGGTTCATCCCGCACAAATAGTAATACACTCAGAGCCTGCAAAGGTCTCGAACGCGTTTTGAAAGAAAAAGGTGTTGCAAAGGTGAACCTCATCAACTTTGAAACCTACGATATTCCTTTTTTTAATGGGCCTCAACTGAACCCGAATGCGCTCACGCCATTTCAATCAGAGTTGGTCGCTGCCATGCAAGAATCCGACTCCATCATCATGGCTACACCGGAATACAACTGGTTCCCATCTGCCGAGATCATAAACCTCATCCATCGCTTAGCTGATAAACCTTTTCTTTCGATCTGGGAAAACAAAGTTTTCTCTTTTGTAGGTGTTTCAACCGGACGAGGCGGACGAATGCCAACCGTACAAATGGGTTATGTTGTTGACAAAATCATCAGTGTTTTCAATATTTCCAGCATAACGAACCCCAAGAGTTTCGAGATTCAATTTGTGAAACAGGTACTGGATGCTGACGGACAATCTCTCGGCAATGCTGAGTTTGACAAAGGAATGGAACAGTTTATAAATTACCTGATGCGCACTACGGAGCAGTGGATAGATTAAGACCCACTGCCGCTGCCCTTGTTTTCGTTTTTCTTCTTATCTTCTTGCTCCTTCTTTAGGCGCTCCTTTTCTTCCTGCTTTTTCTTTTCCCGTTCTTCCCTTTCCTTCTCTTTCCGTTCTTTCTCCTCT